>JGI20200J14955_1000386_pt1 | contig 9881 bp, 7 predicted proteins | sample NGESurshal092012_FD_14955 | JGI IMG/M metagenome (IMG submission 14955) | reverse complement strand
CTCGCCGAGCCCGCCGTCGGCCTGCACGGTGAACCAGACCTTGCTGTCCAGGCTCTGCGCGGTGCCGATTCCGGATTTGGTGGCCGGCAGGAAGCCGACGGTCGTTCCCGGCGCTCCCGGCGCGGCACCGACGACCGGCGGCGGGGCGTGTCCTGTGCCGGCGAGCGAGGGTGCGATCGGGATGGCGAGGAGCGCCATGCCAACCGTCGCGATGGCCAGTGGTCGTGCCAGGACAGCCCTCATGGTGCCTCCTCGTCGAGACTCCGGGTGACAAACGCCTATGTCGGTGAATACCCGACTGCTGCGGGAGGCAAACCCGGAGCTCAGCGTTCGCGGTGGAGTAGGACCAGACTGCCTTCCTGGTCGGTCTGCCGGAAGCCCTCCGCCAGCAGGGTCTGCCTACGCTGCTCGATCCAGCCGGTGTCGGCTCCATAGCTGTCCGAGTCCAGGTAGAGGATCACCCAATCCGCGTTGAGCGGGACGTGGCTGGGGTCCTCCCATCGCGGCGTCGCCAGCATCACCGGATTACGGTCAGCCAGATGCCCCAGGAGGCTGACGTCGGAGATCACCGTGACCCCGGCTGGAAGCCGGTCGATCACCTGGTCGGCGTCCGAACACCACTGGCAGGGCAGGCCCGCCGCGGCGAACACCTCCGGGATCTCGGTGCTCTGCACGTTGGTGTCCACCAGCAGGGCCAGCCCGACCACGGCGGCCAGCCCGGTGGCACCTGACCACCAGATGCGGATGCGCTCGGCCGTCATACCCGATCGCAGTCGCCGCTGCTGGACCGCGACGATCAGTGCCAGGAAACAGATCACCATCAGCGGGGCGTCGTAGTAGTACTTCATCTCGAGGTACACCGCCCGTTCGGAGCTGAACCGGGCGAGCAGGGTGGGCACCATCACCAGGATCAGCGGCGACCGCAGCCCGAACGCCGCCGTCACCGCGAGGGCACCCAGCAGGGCAAGGCCGCTGGCGCTGTGCAGGTTGGCGACCGCGGCATTGAAAAGCGCTGACGTCAGCGATCCACCGGCCGTGCCGTCGTGGCCGGTGTTCAGGTAGGTGTATGTGCCGGACGAGCTGAAGAACGGGATGATGACCGCGGTGAGCAGGGCGAACGCGGCGACGGCCGCAGCCAGCAGACCGCCGGCCCAGCGCCACTGCCGGTTGGCCGCGAAGACCAGCGCGATTCCCGCGATGAACAGCGGGGTGTCCTCCTTGACCAGCAGCAGGGCCGCGCACCAGGCCAGCATCCGGCCCGGCCGGTCATCGATCAGCGCTTCCAGGGCAAGGGCCAGGAAGGCCACGGCGAAACAGGCCTCGTGGAAATCGAAGTCGATCACCTTCAGCACGCCCCAGGACAGGGCGAATGCGATGCCGAGGTAGTAGCCGAGGCCACCCAACCGCCGCACCGCCACCCGGGTGACGACATGCACGCCGACCGCGAGGAACGCCGCCTGCGTGACGAGCAGGGTCATCACACTGGGCCACACCCGGTAGAGCGGCGCGATCACGGCAATGATCGGACTGAAGTGATCGCCGAGAATGTTGAACGGTGCCTGAGACTTGATGAGCACCTCGGGAGCCCGGCCATGGGCGTAATTGGCGATGGCCTGCTGGAAGATCGTGATATCCAGGGACGTCTTGAATTGTTGCTGGCGCAGCGCCGATTCGATGGTGTAGAAGACGAACGCTCCGACGCTGACGAAGAGGACTGCCGCACGGCTGGCGACCGGAAGGGGTCGCTCGGGGACGGGGCCGAAGTCCATCCGCCGGAATCTCGTTGCCGGGAGATTCGTCCCGGTCGACCGGAGAGGGGCTGCGTCCATGGTGGTGGCCCCTTCGCGAGCGGTCGACTTCGTGTCGGCCCGAGAGCACCGATGGGTGCCGGGCGATTTTACCGGCGCTCCGGGGAGCGATTGAACCCCGACCCGCTCAACCGACCGTTCCCGTCACCTCCGCAACCGCGGCCCGGAAGACGGGCAACGCCCGATCGATCATCTCGTTGTCGGCGGTGAGTGAGACCCGGAAGTAGCCGGGAGCCTGGCAGATCGTGCCCGGCAGGACCAGCACCTGCCTTTCCGCCAGCCGACGGGAGAACGCCGTGTCGTCGGACTCCGGCGAGCGCACCCACAGGTAGAACGTGCCTTCCGGTGAACGCAGCTGGTAGCCGGCGGCGGTGAGTTCGGCGACGACCCAGTCGCGTTTGCGCTCGAGGTCGGCCATGTCGATGGACAGCCGCTCCAGGTCACCGATGGCGTATTGCAGAACGGCACTGGGAAACAGCCAACCCGCCGCGATCTGGCAGACCTCGATCGCCTGCCGCAACTGCTCCCGTCCGGGAATGGCCGGCGAGATGGCCAGCCAGCCGACTCGCTCGCCCGGGGTGAGCAGGACCTTGCCGTAGCTGTAGGAGATCACCGTGTACGGGTAGAACTCACTGGGGCTGTGGAACTCGGCGTCGCTGAACACCAGCCGGGAGTAGGGCTCGTCGGAGATCAGCCAGATCGGCCTGCCCCATCGTGCTGACGCATCGGTGAGCAGGGCGGCCAAGGCCCTCAGCGTGGCCGGCGGGTAGATGCGACCGGTCGGGTTGTTGGGGGTATTGACGATCACCGCGCGGGTGCGCGGCCCGATCGCGGACCGGATGGCGTCGAGGTCGAGATCGTTGTCCTCCGGCCGGACCCGAACCTTGACGGGCACGGCGTCGGCGGAGAGCAACATCGGCTCGTAGAGGAACCACGGCGGCAGCGAGTAGACGACCTCGTCACCCGGGTCGAGCAGGGCGCGGAAGGCAACCGCGAGCGCCCCGAACGCACCTGGCGTCAGCGCGATGTCGGTCGGCTCGAACGGCAGACCCCGCCACTCCCGGAGCGACGTCGCCACGGTTTCGCGGGCCTCCGACTCGGATCGCTTGTAGGCGAACCAGTCCTTGTTCAGCGGCTGCGTATGGCGCGTGAGGGAGCTGACGAAACCAGGAAGCGGCATCTCCTGCGGGTCGCCGAGCACCAGGTCGCAGATTCCCGGCTCGTACCGCAGGTGGTCCCGCCAATCCAGCATGCCGAGCACACCGGCCAGGGCACCGGCTATCGCCGACGTCCTGGCCGCCAGGGGCAGGGTGGCGGGCATTGTCGCCTCCATTTGAGAGGAACGCGGGATTCAGACGGGGAGCTGATCGTCGGGAGTTACCCTTCCATGACGACCGGCGGGATCCGCCGTCATCATCGCCGTGCGTGCGAATGACGGCACGTCAGGACTCCGGGTGATCGCCGGTGGCGCCGTCGATCAGCTCCCGGACGATGTCCATGTGCCTGCGTGCCGCGCGGTTTCCTCGATCATGTGGATGAGAACCCAGCGCAGCGTGACGGTTTCGCCGTACCAGGCGGTCCCGGTGTGCTCGACGTCGAGCTCGTCGATGACCTGGTTGGCCGCGGCGTTGGCGCGGTCGTAGAAGGCGAGGATGTCTGCGGTGCTCTCGTGCGGTGTCACCCCGCAGGTCCGCGTCCGGGTCGTCCTGCACGAACGGCAGCGGTTCGGTGCCGCGACCGAACGTCTCGCAGAACCAGCCGTACTCGACGCCGGCCGGATGCTTGACCAGTCCCAGCAGGTTGGTGCCGGACGGCGTCATCGGGCGGCGGAGCTCGCCGTCGTCCAGGCCGTAGAGCTTCCACCGCACCACGTCGCGATGCCGGTCGAGGCTTGCCCGCAGGCTTTCTTTCTCTTCCCCGGTGAAGGGCACGCGCCGCACCTCAGTGACCCCTGACGACCCAGTCGTCCAGCTGCGGGGCCTCGGCGCCGATGGTGGTGTCGTCGCCGTGGCCGGCGCGCACCACCGTCGCGGACGGCAGGGTCAGCAGCCGGTGGGAAATCGAATCGATGATCGTGGGGAAGTCCGAGAACGACCGTCCGGTCGCGCCGGGGCCGCCGGCGAACAGGGTGTCGCCGGTGAACACGACGCCCAGCGCGGGGACGGACAGGCACACCGCACCGGGGGAGTGGCCCGGCGTGTGCAGCACCGTGCCGACCACTCTGTCCAGGGTGATCGTGTCCCCGTCGGTGAGGTCGGAATCCGGCTGCCTGTCGCGGTGGGTCATGCCCCACAGCGGCGCGTCCGCGGGGTGCAGCAGGATCGGCGCGCGGGTGCGTTCGGCCACCGCGGGTGCGGCGTCGATGTGGTCGTTGTGGCCGTGCGTGCACAGGATGCCGACGACGTGGCGATCGCCCACGGCTGCCAGGATCGCGTCCGCGTCGTGGGCGGCGTCGATGATCAGCACCTCGCGGTCGTCACCGAGGAGCCAGACGTTGTTGTCGACCTCCCAGGTCCCGCCGTCGAGGTTGAAAGTGCCTGACGTGACCAGCTTGTCGACGCGTACCGTCACCCGGCGCCGCCCAGCCCGGTGTACAGCGGGTGGCGTCTGGCCAGCGCGGTGACCCTGGATCGCAGCGATTCCTCCAGTTCGGGTGTCAGCAGGCCGACCGGCGCGATCAGCGCCTCCGCGATGATGTCGGCCACCTCGACGAAGTCGCGGTCGGTGAAACCGCGCGTCGCCAGGGCGGGGGTGCCGATCCGCAGCCCGGAGGTCACCATCGGCGGCCGCGGGTCGAACGGCACCGCGTTGCGGTTGACGGTGATGCCGATCTGGTGCAGCCGGTCCTCGGCGGCCTTGCCGTCCAGGTCGGAATCGCGCAGGTCGACCAGCACCAGGTGCACGTCGGTCCCGCCGGTCAGCACCTTCACCCCGGCGTCCGCGACGTCGGACTGGATCCACCGTTCGGCGAGCAGCCGGGCGCCACGCAGAGTGCGCTCGTTGCGTTCGATGAACGAGGGATCGGACGCCATCTTGAACGCCACCGCCTTTGCGGCGATGACGTGTTGCAGCGGGCCGCCCTGCTGGCCGGGGAACACCGCGGAGTTGATCTTCTTGGCGATTGCCGGGTCGTTGGACAGGATGGCCCCGCCGCGCGGCCCGCCCAGGGTCTTGTGCGTGGTGGTGGTGGTGACGTGCGCGTGCGGCAGGGGGGAGGGATGCAGCCCGGTGGCCACCAGGCCGGCAAAATGCGCCATGTCCACCATCAGGTAGGCGTCGACCTCGTCCGCGATTTCCCGGAACCGCTCGAAGTCCAGCTGCCGTGGGTAGGCCGACCAGCCGGCGATGATCAGTTTCGGGGAGTACTGCCGGGCGAGGCGACCGACCTCGTCCATGTCGATGCGGTAGTCCTCCTTGGAGACCTCGTAGGCGGCGACGTTGTACAGCAGGCCCGAGAAGTTGATCCGCATGCCGTGCGTGAGGTGGCCGCCGTGCGCCAGCGACAGTCCGAGGATGGTGTCGCCGGGCTTGATCAGCGCCTGCATGGCGGCGGCGTTGGCCTGCGCACCGGAATGCGGCTGAACGTTCGCGTAGCCGGCACCGAACAGCGCCTTGAGTCGCTCGATGGCCAAAGTCTCGATGACGTCGACGTTCTCGCAGCCGCCGTAGTAGCGGCGGCCGGGGTAGCCCTCCGCGTACTTGTTCGTCAGCACGCTGCCCTGCGCCTGCATGGCGGCGACGGAGGCGAAGTTTTCCGAGGCGATCATCTCCAGGGTGTCCTGCTGGCGGCTCACTTCCTTGGCGATGTACTCGGCCACCTCCGGGTCGGCGACCTCCAGCGGTGCGTCCAGACCGGGCCATGGCGTCGCGTCGGTGCTCGCCGGCGGATTCGCTGCTGCCACGTCAGTGGTCATGACGGGTTGTCTCCCTCGATCAGCGCCCGGTGGGCGCCCGTCCCGCGGGTCGTCACCCGCATTGCCCGAGCCTCCACCGTAGTCGGCCAGCCCGCCAGGGCCCGAATCCCCTCGGTGCCGCTCGTCGCCGGCCGCTCGCTCCGGCCGCCCCTGTGTCGCCGCGCCCCTTGGTGCGCGGATCATCATCGTGAGCGCGCGGGAAATGGTCGACTCCAGTCACACCCGTCCCATAACCACGAGGTTTATGCGCGCTGAGCAAGATGATCCGCGCTGCGTGGGCCATGGTGGCTCGCGAGGTTTTCGCACTGGAAGCGAGAAATGCCGGAAAGTCTTGCCGCTGGCCGTGGGTCGGGGAGGTAACGATGCGGTGACGGAGGTCGTTGACGGGTGAACCTCCGTTTACGGTTCCCTGGGGACGGCAACGCCGCCGGTGCCTTGACGAGTGGCTCGAGGTCTGCCAACGGACCGCGCCCAGGACAACGGTGCCGGCGTCACGAGCTCGTCCCAGCGAAGTGTTTCCCTGGTCCGGACGGTTTCCGGCAGGGCACGAGCCGGCGGAAGCGTCGGCCCACACCGAGTAACCCACCTGGAGGTAGCACCGAGTGAGGCTTCATCGATGGTTGGGGGCGGGCTTGGCCGCCACCCTTGCGGTGTCCATGGCCGCTTGCGCCAGTTCAGACCGAGGTAGTGAGTCCAGCGGCAGCAGCACGGCCGCAGCCGGCTCCGAGACGAATTCGGCCGGCAGCGCCGCGGGCGGCCCTTCGGACCCCAACGGCCAGATCATCTTCGGCGCCGCCGGCGCACCGAGCATGTTCGACCCGCTGTACGCCACGGACGGCGAGACCTTCCGGGTGGTCCGGCAGATGACCGAGGGCCTGGTCGCGTTCAAGCCCGGGACGGCCGACGTCGAACCGGCCCTCGCCCAGTCCTGGGATCAGTCCAGCGACGGCCTGACCTGGACGTTCAAGCTGCAGGAGGGCGTCAAGTTCCACGACGGGACCCCGCTGGACGCCGCCGCTGTGTGTTACAACCTGGACCGGATGTACAACCAGACCGGTGCCGGCGCCACCCAGGCCCAGTACTGGTCGGACACCATGGGTGGCTTCAAGGGCCAGGCGGACGCAGCGGGCGCTGCCGTGCCCAGCGTGTACGAATCCTGCACCGCGTCCGATGCCGGGGACGCCGTCGTCAAGCTCACCCGATACACCTCGAAGTTCCCGGCGATCCTGGGTCTGCCGTCCTTCTCCATCCAGTCACCGACCGCGTTGAAGCAGTACGACGCGAACAACGTCACCGCCGAAGGCGACTCCTTCGTCTACCCGGCCTACGCCACGGATCACCCGACCGGCACCGGGCCGTTCAAGTTCCAGGCCTACGACAAGGCGAACAACACCGTCACCCTGGTCCGGAACGACGACTACTGGGGCGAGAAGGCCAAGTCGAAGACGCTGATCTTCAAGATCATTCCCGACGAGACGGCGCGCAAGCAGGAACTGCAGGCCGGCACCATCGACGGCTACGACCTGCCGAACCCGGCCGACTGGGACGCGCTGAAGTCGGCCGGCTTCAACGTCGCGATAAGGCCCGCGTTCAACATCCTGTACCTGGGAATCACCCAGGGCACCAACCCGGCGCTGTCCGACGTCAGGGTGCGGCAGGCCATCGCCTACGCGCTGAATCGCAAGCAGTTCGTCGATTCTCAGCTGCCGGATGGCGCCAACGTCGCGCCGATCTTCTACCCGGAGACCGTCAGCCCGTTCACCAAGGACGTCCAGACCTACGACTACGACGTGCAGAAGGCCAAGGACCTGCTGGCGCAGGCCGGGCAGAGCAACCTGACGGTCAACTTCTGGTGGCCCACGGAGGTATCCCGGCCCTATATGCCAGACCCCAAGAGTGTCTTCACCGCGATGAAGGCCGACCTCGAGGCTGCGGGCATCACTGTCAAGGAGACGTCCAAGCCCTGGAACGGTGGCTACCTGGACGGTGTCGAGGCGCACGGGGCGGACCTGTTCCTGCTCGGCTGGACCGGTGACTACAACACGCCGGACAACTTCATCGGCACCTTCTTCACCCGTACCGGCAACCGGTTCAACACGACCGCCGCCAGCTGGGGCGCCACGCTGTCAGATTCGTTGAAGGCCGCGGATGCGATCCCGGACGAAACTCAGCGAAGTGCCGCCTACGACGACATCAACAAGAAGTTGATGAGCGAGTACCTACCGGCCGTCCCGATCTCCTCGTCGCCGCCGGCGCTGGTGTTGGCAGCGGACCTGCAGGGCATCACGCCGAGTCCGCTCACCGACGAGAAGTTCGTCGACGCCTACAAGAGCTAGCCGCACCTGCTGTACCGCGCGGATCAACGTCGCCGTCGCGGCTGAAGTGGTTGACTACCGCCTCAGCCGTCCCACAACGGGGACGTTGATCCGCGCGGGCAACGGGGGCACCGCCCGACCTGTCAGGGCTCGGGTGATTGATCCGCGCGCGGACAGCAAAGGGTGAGGAGGCCGGCTCAGTGCTGAGGTACACGGTCCGCCGGCTGCTGCAGCTGGTGCTGGTGCTGTTCGTGCTGTCCCTGCTGCTGTTCATTTGGCTGCGAAGCCTGCCAGGGGGACCCGTCACCGCGCTGCTCGGGGAGCGAGCAACGCCGGAGAAGCGCGAGGAACTCAATGCTGTCCTCGGCCTCGACCAGCCGATCATCGTGCAGTACTTCAAGTTCTTGGGCCGGGTCGTGCAGGGGAACTTCGGCCAATCCACCGGTGTCTCGCCGGGGACCTCGGCGGTGGATGTGTTCATCACCAGGTTCGGCGCCACGGTCGAACTGACGGTCGGTGCGATGATCTTCGGTCTCGCGCTGGGTGTTCCGCTCGGCTACATGGCGGCCAAACGGCGCGGTGGCGTCCTGGACAACGGCTACATCGTCCTCTCGCTCATTGGTATCGCGGTGCCGGTGTTCTTCCTGGCCTTCCTGCTCAAATACGTCTTTGCCGTCAAGTGGGGCCTGCTCCCGCCTTCGGGCCGGCAGACGCCCGGCATCGAAGCGACGCGGGTGACCGGGCTCTTCATCGTCGACGGACTGATCACCCGGGAATGGGACGCCTCCTGGGACTCCGTCCGGCACCTCATCCTGCCGTGGATAGCCCTGGGGACCATCCCATTCGCGGTGATCTTCCGGATCACCCGGGCCTCCGTGCTGGAGGTGCAGGGGGAGGACTTCGTGCGCACGGCCGAGGCAAAGGGCCTGACCAGCAGGACGATCCGCAATCGGCACGTGCTGCGCAACGCGATGTTGCCGGTGATCACGGTGACCGGGCTGCTGACCGGGCTGCTGCTGACCGGCGCCGTGCTCACCGAGAAGGTCTTCGGTTACCCCGGCATCGGTGAGGCGCTGTACCTCGGGTTCACCAAGAAGGACTACCCGGTGATCCAGGTCATCATCCTGGCAGCGGCCGCAGCGTTCGTCATCATCAACACGTTGGTCGACTTGACGTACGCGCTGGTCGATCCGCGGATCAGGGCGCGCTGATGGTCACAACCTTCTCGCGTGCGCGCAAGCAACGCATCGATGCCCTGGTCAACTCGGGCGACGAAGGATCTTCGCTCCTGCAGGACGCCTGGGCCAGGTTGAAGGGTTCGCCGCTGTTCTGGTTCGGAGCGGTGATCGTCGGCCTGTTCGTGGTACTGGCGATCATCGGTCCCTGGATCGCCCCGCACGACCCAGGTGCTCAGTTGCTGATCGATCAGACCTCCCGGGCCCGTAACTCGATCGCCCCAGCGCAGGACGGCTTCCCGCTCGGCGGCGACACCCAGGGCCGCGACCTGCTGTCCAGGATGATCGTCGGCGCCCGGCAGACGCTGCTGGTCGGCATCTTCGCGACGCTGATCGGGCTGGTCGGCGGCCTGATTTTGGGCATCTTGGCGGGCGCGTTCGGCGGCTGGATCGACACCCTCGTCATGCGCATCGTCGACGTGATGCTGTCGATCCCGAGCTTGTTGCTGGCGATCTCGATCGGTGTGCTGTTTACCAACCCGAACCTGACCAGTGTGATCATCGCCGTGGTGACGTCACTGGCGATCATGCGGCTGCTGCCCAAACGCGGTACCACGATCACCGGCCGGGTGGACTTCGAGGGCACCGACCTGCTGTCGTTGCCGCTGG
>JGI20200J14955_1000384_pt1 | contig 9918 bp, 9 predicted proteins | sample NGESurshal092012_FD_14955 | JGI IMG/M metagenome (IMG submission 14955) | reverse complement strand
ATGCCGGGCGTTCTCCACCAATGCTACAACCCTCTGTATCAGAGTAGGGCTTGGGAAATGCTGATTCTCAATAAGCCCTCTCTCTTGCTGTGACCAAATACTTATTCTTTACCTGCTGCTGGTGTGGAAATTGCTGATATGCAATTCGCAATAACGAATTTCCTTCTACCTCTGTGTTACTTTCAAGATCATTATAAAGATTAGCGCATTGAACGAATTCACTTTCATTTAATATTTTATATCTGTGGTCATTCGACCTCATAATTAGTGACTGGGCCAGAAATGCTAGCTGCCAAGTATTAATATTTTGTCGCACCTCCTTACTCAACCCTGAGCTAAAAAAGTTCTGATCTTTGGTATAAATTTTATTAGCGATCCTGCTAATAAAAGCTAGGGCTTCATCAAGCTGGTAACGACCGATAAATTGATAGAATTCCTTAGTTGAAACCATAATTATGTCTGAAGTGAGCTTATACTTGAATTCCTTCTCGGCGCACATTCAGGAAGAACGGGCTATTAACATGCTGAAATCGTTCCGTAGAGACGAAGGCACAAGAAATTAAGACGGCATATTTCAGACAGAGCGCAGATATAAACTCGCTGGTGCGTTCGATTTCGTCAACATAGTCAACTGAGGATTGGAGGATGACCAGAACGTCTATGTCAGAATCTGACTCTGCATCTCCCCTTGCCTGAGAGCCATAGAGGACAACTTGAGCCAAGCGCTCACCGTAGAGTTCCTGAAGATAAGAGCGTAGTTCAGCTAAGATTTTCGTCAATTTTTCATTCATGGTGAGCGCTTTTTAAATAGATCCTGGCAGCACTCCAGGGACCTCGGCGCTTTTTCATTATCTCGTGCTGATTCAAAAATGATTTGACATGCTTACCTGCTCCTAGAGAACAACGGTGATTTTATCCTACATACTTGGATGGATTTCGCAGTGTTAGTTCTGCGCACCTAAGGTATCGAACACAAGNGTTTTGGGTGAATTTTGTTCCAGCCTTAATTTCTGGATAGGGAACCCAACCGACGAGATATGGAGNTCGAGCTGCATCAGTTGAAATATCGNTTGGACAAAGCCTTGGGCTTGGCGAACGGCGAAGTGAAAGAGACTGTTGAGGGTAGCGACCATGGNGATAGCCAGNTCACAGTANGCTGGAGATGCCCCGCGTAGTCCTGTTTTTGCCTTGACGAGTCATTACCTCATTAGCCANCCAAAAGGTGAGGCTTCCCTGCTGCTTCAGGCTAGCGGTATACTCGGACCAGTTGCGGATGCGATATTGACATTTCATCGGTGGAGTTTGGTTTGGAGATTAAACCCTCCCACGTTAGCCCATCCGCCTTTTTGTTTAACAACGCCACGTGAAGGACATGATGAGGCTACTTTTCAATCCCCAGGAGATTCACTATGCTGCAATCGCCGATGCAATCGCAGTCTTCACCCCCGACCAAGCCACCCGGTAGACCACCGAAACCCGATATGGTCTGGATTGTCGGTGGCACTTTTCTTATGGGGTCAGACAACTTTTATCCGGATGAAAAGCCTGTGCATCGCGTGACCGTAGATGGCTTCTGGATGGATAAGTATCAGGTCACCAATAAACAGTTTCAAAAGTTCGTAAAAGCCACTGGCTATATCACCGTGGCCGAACGCCCACTCAATCCCGCCGATTATCCTGGGGCCAAGCCTGAAATGTTAGTGCCGGGTTCCCTCGTTTTCAAGATGACTTCCGGCCCCGTTGACCTTAGAGATATGAGCCACTGGTGGTCCTGGGTTCCGGGAACTTGCTGGCGACATCCGGAAGGGCCCGGCAGCTCGATCAAACAGCGGGATCATCTGCCGGTGGTTCACATTGCCTACGAAGATGCTGAAGCTTATAGCCAATGGGTCGGTGAGGCTCTTCCCACAGAAGCGGAATGGGAATTTGCAGCACGAGGCGGATTAGAAAGCACTGTCTTTACCTGGGGGAATGAGCCATTGCCTAAGGGTAAATTGATGGCTAATACCTGGCAGGGACAGTTTCCCTGGAAATACCTGAAAAACCATCCTCCTGCGCCCGAACCCGTTGGTTCCTATCCAGCTAATGGCTATGGACTCTATGACATGGCAGGCAATGTCTGGGAATGGACCTGTGATTGGTATACCAGCCAGTATCCTGAAGATACCGATAAGCCCTGCTGTATCCCGCGCAATCCTCGGGGTGGCGCTATGGAGAATAGCTATGATCCTGCCCAACCGCAGTGCCAGATTCCGCGCAAAGTTCTGAAGGGCGGTTCTTATCTCTGTTCCCCAGAGTACTGTCTGCGCTATCGCCCCGCTGCCCGTCGTCCCCAGATGGTGGATACAGGGATGAGTCATGTCGGGTTCCGCTGTGTGGTGCGGGGGAGCCAAAGACTTCCAGCTACTCCTGCGCAAAGTTTGTCTGAGCAACCTACGGCAGTGGGAGGTGGGTCTGTAGCGGTTGCGGAGTAATCAGAAACTGGCATGGTTCATACAAAGGTAACCCTTTTGGAAAAGCCTAAAAAAGCTAGAAGCCCTGATNGCTATGGCAAAAAAACCTTAGCCCCTTGGGCAAAAGTGTCACCCTCCAACCTGCTGCCTTGAACCATGCCAAAATTCGCCAATCGCTAATGCAGCCTTTCGTAAAACATCGGGCGGGTGCACAAGAGCAAATCGCACATAGCCTTCTCCACTCATTCCAAAACCAGAACCGGGAGCAAGAGCNACCCCCGTTTTGTGAACTAAGTCTCGACAAAAATCCATGGAACTGCCTGAATAGTGCTGCGGCAGTTTGGCCCAGAGGTACATGGTGGCCTTGGGCGCAGGGACATACCAACCGATATCAGCCAAGGCTTGCACACAGGCATCTCGACGTTCTTGAAAGAGTAAAACGGATTCAGTTACATAGTCTTGAGGGCCGGAAAGGGCTTGGGCCGCAGCCTGTAAAATTCCAAGATAGGGGTAGAAATTTGTCACATCCCGCACCTGACGTAGGGCCTTAATCAGNCCAGGNTTACCCACGGCATACCCAATCCGAAATCCGCCCATATGGTAGGACTTGGAAAGTGTAAAGAGTTCGAGGGAAACTGATTTTTCTGGATCAGCGGTAAAAATAGAAGGAGGCGTGTAGCCGCCAAAGGCAATATCCGCATAGGGGAAATCATGAATTAGAGTCAGGGCATTTTTTTGGCAGAAAGCGACCGCTTCTTTGAAAAATTCCAGAGGTGCTATGCCTGTAGTTGGGTTATGGGGATAGCTGAGTACCAGCATTTTGGCTTTATCCAGCACATTGGGGGAAATGCTGGAAAAATCTGGTAGAAAATCTGGAGCTTGGAGTTTCAACCTGTGGATTTGCCCTCCCGCCAGATGCACACCTCCCCAATGGGAAGGGTAACCTGGGTCTAAGAGCAGAGCATAATCTCCGGGGTCCAAGAGGGCCAAGGGCATTAAGGCCGTGCCTTCCTGAGAACCGCTGAGGGGAAGGACTTCTGTTTGAGGGTCAACAGATATACCAAATTTACGTTCTACCCACTGAGCCGCTGCCCTACGAAAAGGAGCGGTCCCTTCAAATAGGAGATAGCCATGGGTAGCCGGGTCATCTAGAGCCTGATGAAGTTTAGCCATGGCCAGCGGCGGAGCGGGTAAATCAGAAGAACCAAGAGAAAGGTCAATAATCCCTCGCTGGGATGTTGTCTTCGCGAGGTCCATGTCTCCAAAAACGTTAGATTGTAGATAACTGAGGCGTTGCGCAAAATTCATGGAACCCAATCTCATACAGCCTCCTAATAAAAGGGTATCGCAGTCGTTGTCCCTTTTTACAACTGCATGGCTGCCCTATTTGATAGCGATTTTAGCGTCGGGAGGAATGGCTTTAACGGGGTACCTCACCTATGAGAAATTAACCCTGGGTAAAGTGGCTGGCTGCAGTAGTGGAGGAGCTTGCGAGATCGTCCTCACCAGTGTTTATGCCAGTGTTTTTGGCATTCCCTTAACGATTTTTGGTCTTTCCCTATATGCCAGTGTTTTGGGAACAGCACTTTGGCCTAATCTGGGTTCCCGGAGAGCCCTAGGCCTACTGGGATTGACGACGATCGGAGCCGTATTTAGCCTCTATCTATTGGGGCTCATTTTCTTCGCATTAAAGGCCCAATGCCCTTACTGTTTAACCTCTGCGGGATTGTGGCTAACATTGTTTGCCCTAAGTGTGACCTATGTCATCAAAGGTCCCCTTGAGCAGAGAAAATGGGCGATTCAAGTAGCTTCCCTCTTAGCACTGACTACGGCCCTAGGAGCTACTGGACTCTACGCCATCCAGAAAAATACACACCGATCCCTAACGGATTCCGCATTTCCTGCACTAAAGAGTATTCCAGAATCGCAGCAGTAAAACGGAGTGGTAGACTCTCTGGGTACTCTGAACCACTCCCATGCCTCAGCTCACTCCCAATTCCAGCAACAGCATCACTCTCCGCCTATACATGCCTCATCAATCCAGCGTTTTAGCCAAAATAATAGACGCCGTTGGGATAGCAGAAGGGTTTCTATCCGCAGCAACTTTGGTTGAAAAAAACAGCAGCCATGTGGTGTGGGATGTGACGGTGGATGCCGCGAGTGAAGCCCATGCTCAAGCGATAGTCTTGGCCATCAAAGAACTGCCTGAGACTGAAGTGCTCTCTGTTCAGGACTGCACTTTTGAACTTCACCGTCAGGGCAAAATTTCTGTCGAAAGTAAACACCCTATCGAGAATAAAGACCAGCTTTCTATGGCCTATACCCCTGGGGTGGGTAGGGTTTGTAGCGCGATTGCAAACGATAAAACAAAGGTTTTTGACTACACTATTAAAAGTCATACCGTCGCGGTTATTTCAGATGGCAGTGCGGTTTTAGGCTTAGGGAATATTGGCCCGGAAGCAGCGATCCCGGTCATGGAAGGTAAGGCCATGATTTTTAAAGCCTTCGCTGGGCTGGATGCCTTTCCGATTTGTCTCGATACCCAAGATGTGGAAGCGATTATTCAAACAGTTCAATATCTGGCTCCTGTCTTTGGGGGTATCAATCTAGAAGATATTAGTGCGCCTCGCTGTTTTGAGATTGAAGACCGTTTGAAGGAATTGTTGGATATTCCGGTTATGCACGATGACCAGCATGGGACAGCCGTAGTCACGCTTGCGGCGATGCTCAATGCTCTAAAAATCGTGAACAAAAAACTGGAAGACCTCAAAATTGTTTTCACAGGGGTAGGAGCCGCTGGGGTAGCCTGTACGAAGATTTTATTGCAAGCCGGGGTGAAAAACATAATTGGCTGTGACACGGCTGGAGCTATATATAAAGGTCGTGAGCATAACATGAATGCCACGAAAATCCTTTATTCCGAACTGACCAATCCTCATGGAGAACAGGGCACGATTCAGGAAGTGATCAAAGGAGCGGATGTATTCGTTGGGCTTTCGGGTCCAGGTACCATCAGCCTTGAAGATATCCAGAATATGGCAGAACAGCGCATCGTCTTTGCCATGGCAAATCCGATCCCCGAGATTCCGCCCGAGTTGGCTGGTCCCCATGTAGCGGTGATGGCTACCGGAAGAAGTGACTATCCCAACCAAATCAACAATGCGCTAGCCTATCCGGGCATTTTCAAAGGCGCTTTGAACTGCAAGGCTCGGACCATTACCGAAGCGATGAAAATGGCTGCAGCACAAGCCCTTGCTGATTTAATTAGCCCAGAAGAATTGTGTCCTCACTACATCATTCCTTCTGTTTTTGATCCTAGAGTCGTTCCTGCTGTTGCCTGGGCCGTAGAACAGGCTGCTCAAAAGGCAGGGGTCGCCAAAACGATCTAAGACGCTCCAACCAGTAAAAACTTCATTGATTCTTGTTAGATTCTTCTTGCAATCCTAAAAAAGCGATAGGAGCAAGGGGAATTCTGAGTATGAAATGAATGATAAATAACGGTTTATGGCGCTTAATCAAGAGCAGTTTGAAGCGTTAGTAAAACGATTAGAAACGCTTGCCCGTGAACAACCAAAAAACTACAGACTCCGGCTAGGCCTGTTGGCTGCTTTAGGTTATGCCTATCTTTTTCTGATTCTTGGTAGTTTATTATCTATTTTTATTGGTTTAGTGTGGCTAGCTAGCTATAGTCAAAGTTTGAGCGCTATAGAATTTCAAGGTAGTTTTCTTCTCCTTATTCCTATCTTTGCCATTCTCAAATCACTCTGGGTCCGTTTGCCCCCTCCCACTGGTCGAGTACTCGATCAAAAAGAAGCTCCCCATTTATTTGCTGCTATCAAGGATTTATCCTCTTCTCTGGACGCTCCTTGCCCCGATCAGGTTCTAATTACAACAGAATTTAATGCATCCATAGTTCAGCTTCCACGCCTGGGAATATTTGGCTGGCAAAAGAACTACCTATTGTTAGGGCTTCCGCTTATGGAAGCTTTAACCCCAGAACAATTCCGTGGAGTCCTGGCTCATGAGTTAGCACATCTTTCTGGTAATCATGGTCGATTTGCAAGTTGGATCTATCGGGGACGCAAGACTTGGATGCAAATTTCAAGTCAGGTCCAGAAAAATGGTAATTCATTTTTATTTGATTACTTTTTTAATTGGTATACACCCATTTTTGATGCTTATTCTTTTGTCTTCGTAAGGATGAATGAGTATGAAGCTGACCGTTGTGCAGCACGGGTAGTAGGACCCAAAAATATTGCAGAAGCTCTAATTAATGTGGAAATCAGGAACCATTTTTTGGAATATTCATTTTGGCCTGGTGTTTCACGACAGCTGAATGAACAAGCAGAACCCCCATCATCCATGTATACCCATATGCTAAACACCTTGCGTTTAGAGTTGGCATTCCATGACGCAGAGCGCTGGTTCCATCAAGCTTTGAAGAAACAAACCAACACTCAAGATACACATCCTTGTCTAGCAGAACGACTATCTGCTCTCGGGCTACGTCCTGATTGGCAACCTAAGCTCCCTCCTTCTACGGTCGTTATAAAAGTTAGTTCAGCACATCATTTTCTCAAAAGTACGCTGGAACCTTTAACCAACCACTTTAATGAAAATTGGAAACAAGAAGTATCTCTGTCCTGGCAAGAGCGCCATAATCATCTNCAAGAATCCAAGAAGAGTTTACACAGACTNGAAGAAAAAGCTCAACATCAACTACTTACGGAAGAAGAAGCCTAGGAGCGAGCCCATTGGACCGCCGAACTTCAGGAAAGGCAGCAAGCGATCCCTCTGTTGAAAGAACTTCTTTTTGTGAATCCCGACCATGTTTGCGCAAATTACCTGTTGGGTGAGATCTTTCTAGAGCAAGAAAATATCGCTGGGATTACACTCCTCGAAAATGCAATGGTCTTGGATTCTAAATTTTTGCTCTCTGGCAATGGGTTAATTCATCTCTTCCATCAAAGACAAGGGAGGCAAGAGGAAGCGAACCGTTATCTAAATCGAATTGAGCAACATCAGATACTATTGACAAAGGTCAATCAAGAACGTTCATCAGTAAGTGACCGAGATAATTTTATGTTTCATCATTTATCTGATTCAGAAATAGTAAAACTGACCAAACAATTAGCCCACTATCCTGAAATCACAGAGGCCTATCTGGTTCAGAAAGAAGTGGAATATTTACCTGATAAACCCTTATATATCCTTGCCCTCCGTCATCGTTCGGCATGGTGGAAAATCGAAAATAACCATTGTGTTCAAAAACTTTGTGACCAGCTTGCGTCAGGAATGACCTTTCCTGGTGGCACTTATATCCTTATTTTAGATGACCTCAATAAAAAGATAGAAGAGAAAATATGCCAGATTCCAGAAGCTTCTATCTATCGCAATTAAGAAACGCGATGGACGTCTATCGAAGAGCTTGAGGGTGGAGACTACCCAAGCGCTAATCCCAAAATAGGTCTACTTTCAATGAATTTTGTCCCTCCCGTAAGGACTCAGCTTTTATGGAGGAATCTGTTCCTGGTGCTCAACCCGTTCAAAGGTGACCTATGAACTGATAGAATTCCTCTATCAATCATTCCTAGAAGAAAATAATGTCTGATACTACTGGTGCTGATGCGATTGATGTGGCAATCGCCAAGGGTATTGATTTTGACGGTACCCTGATCCCCCAGGTCAAACTAGATCTCTATCACCAAGTTATGGGACTAGAGGCTGGCCGACAGCGCAGTGGAGTTTCTAATACGATGCGGTCACGGATTATCCGAATCGGAGCCAAGCACATTCCTCAGGCAGAATTGGACCAGATGCTTATGGATGCTGGCTTTGCACCGCTGAAAGATAGAGATATCGCTTACTACTATGGCAGCAAATAGAGTACTCACAGCATTATGTTAGGCGTCAAAACCGCTCTATCATCAACAATTTGACCATCCTGCACTCGGATCATACGCTTCGTCTGATGGGCGACATCTGGCTCATGGGTGACAATGACAACCGTAATGCCTTGTTCGTTGAGATTGGTCATCATGGCCATCACTTCTTGACTGGTTTTAGTATCTAGAGCACCCGTCGGTTCGTCCGCCAAGAGTAAAGCTGGACGATTCACCAACGCACGAGCAATGGCAACCCGCTGCTGTTGCCCTCCCGAAAGCTGATTGGGGCGATTGGCCATACGGTCAGCCAATCCTACCTGCACCAAGACCTCCTCGGCTCGCTCCCGTCGTTCCGCTTTTGGATAGCCTGCATAAATCATGGGCAGCATCACGTTTTCCAAAGCACTTAATCGCGGCAATAGATTGAACTGTTGAAAGACAAAACCAATCTGATAATTACGAACATCGGCCAGCTCATCATCGCTGAGCTGGGTAATATCCTGTCCTTCAAAAAGATAACGACCTGAGCTAGGACGGTCCAAGCAACCAATAATATTCATCAGCGTAGACTTGCCTGAACCCGAGACGCCCATGATAGCGGTATATTCTCCCTGAGTAATGGTTAGGTTGATCTCCTTCAATACGGGAACTTTTACTTCACCTAAAGTGTAGTTCTTGACGATATTTTCTAACTGAATCATGGCTCAATCACTCCGCAGCGCAGTAATCGGATCAAGACGAGCCGCTTGTCGGGCTGGATAAACACCAAAGAACAATCCAATCACTAAACAGACGCCAAAAGAGAGGGCAACGGCTTCCATCGAGATGGCTATTGGCCAGTCAAGAGCAAGACTGGTGAGCATAGAAGCCCCGACGCCTAACGCGATCCCTAATAAACCTCCGGTGAGCGCCAGGACTACCGCTTCAATCAGAAATTGCCAGAGAATATCGCTGGGCCTTGCCCCAATTGCTTTACGGATGCCAATTTCACGGGTGCGTTCGGTGACGGAGACCAGCATGATGTTCATAATGCCGATACCACCTACTACTAAAGAAATGGCGGCTGAGCCTCCCAACAAAATGGTGAAAAGGCCTGAGACATTGTTGGAGGCATTGACAAGGTCTGCTTGATTGCGAATGATAAAGTCATCCCCCTGGGGTGGAACAATTTTATGGCGCAGTCTCAATAGGTTAGTGATTTGAAACTGGGCAGCATCCATTTGCTCAGGGCTTTTTGCCGATACAGCGATACTGTTAAGAGAAATGCCGTTTAAGGAATTGATTCCCACGATCCGACTGGCCATCGTCGTGAGCGGGATCACCACCTGATCGTCTTGGTCACGAAATTGGTCTGACCCTTTGTACTCCAAGGTTCCGATCACAAGGAAATCTTCTGCCCGGATACGAATGGTTTTCCCTAAAGCACTTTTGGGCGTGAGGCCGAGCGTATCGACCACGGTTTGACCGAGAACTGCCACACGAGCTGCCTGGTCTAATTCAGCCTGATTGAAGAAACGTCCCGTCAAGGGCAGAAAATCCCGGACTTCGACATAGGAAGGGGTGGTTCCTTGAACCAAGGT
>JGI20200J14955_1000383_pt1 | contig 9946 bp, 8 predicted proteins | sample NGESurshal092012_FD_14955 | JGI IMG/M metagenome (IMG submission 14955) | reverse complement strand
ACAGGACTTGCTTGAGCCGTGTGCGGTGAAAGTCGCACGCACGGCTCTGAGGGGGCGGCGGCACAGAAATGTGCCGCCGCTACCCGACCAGAAAGACCACGCGAAATACCTTGTCGACTTGTCGAACAACGCGGCGCGCATTACCTGCTCACCGTCAAAGGTAGCCAGCCCACCCTAGTGGTTTCAGCCTTTGTTGAGTTTGACCGAACATGATCGACATCTGGAATGGGGGCGCACGTCTTGACGACACTCTCTGACCGACCACCCATCGGTGTGGCCACGGCACCGCAGCCGTGGTCATCGCAGCCGACAAAGTTCCTGGTTCAACGCGACAGTGCGCCGCGCCGTGACCAGCGACAGATTGCTCTCACGTTCCCACCCAGCTACAGCGCCGCTAAGTTCGGCCTGATGAATTTCGCAGTCGGAAAGCTCAACCAGCTCCTACGGCTCGAACGTTGTTGGGACGGCCTTGGTGCAACGCAGGTTGCCGAAACTGCCGCTGGCTCTGCGATTCGTTGGCTCGACCTGCTCGCCGAGGAAGACACCTTCTCGCCCAGATCTTTCCGTTGTCGAACGGCGGCGTGCAGGTTGAGTTGAGTGGTTGGCGGGGGGTGAATCGCTGGAGATTGAGATCGGACCGCAGGGCGATGTGGGCATCCTCGGACTGGACGCGGCGGGAAACGTATTGGTGGAGGGGGACTATCCGGATCCGCATGGCTCGTCCGAATTGATCATGGCCGCCCGGAAACATCTCAGTTCCCTCTCCGGAGCAGTTCGGGCCGCTGGCAGCTCCAGGACGTAAGTGGACGACGCACCGCCTGACTCCGAAGACGACTCCAGCATCTCGGACGACGAGATCCTCTACCGTCGGATCGCGCCCTACGGATCGGGGGATCTCGTCGCTGTTGATGCGATCACCGGGCACCGCCGCCCTAGCAGCGGTGCCTTCAAGTCGGACAACGACGGCATCTCGGCCTATCTCGACGGCGTCCTCTCCGAAGTTGCTCTGGGTCCGCAAGATCTCGTCGTGCGCCGCAGAACGCAGGTCGTTGCATTCCGAGCCGCTGTACCTCGGCAGTTGTCCCTCGGTGTCGTTCGTGACGCATGGCCGACCGGCACCGACGACGATAACCACCCGAGAAACGCCGCGCACGCCACGATAGTCGGGTCTTGGCCTCAATGGAAAAGAACGACGCCGCACGCAGAAAGCACTTGCTCAGTCCTGCACCTGGGTCATCGATCCCGGAGCACCCAACAGCGATCCATGATCGCGGGCTGCCGGATGCCGCATCGACCAACCGAGCACACCAAACCACCAGCATCAGCGAATCGCAGCACCGTTTCACCGGAGCGTCACACCTGGCAGGTCCCCCTTTGGCCGGGTCGACCATACGGCACGACTACAGGTCGCGATCANTTCCCGTCCTCGAGCAACTCGAGGGCGTGCGCCAGGTCGGCCGGGTACGGGCTGGTGAACTCCACCCACCGGCCGTCCTCGGGATGCGCGAAGGCCAGGCTCCGGGCGTGCAGCCACTGCCGGGTCAAGCCAAGCCGCTTGGCCAGGGTCGGGTCCGCGCCGTAGGTGAGGTCGCCCACGCAGGGGTGCCGGGTGGCCGAGAAGTGCACCCGGATCTGATGGGTGCGGCCGGTCTCCAGGTGGACCTCGAGCAAGCTGGCCGCCCGGAAGGCTTCCAGGGTTTCGTAGTGGGTCACGCTGTCCCGGCCGCCCTCCACCACTGCGAACTTCCAGTCCGAGGTCGGGTGCCTGCCGATGGGCGCGTCGATGGTGCCGGTGCTGGGGTCGGGATGACCCTGGACCAGTGCGTGGTAGATCTTCTCCACCGTCCGGTCCCGGAAGGCGTCCTTGAGCACCGAGTAGGCGCGCTCGCTCAGCGCGACCACCATCACGCCGGTGGTGCCCACGTCCAGCCGGTGCACGATGCCCTGCCGCTCGGCGGCGCCGGAGGTCGCGACCCCGATGCCGAAGCCGGCCAGCGCGCCGAGCACGGTCGGGCCGGTCCATCCCGGGCTGGGATGCGCGGCCACGCCGACCGGCTTGTCGATCACCACGATGTCGGCGTCCCGGTACAGCACGGTCAGCCCGTCGACGTTCTCGGGGACCAGGGCCGACGGCCGTTCGGGTTCGGGCAGGGTGATCTCCAGCCAGCTGTCCGCGGTCAGCCGTTCCGACCGGGCCACCGAGACGCCGTCGACCAGCACATCGCCGGAGTCGATCAGGGTGGCCACGGTCGTCCGGCTGATGCCGAGCAGCCTGGCCAGCCCGGCGTCCAGCCGCATGCCGGCCAACCCGTCCGGGACGATCAGCCGCCGGACGTCAGCCACGATCCGTGCCCACCTGGGGTGTCCCTGATGATGGAGCAGCAGCGTCCTTCTTGCGGTCCTTCGTGCGGGTGCCGTCGAAGTCGATACCGAGCAGCGCGGTGACGACCAGGCTGATGCCGCCGATGGTGATGGCCGAATCCGCGACGTTGAACACCGGGAAGTACTGCGCGTTCGGCCCGAAAACGGAGACGAAATCCACCACGTGGCCCTGCAGGAAGCCGGGGGACCGGAAGATCCGGTCGATCAGGTTGCCGCACGCGCCACCCAGCACCAGGCCGAGCGACACGGCCCACGCCGTCGACCGCAATCTCGGCGCCATCCGGATGATGACCACCACCACGCCGATGGCCACCAGCGCCAGCAACCAGGTCATCCCGGTGGCCATCGAGAACGCGGCGCCAGGGTTGCGGATCAGTGAGAAATAGACCAGCCCGCCCAGGATGCGCGGGGACTCACCCGGGGTCAGCAGCGCCACGGCGATGATCTTGGTGATCAGATCGAGCGCGACCACCGACAGCGCGATGACGGCAAGCAGCGCCACCCGACGGGGGTGCTCTGGCGCCTGCGACTCCACCGAAGGGGCGGTTGCCGGGGTGGCGTCCGGAGCCTCCGGTGAGGGGTCGGGTTCGTTGTCGGGGCGGTCGGTCACCGTCCCAGTGTCGCAAACCCGGCGAACGGTTCCGACCGAATCACTCGACGGACTCGCGGTCCCCACGCTCACCGAACCAGCCGGCGAGCGCGCCGCCCCTGCTGACAGCCCGCAACCTGCGCTCCGTCCTGGACCGCACCCGTTCCGGTGCCACGACCAGCAACTGGTCGCCGGACTGCAGGCGGACGGTCGGAACGACGGGCACCGGCTCGCCGTCACGGATCAGCAAGGCGATCACCGACGGCGCCGGCAGGCGCAACTGGGAGATGTACACACCGTGCATCCGCGAGCCCTGCGGGATCGTGACCTGCAGCACGTGGGCGTTCATCTCGTCCAGCGGCGCGGCCTCGACCTGCACTTCTTCCGCCTGCCCCACCTGGATGACTCCGAGCTTTCGCGCCACCCAGGGCAACGTCGTGCCCTGCACCAGGGTGTAGATGACGACCACCACCACGATCACATCGACCAGGTAGTCGGAGTTCGCATCGCCCCGAGTGACCAGCGGGATCATCGCCAGCACGATGGGCACCGCGCCTCGCAACCCGGACCAGGACAGGAAAGCCTGTTCGCGCCAGGGCAACCGGAACGGCAAGGCGGCCGCGACGACCGATGCGGGCCGGGCCACCACCAGCACGATCAACCCGATCACGATGCCAGGCACCAGCGCGTTGGGTAGCTCGCGAGGATCCACGTACAGGCCGAGCATGACGAACAACCCGATCTGAGCCATCCAGCCGAACCCCTCGGCGAAGGACAGCGTTGACGCCCGGTGCGGCAACCGCGAATTGCCCAGGATGACGGCCGTCACGTAGGTGGCCAGGAAACCGGACGCGTGCGCGAAGGAACCGACGGCGTAGGCCCCGCCGATGAAGGCCACGGTGGCCAGCGGGTACAGACCCGCAGCGGGCAGCGCTTCGCGGCGCAGCAACCATGCCCCTCCTATCCCGATGGCCGCACCGATCACCGCCCCGGCCAGCAGTTCCCAGACAACCAGCAACGGGTCGAGCCAGGTGATCGGATCGGTGCCGGCCAGGATCACCACGGCGATCACCACCGGCGCGTCGTTCAGCCCGGATTCCAGTTCGAGCGCGGCGCCCAGCCGGGCTTTGACCCCGACGCCGCGCAGCACCGAGAACACCGCGGCGGCGTCGGTACTGGACAGCACGGCGCCCCAGAGCAGCGATGTCCGCCAGTCGTAGCCCATCACCAGGTGCACGCCGACCCCGGCGACCGCGATGGACACCACCACGGACACGGTCGCCAGCGAGATGCCCAACCCCAGCGCGGGGCGGACGTTCTCCCAGCGGGTGGTCAGGCCGCCCTCGGCCAGGATGAACACCAACGCCGCCAGTCCGAGCTGCTCGGCCAACATGGTGTTGTCGAACGGGATACCGACGACGCCGTTGCCCAGGATCAACCCGATACCCAGATACAGCAGCAGCGACGGCATGCCCAGCCGCCGGGACAGCCGGACCGCGACCAGAGCCAGCAGCAACACGACGGAGATCAACCCGAAGGCGCGCTGGACGGTCTCCTGGTCCATCTAGTTCAGCGCCGTAATGCCGGCGCCAGGCCCAGCGCGGTCAGCACGTCGATGGTCGCCTTCGACCGGTTGAACGTGTAGAAGTGCAGGCACGGCGCGCCTTCGGCGAGGAGCTGCTCGCTCATCCGCACCGCGTGCTCCATGCCCACCTGCCGGCCGGCGGCCGGGTCGTCCTGCACCGCTTCCAGTTCCGCGGCCAGGTCCGCCGGGATCCGTTGCCCGGACAGCTGATGGATCCGCATCAGCCGCTGATAGGAAATGATCGGCATGATCCCCGGCAGCAGGGGAACATCTGCGCCGGCCCTGACCATCCGGTCCCGCAGCGCGACGTAGTCCCCGGCCGAGAACAGCATCTGGGTGATCGCGTAATCGGCGCCCGCCCTGATCTTGTCCACCAGGTACCGGGTGTCGGTCTGGACGTCGGGCGAGCGCGGATGCATATCGGGGTACGCGGCAACGCCGACCGAGAAGTCGCCGAGCGACTTGGCCAGCATCACCAGTTCGCTCGCGTACTCGAATCCCTCGGGGTGGGCCACCCATTCCCCCAACGGATCCGACCCTGGCGGGTCCCCGCGGAGCGCGAGAATGTTGCAGACGCCGACCGCGGCGTACGAGCCGATGACCTGCCGCAGTTCGGCCACCGAGTGCCCCACCGCGGTGAGGTGGGCGACCGGCAAGAGAGTGGTTTCCGCGGCGATGCGTTCGGTGATCCTGATGGTGCGCTCACGATGGGACCCGCCCGCGCCGTAGGTCACCGAGACGAACGCCGGACGCAGCGGCTCCAGCCGGCGGACGGCGGTCCACAACAGGTCCTCGTCCGGGTCGGTGCCCGGCGGGAAGAACTCCACCGAGAAATGTGGGCCGGGCGCGGAAAGTCGGTCGCGGACGGTCACCATGCGCGGGAGCCTATCCGCCGGGGGTCACAACCCGGTCACCCGGCCGCGAGGCACACTGACCGGGTGGACCCCGACCGCCTGCACGCCGTGATCATCGAGGAGATCGCCAATCGCCGGGCGGAGGTGGTCGCGATCGACGACCGACTGGCCAGCCTGACGGACCGGGTGATCGACTTCGTCAGCAATGGCGGAAAGCGGATCAGACCGGAATTCCTCTGGTGTGGATGGCTCGCTGCGGGAGGCCGGCCGGGGCCGTCCGATGACCTCCCCGATGGCCTTCCAGATCGCCGGCACGACGACACACCGGTGCTGCAGGTCGCCGCCGCACTGGAGTTGATCCAGGCCTGCGCGCTGATCCACGACGACGTGATCGACCGCTCCGAACGGCGTCGCGGGGCCCCGTCCACCCACCGCGCGGTCGCCAAGGAACACGCCGACGCCGGCCTGTCGGGCGATTCGGAGCATTACGGGCTGTCCGCGGCGGTGCTGCTCGGTGATCTGGCGCTGGCCTGGGCCGACGACCTGTACACCGCAGGCGCGCACGCCCTGGACGCGGTGGGCCGCTCGCAGCCGGTCTGGCGGGCCATGCGCACCGAGGTGCTGGCCGGGCAGTTGCTGGATCTGGCCACCGCGGCGCGGACCGCCGCCGCACCGGCGGAGCAGGCGGCAGATGCCATGCGCGTCAACAGGTTCAAGACCGCCGCCTACACCGTGGAGCGACCGCTGCACCTGGGCGCAGCGCTCGCCGGAGCCGGCGCCACGACGATCGGGGCCTTGCGCACCTACGGCGCGGACATCGGCGTGGCCTTCCAGCTGCGCGACGACCTGCTCGGGGTGTACGGCGACCCGGCGGTGACCGGCAAGCCGGCCGGCGACGATCTGCTGGAGGGCAAGCGGACGCTGCTGCTGGCCACCGCCCGAGCGGCGCTCCGGTCGGATCCGGACCTACTGGCGGAGCTGGACGCCGGCATCGGCAATCCCCGCGCCCCGGTGCAGCGGCTGGCGAGCATCATCGCCGCCACCGGAGCCCCGCAGCAGATGGAACGCCGGATCGACGAATTGGTCGCCTCCGGGCTGAACGCGTTGGACACCCTGGAAGAGGACGGCCGGCCCGCGGTGGCAGCGCCGGCCAGGGCCCGGCTGACCGAACTGGCCGGGATCGTCACCGACCGCCGACGCTGACGCGACCCCGCCGTGCTCTCTTTCTCGGCGCTCTCAGTACCCGGCGGCCTGCGCCCGGCGGTGCACCTCCCGGCCACGGTTCTCCCGCAGGGCGTCGATCGGGCTGCCCGGCAGCGAATCCTCCGGGGTGAACAACCAGTCGATGATCTCCTCGTCGCGGTAGCCGCCGTCGGTCAGCAGCGTGATGGTGCCGGGCAGCCCCTTGACGACCAGCCCGTCATCGACGAACTCGGCGGGCACCCGGAGCACCCCGTCGGTGCGCACCGCGATCAGCTGGCGCTCGCGGATCAGCTGGTGGACCTTGGTGACCACGATCCCGAGACGGATGGCGATCTCGGGGACCGGAATGTAGGTCGGCGCGAGCGGTGAAGGTGAAGGGGACACGCGCCCAGCGTGCCATCCCCGCTCGTCGATGCCACCGTACGGACCCTGCCGCAACTTAGACTCGACGGTCGTGGACACCTTTTCCGGCCTGCCGAGCGGCACCATGCTCGACGGCCGGTACCGCCTCGGCGGGCTGATCGCCCGCGGCGGGATGTCCATGGTCTACCGGGGAGTTGATACCAGGCTCGACCGTCCGGTGGCGATCAAGGTGATGAGCCCCTACTACGTCACCGACCCCGCCTTCCTCAGCCGGTTCGAGCGGGAGGCGCGGCTCGCCGCGGGGCTCGGGCATCCCGGCGTCGTCGCGGTGTACGACTACGGCCGGGACGGCGACCTGGTCTTCCTGGTGATGGAACTGGTCGACGGCGGCACGTTGCGCGACCTGCTGCGGGAGCGCGGATCGCTGTCCGTGCCGGTCGCGATATCGATCATGGAGCCGCTGCTGGCCGCGCTGGGCGCCGCGCACGCCGCCGGTCTGGTGCACCGCGACGTCAAGCCGGAAAACGTGCTGATCTCGTCCAAGGGCGCTGTCAAGATCGCCGACTTCGGCCTGGTCCGCGCGGTGACCTCGCAGACGATGGCCACCGGTGACGTCATCCTGGGCACCGTCGCCTACCTGTCTCCCGAGCAGGTGTCCACCGGTGCGGCCGACCCGCGCTCCGATGTCTACGCCGCCGGCATCGTCGCCTTCGAGATGCTCACCGGCCGGCCTCCCTACGGCGGGGACAACCCCATGTCGGTGGCCTACCAGCATGTCCACAACGACGTTCCACGGCCGTCCGACTCCGCACCAGGGACTCCGGAGGCGCTGGACGACCTGGTGGTCGCTGCCACCCGCCGGGATCCGGGGGCCCGTCCCCGCGACGCATCGGCCTTCCTGTCTGCGCTGGTCGGCATCCGCGCCAGGATGGGCCTGCGCCGGGTACCGATTCCGGCGCCCCACCGGCGACCGCCCCGACCGGTCATCCCGCCGCCTCCGGCCGACGACGGCACCCGCGGGTACCCGTTGCCCGCCGCCGTTGGCGCGGAGGCAATGGGTCCGCGAGGAACGAGAATGCTGGCGGCCGGTGGGCCTGCCACCGCGGCCGCGCCGCCGGGGCCGCCCCCTTCACCGGCGCCGGTGGTCGCCGGGACCGCACCAGCCCCCGCCCTGCCCGCGGGCGGCCCTCGCCCGCCCGAGCAGGTCCCGGCGCGGGCACACGCCGCGGCATTGCGCCGCCGGCGCCGGACCCGCTGGCTGATCGCGATCCTGATCGTGGTGCTGCTCGCCGTGAGCGCCGCCGCGAGCGGCTGGTGGCTGGCCGGCCGGTGGTCGGCGACCCCGGCTCTGGTCGGCATGACGCAGTCCGCCGCCGAGGCCGCCGCCCGGGACGCGGGACTGGTCCCCCAGGTGCGCACCGAACACGACGACCAGGTGCCGACCGGGCAGGTGACCGGCAGCGACCCGGCCGCAGGCACCCGGCAACTCCGCGGCTCCACCGTCGACGTACTGGTGTCGATCGGGCATCCCGCCGTGCCGTCGATCGCCCCCGGCACCGGGCCGGAGACGGCGGAAGCCGCGCTCACCGCCGCCGATCTCAAGGCCGTCCGCGGACCGAAACCGGTGTTCGACGACAGCGTTCCGGTGGGCGCGGTGATCCGCACCGACCCTGCCGCCGGAACATCGCTGACCGTGGACAGTCCCGTCACCCTGGTGCTGTCCGCGGGACCGGCACCAGTCCAGGTTCCCGATGTCGTCGGCAAGTCCGCCCAGGACGCCGAGACTCGCCTGGCTGCAGCCGGTTTCGCCATCGGGGCGCGCGCCGAAGCATTCGACCCCAACGCCGATGCCGGGGTGGTGCTGTCCACCGATCCGGCCGCCGGCGTTGATGCACCGCGCGGGTCCGCGGTGTCCGTGCGGGTCTCGAATGCGCTGACCGTGCCCGACGTGCGCGGACGGCCGACGGCCGAGGCCCGGAAGTCCTTGCAGGAAGCGGGTTTCACCGTCACGGTCGGTGACCCGGCGTTCGACGCCGACATCGATGACGGTGACATCCTGCGCACCGACCCCGGCCCCGGCGCCAGGGTCGATCCGGCTGACGCCGGCATCTTCCTGGTGCCGTCCAATTCCGTCCCGGTGCCGGACCTGACCGACGGCACCGTTCGGCAGGCGGCACAGGAATTGGCAACGCTCGGCCTGCAGGTGAGCGTGACCGCGGTGTTCGGTGGCGACGACGCATCGGTATGGAACCAGAGCCCCGGAGCCGGCGGGCGGATCGAGCCGGGGGGCACGGTGTCGGTCACCGCATTCCCGTGATCCGCCATTGGTTGGGCACTGCCGGTGCCTCGGGACGCACCTTGGCGCGACCGGTTCCTGGCCCTCGGTGGACGGCGGCCGTGACAGGGCGGGGATAGTCTGAGCTGGCCAGCATGCCGCCCATGGTCGGCTGCGCTCGATGCCCATCGTGTCCCGCGTCCTGGTTCGCCTCAGCACCCGATAAGGCTCAGCCGACCATGTCACAGCTCCCGGCCCGCGCGGCGGGCCGTGCTGATGAGTGATCCACTGGCGTTGCGTGCTGCGCAGGAAGCGATCCTGGCATCCGGAACGACGTTGGCCAGGCCCGGCGGCCTGTGCGGACCCTGCGTCGAACTGCTACCGGTGACCGGCGCCGCCGTCTGCACCCTCAGCGGGCCGATCAACAACGAAACCGTCTGCGCCAGTGACGATGTCGCGTTCCGCATCGACGAACTGCAGTTCGACCTGGGCGAAGGTCCGTGCTGGGAGGCGTTCGCGTCACGCCGCCCCGTACTGGTTCCCGATCTTCGGGACGGACGGCCGGTCACCCCGTGGCCGGTATTCAACACCGCGGTCCGGGAAACCTCCGCCGCCGCGCTGTTCGCCTTCCCCCTCTATGTCGGAGGGACCGGCATCGGGGCCCTTGACTTGTATCGCAGCACCGCTGGCCCGCT
>JGI20200J14955_1000380_pt1 | contig 9983 bp, 10 predicted proteins | sample NGESurshal092012_FD_14955 | JGI IMG/M metagenome (IMG submission 14955) | reverse complement strand
TAGCCAAAACGGGGTCGTTCGGCAGCCAACTGCTTGAGGCGTTCGAGCAAGACAGAATCCTCCTTGCGTCGACTGACCAGACGGGCGGTGGAACGATGCAACCCCAGCAGCCGACAGGCCCGCCTCTGGGAAACCTGCAGGTCAGTTTGCAGGTAGACGGCGGCCTGACGCTTGGCGACTGGGGTCAGAATTTTTTTGAGAGCACCGCCCTGAGAGCATGGATATCGAGTGCCTGGTCGGCGACGATCTGCTTGAGCTTGCGGTTTTCCTCCTCCAAGTCCTTCAGCCGATGGGCCTCGGAGATTTCCATCCCACCGTACTTAGCCTTCCAGCGGTAGTAGGTCTGTTCGCTAATGCCGTGCCTGCGGCACAGGTCCGACAGATTGATTCCGGCTTGTCCTTCATTGAGGATGGCGATCATCTGGTCGGTCGTGAACCGGCTTTTCTTCATGGTCTTCCTCTCGGTGTGGCTGGCTGGAAGACTTGTATCTCACATTTTAAATGGTTCACTTTCCCGGTAGCATGTCACGATCACTCAATGAGTGAAAGCAATGGCATGACAAAAGTTTTAATTGTGCATACCTCAAGCTTTGGTAATACAAAGCGAATGGCTGAAGCGGTTGCAGAGGGTGTGAGTTCCGTTGAAGGAGCAGAAGTTATCTTCAAAGAAGCGTCTGAGACTACAGCAGATGATGTTCGTGTTGCCGATGCGATTATCATGGGTTCTCCAGTCCGTCATCGGACTGCTGATGCGCGAGTGAAGAAGTGTATTGAGGATGTCTGTGAGAAACTGTGGTTGACTGACGAGATGGTGGGTAAAGTTGGCGGTGTCTTTACCGTCGGAGGTGGCTATGGCGATTTTGGCGCAGGTTCCGAGTTGGCTCAGTTGGGATTGCTGGGTGCTTTCGCTGCGGCTGGGATGATTTTAGTGACACTGCCTAAAACAACACCTGGATTCCAATTCGCAGGGATGCATTGGGGACCGCATGGTCGTTCTGGTGGATCTCAAATGGAACCCGTTGGTATCACCACGGAAATGTTACAAGCAGGTTGGCGTCATGGTGCGAATGTTGCTCGTGTCGCAACCGCATTGAGTAACCAAGATCTATTGGCAAAAGGCAATATTGCTCCTTCACCGGAAATTTTGGCGATGTTTGCTTAAATACGTGTGATTTTTAGAAGCGCACTTGTCGGGAAATTAGAACTTGTCTAACAATAATCGTTTTAGGAGAAATATCTATGTCTAAATCGATCGCCCCAGAACCCACGATTGTCGATAAAAAGCCGATCATTATGACATTGGAAGCTGGCAATTACCACTGGTGTAGTTGCGGCTTATCAGCAAATCAACCCTTCTGCGATGGCGGACATCAAGGTACAGCCTTTACACCCATCACTTTTGAACTCACCGAAACCAAACAGGTCGCCCTTTGCCTCTGCAAACACACGGGCAATAGGCCTTTCTGCGATGGCGTTCACACAAAACTCTAGTTCCAGTCCGGTATTAATCTCTCAGAGAGAACGAATGAAGAATAAATTTACAATCGAAAATGCTGCGATGCTGCTGATCGACCATCAGCAAGGTACCATCAAACTCGCCCGCAACTTGCCCCATGCGGAGATCGTCCAGAATACCCGCGCCTTAGCTCGCACGGCGGCAGAAACTGGAATGCCACTGGTATTAACCAGCAGTATGGAAGCTAATTTTCAAGGATTACTACTCGACGATCTCCAGAAAATTGCCCCCGCAGCCTATGAGCAACGAGTGAAACGTCCCGGCGTAGTGGATTGTTGGGAATACGACGATTATCGCAATGCAGTCCTGGCAACGGGCAGAAGGAAATTAATTATGGCGGGTTTAACCAATGACGTTTGCATCGTCTTTCCCGCTATCAGTGCAGTTGAAGATGGCTTTGAAGTGCAGGTGGTGGTGGATGCTGGGGGTTCTCCAACCTCGATCGCTGACGAAACTGCCCAGCGAAGAATGGAAAAACATGGTGTCACTCTAACTTCAACAAATCAAGTAATGGCGGAGCTAGCTAATTCGTGGTCAGAAGGCACGGGGCAAACCATCCAAACCATCATGTATGAAGAAATACTCGTCAAATTTATGTCGTAATCGATCGGGAGAAACAGGTGCTAGAAGAACGTAATGTAATTCAAACTGTCCGAGCCGAGGTGATGAGCGATCGCCCAGAATTTCGTGCTTACAGTTTGGGAAGGCACAACTTGGGGGATGGCATCGATCCATTTATCCAATTGGATCACTTCTACATGCGGGCACCAATCTTTCCCCCCCATCCGCACGCTGGCTTTTCTGCCGTTACTTACCTGTTTGAAGATTCAGAAGGATCGTTTCAAAATCGGGATAGCTTGGGAGATCGTGCGCTCATCCATCCTGGCGATTTGCATTGGACTCAGGCGGGGAGTGGCTTGATGCATGAAGAAGTCCCTAGCCCACTAAACACACTCTGTCATGGAGCGCAAATCTTTGTCAATTTAGCGGCAAAACACAAGTGGAGCCAGCCCGTTGCCCTGCATTTAGACTCAGCCCAGGTGCCAGAATATGCCATTCCCACGGGAGGCAAAGTGCGGGTGGTGGTTGGGGCTGCCTTTGGGCTAGAATCTCCTCTCCAACCTTTGACTCCTGTGACGTTGTTAGATGTGATGCTGCCACCGCAGGGGAAAATTGTCCATACTCTGCCGCCCTCGCACCATGCCTTTGTGCATGTGATTCAGGGCAGTGGCGAGTTTGGGGCGGGACGATCGCATTTGGAAGCCCTGGATGTCGCCCTGCTTGAGCCTGGGAGCGAAATCGCGACTGTACAGGCTAGGGCGATCGGATTGCACTACCTTCTCGGTGCAGGCGAACCCTTGAACGAGCCAATTGTTTCTCAAGGGCCTTTTGTGATGAACACTGCTGAGGAGATCCAAAAAGCCATTGTCGCTTATCAAAGTGGACGCATGGGTCGCCTGTAAACCATTGACATCAGGATTCAATTCGCTATAGCTTGCTCCGTTCGATTTTCCAACCGCCTCTTGCCATGAGTTTTCAACCCGCTCGCCCCGCAATCGAACATCCAGAACCTGTGACAGTTATCTTCACCCACTTCGTCAAACTGGGATGTGAAGTGGCTTATGAACAGTGGGTACAAGGGATTTCCCAAGCTGCCCGCCAATTTGATGGGCACTTGGGGATTAGCATCCTCCGCCCTTCCCCAGGTGTGCGACACGAATATGTATCGATTCTCAAATTCGATCGCTATGACAATTTGAAGGCATGGGTGGAATCATCGGCGCGTCAGGAATGGATAGGAAAAGCAGCACCCCTCGTTGATGATCTCAAAGTAGAGATGATCACTGGCATGGAAGCTTGGTTTACTCTACCTTCCCAGTCGCCAATTAAACCACCACCTCGATACAAGATGGCCATTCTCTCTTGGGTTGCAGTCTATGCCCTGCTGTCGCTCTTAGGGTTTAGCTTAGCTCCCCTGTTAGCCGCATTACCTGCGTTCATCCGCACTTTCATCATTCAGTCATTATGGTGTTGTTGAAGACCTATCTCGTAATGCCTTGGATGACGCGGTTGACAAAAACATGGCTCTACCCAAAGCGAAGGAAATAATCGATTATGCCCCACCGAGCGATCAAGCAGCCCAACTACTGTGTAGACTGAATTATTCTGCCTATCCCCCCTATTTGGGTGATTAGGCGGAAATTCGTCCGCCTATATTCGCTTTTTTCAAGGCTGCAGTCATGCTTACTTAAAAAATCTTAATCGCCTAGGGCAAGGGTTTGTAAGCCGGAACCCTCAGATTTTTTGAAGTCGGGGTTAAGGGAAGAAAACCTTGAAATTGTTATATCACGGGCATTTGTGACCATAGTTTAGTACAGCTAGCCGGAGCTAGTGACAGGTTGTGCTGCAAACAATTTGTTACTCTTCTAAATAACCTTCCACTGTCATGTCAATAGGCAAATCTGTGCGATTGCCCCATTCATTCCAAGACCCATCGTAGTTACTCAGCTTTTCGTAGCCCAAGGTATGAAGAGCAAACAGAACAGCCGTAGCAGCCACACCCCCATTGCAATAGGCGATAACAGGTTCGCTGGGATTTAAAGTCGCAAAAATTTCTTTGAGGGCTTCAGGAGATTTGAGCCGTCCCGTTTCTGCATCGAATAAACTTGCCTGCGGAACATTTATGGCTCCAGGAATGTGACCTTTACGAGCAGCACGGGTAATTTCTCCCTGATACTGTTTAGCCGGACGCGCATCAATCAGCGTGAAATCCTGGTCTTTCAACAATTCATCAGCCCGTATTCGCCATGCATCCTGAACCACAGGCGTAAAAGCTTTAGGCATCGGTATAGCTATCTGATCAGTGGTTGGATAACCTCGCTGTGTCCAATATTTCCATCCTCCATCCAAGACAGAAACCTTGGAGTGGCCATAATAGCGGAAGACCCACCAGAGTCGGGTTGCATTCTGAGAAGGTCCATGATCGTACGTCACTACATGGGTATCCGGACCAATCCCTAAACGACTGGCTAATTTTGCAATAGCCTCTGTCGGAAGGACCTGGGAAGGGACAGAATCATCGGGGTCGGTGATGTCCTTGGTCCAATCGATGAATAAGGATCCTGGGATATGGGATATCAGGTATTCCTCTTCGGCGGCACTATAGATTCCCTTCTGGCGTCCTTCGCCCAGATCTTGGCTTTTTACATAGCCTCGGATATCCAAAATGCGTAGATTTGGGTCATCTAGATGTTCGGCTAACCAATCAACAGAAACAAGGGAATTCATAAGCGTCTGCTATCCCGCAGCATTGTTCTCTTCAAGATAGAGTAGCGGGACAAAGTAGGAAAAGTACATGCAGACTTTGCGGCAGCTTCCTAAAACCGTTTGGGTCTTGGGCATGGTGAGCCTACTCACCGATATTAGTTCTGAGATGATTCACTCGGTTTTGCCCTTGTTCTTAGTCTCTCAGCTAGGGGCTGCCGTTTTAACGGTTGGCCTGATTGAAGGGATCGCCGAAGCGACGGCCTCGGTGCTGAAAGTATTTTCTGGAGCTTTGAGCGATTATTTAGGCAAGCGTAAAGCGCTAACGGTTCTGGGCTATGGCCTATCTGCATTTGTAAAACCGCTATTTTTCTTGGCCACATCCCCGGTCTGGGTTTTGGTGGCTCGTTTTGCTGACCGGGCGGGCAAAGGGATTCGCGTCGCACCCAGAGATGCCTTGGTGGCTGATACGACTCCAGACTCTATGCGGGGAGCTGCCTACGGATTGCGTCAATCCTTGGATACCATCGGTGCTTTTCTCGGGCCCTTGGCGGCTTTTGCTTTACTGGCGGTAGCACCGGAAAACTTTCGCTTGATCTTTGCTCTGGCTTTAATCCCAGGCTTTTTCGCGGTTAGTCTTTTGGTCGTGGGGATCAAAGAACCACAGGCAAAAACCTCTAAGCCTAAGACCAATCCTCTGCGCTGGGAGGCTTTAGGACTGCTAGGCTCAAAATATTGGTTCCTCTTGGCCATTGCCCTACTGTTCAATCTGGGCAATTCCAGCGATGCTTTTTTGCTGCTCAGAGCACAACAAAGCGGAATTGCAGCGGCTTTTGTACCCTTGACGCTGGTGGTGATGAACATCGCCTATTCTCTGAGCGCTTATCCGGCGGGGGTTCTTTCCGACCGCTTAGGTCGTTTTGGATTATTGGTGAGTGGGGTTTTGGTATACGCCATAGCCTATTTGGGCTTTGCCTTTGTCCAGCATCCCTGGCAAGTGTGGGGACTATTTGCCCTCTATGGTTTGCATCTAGGCATGAGTCAAGGCATTTTGCTCGCCTTGGTAGCTGATACCGTCCCGACTGAATTACGGGGCACAGCTTTCGGATTTCTGAATTTAGTAATCGGCATTGCACTTTTGCCCGCAAGTTTGCTGGCCGGCTATCTTTGGGAATCTTTTGGGCCAAGTACAACTTTTATTGCAGGCAGTATTTTTGCTGCTGTAGCAGTACTTGGTTTAGGAGTTTATCAATATAAATTCCGTACCGTTTAATCATTTAAGTCAATATCAACCAGCTTAATCTTTGAAGAGGTNNCTAACTGAATAGCAATCTTAGATTNTGGGACCTGATACTGCTTATACCAATTCCGATCCGTCTTGCCCTAAATTAGGTGTTATCCGTTGGTGCGAACTGCCTCAACTTTTTGCTCAGGAGCAAATATTCTGCGTAGTTTTTGGGTCATTGGAACATTCACCTCGGTTAACGACTCTTCGGGAATGTCCACGAAAGTGTCCACTATTAAGGACACCCCAGTATGCCGGCTGAGCCCGTTGTAGAATTTATAAAAAGGGAGGTTACTTTGACTGGAGATTTTTTTAAAGAACCAAAACTAGGACAAACTATCTTCCCTGCTTTCTACCAGAGTCATTCTAAGAAACTGTTTAAGGCTCTTGGCTCAAAGCCAGAAAATTGGTATAAAAATTCACAACTTTTAAAATTTGGTGCAGATGTCTTTTTTGAGAAGGCGAATAAAGCAACGATAACCTTTCTTAGCTCAATCCGCGAAGTAATTGGTCAAGGAAGGTTACCAACCCCACAAGAGGAATTAGCAAGATCAGAAATGGAGTTAGCCTTACTGTATTTTCAACTGTCAGCTAGTTCCATCGAAATTTTACTCAAAGGAATTATCATTGCTAAAGACCCTAAGCACATAAAAGCAGAGGGAAAGTTGGGCAAAAAAATCAAAACTCATGATCTCACAAAATTATTGGATTTAGCTAACTATTCTATTCCTTTTGAAGAAAACAATTACCCCTGGAGGGCGGATCTACCGAAAAAACTTACCCGTTTTATCCTCTGGCAGGGGCGATATCCAATTTCTCTAGAGGCTAAAAATAATACTTTTGAGGGACAGTTTGATTTACCGTGGTGCGCGCCTTCAGACAAAGAAGACATTGACCTACTCTACAGTTGGTTATGGGAACAGCGGCCTTCCAAGTTAAAGTAGCGACATGGTGGATTAACTACCTACTTTAGACTATCCATCGAGTTTATTGGAGTTTAACCCCCCATTGAGGGTGAGGATTTAACCTATGGGACAAGTTTTTTCTCTGCGGGCAAGGCGTATGCTGGGCTGGATACTCACAGGTTTATTCATATTCCTCGGTACAACCGCTTGGAGTCCGATCGCCTTCAGCCAGATTCCAACATTACCCCAGTCAAATGCATCTCAACTTCCGATCGGCGTTACTCGACAAGGGTTGCTGGAAGCGACGGACGTGAAGTTGGGTGGAGAGAAAGTGTTGAGAATTGCCTCCCCGGCAGTCTTCAATCGCAATCAATTGGGCAATCAGATTCCAGTTGAGGTGAGAGCGCACCAAATCGAAGCCGACCTGAATGAAATCCTGAAATCCAATCGATCTTCAGCCCTCGATGCATTTGGAGAACGCTCCATGCCCCTCGACCCAGATACACTTCAGGTCTTTAGTGAAACTCTGAATCGTCAACCAGTTCTGTTTGTTAAGGATGCGGGTCTAGCAGCACCGAGAGTATTATTAACGGTCACAGATACCGATGCTCAGTACTATTCCACAACTAAGGAAATCCTGGCAGCGCGTTGGCAAAAAATACTAGAAAATAAATTAAAACAGGCTTTGGAACTCCGGAAGCCAGGGGCCTTTAGACAACAGTTTAATGAAGCAGTCAAGATCTTGATCGCTACAATCGCTGCCAGCATTTTTCTGTTGGTGATTTTGAAGGTATTGGAATCGCGGAAAAAAGCGTTAGACCAATACCAGGCAAGTCAAACGGTCCCACCAGAATACAGTGATGTAGCGCTTGTCAACAAAGCGGTTCCCGAGCATAAGCTTCAGTTACTTGAGATCTTACGGCAACAATTTAGCAGTCAACTAAGCATTCAATGGCGCTTGCAAATCATTGGACTACTTCGATGGCTGGTATTTTGGGGTATTGTGTTTATTTGGGTTGCTGGGATTGCCGCAACTTTATATCAGTTTCCTCAGACCCGTCCTTTTGCGCCTGGAGTCGTGTCAACACCAATTTTGATCTTAGTTGCTTGGTTTATAACTGACTTGGTAAATCGCTTGGTTGGTCTGGCGATCGATCAACTCTTCAAGAACTGGGAAAGAAATACCCTTACGATTGAGAACTTCCAAAGGCGACCGCAGCGGCTGACTACAACCGTTAGCGCNTTGAAGGGNCTGATAACAGTTTTGATCTATTTCTTTGGGATTATTTGGGTTTTGCAAACTCTCAATATGGCCCCAACGTCCATACTGGCNTTCGGTACATTGATTGCTCTAGCCGTCTCCTTTGGGGTGCAGAATGTCATCAAAGATTTAGTTAATGGCCTGCTGATTCTGATAGAAGACCAGTACGCCGTTGGGGACTTAATTATTATTGGTTCGGCCTCTGGAGTTGTTGAAAATATCAACCTACGAGTTACCCAGCTTCGGGGGGATGATGGGCGATTAGTGACCGTTCCCAATAGCCTTGTCGGCCAGGTTGATAACTTGACTCGCATCTGGTCACGGAGTGATTTTTTGGTGGAGGTTGCCTACAATACTGATGTCGATAAAGCACTGGCAATTGTGCAGCAGGAGGCAAAGCAATTAGCAAGTGATCCAGTATGGGACCCATTTATTCTTGAGGTTGGGGAAGTTTTTGGAGTAGAGAAAATTGCTTTCACCGGCATTACGATCCGAATTTGGATTAAAACACTCCCCCTCAAGCAGTTTGTTGTGGCACGGGAGTTGCGCCGTCGCCTCAAAATCGCCTTCGATCTCCAGGGCATTCAAATTCGGGGGCCTCAACAGGTAAGTCTTCGGTTGCCTGAAAGCTAGTCACACAGAGGCTTTCAGAACTGCTTTATCCCAGGACTAGTCATCATCGGCGAGTACTTCCGACACTCGGGATCGAAGGACAGGAATGAGTTCTTCCTCGAACCATGCATTGCGCTTGAGCCACAGATTATTGCGTGGGCTCGGATGAGGCAAGGGAACAGTGTGTGGCCAGTTCTTCCGCCAGGCTTGAACCACCTTGGTGACGGATGCGCCTTCATTCGGAAGGTGATATGCCTGCGCGTATTGGCCGATGACCAATGTGAGTTGGAGATTCCTCAAGTGTGACAGCAACGCCGCTCGCCACGCAGGCGCACACTCCGACCGCGGAGGTAGGTCGCCCGACTTACCCGTTCCGGGGAAGCAGAATCCCATCGGCAGGATGGCTATTTGCTTGGCGTCGTAGAAGACCTCGCGCGAGATACCCATCCAAGTGCGCAGGCGGTCACCGCTTGCGTCGTTGAACGGTACACCCGTTTCGTGAACCTTCCTGCCTGGTGCTTGACCCGCAATCAGGATGCGGGCCAACGGATGCACCTGCACAACCGGGCGTGGTCCAAGCGGCAGCTGCTCTGTACAAATCACGCAGGCGCGGACTTCGTTGAGCAGGGATGCAAGGGAACTCATTCGGTACCGACTAGATGGCTAATGATATATTCAACTGCACCTTGCAGGATAATGCGCGTAAAGTCACCATGTAAACTACCGTTTTCACCAGATTTTACAAACAAGGGCTTGAGCATTGTCTTGCAATTTTTTTATCGGTATTTTTTTGGCTGGAACGCTTGAGTCTATAGGCGTTTTTGAATTTTTCAGGGACGACTAGCTATCAAAATGATCAGGGTCAATACCTTATTCTCGAAGAAGTTGACCCAATCGCTTGGCCCATTGACAATCCCCTGACCGTTTCATGCCTGCAGTTTCAGTGCAAATGCTAAACTACGGCTAACCGCATTCCAAGGCTGCTCTATGACTGGCCTGACGCTTAATTTAGACTCGATTGCCCATCTGACCCACGACCAGTTTCGTGAACTGTGTCGAGAAAATCGTGACATTAGACTCGAACTGACGGCTAAGGGAGAACTCATTGTTATGCCGCCAACTGGATGGGAATCGGGGAAT
>JGI20200J14955_1000372_pt1 | contig 10220 bp, 7 predicted proteins | sample NGESurshal092012_FD_14955 | JGI IMG/M metagenome (IMG submission 14955) | reverse complement strand
CCCTCCGCGCCGTGACTTTCAGAACCGTCGGCGACTTGGCCACCGCGTACGTCACGGCCTCGGGAATACCGACCGTGCTGAGTGTCGTCGCCAGCAACAAGGGAGCGGTCGCCGCCGCCACCTGTCCTCTGCCGTCTACGCCCAGACCGTAAGCAAGGACAGGCATACTCAACAGCGCCGTCAGTGGTCCTACCAGGTTACCCAGCGCCGTCGTGGCCATCCCCGACGCGGCACCACGCGCAGGACTGGACACCTCCGCCGATTGCACCTGCCCTGCCGGGTAGCGTTCCCCCGTCTCAGCCGGATCTCCCGTTGAGGCTGAAGAACCCGGAGATGAAGTCGCAGTCATACAAACGCTTGGTGGCGACTGGCGGCCACCACCGCCAGTGGATGAGGCTGTCACGCCCGGGCTGTCCAATATCGCGGGGCCCGCAGATCCTGAACGGGTAGATCCTGAACGGGCGCGGCTGGACGACGATCGGCCGCCCACGCTCCACCCGCGACGTGGGAGCACTGCAATAGGCTCGGCTCGAGGGATTGGCAAGCTCGTTTGAGTCCCCAGGAAGCCGCGGCGTGAGATCCCGCCTGGTCCCGAGGCCACCTCGCAGCTCAGTGGGCCGCTCGATCCAGCTTGGTCACCACAGGCGCGGACAAGCTGAGGTAGCGGCGATCTCGGCTCTACCAGTGCTGACTCCCGTCGATGTCTGCCCATCACGTGGTGGAACCAATGCGGGGCGCTCCGACCCACCCGTAGAGCCCGGTTCCTGAAGTGCCGCTTCGCCGAAGATGTAGCGCACGGCAGAACGGATCTCCCGACCAACAACGGAGCGGAGGCGCGCACTGTCTACCGGGTAAGCCGGCTAAGAGGACCATCGCAGCCTTCCCCGTCCTCTCGGGGCAGTCGTGGCGTGGCACCGTCGCCTGCTCGGCTCGGCAACGCCCATGACTGAGACAGCTACGATCTCGGCGGCAACCAACAGTGGTGCCCGCGGCACCGGACGCGAGGATCCCTGAGCCACTTGTCGTTTGGGCCAGCTGTGCCGGCCTCCCAGCCGGCAGTCTTGTAGTGCCCGGGGGCGTTCGTGCCGAACATCTTTCGGCGCAGCCGCACATCGCTGTCCCGATTTCGCACAGAGCTGCACGCCGAGGCACACCGTCGCGATCACATCAACCAACTCGGCGTCCGACAACTATCTGCCCACCTAGGATCGGGGGTATCCGCGGGACTCTGCCGCTGACATGGGGTTTTACGGCTTCCCGCGATTGGGGACATCAGCCCGGCCGCGGTTGGCCCACGCAGTTATTGCCGATCGAGCCTAAGCATAACATCGGGCCAAGTTGCGTCCAAGCATCCTCGAAAGCGCGCAGAGCCATTCGGAGCCGGAAACGGTCATTTCCCCAACCCAGTCCTGGATGACGAGTGCACTTCCGCCCCGGACGAATCACCTACCATTCCGGCGTTACAACGAATGGACGTGATGCCCATCACAAGAGCAATTGCACCAGGTTGGGCGCGACCTACGGCCAAGAGAGTGGTCTCACCCATTCGCTATCGGCGGATCGCATGACGTCGCAGCCCTGCGTCACAACCGGAAGTTCGCTTGGCATTTACGGCGGCGTAACACACAAAGGTTGCTTGCCGAACCGCAGCGTGACATGCTTGCCCCGGGCGACAGAGGGGAATACCGGGAAGGGCTAGCCGCTTGAGGGGGTAACGATTCGGTATGCTAATTGCAGGTAGTAGTGTTACGGGCGAAACGCGCTCGGGCGATCCCGCCGCCCATCAGTAACCTTTCGTCGCCAAGTGCCCCAACGGCATCAATGCGATTGTTCTGACTGAAAGACGTCCCAAAGCCCCGACGAGCCGCCAACCCGATGACGTGATTGCCACGGCGCCCGACCGACCCTTATCATTCCAACGCTAAGGGTGAGCGAATGGTAGCCGCCATGGAGCTGAGTGCTTGCGCCCGCGCCCGCCCGTACTTTCCGGATCTCTCGACGGCGAACAAGAATCGGCGGATCTTGCCATGGTGATGACGGCCCCGAACGAACGCGCCGCCCCGGCGCACCACACAATCGAAAGCAGGACTGCCGGATCGTTGCGAACGCTCGACCACCCGCAGTTGGAGATCATCATTCCCACCCTGAACGAGCAGCATCGAATTGGCGCGACGTTGGCGATGGTGTGTGCCTACCTGCGTCAGATGCCGTTCCACTGCCAAATAACCGTGGTCGATAACGGAAGCGTCGATCTGACCGCTGATGTGGTGAAGCGCTGGAGTACGGACGTTCCGGTCCGCCTGATCGGGTGCCGGCGCACCGGCAAAGGCGCCGCCGTGAAGGTGGGAGTCATGGCCGCCACGGCACAGTGGGTGGGATTCTGTGATGCCGACCTTGCGACACCGATCGGTACGTTGGCGTCGGTGGTGTCCCTTTTGGACGCCGGGCACCCGGTGGTCATCGGTTCTCGGCGCTGTTACGGCGCGAGCTACCACCAGCCGCAACCCCCGCTTCGACGAACCGCGGGTTGGGCGTTCCGCCGCGCAACACGGTCCATCGCAGGCGGTATTTCTGACACACAGTGTGGCTTCAAGTTCTTCGACCGGGCAACTGCCCAGCGACTGTTCCGCGACGTCACGTCGACGGGGTTCACTTTTGATCTCGAACTGCTCGCAGTCGCCAAGCGTCAGGAGGTACCCGTCGCCGAGGTCCCCGTTGAGTGGACAGACCAGAAGGGCTCCAGCCTGCGCATTCTCGAGCACGGCTTCGAGGTGCTTCGGGAAATACTGAGACTTCGTCAACAGGCAGCCATGTCTCCCGGGCGACCGACGAAAGGACCGGCCGTCGCATGAGGATCGCGATACTGAACTGGCGTGATTCCCGGCATCCGGAGGCCGGCGGTGCAGAACTGTACTGCCAACAGGTGGCAAGAGAACTCGCCTCGAACGGGCATGCCGTCGTCCTTGTCACGTCGCGTCCGAGCGGAACGGCCGCGCAGGAGTCCGTTGACGGCTACCGAATCATCCGCCGTGGCGGAAGATTCACCGTCTACCCGGCCGTCCTGTGGTGGCTGCTGTGGCATCGAACCAGGATCGACGGCGTCATCGACAGCCAGAACGGAATCCCGTTCTTCTCGCCACTGGTAGTGCGGCGGCAGACAGCCGTTGTGCTGCTCATGCATCATGTCCATCAAGAGCAATTCGCATTGTATTTTCCACCCGTGCTGGCGGCATTCGGTCGATGGTTGGAATCTTCTGCGGCGCGACAGGTGTACGGCCGGCGCAGCATTGCCGCCGTGTCCCCCTCCACGCGGGCTGCGGTGCGCACGCGACTTCACCTGAAGGGCCCGATCCAACTCGCGCCTTGCGGTTTGCTTCCCGCCGCCGTGGAACGATCGAGGTCTCTCAACCCGCGGATCGTGACAGTGGGTCGCCTTGTTCCCCACAAGCAGGTTCGGATACTGGTGGAGGCGATCTCTGCAGTTCGGCGAATTGTCCCCACGGTCGAGCTGCATCTAATTGGCGATGGTTCGGAACGCCCGTTCCTGGAGGCGTTCGCTGCTGCGTCTGGATTGTCGGGACACGTGGTGTTCCACGGCCGAGTCAGCGACGAAGCCCGTGACCGCCTGCTTGCTTCGGCTTGGCTCACAGTCAATACCACGCGCGGAGAGGGTTGGGGCCTTTCGGTTCTGGAGGCGAATCAGCACGGCGTTCCCGCGATTGCCTTTCGAGTCGACGGCATGCGCGATTCGGTGGTCGACGGCATGACCGGCTGGTTGATCGATGACCCGGCGGACCTCTCGTCGAGCATTTGCTCGGCGCTCGCTGCGCTGACCGATTCCACACAACGTCACCGGCTGGAGACTTCAACGCTTGCCTGGTCAGCCGGGTTCACCTGGGACGGAACTGCCAGGCAGCTCATGGTGATCTTGAACCAGGAGTCGGCCAGGCTTCGGCGTCTCGAGGAAAGGCGTCTGAAAACAAGCGATCTGGCGACCGTGGTCGAGATTCCCAGTTCCGCGGTACCTGAGGATTGGGCGCCAGTGTTGCGGTCGGGAGACCTGCTACATTCCAGGCCAGGTGGGTATCAGCTGCTATTGCTGGGGATCGACCAAGATGACGTACCGAGGGTGCTGGATCGTATCGGCGTCGCCAGGCATGGTCGCGGAAAGGAAATGATCAAGGTGGCCGTCGCCGGGCATCAGGACGCCTTGTTACTGGTGGCCGGTGTGAGCTCGCCGCCGTCAGGCGGTTACGTCGATCTGGCGACTCTCGTGCCTGCTGGCGATGCGCGAGCACATCTGCATGCGGTGCCCAGCGACATCACCCCGAGTCCTGGAGAGAAAGGTCCGCCGAAATCGTGATGGAGCAGCAAGGCGGCGGAGATCCACAAGGCTCGATGGAGCAAGGCAAGGTGACCCTGCGAGATCGACTCTCGGACGGCTGGAAGAACCCCTTCAACGTGTCATCGGGGAGGATTTCGCAGGCCGTCATCGCTTCGGTCATCATCTTTGTGGTTGCATTCATCGTCCGAGCGGTCGGGCTCTCGCGAGGGTTCGAACTCTGGGTCGACGAGATGCGATATGCCGACTTGGGCCGATCTGTCAGTCTGGGCCAACTTCCCAACCTGGCGGATGGGCCATTTTTCCTGCATCCGCCCGGCTTCTTCCTCCTCGAGGCCGCAGTTATCGACATCTTCCGACTGTCGAGTGAAGGTATGGAACTTGTTTACCAGCTCCGTTGGGTGAACGTCGTGCTCGGTAGTCTGTCCGCAGCCCTCACGTTTCTTCTCGTGTTGAAGCTGACCCGAGCCAAGGTCGCCTTCGTTGCTGCTGTCGTCGTCGTGTTCGAGCCCTTCGTCCTCCGTAACAACAGTCACGTCATGCTGGAGACGCTCGGAGTCACCGCCATGTTGGCTGGACTGTTGATCATCGTCGACCGAGAACCTCGGCGGTCATGGGTTCGACTCGGTCTTGGGGGGTTGCTGCTGGGTTGCGCCGTCGTGACAAAGGACGTCTTTGCAGTTGGCGTGTTTCTGCCGATCGTCATAGCCCTTGTGTGGCGAGTGACCTTGACGAGACGCGAGGCACTCGTCGTGCTCACGGGTGCCGTGGTTCCCTACTGCTTGTATCTAGTCGTGCTGACAGCCGATGGGACGCTGGCGCAATGGTGGGGAGCCAAGTTCGGCGGAATGCTCCGCATGGTGGGAATATCTCAGAGCACTGGATTCAATGCACCTGGGGCGCCCAGTCTGATCGAAAGACTCTTGGCTCAGTCCAGCCAGTACGGAACGAGCTATGTCCTACTCACGCTCACCCCTCTGGCCGGCGCAATCGCATGTTTCAGTCAACGACGGGATCGTCGGCTGGTCGGTCTCACGGCCCTCAGCATGGGTTTCTTCGGTATGTACGCTGCCATGTTCGGTACTTTCGAGGAAAACTACGGATATGCAGTCCTTATGACCGGTGTGCCTGCGATCGCAGTCTGCTTGGTCGAGGTCCTGGAGAGGAGGCCAGCGCTGCGCCGTCCGATCATTGCCATTTCGGCGATACCGGTGCTGGCCGTCACGGCGCTGGGAATCCGGGCGGAGTTAACGACTGATGACGGGTTCCTCAAGGTCCAAGAATGGATGTCGGCAAACCTCCCGGCCGATGCTCGAGTGGGCATCACCAACGACACCGGGCGCGTGGCTTTCACTCACGACCCGCGCTTCGGAGTGTGGCCATCGGCCTCCCTGTTGGCGCAACACGACGCGGACTACGTGCTAACGCAGTCTCTGCCGACGAGTCAAGGCTACGGATACACGACGCCGGCAATGCTCGATTGGCTCGCCGGCCACGCCATTCCAGTCATCAGCGTCAGCGGTCCAACGAACGGGACGACGGTCCTTTGGGCGGTCCCCGGCAGCCCCGGCAGCGCCTTGAAGGTCGCGGCGCAGCAGGCAATCGGTGATCGTCATCCGAGATCCACCGCTCCGCGAGAGTCCCCGCAATCTGGTCAATGAAGCTGACCGAGAGGATGCGGGTGGCGCGGTCAAGGCGATCCGCCATCGTTGTCACGGTAGTGGTGTGTGCGATGGCTGCCGGTGCTCTGGTGCTTGGTTCCATTCGTGCGGCGTTGGTGGCGGGGGGTCCGGCTGCGTGCGCGATCAGCGGGGCGAGCGGCGCGACCGGGACCACCCGGTATGCCGTCACCGACGTTACAGCGAACGACTCCACCGACGACCGGGCCGGTATCCAGTCGGCGATCGACAGGGCCAGCAGCGGCGGTGGCGGCATCGTCACCCTGCCCGCCGGCACCCTGCTGGTGAACGGGCCGATCATCGTCAAGAAAAAGGTCAGACTCGAAGGTCTAGGAGCCAACACGACCGTGGTGAAGGCCGGACCCGCCTTCATGAGCTCATCGGGCCCCTACAAGGGACATCCGCTGATCACCACCAGCACGGCCACCGACGTCACCATCGCCAACCTCACCGCCGACCAGAGCGGTGACACCCTCAACGGCAACGCCAGCGGACGACTCGCCGAGTACCTCATCGACATTCGCTGGTCCAGCAACGCCCTGGTCACCGGCGTGGTGACCAAGAACCCGTTCACCTACTCCATCGCGGCAGCCTCCAGCAAACGCTTCTGCATCCTGAACAACAACGTCTCCGCCAGCACCGGCGGCCTGTACAACCAACTCGACGGCATCCATATCCTCAATTCCAGCTTCGGCGACGTTGTCGGCAACACCATCGACCAGGGCCTGGTCCCCGACGGCGACGACGCGCTTGTCGCGCACACCATCAACGGCTCCGTCCATGACGTAAGTTATGTCGGCAACAAGGCTCGCGGTGGCGGCATCTATGGCCATGGCATGCAGTTCGCGCTCTCCAGCGATACCGACCAGATCTACAACATCACCATCTCCGGGAACGAGATCTGGGGGTCCCCGGCCGGAATCGTCACCGGCTACTACGGCAAGAACGGGGCGGTCCACGACGTCGCCATCACCGGCAACTATTTCCATGACAACAGCAACTACGCAGTCTCCATCACCGGCCGACCCTACAACGTCAGTATCACCGCAAACCAAACCTGCCGCAGCCAAGGATTCACCGTCACCCCAGGACCAGGAAACATAGTGGGACCGCATGATCAATACATCTTGGACAGTCGGGTGGGTTCGGTAGGAAATTGCCCAACCCGAGGAATCGCTCAGCGTGCTCATGATGCCCGAGTTATCAATCTGGAGTTACGAACTATTCCTCGAGGGCCGGCCTACCCAGCACCTGTTGGCGGGCCCGGTTCACTCTCCCGCGAACTGTTTCCGTTGACTGGTGGCGTTCGACATGTTCGCGCGTAAGAGCCCTTCGCAGTCCCGACCGGGACGTTTCAACCGTGGGTCGGACATGGTCAACCTCTGCGCGAGGCTACTGGACCCGTTCGTGCGTTGGGTCCTGCAGCGGTGTGCTGATCGCTTTCCGTCCCTGTGCCGGGCCTACGACGGACTGATCCTGCGGCACAGAATGCGGAGGTCGTTAGGCTATCGCCCGAATCTCAGGCACCCACAAACCTACAATGAGAAGATCGCTTGGCGCATTCTGAACGACCGGAACCCTCTGATCGTCGCTACGACCGACAAGCTCGCGGTACGTGAATACGTCGCCGCCAAGGTCGGTCCCGATGTGCTGATCCCGATCATCGGTGTCTATCAGAGCGCGGCTGATATTCGCTGGGCCGAACTACCGAACCAATTTGTGTTGAAAGCCTCGCACGGATGCGATATGACGTTGATCGTCCGCGACAAGGACTCGATCGATCCCAAGAGCGCCCTTGAGCGAGCGGATGCCTGGATGCGTCAAAACTATTACGAACTATCGCGAGAGAGGGCGTACCGGGACATTCCGCGGCGAATCATCGTCGAACAACTCCTGACCGACGACGAAGGCCGCATTCCGGCAGATTACAAAATTCTGGTGTTTCACGGCCGCGCATCGCTCATCCGAGTCCACACTGACCGATTTGATGATCATCGGGTGAATTATTACGACGCGGACTTCAGACCGTTGCCCATGGCTCAAATTTCTCCGTCCGCGCCTGCGTTCACGGTCCCAATTGAGGCCCGATCTCTTGTTGGCCTGGCTGAAAAACTGGCCGGGGACTTTGACTACGCCCGCATCGATCTCTACCTGGCCCGCGGCAAGACATGGTTCGGGGAGATCACCCACCATGACGGCAATGCGCATGTTCGGTTTCAACCTCCGGAGTTCGATGCCGCGCTTGGCGCGATGTGGCATTTGCCGCTGGAGGCACAGGACAAGGCGGTGCGCGAGCGGTCGACGATCAGCGCCGAATGGACCCCTCAGCCGTCCTGTGCAACAAGTCGAAGAGACGGGCCGCACCCGATTCCCACCCAGCATTTGCTGCCGCTTGATACCCACGTTCGACCAATTTCTTTGTGAGTTCCTCCGATTCGATCAACTCGGTCAGCGCGGACACCCACTTTCCTGGTTCGTACGGCGAGACCAAGAGACCCGCGTTGCCGCACACTTCGGCGACGACCGGAATGGCGCTGGCCACCACTGGAACGCCTGCGGCCATCGCTTCGAGTGGCGGCAGCCCAAATCCCTCCGCGAGGGAAGGAAAGGCAAAGACGCTGGCTGCCTGATACGTGGCAACGAGCAGGTCATCGGGAATCCCGTCGAGGACGCGGACTCGGTCAACCAGGCCGAGATCGCTGATCAAGCCGTCGACGGGGTCGTTCGCCCGCGGGTCCAGCCGGCCCACCAGTACCAGGGATATTGATGGATCCATCTGGGCCAGGGCTCGGAGGAGGATCGCCTGGTTCTTGTGAGGCCTTCGCGAACCGACATGGAGCACGAAACGATCGGGCAATTGAAGCGTCCGCCGTGCCTCTTCGATAGTCGCCGGACCAGCTGGAACGAAGCTGGCCGGGTCGACACCGTTGCGACAGACGGTCACCGGAGGTATGGAGCTGTAGTAACCGGGGATCGCCGCAGCCGTCGCCGCCGAGGGGACTGCAACAGCCACGGCCTGACGCAGCACTCGAGCCGTGTTTGCCATGTAGGCGAGTTGACGGGCCCGGCCATTGGTCAGGCGGAGGTCGGATTCGAAGATGCAGTCATGCACGGCGACGACCAACGGGCACGGCACCCACAGTGGCGCCAGCGCATGGTATGGGGAGAAGAATACGCCGGCATTGAGCCGGCGCAGCGTGGCAGCCAGGCCACGAAATCGGTATGGTGCAGCGACCGGGGAAGTGCAGACTACAGTTTCGACGGTGTTGGGCAGCTGACTCAACGAGAACCGTTCCGGCACATGATCAGGCACGAGTAGCTTGACTGGAACTGTCGTGTCGGACGGAAAGTGCTTGAGCATCTCGACAATCACGCGAGCGATGCCGAAACATTGCGGTTGGGACAACATTCTTCCGTCGACGACCACCGAGCGGCCAGCCTTCGAGCCGCCCCGCTGCTCCCCCGTGTCAGTGGTTTCCAAAGACATCCTCCCCGATGATATCGTTGCGCCCCGCTTGTGGACGCCTATCAGACGCTCGGATTCGTGGGTTCGTCGTACAATCCGCTGACCAATTCTATCCTGTCCTTGCTTGCGCGGATGCCCTGCAAGGAGTTTCATTCGTCATAGCAGTTCTGACGGGCATCGCGGAGTCGCCGACTTCGGCTGGACAACCGGACCCAATCGTGCTAATACGCCAGTGTGTTGACACGATGGCACCGCTGCGCTGTGCACGTGTCCGGTCGGGGCCCGCGGGACACCGCGGCGCCTGGCTGATCTGTTCCGGTTCCACTTCCTGCTCAGCTCAGTGCGTCCTGCGCACGTCACGTAACCACGGGTCCCGGAACGGCAATCGTGCGGGCCGCTCGCGGGCGTCGCACCGGAACATTACTCCGGGGTCTGTCAAGGGCCACCGGTTTCTGCCCACCCGCGGCCATGAAACCTGCCCACTGGTGGCCACCGTTTCTGCCCACCGGTGGCCACGAAACTGCCCACCGGGCTTCGGGGTCGTGGGCAGGGCCCCAGGTGGGTGGTGATGGGATGGGGGATCACGGCTTGGTTGTGGTGATCACGGCTTGGGCGAGTAGGTCTGTCACGGCCACGGGCTCATCGCATTGTGGGCATGGACCGCCGACGCCGATCCGGCGGGTGAAGGTGCGGCAGGTTTCGCAGCGTTGCTCGCCCAGCTGTCGTTCACCGC
>JGI20200J14955_1000371_pt1 | contig 10225 bp, 8 predicted proteins | sample NGESurshal092012_FD_14955 | JGI IMG/M metagenome (IMG submission 14955) | reverse complement strand
GATGCTGCCCTGCCCGTGGATGGTCGGGATCTCGGCCGGGAGGCCCTTGAAGACCCACTGGTTCTCCGGCGCGAGCCAGGCCTGGCTGTAGACGGTCACGGCGGCCAGGTCGTACAGGGTGATCATCAGCTGCTGCCCGAAGGTGGTGGTGAGGTGGCTGCCCTCGGCGCCGGTGCCGCCGCCGTGGGTGTCGATGCTGACCGGTTGCTGGCCGGCGATGATGACGCCGGCCAGGATGTGCTGCCGGTAGAGGCCGGGGATGACCTGGTTTTGCTTGCCTGTCATGGCGAGTCGCCCTTTCTGCCTCTGCGCGTTCGGCTGAGGCGTGGGGGCCGGGCGGGGGTGTGGGTGGCCGGTCAAGGGCTTGAGCGGTGGCGGGCTGCTGGTCCGGGTGGTGTCGNCCTCGGGGTCCCCTCCGGGGTGGGGTCGGCCCAGGCGGATCGGCGGGCCGGCACCGCGTCCCTTGACGGGCCGGGGCCCCCAACCCCGCACACTTGCCACCACTCAGACGGACGCTCTCTCAAGGTGACCACTCCCGTACGGAACCCCCGCCGCTGCTCGGAACACCGATCCGTTACGGGCGTGCGGGCGGATCGGCGGTCCCCGGCGATGAGAGCGGACGGCGCCCACCGGCTGGCCACGTTCACTCGGCGGCCGATTGATAGCGCACTGGCGGTGCGGGTCACCGGCCAGGGGGTGCCAGTCGAGGTAGGAGTGATGGCGGGCGCAGGTCCGCCGAGGGACGTAGGCCAAGGCGACGATCGCACCGCGGAGGGTGAGAGTCTGCCCTTCGGCGCAGTGCAACTGCTCCAACGCGCCGGCCAGGAGCCGGCCAGGGCGGCGCTCAACTGCCGGACCGCCAGCCCCTACTGGGAGGTACACGATGACCACGAAGCCGAGCTGGGTCGACGGCCGCGTCGATACCCTGCTCGCCGCGCTGCACGACCTCGGCATGTCCGTCTCACGCGCCGCCGCCACCGAACTCATCAACGAACGCGTCCAATGGGTGTCGTCCGAGATGGACATCTCCCCCACCGCCGCACGCCGCTACCTCACCGACGACACGCTCGCCGACCTCGCCCGCACCATGGTCATCTCGGTGGCGGACGAAACGCCCGGCGCGGACGTCATTCAATCGCCCCGTACCGCCGCCGTACCGCTGCCGGTCCTCGGCCGGTGCATCGCCGGCCTCGCCGAAGCAATCCAGATACGGCTCCGCGAACGCGACGACATCGACCACCTGCGTACCACCGTCGCCCAGCTCGCCCAGGCGCTGTCCGCCATCGGCCAGATCACCTCCGACCACACACCGGACCCGACAGGTCGCGCCGCAACCGCGGTGATGATGCCGCCGGGGCTGGTGAACCGTGCCGCCCGCTACCTCGAGGCCGCCGCCATCCTCGTCCACAATGGGGTGCTGCCCGCGGACTTCACCACAGCCCATGCGGACCAGCTCGAAGACACCTTCCGGCAGGACGCCGCGAGCCTGCGCTACTACGCCGGCGAGTGAGCGTGACGTGCACCGCCTGGTGCTCGATAGCGAACTTCAGTCACGGTGGTGGCGGTTGACATCCGACCCAACCCAACAATCGTCTGGCCGGCTCACTGATATCGGTCGTTCGATTACCCCGGATATTCGGTGGTTATGCGAGTTGGCCCGGTGGCCGGAATCGTGCACCAGATGCGGGGACTAGCCGGGTTGCGGGCTCGTGAGGAATCCTCGGCCCCCACCTGCAATCCAGGTTTCGTCACGTGACGGGATGGATGCGGGAGTTCGATCAGGTTCGGTTCCGCAGTCCACCCGGCTCGATCCTCTTTTTGGGTCAGGTTTGCGGGTACCACCGCTGGAGCGCGTCTCGTTCTGCCCGCGACGCGACTTCCGGGCCGTAGCCGTGTTCCGCGCAGTACCGGGCCAGGTCTGATCCGGCCCCTTCGTAGGCCCCTTCGTATTCGGCCTCGAATTGGCCGGCGCGGATGCTGCGGAGATGCGCCCAACGGGCGACCACCTCACCCCGGCAACTCAGGGCCTCCTTCTGCTCGTTCAAGTTATCCAAGGTGATGGCCAGGTTGGTCAGCGACGTGGCGAGGTCGGGGGTGTAGCGGGCGGGTTCGGCGGCGGCCAGCTCCCGATACAGGGCGACGGCCTCCTCTTTGGTTGTCAGCGCGCTGTGGTGCTCGCCGAGGTCGCTCAGGCTGGCGCCGAGGTTGGTCAGCGACCCGGCGAGGTAGGGGGTGTAGCGGGCGGGTTCGGCGGCGGCCAGCTCCCAGAGCAGGGCGACGGCCTCCTCGATGGTGGCCAACGCCCGACCGTGCTCGCCGAGGTCGCGCAGGAGGATGGCGCCGAGGTTGTTCAGCGATTCGGCGAGGTCGGGGGTGTAGCGGGCGGGTTCGGCGGCGGCCAGCTCCCGGCGCAGGGCGACGGCCTCCTCGATGGCGGCCAACGCCCGACCGTGCTCGCCGAGGTCGCGCAGGAGGCTGGCGCCGAGGTTGTTCAGCGAGTCGGCGAGGTCGGGGGTGTAGCGGGCGGGTTCGGCGGCGGCCAGCTCCCGGCGCAGGGCGACGGCCTCCTCGATGGTGGCCAACGCCCGGCGGTGCTCGCCGAGGTCGCTCAGGCTGGCGCCGAGGTTGGTCAGCGACCTGGCGAGGTCGGGGGTGTAGCGGGCGGGTTCGGCGGCGGCCAGCTCCCGATACAGGGCGACGGCCTCCTCTTTGGCGGCCAACGCCCGGCGGTGCTCGCCGAGGTTGCTCAGGATGGCGCCGAGGTTGTTCAGCGACCTGGCGAGGTCGGGGGTATAGCGGGCGGGTTCGGGCTCCCGGAGCAGGGCGACGGCCTCCTCGATGGCGGCCAACGCCCGGCGGTGCTCGCCGAGGTCGCTCAGGCTGGCGCCGNCGCTGCTCAGCGAGTCGGCGAGGTCGGGGGTGTAGCGGGCGGGTTCGGCGGCGGCCAGCTCCCGATACAGGGCGACGGCCTCCTCGATGGCGGCCAACGCCCGGCGGTGCTCGCCGAGGTCGCGCAGGCTGGCGCGGAGGTTGGTCAGCGAGTCGGCGAGGTCGGGGGTGTAGCGGGCGGGTTCGGCGGCGGCCAGCTCCCGGTACAGGGCGACGGCCTCCTCGATGGCGGCCAACGCCCGGCGGTGCTCGCCGAGGTCGCGCAGGCTGGCGCCGAGGCTGCTCAGCGAGTCGGCGAGGGCCGCGCGATTCGCGGCGCTGCCGTCAGATGCGGCTTCATGCCGTGCGTGTTGGACGGTACATGTCCATAGTTTGACCCGGACTGCTGCCCAGCCGACGTTGCCGATGATGGCGAGCAGGTGATCGATCTCCTGGGACGACAGGTCCGGGTTCGCTGCCAGGGCGGGCAGCAGCGGCGCTTGCAGCGGTCGAACACCGGTCCCGAGGCGGACGAGGGTCTCGATGACCGTGGTGACCAGCGTCGGCCGTGCCTGTAGCAGCCGCACGAGCAGGGGGGTGACTCCGGGGAACAATGTCGAGACCCGGATCAGCTGGGTGAGGACCGTAGTCGAGCGCTCTGCGGCCGCGGCCACGTCCAGCGCCTGGGAGAGTTCCTCGTCGGCGATGTTGGCTAGGCGGGTGAGGATGGCGCCGGTGAGGAAGTCCGACCACGGTTCCACCAGCGCGGGGCCGGCTCTCGGGTACAGGTGGTGGGCCCAGAACACCAGGTTGCGCAGGGTCGGTTCGTCTAGGCCGTTGAGGCGGGGCAGGCGACGCAGCACCGCTGCGGCGTCCTTCTCGGTCTCCGGGCGGAGCAGCACCAGCGCGGACACCGCTTGCAGCTGAGCCTCCGCGGTCACGGTGGTAGGGATGCCCCAGCGGGTGTCGCGCGCCATGTGGGTCCACCGGCGCTGCTCGGCGTCGACGATCTGGTCGGCGACCGCGCCGATCCCGGCGCTCCGGACCGCGCTGAGCTGCACCGTTGATGTGGCGCGGGAGGCCAACAGGGCGCGGGCCTGGGTAACCACCATGGGTTCACCGTCGGCGCCGATGGGGTGCTGGTCGGTGTCGGACACCCGCGGCGGAGGCAGTCCCTGGGCCCTGGCGTAGGCGCGAGCGGCGCGGACGAACCATCGGCGCCGATCACCGGCGCCTCCGACCGGCCGCAGGGTGGTGGCCGGCCAGTTCGCCTGCTGTCCGGCGGGGAGCTCCCGGTGGACCGCCCGCTGCAGGGAATCCCGGTCCCGGGCCACCAGCAAGACCTTGATCATGCCGAGGTGGTCCCGTTGGGCGACCTGCTGCACCAGCGACGCGACCTTTGCGGCGGGTTCGGTGTCGGCGTCGTCGACCACCAGCAGCGTCCGCTCCCGGCACGCCAGAACCGCTGCGATGAGGTCCTCGGCCGACCCGGTGACCCATCGACCCGCGGCCCACATGTCCGGCAACGCCCGGGCGACCTCGACGGTGAGTCGGCTCTTCCCGACACCGGACCCGCCCTCCAGGACCTGTATCGGGGAGTTCGGTTCATCGGTGCACCACCGCGTCAGTTTCTTCACTGTCGATCGCCGCGCCTCCAGCGGCGCGACCACGTGCTCGGGTGAGAGCAAGGTAGCGATGCTGTGCTCGCCCGGTCCAAGCGGTGGCGGAGTCAACGACGACAGCAATCCGTCTCGTGCCCCACGCAGGGCCGCCGCTTCGCTGCGCTGCGTCTGACGGAAACGCCGCACCGTGATCGCGACCAACACCGCGACACCGGCGAGCACGGCGACCCCGACCGGCCACGACGGATCGGAGGTGAAGACGTTGGTCAGGTATCCGACACCGACCCCGACCAACACTTCGATCACCGCAAACCACAAACCGGAATCAGCGGGCAGCTGACCGGCGAGCGTCGCCTCCGCCACGCGCCGCCGATGATCCCGGTACCCCCACACAGCGATAGCCGCCAGCCCGGCTACACCGGCCAACAACGCTCCGCCGACAACCCACGACGGGCTCGAGGCGAAGATTTTGACCAGGAACCCGACGCCGACACCGGCAACGACCGCGGCCACGCCCAACCACACACGCATCCCGGACAACCAGGAGGGCACGACCCCTCCCCCCGCGCGCGCAGTCGATACCGCCATCTCGTAAACCCCGTTTCCGATCAGACCATGCTCGCCGAGACGTCAACGGATAACCCGGGTGGGATCCGCAAACGCCTGGTCAGCGGGCTGCCGACTGCGCGCTTCGGCGGTAGCGCAGCGGCAGCTGCGGTGGCGTCACCCGCCCCTAAGTGTTCTCCGGTGAAGCGCGGTACAGCGCGCGGTGCGCTGCTGTCCGACAGACACCGCTGCAGTACTTGGCCGGCCGACCACCCCGAGAGCCATCGGCTTTGAGCGATTTGCCGCGCCGCTGACAGGTTCTAGGTCGGGCGGCCCGGACTCCGGACGTTCGCCGGAAGGTCCGAGCAGCTCGTCAGGCGGGCCGCCGACTGTTGACGGACACGCAGTTTGCACATGACGGCGTCTGTGACCATGCGGATGTGGCGTTCCATGTCATGCGCGTCTTGGCGTCCTGATCCGCGCCATCCTCGACGTTTCGCGCCGGCGGTGCGGGTCGGCTTGCCCTCGAGATCCCTCAGCGAGGACTTCAACGGCCTCGGGCGAACCCCCGAACGTGTGCACGCGGATGTCGTCGCGGCTCCAGAGGTTATCCACAGTTCCGCCTGTACGAACTTGACGCCGTCATATGCACAGACCCCGGTGGTCAACACCGACCGGCCAGCGGGAACTGACCACCCGACCCATCAGCTCCGGATCGAAACGTGTCTGCGGGTAACCCATGTCCGTACCGAAGGCGTCGACCTCGGCGATGCCGGACCACGCCTGGGCACCGTCCGATCGTTTCACCCTCACCCCGATCGTTTTGGGCCGGGCCGCGGCTGCCGACTCCGGGCTCCCCCGCGCCAGCCACGCCAATGCGTCGCCATAGCGGAGTTGCTGCGGGCGAACCGCAGCTCCCCGAATGGCGGGGGCGCACCCACCCTCACCCCGATCGTTTCACCCTCACCCCCAAATCGGACCGTAACGAAATACGCCTCGACTGTAACGTAACGACCGGCAAAGCCGAGTGGCGAGAGCACTCGCCGGGGATCCTCTGAGCGACCCGACACCGAGGGATTCCACCGAGCATTTCGTGCCGGCTGCCGGACGGGAACGAAACCGGAGTCCTGTAACGAAACGAGTGGAGTTCGGGCCGGGGACCGGCAACCACAGTGCCGATCAGCTACCGACGCCAGGACACTGTTCCGCAGCCGATGTTGAGGAAGGCCGCCCCTGACCTGCACAGACACAGCTGGTAACCGCCGATAATCCGGCCTTAAAGCGAGCTGGGTTGGCCGTACCTGCACAACCACTTGGCGTCGTAAGTTGCCAGCCCGGGAATCAATCCTTCGAGCAGGGCACCTCGAAACGGCTGGGTGCCCCGCCATCGACACGTGGGATTCAGGGGGGATAGATGAAGGAAAGCGATTCTCGCGCTGCGGTTCTCGTGGCCGTCGACGAGGCACGACTGGATTTGGAGGCGGCCGCCGAGCGCGAGCATCGGGCGCGGTTGGCCTACGAGGAGGCGCTCGCTGCCGCGGTGGCTGCGATCGGGGTGACGGCGGTGAGCCGCGAATGTGAGATATCCCGGTCGGCGGTCCACGCCATCGTCCGCAGGGTGGCAAGCCGGGCACTACGACTACCGCCAGCCGATGACGGCAGGTGATGGCTGCTCATCTCCTCCTCGTGGCCGGAGACCTGGGATGGCAACGGCGGCGTAACCCGGTGCCGGCGGCGCGGCGGGGTTGACCGCTGCCCTGGACGACCCGGGCACCGATCTGCAGGCCGTGCTCGTCGAGAGAGGGGTGCAGCTCCCCCATGGGGTCGATCGATTCGCCAATGCACTCCTAGGAAATCGGGACGGCGACCACATCCGGAAGGGGTCTCACTTCCAAGGTAATGAGACGACCCGCTGAGAGATCGTCGAGACGGCCGTCCGCGCAGGTCGCCGTGTCTCAAATCTCCGTCTCCATATTGTGCTCTCAGAATGACGTAACACGCCGACTTCTGCGACCACAATCGGGGACGTGACCTCACTCCCCCAGCCCTGGGCGTGTCCCGGATCTTCGTCGACAAGATGTCCGGCGCCCGCGACGACCGCACCGGGTACCAGGCCCTGCTCGACTACATCCGGCCCGGCGACACGATCGTGGTCACCGCCCTGGACCTGGGCCGCAGCCTCACGTCCATCGTCAACACGTCAGCGACCTGGGCAAGCGCGGAATCTACGTCCGCACCCTGCGCGAGTCGATCGACACCAAGCACCTCCGTCGGCCGGATGCTCGCCCGGGCTGTTCGCCAGCCTGGCCGAGTACGAGCGGGAACTGATCGCCGAGCGGGCCCGCGTCGCCCGGCAGGCGGCCGCGACCCGTGGCAAGCTGCCCGGCCGACCGCGAAAGCTCCCGGCGGACAAGGTGGCCCTGGCCCTGCGCATGCGCGCCGCCGGCGAGTCCGCGCCCACCATCGCCCAGGCCCTGGGCGTGTCCCGCGCCACGCTGTACCGGGCACTGGAGAGAGTGTCGGCGTCCTGACGGCAGAAACCTGCAGGCCTGGCTCACAAACCTCCCGTCATTCAAGCGGACACGACAATCGACACACTCTCACCTCCGCATCAGGGCACGGCCCGACGGCCCCGGTAGGGTCTCGCGCCCTCAGCCGGCCGTCACCGTACCGACGAACCCTCGACCGGTTGTCTCGGACCGCCGTCACTTCGCGACAATCGGCGTCACCGTGCCGACCAAACCCGCAAAATCCATCTGCATTCTCGGTGACGAAAAACACCGGCAGGATGAACGACGCTCAACATCCAACAACAGCCGCCACGCCCGTTGGTCCAGATGGGTTCCTGATCAGCGACAACCTCTCGGCCATCGGATCAGGAACCATCCCGAACGACGACATACCACTACCCAAAACAAACCCGACAACTAGACAACCCAGACGTATAGCCCTGTTCGCCTTTAGTCACCACTGCTCATCGGTGGGCCGACATACTCATGGCCATACCGCTCCGCGGAGCCAAGCAAGGCATCGATGTCCGGCTGGGATGGCTCGGGAATACTCAACGCCTCGGCTGGGCGACCCAGTTCCTCAATAAACCGCTCGAATTGCGCTGGCGACGTGATCTGAAGCCCCCGGCACGGACCATCGGAGGTCACGACGAACGCATGTGGTACACCCCGAGGCAGCATCACGAAGGACCCGGGGCCGCCTTCCCACCGATCATCGCCACACACAACCCTCATGGAACCTTCGAGGACGTAGAAGCACTCATCCTCCCTGTGGTGGATGTGGAGGGGCGGGCCGAAGCCGCTCGGCGCTGCAAACTCGATCAAGGTGAAGGCGTCGTGCGTGTTGTCACCAAACCCGCCTTCACCGTCATGATCGTGTCGAGGAACCACACCGCTTTCCCCTCGCCAAGCCCGAGATGGTAACCACGCAGGTCAGTCACGGACCGCCTCCAGATCTGATAGCGCCAACGCCGGGGTTCGTACATGCGGAAGCGCGTTGGCTGGCGCCTCGAGAAAAACCCCCGGGGCCGTGATCACGAACCACGTTGAAAGCGTCGTCATCAGGCGTTTCATTTCGCCTCCCGGCGGTCGGTGTACTCGATGCGGGCGCCGTGCACGGGCAGCACGTGCAGAGGTGGTTGATCAGGATTGGTCATGCCGTCCTCGATTCGGGTTGGGAGTGGAATTCAGTCGGCGTAGAGGCGGATCTCGATGCCATCCGGATCGTGCAGCCCGACCAGCACCGCTCCTCCGTGGTGACCGGTGACCACACCGCCGTGCTGCTGTCGGGCGGTGTCGAGGTGCTCCGCCCACGCCTGCACGTCGTCGCGGGTCGGGACCGCCAGGGACACCGGGTCGAAGCCGGACAGGGCCGCGGCGCGTTGGGGGTCGAGCCGCAGGGCCAGCCGCAGCGTGCGGTCGCGGTCGGCCATGGCCAGTCCGCGGAGCTCGCCGTCCTCGGTGAACTCGATCTCGACATGGAATCCGAGGATGCGCTGGTACCAGTCCCGGCTGGCCGACAGGTCGCTGACCGGTAACTTCACGTGATGGATCTGCGAGAACGGCGGCACACTGGCCTCACTCAATAGAGCCAGCTCTAGTAACTGGCTAGAGTAGTCTCTAGCGAGTGAGTGACGCTGTCAAGGGCAATCCCAAAACACCAATTACTCGGGCCGAGCGAGCCCGGCTGACCCGGCGGCGGATCATCCACGCGGCCGCCGAACTGTTCGTCGAGCGTGGATACGGCGCGACGATGCTCGACCAGGTCGCGGAGCCGGGGTTGCGGTCCAGACGGTGTACTTCCATTTCGGGAACAAGGCGACCCTCCTCAAACTCGCGTTGGATGTCGCGGCGGNCGGTGACGACGAGCCGGTACCGCTGCTGGAGCGGCCCTGGCTGGACCGGGTCAAGGCAGAACCCGCCCCGCTGCGGATGATCGAGCTGTGGGTGGCGAACAGCCGCAGCATCATGGAACGGGTGGCGCCGATCCTGGCCGTGATCCGCGGGACCGTCGGCGCCGACCCGGATCTGGCGGCGCAATGGCACGTCAACGAGCAACAGCGGCGGACCGCCCACGGTGCTCTCGCGCAGATCCTGGCCGACCGTGGTGTCCTCAAGACCGGCCTCACTCGTCAAGACGCGGCGGACCTCGCGTTCCTCATCAGCAGCGTCGAAGGCTACTTCCTTGCCACCGCCACCCTGGGCTGGCCGCCCGAACACTGGGAACGCACGACAGTTTCGATTCTGACCAACACGCTGCTCGAAACTCCTGGCACTTGAGAAGCAGCTCCGCAGGCAAAAGCCTCCTCAGTTGTTTGCGTCGAAAAATCCAGGACTCCTATGGCGTCAACTTCTGAAACGAGCGTCTGGCCGAAGCATTCGACATCAGCGATATCCCCAGTGAGATCCAGGAGACGCTTCGCCGGATTGCACAGCTTCGGACGAGCTGATTTGCAGCCCACCCTGCTATAGGGCGAAGCATGGTCATGCCGACCGCACCAGTCGGGCTGGGGCGAGCCACGCATTAACGGTTGAGCATCCTCTGGTTCTTGCGTTGGAGCCGGGACGCCGTCTTGTTCTGCATTAGCCTGGATCTTTCGCGCGGTTTCGAATGACGGCTTGATGTGGTTGAGATGTGCTGCGGGGTAAGGGCTTCGACTCCGAGAGTTGGCTGTGCGC
>JGI20200J14955_1000370_pt1 | contig 10232 bp, 13 predicted proteins | sample NGESurshal092012_FD_14955 | JGI IMG/M metagenome (IMG submission 14955) | reverse complement strand
TATGGCGCGTCCTGGATCCAGCCGAAACCGTCGAATCCCAGCCGGTCGGACGCGCTGACCGTCACGACGCCGTTCGCCGGTTCCGACGCTGCGCCGCTGATGAGATCCGGTGTCACACATGGACGCCCGGACCTGTCCTCAGCGTCCGGTGGCCGATCACGGCGATCGTCATGACGAGCGCGGCGGCCAGCACCATCGGAACACCGATGTGCACCCGCATGAGCGCGACGCCGACCAGGGCACCCAGAAAAGGACGAGCACGACAACGATGCGCCGGTTCCAGATCCCGGTCCCGGGCCGGACCAGGGATTCACCGACCCAGGCGACCAACGACAGCGTGATCACCAGGGTGTTCATCTCGGCAACGGCCATCCGCCGAGCGATCATGGCTTGCGCACCCATCACCAGCGCGGTGACCGACGACACCGTCACCTGCACGGTCGAGNCGAACCGCTCCTGGGTGATCGCCAGCAACNCGGCAAGGCCCGCCAGGACCACNGCATTGACGACCAGGATCGCGGTGATCGTGCCGACCCAGTCCCGGCCGGGGTGCCCTCGCAGCAGCATGCCGGCCACCATTGCGCCCAGGCTGAAGGTGACCAGCGCCGCGAGTGGCCCGACGATCGGCAGGTCGGCGCCGCCACCCAGCGCCATGCCGAGGATGAGGATGTTGCCGGTCGCCGTTCCGCCGAAAACGTGGTCCAAGCCAACGAATCCCACGCCATCGACCATCCCGGTGACGAAGGTCAGTGTCGTCAGCAGGTACATCCGCCGGCGTTCGTCCCCGGCAATCGGAACCGTGATCGACATGCGATCACTGTCCTCTGCGGGCCGATGGCCTGCTCGTTCAGCGAACCGCGCCGAGCGACAGCTCGCCGATCTCGATCCTGCCGGGCGCGGCCAGGATGTTGCCGACGATGTCGGCGACATCATCCGGTTGCAGAAGGATCTCGGACGAATCCGTGCCCAGGGTATTCACCGGACCCGGGTAGAGGGTGGTCACCCGCACGCCGGAGCCCCGCAGGTCGAGCCGCAACGAATCCGAGAAACCCTTCACCGCAGCCTTGGCCGCCGAATCGACGGCCTGATTCTGCTCGGCTCGTTGCACATTCCGCGAAGCAACATTGATAATCACCCCCGTCCGTCGTGGTCATGAATGCTGCGGATCGGTGTGTGCAGGAAAACCCCGGGGTGATCTGTGGGGCGACGCCAAAGGGGAGCGTGGAGGCCGGGTCGTCGGGGTAGACGCTCCGACTCATCACGGTTGTCCCCAGGTATGGCGGTCCGGTGAGTGATGGACGGACCTGTTGTTCGGGCCTCCGGCATCGCCCTTGGTGATCAAGATTCGTGGCCATTTCAGGTTGCGGGCCAACCTGAGATGGACTGAACCTTTGATCATCCAAGGCCAGGAACTCCGCTGCGCGGACTGCTCGCCGATCGGGCACGGCCCGGCGGGACTGGGTCTACTTTGTCGGCGGCGAATCGTCTGGGACGACCGCAACGGCGATCTGCCGCGATGCTGGTCGGCGAGGTTGGCGTAGCTGCCGGTGGCGGCGTCGAAGGCTTCGGGTTCGTAGGTGACGGCAACCGCGATGCCCACCTTCTGCGACGGCAGGTAGGCCTCGACCGCGGATTCGCCGGAGATGAGGGGGGTCCTGCAACAGCCAGTTGCCGCTGATCACCACGCCCAGACCGAAGGTGTAGCCGACGCGTTGGACGAAACACCCGGGGCCACAGCCGGGAACGGCGGTTGTCTTGCCCCGTAGGTCCGTGGACACCATTTTCGCGTATGACTGGGCGGACAGCAGCTTGCCGGAATTGATGGCCTCCGCGGTGACGCTGAGGTCGTGCAGGTTGTTGGTCTGCACGGCGCCGCGGGCGAAGGTCCAGGACGGGTTCCAGAAGATCGAGTCCTCGTAGAACGGGGTGCCGGCCGGGACGGCGAGGAACTGCCGGCGCTCGGAGCTGAAGGCGTGCAGGGCCGGCTCGGGGATGACGGCGGTGCCGCCGGGGTCGCCGGTGCTGTCCAGGCCGAGCGGGCCGAGGACCTTCTCCTGCAGGGCGGTCGCGAGGTCCTGGCCGGTGATCTTCTCCAGCGCCAGCCCGAGGATGAGCGCTATTTGTGGCGCCGGAGCTCGTCCCGGTGCTGGAGGTGCATCCGGCCAGCGCTACGGCGATGGCCGTCGCGCCAGCACCAATTGCTGCGCATCGTGCCCCGTCCTTCACTCGAGATGGGCCTCTTCGTAGGGGAAGGATTCGTAGGGGAAGGAAATGTACCGCCAGCGAAGGCTCAGCGCCGGAAGTACTTGACGAGGCCGGTGACCACCAGCCCGGCACCGATCACAACGCCAACCAGGGGCATGGCGTGGTCGCCGACGAAACCGGAAGACGTCGCCGTGCTCCAGTCCCGGACGACGACGAACAGGTTCACGATGGCGACGCCCAGCAGGACGATGCCGGCGATCAGGAACCGGATCGCTGCGGTCCGCTGGCGGATCCCGGTGCTGGTCGGTGCGGATGGCTGGATCGGGTGGCTGGTCATGACTTCCTCCTGAGTTGATCGGCCGCGGCGCTGGAAAAAATCTCTCGCGAGCGGGACGGATCGTGGTCGGTCGATCGGTGGTCCGGACGGTGGTTTCTCGGGTCCTCCGTTTGGGGTCATCGAGACTTCAGTCTGGTGCCGCGATCGGGACGGTCAGGATGGCGTGGTGCGCGCCGCCGGTGTGGACGGTGCAACTGCCCGTGCGGGCCGTCGGCGCGTAGGCGGGCGGGAATTGCCCGACCAGCGGATTCCGGGAAAAGAACCAACGGCCCTGCAGATCGAGCCGCAATTCGTCACCGGCCCTGAAGAGTGTCGCGGACGGCAACAGCTCGATCTGCAGCTCCACCGGCCGGCCCGGGTTCAGCGGCTCCGGCTCGGTAAAAGGGTGGAACGGCTGATACGGCAATGAGCGGTCGGGATCGACGCGCCGGTGCGAGGCGACCAGCATTCCGTGGGTGACCAGGTCGAACGGAAATCCGTAGGAACCCTGAAACCCGATCTCCCGGCCGCCCCGGAACTTCCGGACACCGGCGAAAAGCGAGATGTCGTCGGTCCCGGTCACCGAAATCGGGACCGTCAGCAGCATCGGCCCGACAATCTCTGTATCGGTCTCGAAGCGGTAGGTGAAGCTGACATGTCCGCGCCGAATATCGAAGCTGCGCTCGCCGGCGATGCGGGTTGGCTCGGGCTGCAGCGTGCCATCGTGGGCATCCAGATACAGTGCGCGCCAATTGGTGTCGGGTGGCGGCCAGCTGGCGGTGTGCCGGACGGCGGTGACGGTGTCGGCGTCGTCCCGGACCTCGATCCGAACCGGGGGAGTGTCCAGGATCGCGGTGTCCTCACCCCGCAGGAAATGGTCGAAGAACTCGGACTGGACTCTCAGCCCCTCTTCGGAGTAATAGGTTCCCCATTTCTGCCCGCGATGCGTGTAGAGCCATTTCTGCGGCGAGCCGATTCGCCGGAAACCTTCGAACGACCCGCGGGTGTGCAGGTTGTGGTCGGAGAAGCTGCCGCAGACCAGTGCCGGCACCTCGATGTTCTCGATCGATCGGTTCTTTGCCGCCCACCATTCGTCGAATTCCGGCCGCCGACGGGATTGCGTGAGGACGTCGACCCGATGGTGCGCCGCGACCCGAAGACCGCTCGCAAACATGACGAGAAATCCGTTCTCGCGGACCCCGCCGGGCCTGCCGCAATCGCGGTAGAGGTCGGTCAGGCCCTCCCACGGGCAGATCGCAGCCAGATGCGTCGGTCGGGTCGCCGCGGCGGCCCATTGGGTCATCGCCAGGTATGACACCCCGGACATCCCGACGCGCCCGTTGCCCCACGGCTGCACGGCCGCCCACTCGATCAGGTCGTGACCGTCCAGGCCTTCCTGCTCCGCGAATATCTCCGCGACGCCGTCGGACTTTCCCCAGCCCCGCAGGTCGGCGTTGATGACGACGTACCCGCGCCGCACCCAGTACGCCGGATCGGGCGCCTCCCACCCGGTCCACGCCGAATGTGTCACCGGACCGGTCTGCATCAGGTGGTACTGGATCGACGGCGTGTAGCCGGCCCGGAACCGGCGCCTACGGGGCAACGCGTCCTTGCCGTACGGGTGCATGCACAGCAGCACCGGGTGCCGGTCGGCGTCGTCCGGCCGAAACACGTTGATCCGCAGCAGGACACCGTCCCGCATCGGCACCGCGATGTTCCACTCGACGAGGGCGTCGGACGGCGGATCGGCAATTGTCACGGGCACCCAGACGCGCCGCCGGATCTGACCCCAGGCGTATCGAACCGCGCGCGGAACGACGGTCATTCGAGCCTTGATGCTCGTCGCCGGGCGAGACGGGCTCCGCGGCGACGAGGTGGTGACCTGCCGAGTTGTGGTCATCGTGAGCTTCCTCTAAAGCGGCACTCAAATTGGCTTGAGCGGCACTCTAGAGCTAGGCTGCACCGATGTCCAGACCCTCGTCCGCGGATCCGCCCGCGACGACGCCGGAGGACTCCGCGAAACCGGCGCCGCCGCGCGGCACGACCCGGCAGCGGGAGGCCGGGGCCGCCAGCCGGGCGGAGACTCAGCGGCTGCTGGTCGTTGCCGCGGGGGAGCTCTTCGCCGAGCGTGGCTACGCCGGCGCAACGGTGACCGCCATCGCGGATCGTGCCGGGGTCTCCCTGCAGACCCTGTACCTGGCCTGGGGCAGCAAACGGAAACTGTTGCGCGCCTTCATGGAGCAGGGGCTGAGCGGCTCACCGACAGCGGTGACCGATGCCACCTGGGCCGAGATGGCCCGGACGCGGCTGCTGGCCAACCTCCCCGACGACCCCGACCCGCAGACCTACATCCGGGGAATGGCTGGTTTCTTCAGGGCGACAGCGGAGCGGGCCGCGCTCGGTTGGCAGCTGTACCGGGATGCCGCCGCCGTCGATCCCGAGGTCCGGGCCGATCAGCAGGAACTCTCCCGGCTCCGGCGGTTCAGGGCGACCGGATTGCTGAGCGGCCTGCCGACCACCGCCCTTCGTACCGGGATGACCCGCGATGACGCCATCGACACCCTGATGGTCATCATGGGCCCCGAGAGCTACGACCTGCTGGTCCGGCAGACCGGCTACTCCGTGGATCGGTTCGAGCAATGGACTGCCCGGACACTGGTCGCCGCTCTGCTCGAGCCGGATTCCGGCTGACGGACAGGCCGTACGGCGCGGCCGCCCTCAGCCCGCCGACGGAGCGGTCTCCCACAGTCCCATGATGTTGCCCTCCGAGTCCTTGAAGTAGCCGAACGCACCCATGCCCGGGATCGCCGTGCGCGGCGTCACCGTCGACCCGCCGGCCGACTCGATCTGCGCCAGGGCAGCTTCGATGTCCTCGACGTCGATGGTGATGACGGGGAAGGGATTGCCTTCATAGCGGCGCGTCAGGCCGCCGTTGATCGCACCGGGTTCCGTTGGGGTCATGGTCTTTTCGTCCACCGCGGTCGTTGTCGCGCTCGTGTAATCGCCACCACCGGGCATCTCCATGGTGAAGAGCTGCCAGCCGAAAACCGTGCCGTAGAAGGACTTGGCGCGATCGAGGTCATCGGCCGGGATCTCGAAATGCACCACTTTGCCCATGGTCACCCTCCTGGGGTCTTCAGTCGGATTCCGCTGGGACAACCTTCCGACCGTCTGGAGTTGCTGTCAAACGCTGAACGTGATGCCTGGTCAAACGGCCGATCACGGTCCACACGCATACCGTGATCTCGAACGGACCGGCGGCAACAGGCTGGCGCGGTTCGCCTTCAGGTCTGCCGTTGGCTGCGGGTCCAGCCCGGCCACGTAGTTCCCGGCCGGACCCACGCCCAACGTGAACGGTTCCCAGCGCGCGCCGCCATCGGGCCGTGGCTGGGTTTAGCCTTGAATCGTGACAGTGCCGGAAGGGATCGTGGATCAGGGGCGCTTGGCCGCGGTCTGCTCCCACTACGGCATCGCCCGATTGATGATCTTCGGTTCGGTGGCCCGTGGAACCGCGGGACCGTCCAGTGACCTGGACATTTTGTATGACCTGCTGCCGGGTCGGCGGCTCGGCTGGGAGATCGAGGACCTGACGGACGAGCTCTCCGAGCTCTTCGGGCGACGGGTCGACCTGTTGTCGCGAACGGCGCTGCACGAGCGTCTGCGCGCAACTGTCCTGGCGGAGGCTCAGCCACTGTATGCGGCGTGATGTCTGCCCTGGAGCCGATGATCGAGGCGGCCGACCAGGCTGTGGCATTGGTCGAAAGGTGTCGATCGATCTGGACATCGTGCATACCACCGCGCAGGAGCAGCTGCCTGGATTCGCCGCAGACCTCAAGCGCGTGCTCACCGCTGTCTCCGCGGAAGGCGACTAAAGCTTGGTGCCGATCGGTTCGAGGCCCGCCGGTTCCCGCGAACCGACCGATGATGGGGCATGGAGCCGAGTGGTCGTTTTGGGTCGCGTGATGCGCGAGAGTCGTCCGCCCAGTTGATGTCCGACACCGAGCCGGAACGGTCAGTCCCGTGCCTGGACCTTTTCTCGCCAGGCCGCGGGTGCGTCAATCACTGCCCGTCGCCTGCTGGGCTGGCGGAGTGGGCCGGCTCGAACACCACGACGGCAGTTTCCGCCGGCCGCAACGCGGCGTACGCGTCGAGGTTCTTGTCGATCTCGGCCCACCGCGCCCAAAGCCGCTCCCGCTCCGCTCCCTGTGCGCGACGCGCGCGGACGTGACGCACACCGTCGCGTGTCCGAACGCTCGCGTCGGGATGCGCTTGCAGGTTGAGCCACCAGGCCGGCTCGGCGGCGCCCCAACCGTTCATGGCCATCGTGACCAGGTTGTCGCCGTCCTCGACGTAGCCCAGGACGACCCGTCGAGGCTGCCCGCTGCGCCGCCCGGTGGTGGTGAGCCACAGCGTCCCCCAGCCGTCTGGCTTCGGCCGCCACAACCCCAGCCGGCCTCGGGTGGCTCGTAACAGCGCGCGGTGTGCGTGCCAGAACCCGACGATGAACCAGCGAGGTTGCAGGCGGGGCCGGCCGCCGGCGCTTGTCGTTGCTGGCCGATCGTGCTGGCGCCCAGTCATGGAACCATCGTCAACTCGTGGCGGTCAGTGAAGTAGGGCCCAAAGTCCTCCGCCGGAAGCGCCCGGCGCACTGGCTGATGTGCGCTGAGGTGTCCGCCGGGTGTTGGTGGTGCTGCTGGCACCGTCACGTCACGGCGATCCACTCCGCTGCCGCCCGATCGGCTGTTACGTGGCCACCCAGGGACTTGCTACTCAGTACCGGAGGGACCGATGAGCAACAGCACGCCGATGACACCTGAGCAGGAATACGAGTACTACGCCCGGCCGGGAAACCAGCAGCCGCAGGGACCTCCGCGGCGCCGGCCGTCGCGTCTGTCGGCGATCGTCCCTGTCCGCTTCCCACCAGAACTCCTCGATGAGATCCGTCGACGCGCCGAGGCCGACGACCGGTCCTTGTCCTCCTGGATCCGCCGCGCAGTCGAACACGAGCTTCGCAGTTCGCCCGTCGAGCAGACCAACTCCCCCTGACGGCCCTCGAGTCGCCACATTCGGTCCTGCCCAGGCACGAGAAGGGACCGAAAGTGGCGACTCGATTGCGGGGCCCCGCAGCACGGCGGTCAGGTCACCCCCACAGCGAACCACCGTGACCAGCCGTTCGCGCCATCCCATCCGGAGGTGTAGACCTTTGAGTCGCCACCCACCACGAAGATGTCCAGGCGCTGCGGGAAGCGGGCGGAGGCGGCGATCTGGCTACCCGGCCAGGCGTTGCCGTCGGAGATGACGAACCAGTCCTCCGCCCAGGGAAAACCGCTGTCCCAGTGGGTGCTGTAGATGCGGTTGTCCTCGCCGACCACGAACAGGTCGATGTGGCTGGGGATGCGCGCGATCGCGGTGACCGGCGAACCGACCGAGGCGCGCCCGCCGGCGACGTGGAACCAGGACCCGGCCCAGCCGGCGGACTGGGTCCACGTCGTGGACATGATCCGTCGGTCGGCGGCGGTGGTGAACAGGTCGAGATCCATCCCCCGGTTGATCACGGTGACGGTGGACTCCGGCCGGACGACCAGGTGGCTGACCTCGAACCAGTCGGACCAGCCAGAGCCCTGGTCCCACCAGGCGCTCCACACCCGGTTGTCGGTGCCGACGGCGAATGCGTCCAGGTGGGTTGACCAGCGGGAGTTGGCGGTGACGACGGAGCCGGCGGCGTGCCCGCCGGACAGGTGCGACCACTCGTCCCAGCCCCGGGTCCAGTCCGCCGATGTCCACATGATCGCCCCGTCCGCCGCGGTGGTGAACAGGTCCATGCTGTGCTCGTCGCGGGCCACGACGGTGACCGTCGAACCCTGCCGGGCGGTCAGCGTTCCGACCTGGGACCACGCCGACCATCCGGTGAGGTTGCCCCACCAGGCCGTCCAGATGTGACCGTCGCCGCCCACGGTGAACGCGTCGATCCGATCCCACGCGCGGCTGACGGAGGTGACCGGCGAGCCCGTCCCGCCGGGGAAGGTGGAACCACCGGAGAGCTGGGACCAGCCGCCCCAGCCGGTGTTGATGTCCCAGAAGTCGGTGACCGTCCGGCTGTCGGAGGCCACCGCGAAGACATCCAGATGCACCGAGTCGCGGGCCACCACGCTCAGCGGGGTCCGGCCCTGGGCCGCCAGGGTGCTCAGCGGGAAGAGCCGGTCGCGGATGACCTGTTGGCAGACGCGACAGAAGGGGCTGGCCAAGGTGCGCATCTTGCAGTCGAACTGGGGCCGGAAGGCGTTGCAGTGGAACTTGTCGGCGCCCTCGAAGAGCCCGACGGTGCCGGACCGGGAAGGGGCTGGGCCGGGAGTCGACCGTCGCGCAGTCCGGGTTCGTCGTCGTGGGAATCGGTGTCGCGGCCTCGACCGCCCACCGCCACTTGAGCGTGTTCCGATCCCGGTTGATCGTGACGTTGGGTTGCGGAGGCTCCATGTCGGCATGCACATTCTGGGTCCCGCCCTTGTCTTCCGCGCCAGTGCAGGCCGCGCAGGAATACTCGTCGGCCAACCCGAAAATGGTGTGACCCATTTCGTGCATCGCACCCACCTCGTATCCGGGATGCAGCGAGAAAACCGATGCCGTTCCCAACTGCCCCGAGCCGCCGTAGATCGTCGAGTTGACCATGACGATCACGGCGGTGAAGGCGGGAACCTGCGCCGTTGCCAAGGAGACAGCGCGCTGCTGGTCGCAGGTCAACGAGCGCTGGAGCTTCCCGTCACCGCCGAAGGTCGCGTCGAAGTACGTGTTGACGACGGCGCCCGTCCCGCCCGTCGACGTGGGGTCGTCCGCGCCGGAGTCGGTCGAGCTGACGTTGATCCGAAAGGCGTTGATCAGGGGGGTGAAGTCGTCGAAAGGAGCGGTTTTCACCAGTTCCGCGACGACAGCGTCGGCGGCGACGTTGAAGTCGTCCTGCTCGTCGGCCTTGAAGCCCTCGGCGAGGATGACCAGGTTGAACGCGCGGTTCTGCGGTGCCGACCCGTAGATCTGCGTGGTGCCGATCACGGCACCGTCGTTGACGGTCATGACGACGCTCCGGCGGGCCGATCCAGCGCGAAGCTGGCCAGTTCCGTCACGGCCGGAATGACTGCGGTACCGGTGCTCGCGACCAGTCCCGCCGCCGTCGCGGTGGCACTGTCGACACCGCCGGCACCGTCGACAGAGCCGATCCGCACCACGGCGACACTCTCCGCGGCGTCGCGCGCCGGCACCACGACGGTGAACACCCGCTTGAGCTCCGGTGCCTCGACGCTGACGATCTGACCCCGGGGATCCTCCGGAAAGACCTCCATGCTGGTGTCCAGGCCGGAGTGGATCGGGACCCTGGTGAGGCTGGAGCCGGCGGCGTCACGAACCTCCACGAAGTCGCCGGATCGCTCGTGCGGTGCGGCGTCGAACCCGGTGACCGCGATGTCGACCCGGTGCTGGCTGACCAGCCGGACCGTGCCCTGCTCGTAGGTGAAGATCAGCCGGACGGCGTCGCCGCCGGGCTCCTCGGTGGGTGTACTCATGGTGCCCTCTCGTGGCGTTTGTGTGTAGCGATGCGCTCGAAAGCGACTGCTCGGCGCGGACTTTCGTGGAGATCGTGCTCTCACACAGGGCCGGTCCCTCCAGGACCGGCTCCCTGAGCGTCATTCGCGGGGGGAAGTGCTACGGGATGATGACGTCCTCG
>JGI20200J14955_1000369_pt1 | contig 10248 bp, 7 predicted proteins | sample NGESurshal092012_FD_14955 | JGI IMG/M metagenome (IMG submission 14955) | reverse complement strand
CCCCTGCCGGGCCGAACAAGCCGTAGCAGCGGCTGACGTGGGACGTGTCGAATCGGCCGACATACCGAACACCATCTAGCCCATCGCGGGACCAGGCCTCGGCCCACTCCTGCGTCAGTGCGTAGTCGACAGTCGTCGAGATTTCCTTGGTGATGCCGTGGTTCGCTGCCCGTGCTGAAGTGGTGTCCGCGAGGGACCGGGGCTTGCCGACAGACAGGGTGGAGACGACTCGACCAGCCAGTTCGGCCACGTTGATGACACCGGCAACGCCGGCGCGGCCCAGATACTCGCGGACAGCGGCAGCCGGCGAGTCGGCCAGGTAGCAAGTCCCATGTCCATTAGCCAGGTCGAAGCGGCCGCCCTCGGGGGTGCCACCGTTGGGGGAGAACCACCACGGCCCGAAAACGCTCTGGTGGGCACGGAACAGCTTCTTGCTCGGCTTCAGGGTGACTCTCGGGAACTTGGCGAGAAGCGCCTTCGATGGGTGAAGGAGCGCCAATGCTGCCCGGCCGCCGGACGAACTCAATGGGCCCACCGGGTGGCGTCTTCGCTGGCCGCCCTGAGTACTCGGTCGGGATCGTGACCACGATCCAGCCACGTGACAGCGTCGTTGTCATCGAATTCGCGCAGCGGTGTCCGGAGCCAGGTAGCAACTGTCCACGGACTCTTGGCTCCCGCACGCAGGATCCGTACCGCCTCGGCGAGGTGCGGGACGGTTGTCTTGTCCGTGCGGAATTGCCACGCCGGGTAGACACGGGTGCCGTCCGCCAGCGGACACATGAGTAGAGAGCCTTTGTTGGCGCGGGCATCCAAGGCCTGCCTTGTAATGCCCAGCCATTTGGTCAGGCCTGATGTGTCGTAGAACGGTCCGGTCAGAACATCGAGATCGTGACGGGTCGGAACGGCGGCAACCAGGTGGTCCGCCAGCGTTGCCGGATCGGTGTCGGCGATAGAAGGGTCGTCCCGTAGTAGCCGGTGCAAGCCATCGTCCAGCCGTTCACCGACCTCCCTGACCCAAGTCTCCCCGGCGGACGCTCGGCCCGTTGCCCCCGTCTGAACCGAGGCAACGTACGCCGACAGCGCTTCGCGCACCGGTGCGGCGTCGGGTCTGGTGAGGTCAATCTCGACTGTGTTGCCGTCTGCGGCCAAAGCTGTCACAAACGCAAGTTCGGGAGACGTTGATGCCGAAGGGACCACACCGATCACCTCTCCGCGACGCGACGTCAAGTACGTCAAGCCTAGTCTTGATCTGCGAACGGCGTCAAGCACGTCAAGTCGAACCGGGCGGCGCTCCTCGATCACCGGTAGCTTCATGGAAGCGCAGATCGGGCGGCCCCGGCTAACGTCCAGGTGGCTTAATGCGACCGGGGCAAGGTTGCCTGACGGATTCTTCACCGCCGCGCCCGCCGATATCCGAGGCCTCTCTGAGCAGGACAAACAGGGTGCGCCAACGTCGGTGGTCGCCGTTGGTTGGCGGTGCGCCCGGTGATCGCCAACGTTGTGTGCAACATCGCTGACGAAGGTCATGGGCACCCCTGCCCGACACACTCCGCACTGCGGACCTCACCACCGCTGAGGCACCCATGGCCCACACGACGTCAAAGAACTGGAAAGGCTCCTGCACCGCATCCCAGGCAGCCACCGCAGACTCCGAGCCCCACCTGTCCTGGGACCTGGACATCGGCGACGTCCACAGCTGGCTGCGGGCGCAACGGATTTGCGCCGAGGAATGCCCGCTGCTGGCCGCCTGCCTGCAGCAACGCCGGGAGAGTTACCCCACGTCCAACCCTCGATCGGTGATCTGGGCGGGCGTTGCCTACAGCGAGACCGGGCGGGTACTGGACACGCCAGGGTTACGGCGGCTAAGCGCCGTGCAGCGCAACCGTCACAGGCGAGGGAAGCCCAGCCACGTGTTGATCACGACAGAGGTGGCATGAGGTGCCCAATCAGTCGGAGATCAGTCGGCGTGTCACCGATGGTGACCAGGTGGTTTCTGTTTCCATGTCTGGCATGGCAACACCACCGCGCAGCAAGGGCGGAAGACGCGGCAAGGGGCCCCGAAGATACTTCGGGTTGCGCCTCGCCGAGCCTCTTGCCGACGAGCTGATCCGCCGAGCCGACGCCGCTGGCGTCACCATCAACGATTACGCCGCCAGTGCGTTGGCTGAAGCCCTCGGCCTGGAACTGCCGGCCGACGTTGATCCGGCACAGCAGGTTCTGCCGATAGCTGGTTGACCCAGATAAGCGAAAACCCCCCTCCGGGCGCCAACCGTGGTGGGGGGTCTCGCAAGGCCTAGCTGAAAGGAGGCCAGACCTCGGGGAGGTCTGCCGACAGTATTACTGATCTTTGGCGGTGCCGGTAGTAGGCACGCCCTGGTTCAGGTTCTGATTCGGCAGTCCTCGGCCTTCGCCAACCCTCGAACCACCACTACCGGCTTCGCAATCCGTATTGCCGGTATATGGGTCGGGGTGCCCGTGATTCACAGTGACGACGAACGTCGTCCGCCGTGAACCACGCACCGAGGAGCACCCATCATGTCGCACACCGATCGACTCACCCTCTTCCTTGACGACCGGGACAACCGGTCGTTGAGTTCAGCGCGGATCAAGGACCGCATTCCGGCGGCCGACCGGATCCGGGCCGCTGTGCAGCTTTGGCAACAGGGCGGCCCGGTCGCCGAGCGCATCAACAGTCAGGCAGCTGAACTCCGCCGCGACCGGCTGGCCCGTGACGTGGCCGGCGCGGAACGGCGCATCAAGGTCTCCGTGGTCCTTGGTGAAATCACCCACCGGGCGCTGGCGCTGGCCCGGATCGAGGACGGCATCCCCGCGTCGGAACGGGTGCGTGCCGCGCTGAGGCTCTGGCAGCAGGACCCGGAGTTCCGTGCGGCCGCCGACCAGCTGGCCACCGAGCTTCGCCGGCGAAGAATCGCCGCCCGTTCAGCGGAGCACCCGCAGCAGGACACCACTGCCCCTCCCGATCTGGCCATGACTCCCTAAGCCCCGGTCGATCCGTTGTTTGGCCAGAGACGAACGAACCAGCTGAGGGGGTGACAACCAGCAAGTGAGCAGTCCGGCGCGAGAGCCATCAGGGTTGCCCCGGTCATCCTTGGACCGGGTGTACCGGGCCCTGGAGGAGCAGGGGCGGCAACCCCGTCTTCGGGGCACCCACATTCAGGCCCGCTGCCCCCTGCATGAGGACACCTCGCCGAGCCTGTCGATCGACTGGAAGTCCGCCAGCGGCATGACGTTGCTGGCTTGCCACTCGGGGTCGTGCCCGGCCGCGGATGAGAAGGACATCCTGGAAGCGCTCGGGTTGGGGTTGCCCGATCGGTTCGACGCGCCGTTGCCCGCCAGGCCGCCGCCCGGCCGGTCGCGCCGCTCGTCACCGCGGCGGCCCAGTGCGGCCCCTGCCGGTAATCGGCTCGGGCCGTTACCCAAGCGGCTGCTGCCCGGCCCGGAGCCGGTCCCCACCGATTGGGTGGAGGTCCGCAGCTACGACTGGGTCGATGAGCAGCAGCAGCTGCTCATGCAGACCATCCGGTACGAACGCGACGAGCATGGCGTCCGCCGCAAGACGTTCAAGCAGCGGCACCAGGACCCCGATACCGGGCAGTGGGTCTACACCGCGTCCCCGCGGCGGGTGGTGCGTCATCTCCCGCGGGTGCTGGAGGCCATCGAGCAGGGCCTGCCCGTGTGGCTCTGCGAGGGGGAGAAGGACGACGAGGCCGTCAACCAGCGGCTCGGCGCGACCGGGATCGCCACCACCCACAGCAACGGCTCCGGCGGCTTCGACGACGACGTCATCGAGCAGCTGCGCGGCGCGCAGCTGGTGCTGGCCATCGACCGGGACCTGGCCGGGTTCCGGCGGGCGGTGGAACTGTCCGAGAAGCTGACCGGAGTCGTCGCGTCGCTGCGGATGGTGTTGGCCGCTGTCACCGAGGACAAGTCCGACCCGGCAGATCATTTCGCGGCCGGTTTCGGCCTGGACGATTTCATCGACCTGCCGCTGGAGCACGCCCGGACGCTGGCGCTCGCGGCTGACGCGGCCCATCACGCGGAGATCGCCGAGAAGGAAGCCGACCACGCGCAGGGCGCCCAGGACGAGACCCGCGCCCGGTTGGACAGATCCGCCGCGGCCGCCGGGCGGAAGGCGCTGAAGCTGGCCCAGGACGAGGCCAAGTACGCGCTGCGGTGGGCGCATGAATCCGTCCGGTACGCCAAGCGGGCCGGCGACGCCGCCTACGAGGCCGCAGGATTGGCCGCGGCGACCGCGGCCAGGGTGGGCGAGCACGGCGCCCCGCCCGGCGGTCTCGACCGGTACATCGATGCGCCCGGGCGGGCGGAGCACGCGCAGGGCCGGGCGCAACGGATCGCCGAGGCGGCGTGGGATGCGTGCGGTGCGCCGATGCCCGAGGCGATCCGGGAGGTGCTGCTGCGGGCGGCGCCGTCCAGCACCGAGGAGCCGGCACCGGAACCGGTGGGCGAGCCCGGTGACAACGTCGTGGTCAACTTTCCCGGCGGAGGTGGGGGAGAGGGCCGGCGCCCTGGGTCTCCTGTCCAATGGCGGGAATTCGAGCGGCTGCCCACCGGGGCGATCATCGAACGGCGCTGGGACAAGGACGGCAACGAAAAGCTCGTCGGTGTCCTCAGCCTGGACGTGCGTGTGCTGCGGGTCGAGCAACTCGAGGACACCAGCGATGATGCCGGGGACGGTGACGAACCGGATCCTCAGGCGGTGCCGGGGGAGCGGGTGATCGCCAGTTACGTCGTCGGGTACACCCATCCGTCGACCGGTGAGCTGATCACCCTGCGGGTCCCGGCCGAGCGGGCCCGCTCGGGCGAATGGCTGGCCGACCTGCCCGAGATGGGAGTGAAGTACGAGTCATCGCCCCGCGGGCGGTCCCGCGTGTGGGACGCGATCCGGGAAACCTCCCCGCAGGCCGAGGTTGTCACCATGTACAAGTCGACCGGCTGGCACCATCTCGGGGAAAAGGGTTGGGGCTACATCCATTCCGGTGGTGGCATCACCGCCACTGGGAACATTCCTCTCGCGGTGCGACTGCCGGGCGCGATCGCGCAGGTCGACCTGCCGGATCCGGTGACCGACGCGGCCGCGGTGCGGGCGTTGTTCGACCGCGACTCCCGGGCGATGATGACCCGGCTGCCGCCACGGGTGGGTGCGGTGCTCGCCGGCACCGCGTACCGGGCCGTGGTCGGCTGGTTGGGATCGCCCACCATGGTCTTCGGTGAACGCGGCTCCTACAAGAGCGCGGCCGCCGCCCTGGCCATGCACCACTTCGGCACGAAGTGGGACCGGCAGAGCCCCACCGCGTCGATGTCCGGGAACGGGTCGACCTTCAACTCCGTCCGGGACGAGTTGTGGGCGGCCAAGGACGCGGTGTTCTTCGCCGACGACTGGGCACCGGACAAGGGTGTCGACGCGGCGGCGTCACTGGCCTCCCAGTTCGCGCGCATGCAGTACAACCGGGAACGGCGAGACCGGTTGAACAGCAAGACGAAAGAGATCGACACCGGGAAGCGCACCCGGTGCACCGCGCTCGGCACCTCCGAGGTCAAGGCGTCGACGACCTCCGGTAATGAGCGGCTCAACACCCTGGACGTCGCCCGCGGGGAGATGGACCTGGAGGACATCCTGGTACTGGACGCGATGGCGTCCCGGCGGGGTCGGGCGCAGGTGATGGCGTCGCTGTTGTCCTGGATGGCAGGTGATGTCACCGGTCTGCAGGAATGGGCCCGGCACCGCGCCGGGGAGATCTCGCAGCGGCGGCGTGAGGCCGGGGCACCGGACAGGGTCGCCGAACCATTGGCCGAGCTCGAGGTCGGGTGGGAGCTGATGGCCCGGTTCCTGGTGGCCACCGGCGCCTACGAGCAGGGTGAGGCCGACGCCATGCTGGGCGAGGTGCGGGAGGCGCTCACCGAGGCCGGTGACCGGTCGCAGGACCCGGACTCCCCGACCAGCACCGGTGAACGGTGCCGGCAGTTCATCGCCGCCGCGTTGCGGAAGGGCACCATCCACTTGACCTACCCCGGTGGGGTCATCCCGGAGTACCCGGAGGCGCTGCAGTACGGCCACCGGATCGACATCCGCGGCGGCGGCCGCGGCGAGTTCGAGTCATCGATACGCTGCCAGCCGCTCGGCGAATGGGCCGGGGTCATCGTCAACACCACCCACGGGCAGCGGATGCACGTGGAACCATCCACCATGATCTCGACCATCCTGACCGCGGTCGCAAGGGCGGGGGAGCAGATGCCGGTCACCAGGACCGTCATCCAGCGGGAACTCGCCGCGATCAGTGTCCTGCGCACCGGTACCGAGATCAACAAGACCACCGGGCGGCTGGAAACCAGATACACCCTGCCGGTGCCCGACCCCGCCGGCGGCGACAAGCAGCACCGCATGTGGGATCTGGACGCCGACAAGATCCTCTTCGAGACCGGACCATCGACCCCACCGCTGCCGTTCGGCCCTGGCGGTCCGGACCCGACAGGTCCAGACACCACCACCTCGGCCGGGCCCGCCGGCCGCGACACCACCACCCCGGACGAGGACATGCGTGAACTGACCGACTCCACCGTTCACCGACACGGCGACCCCGCACCCTGCGCGGTCTGCCGGCAGCCGTGCCAGCTGTACATCGACGAGGTGTGCGTGCACCTGGCGTGCTGGAAGTCCACCGACGCGTCCCAACCGGCCGCGGCCGCCGAGCCGTGCCTGGGCTGCGGGGAGCCGACCACCACCCGGTACGGGGGACGGCCGCTGCACCCCACCTGCGACATCACCCCCGCCGCCGTCTCCGCACCCGCCGCCATACCGGTCAGCCCCGCAGCGCCGACCGCTCCCGTACCGGCCGTGCCCGACAACCGCCAGACCAGCCGGTCGCAGACCACCACCAGGCCCGCCCAGGGTGCGCGTCCCACCGGGCGGCCCGAAAGCCCCTGGCACTACTCAGCTGTCGTGATCGACCCGGACGGCATCTACCTGCCCGACGGCACCGTCGCCGCGCCGGAGAAGATCAGCACGCTCGCCGACGTCGCCACCGTAGGCGACCGGTTCCGGATCGGTCACCCCACCGGACCCGGGCTGCTGGTCCTGACCAGCGCCATGGTCACCGAGCTCGGCCTGGTGCCCGACGAGGCGTTCATCACCCGGCCGATGGACGACGGGGAACCGGTCAGCAACGAAGAGATCCCGCTGCGGATGCTGCGGTGGCTCGCCGAGCAAACCGCATTCCTGTCCAACGACCAGGGGTGGGAAGCCAGTGGCCAGCTGGCGCCCTGGAACAGGATCCGCCGCGAGAAGCGGACCTTCCGGGTGGTCCTCGAACCGTACGTGTGGATCTGGGACCGGCGCACCGATAGCACCTCCCCATTCATCGACCTGCCCGACGCCGACACCGACCCGGTCGGGTGCTGGCGGGAACTGGCCCGCCGGCTGGAGCGGCTCGCCGAGCTGCTCGGCATCCCGTGGTCAACAAGCCCGGGCAGCACCGGTGAATCGTTGTTCTCGCAGATCCAGTGGGGCCGCGAGCGGGACATGAAACGCCGGCACGAACGCGGCGAGCACGACGAGCAGAAGGACGCCCGGATCCTCACCACGGCCGTGCCGCTCCCGGTCGCCCGGCTGGGCCACGGGCAGCGGCACCTGGAGTGGGAGTTCCTGTACCACCCGGAGATCGACAAGACGGAACTGTCCAAGGCCACCGTGCTGCAGACCTACGACCGGCGAGGCAGCTACCTGTCCTCCGCCGGTGGCATCGACCTGGGCTTCGGCCCCGTCGAACACCTCGACCAGGAGACGGCCATCGCCGCCGTGACCGCCGCCAAGGCACCGAAGGTGAAGATCCCGTTCGGGATGTGGCGGGTGACATTGCCTGCGTGGGACCAGAAGTCACCGCCGCCGCACCCGGACCAGCACCCCTACGAGAAGGTGCAGCGGTGGGTCAGCACCCCCACCCTGATCCTGCTGCTCGAGGACGAGGACACCGGCGGTGCCGGGTACGACATCACCGACCTCGACCTGGCCGAGGCGCACGTGCAGCAGTACCAGGCGCGGCTGCTGGAGCCCTGGTACGCCCGGTGCCGGGACGCGTTGCTCACCGCCAGGGCCGACGGTGACGAAGCGGTCGCCCGGGCCGTCAAGGGTGTCTACACCGGGTACATCGGACGGATGGCCAGCGACTTCACCCGCAAGGGCGCCCAGCCGTGGCACCACCAACCTATGTGGGGGGCGGCGATCCGCGCGGCCGCGAGGGCCGCGCTGTGGCGGGTCATCCAGAAACACCGCCTCGCTACCGGCCGGGTGCCGGTGGCCATCGACTTCGACGAGATCGGTTACCTCGGCACCGACCCGGACCCCAGGGTCAACGCACCCGCCGCGGACAACGGGCGGCTCGGGGCGCTGAAGTCCGCCGGGTACCTCGAGCTGACCGACGAACTGCGCCGCCGGGCGGCCAGGGGTGAATCCCTGCTGGACAAGTCGTTGGGGCGCCTGCAGTTCGCCGCGGCTACTGATCCGCCGGGTACCGCCGCACCCGGTGAGAGCTGATGCCACCGATCCGGCCGCAGGCGCCGGCGCCCACCAGGGGGCAGGCAGCTCGGGCGATCACCACCTCCCTGGCCAGCCCGCGGGTCTCAGGGTCCATCGGTGATCTGATCCGGGACGCCGGCGGGCCCAGGGCGGCCAGCCGGCTGGTGGGCCGGTCGACGCGGTCCCTGCAACGGTGGGCACGCGGTGACGTTCAGCACATCCCGGCGCACGCCCGTGGGGTGCTGGCCCGGGCCAGCGTCGCCGGCCGTAACCGTGACCTCATCCAGGAACTGGGCGGGGTCAGGCGGACCGCGGAACTCACCGGCCGATCGGTCCGCACGGTGCAACGGTGGGCCAGCGGCGAGATCGCCGCACCGCTGGCCGATGCCCGGCGAATCCTGCAGCGCGCCGACGCCGCCGTCCGGATGCGCGGCCAAGGCCTGAACGTGGACCCGGCGACCGGTCGGCCCCGCGGCCCGGTGTTCCTGCAGATGAAGGGCGAGCTGCGGATCAACCTGTCCCGCAACGACGGGTACCACTACCCGAGCCGGCAGATCGGCACCAGCGAGGCAGACCAGATCTCCCCGGAGATCATGGCCCAGCTCGTCGACGCACTCGGGCAGGGCGACATCCAGGGCGTCCAGGCGGCGCTGGAGAACCACCTGTCCACCGAGTACCTCGGCCAGACGATCGGCCGGTACGACCCGGACCAGGGAATCGGTGTGTTCATCGACCGGGTCGACCAGATCACCTTCTACCAGGACGTCGACGGCGAAGAGCCCACCTCCTAGTCCCGCCGATCCCGGCGGCCCGGCGTCTCGAGGCCTTGGCTGGAGCGCGTTTTGTGCGCTCAGCCAAGGCCTTACCGGTTTTTACCGGTTCAGAACCGGTAAGCGTAGAAAAGTCTGCCACCTGCGGAAACAGTGCTTTCTGCCGAGGGCCTTACCGGTGGCTTACCGGTCCCCGAAACCGCAGGCGCGAGTCTGCCACCTGCGGAAACGCTTGAATCCTTACCGATTTACCGGTTTCTTGGCGGAACCCTCGCGTGAGGGCGGCTGACAGCGGTTTGCCGAGGGTTCCTGGTTCAGTTTGCGACCCCTCCTAGCGTCGGTCCTGTCCAACCGGAACACCTGGAGAGGGCCCGCTGCATGGTCTGCCGATCCACCCCCGGAATGAGCGTCCCGATGGGCCTGGCGAACATCGATTCCGGCCTGGACGATGACCAGATCCAGTCCCTGGTCCACCAGCTGCGCCACGAATACGCCGAAGTCCACCACCACAGCGCCGAGCCCGAGGGCGGGCACCAACAGCCCGGCGCCTCGGCCGTCGACCCCAGCGCGGCGTGGGACAGATTCCGTGCCAGCACCGCGACGAGAATCACCGGGCACCCCGGCCTGCGGCCGCAACGCCGCGTCGGGCTGCTGCGCCGCATCACCCAGGCCGCCGACACACCTCCGGCGGACATGGTCTACGCCGCCGAACGGATCCGGGACCGAGCCATCCGCGCCGCCCGGTTGATGGACGACCACCTGGCCACCGAGGCCGCCCGCATCGGAGTGCCCGATCACGACGCCCTGGCCAGCTACGAACACGGCCTGTAGCCGGGTGATGATGGCATCGGGCGTGGTCCTTCGCGATGAACTGCGAGTGTCAGAACCGTCATGATCACCGCTGGGGCCACGCCCACCCCGAAAACC
>JGI20200J14955_1000363_pt1 | contig 10301 bp, 9 predicted proteins | sample NGESurshal092012_FD_14955 | JGI IMG/M metagenome (IMG submission 14955) | reverse complement strand
TTGATACTGTGTTGATGCCTGCTGCATAAAATGTCCAGGCTGTGGATACTAATGGTGAGGTAGTAACTATTTATAGTTGCTACCTGATAACAGTTTATAAATCTTTGATCTAAAAACGACTGCGCAGTCCGCCGACCATGAGGTCGGCAATATAATGTGTCAACGGAGTTCTAATTTTTATCAGATTATTAAGAGATTCGAAGCAATTATGGGCGGAGAATTTTGGAGTGAAAGTGTCTCCATTGGAAGGGTGGAGATGGGACGATATGAAGAGCAAGGAAGGAAAAATAAGCTAGATCCCAATAAATAGGACTGTTTTTGCTTCAGATACCCCGCAGCTTGCTACGGTTGGGTCATTCATTAGCCACTTAACCCGCTTTTCCGTTCCACTGCACCTCAAACCCCAATCATCAGACTTAGGGATTGAGCCGAGATAGCTATAATAATTTATCATATCGGCTGAAAAGTCCCATCCAGTCTATGTTTTAGCGATTCTCAATAAGAAAGAATGGCTGCAACGTGGCAGTTGTCCAGAACGGATACTCGTAGGGGCTAAACATTCTAACTTTGGTGCATAAGTTGGAATATAGTGATGCTTAAACCATCATCCAGCAAGGTTTTTAAGCCATTTTTGTGAAGCAGTCGATTATCGAAAGTTAGTAAGTTTCTAGTACCTTTCCTCAGAGAGTGCACAGAAAATATAGTGCTAGGTATAGCTCAGGTCTCATACGGATGCTCTTGGAGCTAGAACATTAATTGGAGCGTAACAGCTCAAACTCTTACCCTGAAACTCTTCAAGACTTTGCTCTTTGTTTATGAACCTGGCATTGTCAACAATATTCGATAGCCAAAAAGGCTGAAAGCTAGAATGGGTAAGCTTTTCCAGCCGATATGATAAATTATTACAGCTATCTCGGCTCAACCCCTATCAGGTTAGCCTAAATGCTGTCGTCGCATCGAGTTGAACCCAAAGCATGAGTCCAAACTTCTCAGTCGCAGCCAGTTTACCCGCAGATATCCGCCAAAAACTAGCGATTGAGGTATGGCTTATAGCTGACTTTTCCAAAAAAACTTCAGTTATAGCTAGGGACAGAAACATTAGGACATTCAGATTGAGCAGAGCCCTACCAATAGTCAATTCTGCTTGTCCTAACAAAGTTGGCTATTGCTATACCTAAAAAAAACGGCCACTTTTGAACCATGCCCTAAAAACGTTGCTGCTCCAGCAGAAAAAGGTATGAATAAGAAGCATGAGTTAGTTTCAGATAAAAGATTGTTGTTCCTATTTCTGACTTTCAAGTATTGCCTTTGCTTGCAAAAGTTCCTGGTGCTTTGCCTCGTTGACCTTGGGATAACTGAGGTTCAGTTCCTTCAACTGGGTGTAAATAATGCTAGCGACGACAAGGCGAGTAAACCATTTATGATCTGCCGAGATCACATACCAGGGTGCCCATTCCGTGCTGGTGTGATTAAACATATCCTCATAGACAGCCATATAGTCATCCCAAAGAGCGCGCTCTTTGGCATCATTTACAGAGAACTTCCAGTTTTTTTCAGGGCGATCAATCCGTTCCAAAAAGCGTTCTTTTTGCTCTTCTTTAGATACATTCAGAAAAAACTTGAGGATAATCGTCCCGTTATCTAACAGATACTTCTCAAAGTTATTGATTTCTTCAAAGCGCCGCTGCCAAATATGCTTGTCGATTAAATTAGTCGGGAGTGGTCTCTGCTCCAGGATGTCTGGATGGACTCGTGTTACCAAGAGTTCTTCATAATAAGAGCGATTAAAAATGCCAATCTGTCCTCGTTCTGGTAGAGCTTTGGAACATCGCCATAGATAGTCATGATTCAACTCTTCTGTAGAGGGAACTTTGAAGCTATGCACCTGGCAACCCTGGGGATTGATACCCGACATTACATGCTTGATGGTGCTGTCTTTACCCGCAGCATCCATTGCCTGAAAAATAATGAGTAAGGCATAGCTACTCTGGGCATAAAGCATATCTTGGTAGGTTGCTAAAGCCTCAATACCTTCTTGTAATTCACCCTTCGCTTCGGACTTTTTTAGATAATGGGCTTTGTAATCTGGGTCATAGTCTTTGGCTAGAGAGATTTTCTGCCCTGGTGGAACAATAAACGGACGAATCAAATCGTCAAGTTTTTTGATGGGAAAGGGGTTCAATAATGAATCATCGTGACTATGTTTATCGGTCATTCGTTTAAGGCTCCAATATCAAGGGAATGTCTAGAGATCGGCGAGGCTTCTACCTAATTGGGTTTGAAGATCACTCAGGTGAGCGCCCATCAGATTGGGTAGAACAAGATGTGCAGATCCACCAAAGCGTTCAACAGGACCAAGTCCAATCGTCCACATGCCTGCGGCGATCGCTGCTTCAACTCCAGCAGCAGCATCTTCTACCACAACACAGTGGGCAGGCTCGAGTCCCAATTGAGTTGCAGCAAACAGAAAGAGATCGGGGGCAGGCTTGGGGCGATTAACACTGTAACCATCGGCGATCGCATCCACACGATCGGCAAGTCCTAACTTTTCGATCACGNTTTTGGCATTTTTGCTGGCAGAACCGATCGCAATTTTCATGCCCGCTTGCCTGATTTCAGTGAGTAGCGCAAGGCCTCCGGGCCGCAGATCTTTGGGGGTAATGGATTGGATCGATGCCACATAGTAGCGGTTTTTGCGCTCCATCATTTCCTGGAGCGCGGCTTCTGAGTAATGCTTTTTGCCCACGATGAGCAGCAGCGACGCTCGGCGAGAGACACCTCGTAGCGCTTCATTTGCCTGTCGATCGAAGGGTAGTCCTTCTTCATCAGCCAGCCGTTGCCACGCTCGGTAGTGCCATTCGGCAGTGTCCGTCAACACCCCATCCAGATCGAAGATAAAGCCCTGGATGTCAGGTACGTGAGTGTCAGGCGTTAAATCGAAATGGTGCCAGGTGCCGCGCCAATGTAATTTGAATTTGAGGCGAGTCCAGGTGGCGGGGAGGTGAGGCGTTGCGACGGGACCATTCTCCTTGAGTTGAATGCCACCAAAGCCAAACACGACTGCCTGCCAGATCCCGCCTGCGGAAGCCGCATGAATGCCATCGCCTGTGTTCCCACGATTATCGTCGAGATCCACCAGCGCTGCCTGCATGAACTGCTGGTAGGCTACTGCTGCGGAACCCAGTTTAGCGGCAAGGATCGCGTGAATCGCTGGAGTCAGAGATGAGCCGTAGGTGATGTCGGTGCGGGGAGCGTAGTAGTCCCAGTTTTTTTGGAGTACGTCATCCGAGGCGGCTTGCATGTCCCGCATCAGGTAGAGGAGCATCAAGACATCGGGTTGCTTGAGTACCTGCCGCTGATTTGTTTCGTCAATGCCGAGTATCGCCTGCATTGAGCGATCGCGGGGTTCATAGTCGCTTAAGTCGATATCCTTAAGCTGGAAAAAGCCCTCAAACTGCTCGATCATTCCAGTTGCCGCATCGTCAGGAATATAAATCTGCGCGATCGCCGTTTGCCAGCGTAGCAAGTGCTCTGGAGTGAGTTGCAGTTGTTGTGCCAGTGCCACAGCATGATCGGGAAACGTGCGCTGCAACCACGCAGAGACTGCCACAGCCTTTTCGAGATGCCACTGCACCATGCGATTGGTGAATGCATTGTTACTCACCTGCTCGTGGTACTCATCGGCTCCAATTACCCCGCANAGTTCATACCGTTCTTTCTGAGGATGCCACTCCAACCGACTCATCCAGAAGNGGGCAGTGTCCAGAATGATTTCAGCNCCATAGTCGCGCAGCCATGTGTCGTCGCCCGTTACCTGCCAGTATTGCCAGATCGCATAGGCAATGTCGGCACTCAGGTGAATTTCGCGATCGCGGCACCAGATCCGCACGGCTTCTGCATAGGGATCCGTTGGCATCGACGATCGGGGTGTGATTTCATCGCCAGTAGCGGCACTTTCCCATGCAAACATTGCTCCCTGATAGCCACTATGTGCAGCTTTGCGTCGTGCACCAGCCAGGGTGTGATGGCGATAGGTCAGCAAGTTACGGGCGATCTCCGGTTGAGTGAAGGTGAAAAAAGGCAGGATAAAAATTTCGGTATCCCAAAAGATGTGACCCCGATAGCCAAAGCCTGACAGCGTTTTAGCAGGAATACTCACCCGATCGGTGTGTGTGGGGGCACTGATGATGAGTTGAAACAGGTTGTAGCGAACGGCTAACTGCGCTGTGCGATCGCCCTCTATCTCGATATCGCTTTGCTGCCAAACCGCTTTCCATGCCTGCCGATGAGCGTCGAGCAGCATCGTATAGACAGGCAGATCGGCCAATTTGGTTTGGGCTGCCTGTACTGGCAATGCCACCTCCTGGGATGTGAACACCGTCACGACCTTCTCCACACTGATGGTCTGCCCCGCTGTCACCGTAAAGGTGCTCGTCAGGGTGTGATAGCCGGGAGGATTTGTTATTTGCAAGGAGGCATCGGTACCAATCACAGCGATTTTAGCCGCCATGCCGAGTTCAATGTGAGAGACACGGGTACGCACCCGGAGCCAAATGCCCTGCTCTAGCTCCTGTGCGATCGTGCCCCGATCGAGTTGCTCCCAGTGGTCAAAGCCTTGATTTTCAGGATAGCCATTGAGGCTGGATTGCACCATGATGTTGCCATTGAAATCGATCGGCGCGATCTGGCAGCGGAGTCCCAACACATGCGGATCGGCAAGGCTGGCAAAACGCTCAAACCGTAACTCTACCGTCTTGCCAGTAGGGCTATGCCAGCGAACCAAACGACTCAGCACCCCATCACGTAAATCAAGCTGCCGTTCGTAGTGTAGAATTTCGCCGCGATCGAGCCGAAACCGTTCGCCATCAATGATGATTTCCAGAGACAACCAATCAGGGCAATTTGCCAGCTCGGAATAGATTACGGGTACATCATCATAGACCCCCTGGATTAAGGTTGCTGGCAGTGCTTGGGGATGGCCTTCCTCAAAGCTGCCCCGCGTCCCTAAATAACCGTTGCCGATCGTAAAGACGGTTTCTCTAGCACGCAACTGCGCTGGATCAAAGAGAGGTTCGATCACTGTCCAGTCTGTGTAGAGCAAAGCATGAGAGCATGGAAGGCGATCATGTAGGTCAAGGGCAGGCAGATTTATTTTTCCAATTTCATCGAGGTCTAACATAGTTTTTCTTCAGAATAAAGATCGAATTAAATCTTCCAGTTACCAATAACAAATTTCTGATCCATGGCCGGTTTCCCTGGGTTGTTTACAGAAGCTTTTGGCAATTGAGTATTTCGTGAGATGCAGCATTCCACAAGGCGATGGTCGGCACTGTGGGATGGTGGGGGTCAAAGGCGAAAATACTGAGTGACACTGTGCCTAGTGGAAAATGCTGCGCTTCAACCACCGCTAATTTGATCCAGCGTGCCGCCAGAACGCCGCCAAACTGACCGTAGGAAAAAAGGGCGATATTTCCCTCCAGGGTGCGAAGACGAGCCAGGAGCCGATCGGCGCGATCGGAAATCTGACCAGGCATTTCACCGTGCAGACAGCCATCCCGAAAAATAGTCCAGTCCGGTCGCTCCTTGCGGATATCCACGGAGCGCTTGCCTTCGTAATCCCCGTAGTCCCATTCGGTCAGGTCTGGTTCGCTTTCCGGGACTCGATCCAGCCCCACCAACGCACAGGTTTGGCGGGCGCGCTGGAGCGGGCTGATCAGTACATGGGCAAACCGGATGTCCCGCAGGTGCTGGCCGAGTGTCCGCGCTTCATCCTCGCCGTTTTGGGTCAACGGCAGATCGGTGCAACCCGTGTGCCGACGGTCGAGCGACCACTCGGTTTCGCCATGCCGAATAAAGTAAAGGCGCAGGGGGGTGGGGAGGCTGGTGTTCATGCGCCCGTCCCTTCCATTGCCGCATTGTATTTGCCCTGACGCGCTGCCCCATTGCACTGTGCTCGGTGCAGCAGAGCCTGTTGTGCCGCCAACACGTTGGCCTCCTTGCCATGCCAAAGTTCCAACGCGGGTTGCTGGATGGCGCGGGCAAAGGAAAACGTCAATGCCCAGGGAGATCGCGCATTGCAGCGAAGATTCATGGCATTCAAACGCGCCGATGCCAGTTCGCCGGATTGACCGCCTGACAGAAACGCAATCCCTGGCACGGCAGCGGGAACCGCTCGCAAAAGACAGGTCATTTGTAGATCTTTTAACTGTAGATGGGAAAGTGTTTCCTGATCGGCAAATACTGTCATGGAATGGCTCCTTAGTTGGAAAACCACAGTGAAATAGTAAATCGTTGAGATGGCGAGTCTTTATTTCGCCTGGTCAACCATCTGAATTGTCTTTGTCTCAACCTCTTGAGCAACTTGAGCTAACGCGACATCCTGAGACAAGGATGCCAGCATTTGCGCTGGCTTGATCATGCCGATCTTCGTTGTCCCTTTCTCCGTAAACACTGATATCCGACAGGGTAACGCCATATTCAGGCGCATATCGGTAGCCAAAATGTTTGCTGCCTGCATTGGATTGCAGACTTCAAAAATCTTGCACTCTTCCTCAAAAGCAATGCCCTTACTACGAAGTGTAGTTCCCAGGTCGTGGATGTGGAGTACCCCAAAGCCATGATGTGCAACCGCCACTTCAAGGTCTGTTGCTGCCTGGCTGAATGATTTCTGGGTCTCGACGATGTAATACATCAGATCACCTCAATCTTTAATCTTTATACTTCCGACGCGATTTTCTTGCCGAAGGCTATTGGGCAAAGTGTTGTCGAACCTTGGCTGCAAGCTGAGGTTCGGTCAGATTATCAACCGTTTCAACCCCGACAACCTTTGCGCCAAGCCGATTTTCATCCAGCCGCTTTTGCAGTTCATGCTTAGCGGCACCTGGCCCTACGGTCAGAATCGAGTCTGCAGCACGAATATGTCCAATGACCTCGTCGTAGTAAGTATTGAGTTCTCCCGTTAGCGCCCTCTGACGGCTGTCGTCGGCGGGTACCTGAACGGCTTCATAGGAGCCTTTCAGGGGTGAATCGCCAGACCGTCGGAGTTGTTTTTCCACGTTGGAGAGGATCTCGCTGATCTCTTCTCCTTGATCCGTAACAGCCACGATAGTAGCTTTCTTGTGGTCAATCCACAGTCCCACTTGTGTGCTCATTGCTATCTCCTTATTGTGTGAATAATGCAGCACTAGACCGATCGAGACAGCGGTGGGTCAGTCCGATGACTCTCTTGATGCTCTAATCGCCCCAGTGTGTGCTCGATCAAGTGGGTCACTTTCTCCGCAGCCCCGTCAACGGATTGGTTCAAAGTCGAGGCATGATGGGTAACCGCCAGGGGCTGGTGCCCTTCGAGACGAGCTTCGATCATGCAGCGCATATTGTCATTACCGTTCTTCTGATCGCTGTTCTGATCGCTCAGGTGAACATCAACATGAGTGATGCGATCGCTGAATCGGCTCAGAGCAGCCTCCACAACGCCACTGACCTGATCAGCCAGTGCCTCGTGACCTTCGATGTTATGGTCAGTATGGATTTGGACTTGCATGATGGTTTCCTGTTGTAAGTGTAATTGGCTCAATCATCGGTCTACGCTTCGCCCAGCCACTGCCGTGCTGCCGTAGTGTCGGCAAAGTGTTCGATGCCGAATTTGATGTCTTCCCACATGGCCCTGACTTCCCAGCCGTGGAAGCCGGTCATATCGAACAACACGCGCAACGTGCCGTGCTGTTGGATGAGCCGCTCAAACTCAGGCACAAAGTGCTCGTAATCTTCCTTTATTAGCTTGCCGCTGACGTGGACGACGAGAATCTTTCCGCTGTTTTCTTCCTTGAGTTGAATGGGCATTTCGGACTCCTTGGTCTTGTTTCAGGTCGGGACAGGCATTTTTTCCACCAACGGTTTCTCTATTGGCGTTGCACCTGAACTCCACTTCCAGTTGCGAATTTCGGGCAGATCTTGACCATTCTGGTTAATGTATTGCTTGTGCTGAATCAGTTTGGCTTGCATCGTTTGCTTCAGGTCAGACCCTTTAGCACTTAACTGCGGTAGGCGATCAATCGCGTCCATGACCAAATGAAAGCGATCGAGGTCGTTCAACACCGTCATGTCAAAGGGCGTAGTGATTGTGCCTTCTTCCTTGTAGCCCCGTACGTGGATGTTGCCGTGGTTGGTACGGCGATAGGTCAGCCGGTGGATCAACCACGGGTAGGCATGGAAGGCGAAAATCACTGGCTTGTTCTGGGTGAAGAGCGCATCAAAAGCTTCGTCACTCAACCCATGTGGGTGCTCGCTCTGCGGCTCCAGCTTCATCAGATCGACGACATTGACCAAGCGGATTTTCAGGGTAGGCAGATGCTCCCTCAGGATGGAAACAGCGGCTAGGGTCTCTAGCGTAGGCACATCGCCACAGCAGGCCATGACGACATCGGGTTCAGTGCCGCCGTCGCTGCTAGCCCAATCCCAAATACCAATGCCTGCGGTGCAATGTTTGACAGCTTCCTCCATCGTCAGCCATTGCGGGGCTTGATACTTGCCCGCGATCACCACATTGACGTAATGGCGGCTACGCAAACAATGGTCCCAAACCGATAGCAGGCAGTTGGCATCGGGCGGCAGGTAGACGCGCACGACGGAGGCTTTTTTATTCACAACGTGATCAATGAAACCGGGGTCCTGATGAGTCAGACCGTTGTGCATCTGTTGCCAGACATGGGAAGCCAGCAGGTAGTTCAGTGATGCGATTTTCCGCCGCCACGGCAGTCCCGCTGAGACCTTCAACCACTTGGCGTGCTGGTTGAACATCGAATCCACAATGTGAATGAAAGCTTCATAGCTGTTGAACAGCCCGTGCCGACCGGTGAGCAGATAGCCTTCGAGCCAACCTTCACACTGGTGTTCGCTCAACATTTCCATGACGCGACCCTCTAGGGCGAGGAACTCGTCGTTGTCCTGGGTGCGGGCGTCCCATTGCCGGTTGGTCACCTCGAATACGGCACCCAACCGATCGGAGAGTGTCACGTCGGCACCGAAGATCCGGAAATTGCGTTGCAGCTGATTGAGTTTGGCCACGTCGCGCAGGAACACGCCCAGTTCATGGGCATCGGATGCGTTCACGGCACCGGGGGACGGCACTTTCACCGCGTAGTCCCGAAAGTCCGGCATGATGAGGTCGCGCAGCAGTATGCCCCCGTTGGCGTGGGGATTGGCACCCATGCGGCGATCGCCTTTGGGCGCAAGTTCCGCCAGCTCCGGTTTCAACCGCCCTTGTTCGTCGAAGAGTTCCTCCGGTCGATAGCTGCGCAGCCATTCTTCAAGCTGTTTAAGATGTTCGGGATGCGCCCGTGGATCGGAGAGCGGCACTTGATGCGCCCGGAACGTTCCCTCGATTTGCAGGCCGTCCACCCACTTCGGACCGGTCCAGCCTTTTGGAGATTTGAGCACAATCATGGGCCAGCGCGGACGCCTGGTGTTGCTGTTGACTCGGGCTTCGTGCTGGATGCGTTTGATACCCTCAATCGCCCGATCGAGCGTCGAGGCCATGGCCTCGTGCATCAGCGCCGGTTCGTGTCCCTCAACGTAGTAAGGCGTCCAGCCGTTGCCGCGCAGCAACTGGTCTAGCTCTTCCGGTTCGATCCGGGCGAGGACGGTCGGATTGGCGATCTTGTAGCCATTGAGATGCAGGACGGGCAGCACCGCACCGTCGGTGACGGGATCGAGGAATTTGTTGGACTGCCACGACGTAGCCAGAGGGCCGGTTTCCGCCTCGCCATCGCCCACGACGCATGCTACGACAAGATCAGGATTATCGAACACCGCGCCGAACGAATGGCTGAGCGAATAGCCCAACTCACCGCCCTCGTGGATCGAGCCGGGGCACTCCGGTGAGACGTGGCTGGGGATGCCACCGGGAAAAGAGAACTGTTTGAAAAGCTTTTGCAACCCGGCCTCATCCTGACTGATGTGGGGATAGATCTCGCTGTAAGTTCCCTCAAGATAGGTGTTGCCAACGAGGGCTGGACCGCCGTGCCCGGGACCAGAGACATAGATCATGTCGAGGTCGTATTTTTTGATCACCCGGTTCAGGTGGACGTAGATGAAATTCTGTCCCGGCGTCGTGCCCCAGTGACCAAGCAGCATGTGCTTGATGTCCGTGGGTGCCAGCGGGCGTTGGAGCAGGGGATTATCGAAAAGATAAATCTGCCCGACCGACAGATAGTTGGCGGCGCGCCAATAGGCATCTACTCTGTTGAGTAGTTCTGAGGAAAGGGTATTTGTTGTTTTCATGGCTCAAAGATAGTTAGCCGCAC
>JGI20200J14955_1000362_pt1 | contig 10330 bp, 7 predicted proteins | sample NGESurshal092012_FD_14955 | JGI IMG/M metagenome (IMG submission 14955) | reverse complement strand
CCGGTCGGCTGCTTCCGGCGTGGCCGGGGTCTCGGGCCTGGGTTCGAGCTCGTCCGACATGTCTCGAACCTCCGCCTCGGGGACAGCGATGTGGGAACAGTGATACCAACGTGACCCATGTTCCGGCGTGGCACCCTTGTCCGCTTCACCCGTCCAGGATGATGTCCCCCAGCCGACCCGCTGAGATCGTTCTCACGAGCCTCGGCAGTGGTGTCTGGTGACCGACAGCCAGCCATCTCGACTCCGGCAAGCCCTGCCGGCGCTGTGCCGGCCGCTCGACGCTCAGTGGCCGCGCCGGTGAGGACCTCAAGAACGAAATGGACACCGCTCATGACGGACACCCCCGCCCGGCCGGAAGACCTCGATCCGGAGTACATCACCACAGTGGCCGAGCTCCACCCGCACCCACATGACGGGTACGGGCTCCCCCGTGGTCTGATCATCGCCCTCGGGCTGGCCGCCGGTGTCGTCGTCGCCGCCGGGATACACGCGGTCCCGGGCATCATCGGGCCGGTGTTCCTCGCCCTGGTCCTGGTCATCAGCGTCGATCCCATCCGCGGGTGGATGATCCGCAAGGGCGCCCCCCGCTGGGCCGCGACGCTGGCCGTGGTGCTCGGCGTGTACGCGATCATCATCGGTCTGGCCGTCGCCGGCATCGCCGGCATCGTGCAACTGGCCACCTTGATGCCGCAGTACGCGGACCAATTGCAGGAGCAGCTGTCCGGGGCCAAGTCCTGGCTGGCGGGCATGGGGGTCAGCCAGGACGATATTCAGAATGCCCTGAGCAGCATCGACCGGAGTTCGATCGTCGGCTATGCCAAGAGTCTGTTGGCCAGCCTCGTGGGGGTCTTCACCTCATTGTTCTTCATCATCACGCTGCTGATCTTCCTGGCGGTGGACGGCTCGGTGTTCGGCGATCGGATGGTCAGCCGGCGTCCCGGTCGCGAACCGGTGCTGACCGCTCTGGGCACCTTCGCCGTCGGCACCCGTAAGTACTTCGGGGTGGCCACCATCTTCGGTGGCATCGTCGCGGTGCTGGACGGCGTGGCGCTGCTGATCCTCGGGATCCCGGCCGCCGGGCTCTGGGCGTTGCTGGCCTTCGTGACCAACTACGTGCCGAACATCGGTTTCATCATCGGGCTTGTCCCGCCCGCTTTGCTCGCCCTGGTGACCGGCGGGCCCAGCCTGATGATCACTGTGATCGTCGTGTACTGCGTGCTGAACTTCGTCATCCAGTCGGTCCTGCAACCCAAGTTCGTCGGTGACGCCGTCGGGTTGACGACCACCGTCAGCTTCCTGTCACTGATCGTCTGGGCCTTCCTGCTCGGCCCGCTGGGCGCGATCCTGGCGATCCCCGCGAGCCTGCTGTTCAAGGCGCTGCTGGTGGATGTCGATCCCGATGCGAAGTGGTTGCAGCTGTTCCTCGGTGACGAGCCGGTCTTCAAGGTCAAGGACCCCAACCGGGCCAAGCGGTTTGCGCGCAAGACGACCGGCGCGCCGGCGGCGATTGCCGCTGCTCCGCCGACGGCGGCCGCCCCGCCGGCGGACACGCCTGGGTGACGACCCGGGGGTCAGGCTGCATCCCGCAGGAGCCGCATCTCCCGCACGTATTGCTCCTGGCCGACCATCCGGTACAGCAGCCGGGCGGGGGCCGGCACCTTGCCCAACAGGTTGGCCCGCTCCGCCGGGGTGGCGTCCTCCAGCATCGCGCCGAGCATCCAGGCCATCCGGTGCAGCGGGATCCAGCCGGCCGCGCGCAGCCCGAGCGCGAGCCATTCGGCGGTGCTGAAGTGCTCGTCGACCGCCGGCAGCACCTGCGTTTCCGCAACGTCCAGGTGGGCGGCCACCGCGTGGTCGAGCTCGGTCATGATGTCCACCAGCACCGCCTGCAGGTCCGGGTCCGCGGTGTCCACCCAGAGCGGGAGCAGCCCGTCCAGCTCGGACAGCAACGCCGCATGTTCCCGATGCCAGGCGCCCAGCCGCTGCCGCAGGGCGCCGTCCAGGACCCCGCGCTCGGCCAGCCGCGGCCAGAGCAGTTCCTGCTCGGCGACGTGATGGTGCCGCAGCGCCGTGGTCAGCTCCCGGCAGTGCGCGGCCAGTGTCGCAGCGCGACCGACGTCGGCGGCGACCCGTCCGACCAGGGTCGGCAGCAGGTGCAATTCGCGGCGAAAGACCCTGTGCACCAACACCATGTCCGACGCCAGGCAGCGCCGCGCCGCCCGCTCGGGAGGCGTGGTCGCCGGCGTCTTGGCGGGGGCGGACCTGCCGAGCAGGGACACGGCAGCTTCTCCGATCGAACGGCGGCAGGGATTGGGCGCGGGCACGCGACACGTCGCTTGGGCCCGACGCAAAACAAGAGTCGGCGGGACGGTTGCTGATACCCACCCCGTGGCACTGCACAGCCACTGCAGCACAAGATCCGCGCGACAGCAGTTGAGCGTCCGGCGACGCCGGGGCACCGCCGTCGGGCGGGTCGGCCCAGGGCCGTCAGCGGGCGGGAGACCCGATGCCGTCAGCGCGCTCGCGGATGCGACGTCGCGTAAACCTCGCGGAGCGAATCGACGGTGACCAGGGTGTAGATCTGCGTCGTGGTGACCGAGGCGTGGCCGAGGAGCTCCTGCACCGACCGCACGTCGGCGCCGCCCTCCAGCAGGTGGGTGGCGAACGAGTGCCGCAACGTGTGCGGCGACACCCCGCCGCCGTCGGCCTGGGCGATGCCGGCCCGCTGCGCGGTGTCCTGCAGCACCTGCCAGGCGCTCTGCCGGGACAGCCGGCCGCCCCGGTTGTTCAGGAACAACGCGCCGCCGGAGGACGCCCGCCCCCTGACCGCCAGCACCGGCCGGCCGCGCACCAGGTAGGCCTGCAGCGCACCGACCGCGTACGAGCCGACCGGCACCAGCCGCTCCTTGGAACCCTTGCCGCGCAACCGAACCACCGACACCAGCGCTGTTCCGCCGGGCGCCTCGATGGACCGGGCGAGAGCGTCGACGTCATCCACGTCCAGGCCCACAGCTTCGCTGATCCGGGCCCCTGTGGCGTACAGCAACTCCAGCAGCGCCCGGTCCCGCAGTCCACGCGGGTCATCACCGGAGGCGGCCTCCAACAACGCCGTGATCGAGGCGACCGGCAGCGCCTTGGGCAACCGGCGGGGCGGCGCCGGCGGGTGGACGTCGCGGGACGCGTCCGCGGTGACCGTGCCCTCGGCGACCAGGAACCTGTGCCAGCCCCTGGCCGCGACCACCGCCCGCGCCGCCGACGATGCGGCGAGCGCCGGGTGCCCCTGGCTCCCGGTCCGCAAGGCGGCCAGGTAATCCGTGACGTCCGAAGTGGTGATCTGCTCGACCGTGCTACGACCGGATGCGGCCAGAAACACCAAGTACCGCCGCAGGTCTCGGCGGTAGGACAGCAGGGTGTTCCGCGCGACGCCGCGTTCCACCGCGAGATGATCGAGATAGCCGCGCAGTGCGGCGGTGAGTTCGGCCGACGGCTCCGGCTCGGCAGGAGCATCGGCAATGGCGGGCGCGGCTCCAGCGTCGACGTCGGGGGCCGGGTGAGCTGCCCGCCCCGGATCACCGAGAATGGCTGGGACAGCGGCGGAATCATCGGCCGAGGATTCACCGGGCGAGGATTCACCGGGCGCCGAAACGGCCGTTCCTGCGCGCGCCAGAGCCGGGCCATCCTGCCGCGCCGGGCCTGCTGTCACCGCGGCGCGGATCCGTCCAGCGGCGGGGCGGCTGGGGCGCCGGGTCCGCGGTGCACGGTCCAGGGATGGTCGCCCCCCCGATCGGCATCCCGGAATTCGGCACCCCCCACATCGGCACCGCGGGAATTCACACCGCGGGAATCCACACCGCGGGAATTCACACCGCGGGAATCCACACCGCGGGATGCAATGGCGCCGTCCGGTTGCTCCCGCAGGACGGCGCTCCCCCGCAGCACGGCGTCAGCGGCCAGGATGCCGGCCACTGCCATCACGTTGACGATCCGGCCGGCCAGCACGGCGGCCACCGCGACGGACAGCGGCACTCGGACGACCCGCAGGTCCGCCTCTTCGTGCTCGCCGTCCGGCCGGCCCACCTCGGTCAGTTCGGTGGCCAGGTAGATCCGAACGGTCTCCTCGGTGAAGCCGGGCGAGGTCGCGACGTCCAGCAGCACCGACCAGCGCGCCGCCGCATAGCCGGTCTCCTCGGTCAGCTCGCGGGCCGCGGCGACCTGCGCCGGCTCGCCCTCGATGTCCAGTAGGCCGGCCGGCAGTTCCCACAATCGGCGGTGCAGCGGGTGGCGGTACTGCTCGATCAGGATGATCCTGGCGCCGGATCCGACCACCTCGTCGGAGTCGATGCCGACCTCGCCGGACAGATCCGGCGCCCTGGCCGAGTCCAGGGCGACCACCGCAACCGCGCCGCCGTGCTCGACGACCTCACGCTTGGCGGTGCCGCCGCCCGGCATCACCACCTCGTCGACGCGCACCGACGCGACCACGCCCTCGAATACCCGCTGGCTGCTGACCACCGAGAACATCTCGGGCGCATCCGATCCCGGATTCGCGGCGACGCCGGCGGCGTCCGTCATCGGGCGACCGTGCCGGCCACCAACTCCTCGCGCGGCCTGGCCGGCTCCGGCCGGTCGTCGGCGATGGGCAACCGCTCCGATTCCAAGTAGTCCAGGGCGGCCCGAACGAACGCCGCGAACAGCGGATGCGGACGGGTCGGGCGGGATTTGAACTCCGGGTGCGCCTGGGTGGCGACGAGGAACGGGTGCAGCTCGCGGTCGAGCTCGACGAACTCCACCAACGAGGAGTCGGGCGACGTCCCGGACAGATGCAGGCCGGCCTGCTCCAGCGCCTCCCGGTAGGCGTTGTTGACCTCGTAGCGGTGCCGGTGCCGCTCGGAAACGTGGTTGGCCCCGTAGATCTCGGCGACCAGCGACCCCTCGGTGAGCCGGGCCGGGTACGCACCGAGCCGCATGGTGCCGCCCATGTCCTTGGCGCCGGCGACCACATCGTGCTGATCGGCCATGGTTGCGATCACCGGGTCTGCGGCATTCGCGTCGAACTCCGCGGAGTTGGCGCCACCGAGGCCGGCGAGGTTGCGCGCGGCCTCGATGACGATGCACTGCAGGCCGAGGCAGAGCCCGAGCACCGGGATCTTGTTGATCCGGGCGAAGTTGATGGCGCCGATCTTGCCCTCGATGCCGCGCACCCCGAACCCGCCGGGGATCAGCACACCCTGCACGTCGCCGAGCGCGGCGGTGGCGCCGCCGTACGTCGTGCAGTCGTCGGAGGCGGTCCAGACGATGTCCACTCGGGTGTTGTTGCCGAAGCCGCCGGCCCGCAACGCCTCGGTGACCGACAGGTAGGCGTCCGGCAGGTCGATGTATTTTCCTACGACGGCGATCCGCACGGTCTCCGCCGGATGGTGCACCCGCTCGAGCAGCTCGCCCCACATCGTCCAGTCGACGTCATGGAAGCTGAGGTTCAGCCGGCGGACGACGTAGGCGTCCAACCCCTCGCGGTGCAGCACCCGCGGGATGTCATAGATGGACGGCGCGTCCGGAGTGGAGATCACCGCCTCGGAGTCGACGTCACACATCAGGGAGATCTTGCGCTTCAGCGGTTCCGGGATCTCCCGGTCGGACCGGCAGATCAGCGCGTCGGGCTGGATGCCGATGTTGCGCAGCGCCGCGACCGAGTGCTGGGTGGGTTTGGTCTTGAGCTCACCGGACGGCGCGAGGTACGGAACCAGCGAGACGTGCAGAAAGAAGACGTGGTCCCGGCCGACGTCGTGGCGGACCTGGCGAGCCGCCTCCAGGAACGGCAGTGACTCGATGTCGCCGACGGTGCCACCGATCTCGGTGATCACCACGTCCGGCGACTCACCGTCGGCATCCGGGTCGGCCATCGCCCGGATCCGGTCCTTGATCTCGTTGGTGATGTGCGGGATGACCTGCACGGTGTCCCCCAGGTACTCGCCGCGGCGTTCGCGGGCGATCACCCTGGAATAGACCTTGCCGGTGGTGACGTTGGCTTCGGCCGACAGATTGCGGTCGAGGAACCGTTCGTAGTGCCCGATGTCGAGATCGGTCTCGGCGCCGTCCTCGGTGACGAAGACCTCGCCGTGCTGGAACGGGTTCATCGTTCCCGGGTCGACGTTGATGTACGGATCCAGTTTCTGCATGGTGACCCGCAGGCCGCGCGAGGTGAGCAGGCGGCCGAGGCTGGAGGCGGTCAACCCCTTGCCCAGGGAAGAGGCGACGCCGCCGGTGACGAAGATGTGCTTGGTGATGCGCGGCGATTGCGCCACAGCGGCTCCCGTGTCCTTCGTCGGAATATCCGACTGTGGTCCGTCACTGAAGAAGGCTGACGGGCTCGACGATCGCCTCAACGGCGACCACCCCACGGGATTTCACCCTAACATCACCGGGCCTGCAGCAGCAGCGCCGCGCGCCCTGCCCCGCGCGGTTCACCAGCGCCGCGCGCCCTGGCCCCGCGCGGATCAACTTCGGCAGCGCGGCTCAACGTCGCCGAAATGTGACTGCTGGGACAGAAGTTGCCGACTTCAGCCGCGCAGGCGAAGTTGATCCGCGCGGGACCGACGGTCAGCCGACGGCGAGGGTGGGCACCTGCGCTTGGGCGTTCTGACCGAAGCCGTACCGGCCGACTCCGCCGCCGTTCTGCTCGACGAGCCCCAGGACCGTGGCGACCCGACCCGTCGAGGTGTCAACATTGTCAACGGTGCTCACCGCTGCACTGAGCGCGGTGTCGCCGCGGATGACGCCGACCGTGCCGGTGGGCTGTTCCGAACCGGTGCGGCCCGCAACGACCACACCCTTGGCGCTCTGCGCCAACTGGTTGGCCAGGTAGGCGGCGGCGCCGGCCTTGTCGGCCTCGGAGCCGCCGGTGATCTCGGCGCCGGTCAGGATGACGACCGACTGCCCGGGGGCGGGCGTGCCGGTCACCGTGATGAAGCCGGCACTGGTCAGCGCAGCAAGCACAGCGGCGGACTGCTCCGGGGTGGTGGTGCCGGTGCCGCTGGCGGGAATCACCAGGACCGAGCCGAGCAGCCCCCCCGCGATGGCGCCGGCCTGCGGGACCTCCGGCAGGGTCGCGCCGGTCGGCAGGGTGGTGCTGGCGAGCGTACGCAGTTCGTCGGCTCGAGCGGGGTCGCTGAAGTCGTTGGTCAGTTGGACCTGCGCGGTCACCGTGGCGCCCGCCCTGGTCAGCAGCGACAGCACCGCGTCCCGGTCGGCAGGGTCGGCGGTGGCCGTGGTGATCAGCACGACCGACGTGTTCGGCAGCGTGCCGCGAACCGCCAGCGCACCGACCGACCCCGCGAACTTCTCGTCGGCGCTGACCCGGCCGGTGAGGTCTGCGTTCGTCGAAGTCAGCTCGTCGTGCTGGCTGGACAGGGTGGCGTTGTCGCCTTGGAGCCCGGTCAGCAGCGGCGAGGAGATCTTGGTTGCGCCCAGCACGATGCCCAGCGCGAGCGCCAGGAATACCGCCGCCAGGGAGACGATGTGATACCGCATGGAAATCATCGGAAGAGCCCCTTGACCCAATCGACCAGCTCGTTCCACCACTGCCGTAGCAGATCTGCATAGGTTCCGCCCACGTCGGACACCATCAGCGCGACCACGATGGCCAGCGCCGCGGCCAGGATCAGCAGGGTGACCACCCACCAGGAGATCCGGGAGCGGTACAGCGCGGCGACGGTCGGCGCCTCGACCACCTTGTTGGCGACCCGCATCCGGACCAGGAAGGTGGAGGCCGTCGATCCCTGGCCGCGATCGAGTAGGTCGATCAATGTGGTGCGCATGCCGACCGTGACGATCATCGAGGCGTCCCGGCCGTCGGCCAGCAACAGCGCCAGGTCCTCGGTGCTGCCGCTCGCCGGGAACGTCACGGCGCCGACCCCGAGGTCCTGCAGCCGTTCCAGCCCGGGCGCGTGACCATCGGTGTGCGCGGGGATGACGACCTCGGCCCCGCAGCGCAGGGTCTCCGAATCGATCGCCTCCGGGTTACCGATGATCAGCGCAGGCTTGTAGCCCGCGGCCCGTAGCGCGTCGGCGCCCCCGTCGACGCCGACGAGCACGGGGCGGAAGTCGGAGATGTACTTCTTCAGCGACTTGAGCTGCGCCTTGGTGTCCGCGGACGCGGCCACCAGCAACACCTGCCGACCGGCCAGGTCGGTGCTGATGTCCGGGATCCCGACTCCGTCGAGCAGCAGCGTGCGTTCCCGCTTCATGTACTCGATCGCGTTGGCCGCGAACGCCTCCAACTGGGCGGACATCCCGGTCTTCGCCTCGATCATCAGATCGGCGATCGACTCCTGGGTCTGCTCGATGCCCTGCGCGATCGGCTCCTCGCCGGCATAGACGGTGCCGCCGTCCAGTCGGATCTTCGCGCCATCCTTCAGCCTGCCGAAGACCTTCTCGCCCACTCCGTCGATCAGGACGATGTCGGAGGCGACCAGGATCTCCGGACCAAGGTTCGGATACCGGCCGGAGATGGACGGCGACGCGTTGACGACCGCCGTCACACCCGCCTTGACCAGCGCATCCGCGGTGGCCCGGTCGATGTCGATGTGGTCGATGACGACGATGTCCTTGTGCCCGACCCGGCCGAGAAGGGCGTCACTGCGCCGGGACACCCGTGCGACTCCTGTGACTCCCGGCAACGTACGTGACTGACGTGACAGAAGTTTCATACGCCGATCGTGACAGTTGCGGGTGGGTTCCGGCGGTAGGTTCCGCCCCGTGTCGCCGATCCCGCAGCGGGCGGCCCGGTCCTTGCGGGTCGGCGCACATGCAGATTCGTGCTGGCAGTCACGTGGAATCCCGTTGATCATGGTGCGCTGCCCGCCTTTTCGGGCGTGTCGCCGGAGTGTCGCGGGCAGAGCACCATGATCAACACTGGAGGAGCCGAGGCGGGGGGGCGGGGCCGGCGGGAGGCGGGGCCTGCGGGCGGTGGGGTGCCGAGGGGTGGGGCGCCGGGAACCAGGGCCTCAGCTGGCGGCGCGCTCCTTCGACCGGGGTGCCGAGCGGCGGGACGACTCCTGCTTCGCACCCTGCCGCGGGGTCGGCCGGGCGGCGGTCCCGAGCAGATCCCTGGCGTGTGCCCGTGCGGTCGCGCCGTCGGTCCCGCCGAGCATCCGGGCGAGTTCCGCCTCGCGGTCCGTGCCCGCCACCTGCCGCACGTCGGACGTGCCGACCCGGCCGCCGCTCGAGGCGTCGACGACGAAGTGCCGGTCGGCGAACGCGGCGACCTGCGCGAGGTGGGTGACGACGATGACCTGATGGCTGCGGGCCAGCGCGGCCAGCCGGGAGCCGATCTCGGTGGCTGCCCGGCCACCGACCCCGGCGTCGACCTCGTCGAACACCATGGTGCCGACCGGGTCCGCGTCGGCCAGCACCACCTCGAGGGCGAGCATGACGCGGGACAGCTCACCGCCGGAGGCGCCCTTGGCGATCGGCAACTCCGGCGCGCCGGGGTGCGCCACCATGACGATGTCAACCTGATCGGCACCGTCCGGCCCGGCGGTCACCCACCGGCCGTCGATCTGCACGGCGTCGGCGTCGGCGTCGGTCGCCGCGGCCGCCCGGTGCGCGACCCGCACCCGGACCACCGCCCTGGCCATCGCCAGCTGGTCCAGCTCGATGGTCACCAGGCTGCCCAGCCGACCCGCGGCCGCCGCCCGGCGAACCGAGATCCGCTGCGCCGCCTGACCGACCTCCGTACGCAAGGCGTCGAGTCTGGACTGCAACTCCGCGAGCCGGTGCTCGGAGGAATCCAGACTCTCCAGCTCCGCGGTGGCCTCCTTCGCCCAGTCCAACACGGCGTTCACGTCCTCGCCGTACCGCCGGGTCAACGTCCGCAACGCGGCCTGCCGAGCCAATAGTTCCTGCAGGCGCTCCGGGTCGGCGTCGAGATCGGACAGGTACCCGGACAGTTCGCCGCCGACGTCCACCAGCACCACCGACGCCTGCTGCAACTGGCGGCCGAGCTCGATCAGTCGTGGGTCGGCGGAGGCGTCCAGGTCGTGAGTGGCAGCCTGCACCAGCCCGACCGCGGTAGAGGCGTCGGTGAACGCGTCCGATCCGGACAGCGCGGTCAGCGCCACCTGGGCGGCGGACCGCAGCGCGTCGACGTTCTCCAACCGTCGGACCTCGGCGATCAGGTTCGCGTCCTCGTCGGGCAGCGGGGTGATCGCGGCGATCTCGGCCAGCCCGATCCGCAGCAGCTGTTCGCGCTGCGCCCGTTCCCTGGCGCGAGCCCGCCGGTCGGCCAGGTCGGTGGCGAGCTGCTGCCAGTCGGCGCGCAGCCGGCGGTAAG
>JGI20200J14955_1000357_pt1 | contig 10401 bp, 9 predicted proteins | sample NGESurshal092012_FD_14955 | JGI IMG/M metagenome (IMG submission 14955) | reverse complement strand
GGAACGCCTCGAGGGCACCCGGCACTGCACCCGCCAGTTTGCGGCGGGTGATCAGCCGGGAGACCAGCGCGGGATCGGACGCCACCGCCAGACCCAGCAGCAGGTCGGAGTGACCGCCGATGAACTTGGTCGCGCTGTGCAGTACCACGTCCGCGCCGTACGCCAGTGGGCGCTGCACCAGTGGCGTGGCAAAGGTGTTGTCCACCACCACAAGTGCACCGGTGCTGCGGCCGAACCGGCACAGTTCGGGGAGGTCCGCAACGTCGATCAGCGGGTTGGTCGGCGATTCGAGCCACAGCAGGTCAGTCGACCAGGTGGCTTCCTTGGTGGCCGCGGTATCGGTGATATCGACGGTGCTGACCTTCCATCGGCCGTGCAGCGCGCCGTCGTTCAGCAGCGCGCGCACCCCGGCGTAGGAGTCGTTCGGGACCACCACGCTGGCGCCGGTCGGCATGAGGTCAAGGATGGCTGCAGCGGCGCCCATCCCCGACCCGAAGGCCACCGCGGTCCCGCCCTCGAGCGCGCCGACGGCGTCCTCGAGGGCCCGCCAGGAGTCGGTGCCGCCGTCCCTGGAGTATTCGGTCACCGGGGCCTGCGTGGTGCCGGCCCGAAAGTTCGACGCGAGCACCAGCGGCACGTTCATCGGCTGCCCGGGGGCTGCCGGCGGTCGGCCCGCCGTCACGGCGATCGTCTCCGCCCGGTACTGCGGGTCGCGCTCGCCAGTTGTCCGCTCGTCCATGATCAGCAGCTAAGCACGGCGGACCGGCGCACCAACGAGCCGGTCACCGGTTCATCTGTCCACGCAGTCATTGTGGCCGTCATCGCGCCCGACGGCACCAGATGCACGAAAGATCCCGGATTCGCAGGGATGCCCGACCCCGCCGCTGCTTGACGCTGGAGACGCACACACCGGGCGCTCACCAGCAGAGCCCATGTCCACGATCATCACCACCACGCTCACCACTGCGACAGCCACCCGGACCCTGTGTTTCGCCGCGCCGCTGCCCGGGCGGGACCGCGACCGATCGCGAGGAGATGCTGTCGTGTTTGGACCGGCGAGCGCAGGCCGCAAACCGGGAATCCCGCCGCCGCCACGGCATCACCCAGGAGGCAGTGTGGATCCAGACCACCCCTGCTGGCGACATCGCCGTCGTGCTGATCGAGTCCCCGGACATCGCGGCCGCGCTCTTGGGCCTGGCCAACTCAGCGAATGACTTCGATGTGTGGTTCCGCGCTCACCTCGCCGACAGGCACGGCATCGACCTCGCCGCCGGGATGGCGGCCCCCGAGCAGGTTCTCGACTTTCCGCTGGTAGGTAAAGCCCGGTTCAGAGGTGATCAACGGGGGTTGGCGCGGTCTCTTCTTCGAGGCGGGGGGAGCCTTGTCCGTGAGTGAGCGGTCCGGTGAGTTGCCGCAAAACTTGGCTCCGGCCACTCTAGTACAGGTGTACTGGATAGCTGCTTGAGTCAAGCGGGAGATCATTCAGGCAGATGCGGGCGGGGGGTGTGAGCCGCGGCTCCGGCGCGGGCAGTGAGGACTGCCGCGAGGAGGGCCAGTGCCGCACCGGTGGCCAGGGCGGCAGGGATGCCCGCGGATCGGACGATGAGCCCGAACAGGATGGGGCCGCCGCCGAGACCGAGATCGACCATGACGCTGAAGGTGGCGGCAGCCGTGCCTCGTTGTCCGGCGGGCAGGCGGGACATGAGCACCCGGTAGAACGCCGGGGTCAGGAACGCCACACCCACTGCCAGCACGGCCGCCCCGGCAACCAGGGCGAATGGGGTGCGGATGAGGCTCATCACGGCTAGCCCGGCGGCGCAGGCGGTCAGGGCCGCCGCCGACATGGGGACGGCCGGCGCGCGGTCGGAAAACTTCGCGAACAGGATCCTGCAGACGACGACGACGGCGCCGTAAACGAAAAGCACCCCTCCCGCCCCGGACATGCCGAGGTCGCGGGCATACAAGGCGGCGAAGCCGAGGAACCCTGCGGCCCCCGCCAGTCCGGCGACGAACGCCAACCCGGGCGCGATCAGGCGCCGGGGAAGCAGCGACGCGCCGGAGGCCTCTCCGGGCCGTCCGGGCAGCGCAGGCAGCCGGGTGGCCAGCAACGTGGCGAGCAGCCCGAGGGCCGCGGCGCTGACCCACGCCGCCGGGTATCCACCGATGCCAAGAAGCCAAACGCCCAGAGCGGGGCCGGTGGTGATGCCGAGGTAAAGGCCCAGGGAGTTGTAGCTCAACGCCTCCCCCAGCCGCTCGGCCGGCGCCAGGTCAGCGAGCGCGGCGACGCCAGCTACGAAGAAGGCCGCCTCGGCCACGCCGAGCAGCACCCGAAGCCCTAAAAGCACCCAGAACTGCGTGACCAGCAAGTGCGCGGCAATGACTGCGCTGAACAGCAGCGCCCCCGCCACCATCAGCCGCCGACGGCCCCATCGGTCGGCCACCCACCCGGCCAGGGGACGCAGTAGCAGCGCGGTGATGCTGAACGCCCCGATAGCGACGCCGACCGCCGCGGAACCCACCGCCAGCGAGTCGGTGGCGAACAGCGGCACTACGGGGATCATCAGCCCGAGCGCGGTGAAGTATGCCAGCTCCGACAGGGTCAGCGTGATGAACGCGGGCGTCAGGAGAGGACCGCCGTCCGATCCGTTTTGCACCGTCATCGGCGGCCTCCCAACCTCGCCCCGCGCCATCCCCGGCTCGGCGTCCCTCATCCCGGGCCCGGACCCCTGTCGCCAGCGATCCTGCCGGTGTGGGTGGTGGTCGGCCAAGCCAGGGGTTGCTCGCCGAGTTTCCGCTTATCCACCTGGGGACGTGGTCGGTCAGGGTAGCTCGGGGAGAGTGGCCTTGCTGAGTTTGTCGTTGCGGTTGCGGCGACCGCGGAGCGGAGGAAACGAACGCCATTAGTCGAGGGCGACTTGACTCAAGCAGCTATCCAATACACACGTTCGGATTTGGTGCCATTTAGCGTGAACAAAACGTGACACGTAATTCGAACATTCACACGCCTGGTCGGACGTCTGGGTGACCTCCACGGTTCAGCCGACGGGTACCACGTCTACGTCGCTCGCCTTCACGAAGGCGATCCGGTGGCCGAGTTGGATCTCCAGGTATTTCGTTGTGCCGAGTACGTCGGTGTGGTCGCCTGGCACGCTGTTGTCGATGCTCGTGGCGTAGTAATAGTCCGTGGGGGTGACTCCGCCGTACACGTAGGACTGTCCGGGTTGGATGGTGTAGGGCAGTGGTGTCATCGCGGCGGCCGGGATGTCGGAGGGGAATTCCGACGGGTTTGGGTAGGCCACCCCGTAGGTCGGTACCGTCGTGGTATCCGTCTTCGGCCGGACCACGAGGGTGGAGGTCGGTGTCGCCGTCGGGCACGTGGTGGGGTTTTCGAACCAGACTGCGGCGCCGTCCCACCAGATCGCCACCCAATCGTCCTGCCGGCCGGCCACGGCGAACTGTTGGCCGGCGCTGGCTTTGTCACCCCAGTCCGCGGCGCAGGTGCTGCCGGGTGTGCCCGGCGAGCTTTTCGGGTAAAGGCCGGGATCGTTGAACAGCGGCGCCGACGCGTTCGGCGCGGTGCGCAGGTACACAAAGCTTGCCGCCTGCGGCGCGACCGGGGTGTTCTGCTCGCAGTCGGTGACGCTTTGAATGTTGCGGGCGAAGACCGGGTTGATGGTGATCACCTTGCTGTGCTGGGTGCCGGTGGGGGTCGTGTAGCGACCCAGCAGGTTCATGAAGTGGTTCCAGTTCCAGAACGGCCCCGGATCCCAGTGCATCGCGGGGATGCGGGCGGTGGTGGGGCTGGGCGCGTTGTCGTGGCCGATGATGTGCTGCCGGTCCAGCGGGATGTGGTAGCGGTGCGCCAGCGAGCGGACCAGCCGGGCGGTGCTCTGGTAGAGCCGTTCGGTGTACCAGGTGGCGCCCTGTATCGCGTAGCCTTCCTGCTCGATGCCAATGGCGTGCATGTTCATGTACCAGTTGCCGGCGTGCCAGGCGACGTCGGAGTTCGGCACCATCTGGGTCACTGCGCCGTCACTGCCACGCACCACGTAGTTGGCGCTGGAGTAGGCGGCCGGGTTCTGAAACAGAGAGATTGTGCCGGTGTATGACCCTTCGGTGTCGTGCAGGACGATGTAGTTGATCGTCAAGTTCTTGTTCGGCCGGTCCGCAAGGTCGTAGTTGCCGTAGTCGGAGATGCTGGAGTTCTGTGCGTAGGCGGCCGGGACGAAGTCGCAGTGGAGGTTCCTGGGACACTGCGCCTCCCCGGTGGCGGGGCGGGGCGTCAGCGGCAACTCCGACAGCGCGGCGGTGTCCGGCCGCACGCCAGGCTGGGCGGTCAAGGTGAGGGTCTGGCCGTCGTCGGTGTGCCGGGTGGCGCCGGCGCGGATGGTGTCGTACACGTCGTCGGCGAACTGGGCGGCGTCGTCCCGCGTCGACGACGCCGAATACTTCGCTACCGCCGCGTACCAGTCGCCGACCCCGCTGGGCAGGGCGCCGTGGTTGAGCGAGCGGCCGTCGGAGGCGAGCAGCGCGGCGCCGCCGCGGATGTTGGCACCCTCGTCCGTGGCTAGGCTGGCCGGGCTGGCGCCGATCAGCGTGGCCGCGGTGGTCAAGGCGTCCGGCGCCGGCGTCGGCGAGGGGTCCTCACCCTTGGCGTCGGCCGCGTCCCCGGGCATCTTCGTCAGGGCCATCGGGCCGTAGTGGCCGGTGGTGCTGGGCTGCCCCCCGCTGTGAGACTCCCACAACGTCTCCTGGTACGACACCGCGAGCAGGACACTGTCCGGCACGGTGAACTCGGCCGCGGCCGCCGCGAATTCGGCCTGCCGCCCACCTGTCCCCGGCGGTGTCTGCGCGGCCGCCTCGGCCGGGAAAACAAGCACCGCGCCGAGCATGCAGGCCATCGTCGCCCACAGGAACCTTGGAATTCGCCTCATGCGTCGGACCCTGACACGATTTTTGCCCATCGATTTCTCCCAATACGTGCTGCGCGCGACGCTGCTGACCGGATGATTGACCTACCACAGTGCCAAATAAGATTGCCTGGCAAAGGTTCTCGCCGACCCACCTGTGCCATCGCCAGCTGGTCGAATAGTGTCCGCAGACGGTGTGGGCCTGCAGCCCCGTCGGCCGTAGCTTCCCGCGGCGGTTGTGAAACACGCTGACTGGCAGTTCTTCCCCCATTCTTACTGGCCACAGATCCGCAAGTTCGTCACGGCGGCGACTAGAACCCCCGACTACGGCATAAAGCTCGATCAGCGTACGCCAAATGGTTCGACGCCTGACAGTGCACCGGGGTCCGATCGGTTCGGCCCGGCCGAACAATTCTGCTCACTCCACCTCCAGGCAATGGCGATGCCAGGTCTGGAGGTATACCAATCGGTAGACTATATCGAGGTTGGACTGCTCAGGGTTTTGTTTGGAAAGCCGTCGTACTTGTTATTTGTTGGGTGTCGCAAATATCCAGGGGTGATCAAAAAGGTCCCGCAAACCTTCCTTGAACCATTGGTTGCCGGTAGACGCTGCGCGGAGTAACGAGGCTCGGGTACTTCGGCCGATTGATGATGGTGCAGCCCGTAGGAAACCAGCCCGGCGAAACGGGCCTGCAGGTAGGACAACTCCGGGGTGGTCCGCTCCCGCAGGACAGCGGCCAACGGGCTGAACGTGCGGGCGCCGGGCCGCGGCGTGCAGGGACAGCTCCACCAGCGGGGGCTGTCCAGATGCAGCACGCCGAACAAGGTGCGCATCACGATGAGCCGGCTGTCCTTGTGCCGGAACGGGTGTCCGCAATTCGGGCACACGGCCTGGGCGGACAGCGCGGTGCTCACCTGATGCTCGACCACCGTGTGCTGTACCGCTGCCAGCAGGTCGTTGGCTTCCTGCAGCTGCAGACCCACGGTGTCCGGTTCCAACGCCTCCCTGGTCAGGGTGAACACCTCGCGCACCACCGTCTGGCTGTCATCATCGGCGTGCAGCACGACCTGCACGGTGACCTTCATGCCGCCCTGGTCTCGGCCGCGGCGTGTGCCGCCAGGGCCCGGTTCAGCCTGCGCCGGTCGAAACGGTCGACGCCGAGCAGCGGGAGCAGGCCGGCGAGTTCGTCGCGGTGCTCGCCGAACCGTGGGACGTCCTCGTCGTCCAGGAGCATGCCCAGAATCTCGGCCGTCCGGATGGCCGCTACCAGGACGTGATGGGGCTGGGTGTTTTCCAGGAAGGCCTGCACCCCGCCACAGTCCTCCGGCGGACCGGCACGACGGCCACCGGTACAGACCGGACAGTGCTGGCCTTTCTGGGCGGCGAGGTCTGTCCGGACCTGCTCGACCCGCAAGTCAAGGCACCAGCCGGCGGTGAAGTCGTAGTGGTAGGTGAATCTTTCGGTGCGCCGCAGGCCAAGATCGCCCAGCCGAACCCGCCGCGGATCATCACCGAAGCCGGGACCACCGACATACCCGATGCCGTACTCGCGACCCTGGACGACGAACCGGTGCAGGTGCGTGCCCGTCCAGCCGTAGGCGATCTGCAGCACCGCGTGCAGACCAGCGATCGTCGTGTCGGCGGGGATCAGCAGCCGCCGCCAGATCAGCGGACTGACGCCGCGCACCACCACCCGCAGCTGGTACACGCTCGGGAAGGGTGCGGGCTGAATGGTGTCGGGCATGGCGCCCATCCTCGCCTCGCGCTGCGGGCGGATGACCCCGGGCACGGTGCCTCCCACGGTTTGTCCCGCTCTCCAACACCGCGATCCGGGTTGACCGGTCCTTGGCCTGCACGCTGGGCAGCGCGTGGGAGATCGAGTGGAAGATGTGCACCATCTCGGTGTAGCTGTCCCCGCGCATCGCCAGCGCGGTGTCGTAGTCCTTGGCCGCGATCAGCTCCGCGACTTCCCGGGTCTTGGCGACCGCCTGCATCAGCGGGATCTTGCACACCCGGTTGTACTGGATGCCGATGAGCTGCGGCACGCTGTGCGGCGTCGCGGCCATCACCTCCTCGACGGCGGTGTAGCCCAGGATCGAGCTCATCGACCGGTCGAAGGCGCTGGGCGCCCCCCCGCGCTGGACGTGGCCCAGGATCGTCACCCGGGTGTCCTCACCGAGCCGCTCCTCCAATAATTGCCGCACGTACTCGCTGCTGATCGGCGTGTTGTCGCAATCGTGCGCGCCCTCGGCGATGATCACGATGCTGTTCCGCCGGCCCGCGGCGCGGCCGTTCTTCAACACCTCGCACAGGTCGTCCTCCCAGCCCGGTAGTTGGGGGTCCTCCGGGATCAGCACGTACGCGGCGTCCCCGGCGATCGCGCTCATCAGCGCCAGGTACCCGCAGTGCCGGCCCATCACCTCCACCACGAAGCTGCGTTGATGGCTGGCCGCGGTCGAGGCGATCGCGTCGATGGCCTCCACGATCCGGTGCAGTGCCGAGTCGGCGCCGATCGTCATCTCGGTGCCGATCATGTCGTTGTCGATCGAGCCGACCATCCCGGTGATCATCAGCGCGGCATGCCGGTCGGCGATCTCCTCGCTGATCGCACCGCCGGCGCGCAGTTCGGCGACCAGGGACGGCCATTCCTGCCGCAGCAGGTCCGCCCCTGGATTGTCGAAGTGCCGGATCCAGGGCAGAGTCAGCAGACCCCGATAGACCTGCGGGAGTCCCTCGAAATCGCGCGCCCAAATACTTCAACGGGCAGCACGGAAACGGCGGCGCGGGTAACGACATGCTGCTCCGGCACCGCGAAGTGACCGCCCGCTCCGATGACGTTCAGTGAAAGCGCGGTAACGTTTGGCAATAGTGCTGGTGACGTTCCGCATCCGGGGCCGGTGACCTTTGGTGATGCATGGCAGCCGATCGGCCCACCACCTTCCGGCGGGGGCGGCTCTCCCGGGGCGAGCTGGCCGCCCGGTACCGGGTGCACCCACAGACGGTGTCACGGTGGCTCGACTCCCTCGCGGTGCAGAGCCGCCAGCGCCCGGCCGCTGGAGATGCCCAGCCGGCGGGCGATCTCCACCGCCGTGATCGGCTCCGCCCGGTGCTCGCCGAACCGTGGGACGTCCTCGTCGTGCAGGAGCATGCCCAGGATCTCGGCACCGCCGCTCGTCTGCCGGGGAATCTTCCACCGGCGGGCCCGACCGTTGCCGATGCGCAGGCGGCGGCGATGCGGACGCCGGGCCGCGGCGTGCAGAGACAGGCCCACCAGCGGGGGCTGTCCAGGCGCAGCGTGCCGAACAGCGTGCGCATCACGATGCGCCGGCTGTCCTTGTGCCGGCGCGGGATGCCGCAATCCGGGCACCCGGCCTGGGTGGACAGCGCACGTTCAGCCCGTTGGCCGCTGTCCTGGGGGAGCGGATCACCCCGGAGTTGTCCTACCTGCAGGCCCGTTTCGCCGGTCTGGTCTCCTACGGGCTGTCCGCCGACCTGCTCAGCGAGATCCTGCCGTTGGGCCGGGCGCTGCACGCCACCACGGTGCGGCGGCAGGTGCAGGTCCCCACACAACCGATCAAGAGCACCTGGCCGCGTAGCCTCCCACGGTTTGTCCCGCTCTCCCGTGTTCTGTTAGGCGATCAGGGGCAGCCGGTTTTCGGCGGGGCCCCGAACTGGTAATTAACCCGTGACCCTGATGGGATCCGGCTGCCCGCCGCGGGGGTCTGGGTGACCACCATATTGACGTTGTTGCATGACGTATCGGTTATAGGGGTAGCGCGACCGGCGATCAGACCCGCGTTGGTGATCGTGCCGGCCGCAAGGGTCTTGGGTGTCCCGACGATGTTTGGCACCGTCCGGCAGGAGCCGGGGCCGCCGAAACGCATGCTGTCGGCGCCGGTGCGCAGCACCGAATACGCGTCCGGGCTGGTGGCGCCGGTGGCGATGGCTGCAGTCACCCGTGCCGGTGCGAAACCGATCCGCTCGATCCGGGCGGCCGTGGCGGAACTCGCGGGTTGACCGTTGCCCATTTCGGTGCAGGACGACGCCGTGGGCGTGGCGACCTCGCCGAACCACTGCACCAGGCCCGTCACCTTGAACCTGTTGGTCCACTCCGAGTCCGGGAATGCCCCGACCCAGTGGCCGTTGTAGCCGACCCGCCACTCCGTGCCGTGGTGCAAGATGTTGAACTGCACCGGGTTTGAGGTCACCGGGAGCTTCATGCCTGCGGTGTATCCAGGTTCGTTGAAGGGCACGAAGCCGCAGGCGTTGTAGCAGGTTCGCGCACCATCGATCCAATGGAAGACGAACAGGTGGGGGTCGTCGTCGCCGTTCAGGCCGCGATCGACGGTCCAGCCGACTTCGATGACCTGCATCTGGTCGCTCGACTCCACGGCGAGCTCCGCCAACGAGTGGGAGTCACCGGGCGCGAGAACGGGTTTCGCGATCGTGTAGTACCCCCGCGCCCCGTCGGCAAGCACAGACTGCGACGCCTGGGCGTACTGGAACATCCCGTCGGCCGGAGTCGTGATGACGTTTGGCGCCTCTGCTGCATTGGCGCCGACGGGCGGAGGCTGGCCCTTGGGCGTGGACTCGGTCGTCGCTTGCGGTGCGATCTTGCCGGGTCCGCCGGTGATGGACGAGGCGCTCGCCGAGCCGGTCACTGCACCGGCGACCACCATCGCCGCGCAGCCCGCGTACAGCGCTCTTCTGATGACTGTCCCGAACTTCATGCTGTTCTCCCTTGTTTGATGTCATGTCACACGGTGGTACGCACCGGTGCCACGACGGTTCTCGTGATCACGGGGACCACTCGGCCAGCGCTCGGCTGCAGCAGAGTCCGTGCGGATCGGCGCGGGATCCGGCTCGCGACCACGGTCATCGACAGCGGCCTTTGCTCCAACGACCCGGGCTTGGGAATGAACACCCGGCGGGCTGGAAGCGGACGCCATCGATGTTGACGGGTGCCCACAGTTGGTGGTCGTCGTTGGCGCAGNCCCATTGGTGGACAAGCGCACCCGGAGTGGTGGACCGGCCTGTCACGTCGGCGCACTTGTCGTAGTTCCACGATTGCCTTCCATCGGACCCCCTGGTTGCCTCAACGGCTGGACAGGGATAATCATCTGCGCGGGTAATTGAGGAAACCTGGAAGATTTCTGGAAGGTCCCCGAAATCCGGGACCGGACCTCCGTCACTCCGTTGGCGGCCGCCCAGGTTGGGTGTTGGAGGCGACCGGACTTTGTCGAGATACCTCCCAGGAGCTCCCGACCTCGCGGGCCGGTCCAAGTTCCGGGGAGGTGGGTGAAGCTGCTGGGAACGTTCGCCGATCGACGGGGTCGGCTCGGTGTTGAACGAGCCGATGCACGGTGCGATCCGGGCCTCCGGCGGATGCCGGCGCACCCTGGAAGGCTGAACCACCCCGGGTTTGCCGGAGACTCCGTCTCTTGGGAAGGATGGGGTCATGTCGAGAAGATCTGGGAGCTACCCGAAGGA
>JGI20200J14955_1000353_pt1 | contig 10447 bp, 10 predicted proteins | sample NGESurshal092012_FD_14955 | JGI IMG/M metagenome (IMG submission 14955) | reverse complement strand
GAGCCTCAATTCATATCACTATTATGCAACGCCCAGATTTCTCTTAGTGGCTCAACCGTTTTAGACGAAAGCTGATTGGGGTTAAGCAGGTCGATGCCGTCACTGATAACACACCTGCCTACGACATGGTCAAATGTGCCCACCCGACCCATTTTGCAGAAGCATTAACCTCTGGCAAGCCCTGTTTAGAGCGCATTCGGGGCATCAGAGCCAAACTGGACAACTCATCAATACGGCGCAACGCCGACATCTACGCCAAAGCATTGCCCATGGGTTATTCTTTACTCTTCATTAAACGTCAAAAAAGGGAGTGATAAATGACGAAGTCTACTTCAATCTACTGGAACGCCTTCAGTCCAGAGAATCAGAAACGATGGACATCGATAAGGCTTTGCACCCGAACAATAACCCGATAGCGCACCCAAACTTACATTGATTTCTATCAGCAAAAATGATTAGCTCACTTTATTCATGTCTGGTGGCATCACCACTTTTTTTGCTAAACCTAAGGCGCTTAGAGATTGAATCGCCCACCAAGTCATATCCATTTCCCACCACTGCCAGCCAGCCTTAGCGACATTGGGATAAGCATGGTGATTGTTATGCCAGCCTTCACCGTAGGTGAGAATAGCTGCCCACCAGAGGTTGCGCGAGTTATCGTCTGTGTCCTGTGAACGGTAGCCCCACATGTGGCTGGCAGAATTGATGAGCCAGGTGCTATGCCAGAGCAACACCGCCCTTAAGAACATGCCGCAGATCACCCAAGACCAGCCGCCGATCAAATACAAAAAGAGGCCGAGGGGAAGCTGGAGAAGTAGAAAATAACGGTCAAGCCATTGATAGAAAGGGTCTCGGGCTAAGTCTGGAGCATATTTTCGGTAGGAAGAGGAGTAGAAGAAAGTGGAGCGAGGATAGAAGATCCAGCCCATGTGACTCCACCAAAAACCACGCTTAGCAGAGTAGGGGTCTTTATCTTCATGCTCTGTAAAGGCATGGTGCTGACGGTGTCCACCCACCCAGAAGATAGGACCACCTTGCAAAGCCAGGGCTCCTAGAACAGCAATGAAATATTCCAACGGTTTTGGAACCTGAAAACTGCGGTGACTTAGCAGCCGATGATAGCCCAAACAAATCCCGATTCCCCCAAATAACCAATGAAGAAAAACCGTGACGCCTAGGGCAGACCAAGAGAAGAACCAAGGCGTAAGTAGGGCTACAGCGTGGATGCTGCCAAAGAAAATGACATTGGTCCAATCCAGCGTTAACGACTGTTCGACCTTAGTGTCGGGGGTTCCAGTTGCGTTAGAGGTCATAAAGGTTTCCTTATCTGGGACAAGCAGTCAGTGGTCTTATCTTTTGGCTATCCGAAGCGACAGCAGATGCAAGTGCCGCTTGCATTTCCTAAANTTAACAAAAAAATCGAATAGATGCAAGTGTTACTTACATTCTTTTTTTGGGTATAGGGTGGAGAGAGACTGACTCCACCTAAAGTTTTAAGTCAAACCGATAGCACCGCTCTGTTCTCAGACTGGTGTACGCTACGGGAATTAGGATATCTATGTCGTCACCTCCGCGCACTTTATCGACCCGCCAACGCTTGCTCAATGCGGCACTGGAGCTTTTTATTTCTCAGGGTGTTACGGAGACGACGACTCGGCAGATTGCTGAACGGGCAGAGGTGAATGAAGTAACTTTGTTTCGTCATTTTGGGAATAAGCATGGACTGCTCTTAGGGGTTATTGAAGAGTCTGAAGTCTTTGCGCAAGTAGGCCGTTCCCTNGCTCAGCACGTAGCNCAAACNGATAATATTCATCAGACNCTCAAAGAGTACGCTCATGACCAATTGCAGGCTGTAGAACAAATACCAGCATTGATTCGTTCGGTAGTCGGTGAATCCGGCCAATATCCCACAGAAAATCGTCAGGCCTTAGGACGAGGGTTTATTCAGGCCAATCAGTATATTGCCCAGTATTTAGAAGCTGCTGTTCAGCAAGGCAAGCTCGAAGCCTATTTGCCTCCAGCCAAAATTGCCAGTCTACTCAACAGTACCCTTCTGGGCTATGCGGTGATCAAATTTACGAGTGATTTCTATGAGCTTTGGGATGACCAAAATGACTTCTTGGAAAGTCTAGCTACCCTATTTATGCGTGGAGCGATCGCACCCGCTTCTTCTTTAGAAATTACCTCCACAGGAGAAGTGAAAGATTTACCCGCAGCGGTGGTGCACACTATGTTGCAACGAGCCAAGAAAATTAGCTCCAGGGATTATGCTTTGTTTTATCTACTCTTTGGGGCAGGTCTCCAGGCTAAGGAAATAGTTACTTTAGAACGGTCCCATCAAATCTGTGACAGCGATCAACATCTACTCCAACTCAACCCCCAACTCAACCAGGGAGCAAGAGCTAAACGGCAAGTTCCTGTCAATCAAAGAATTTTGGGAAAACGCTATGGTTCCTATGACAACAATCCCTTAACCCAGTGGTTAAAGAGCCGCAAAGATGACCAGCCTGCGATGTTCATCAATGATGCCAAACACCCCCTATCGGAAGAAGATATACTCTTGGCTTGGCAAGCCTGTACGACTGGATTATTAACTCCAGAAGGACAACTTCCAAAGATTGAACAGGCACACCAGACCTGGTGCTTAGAGATGCTGATACGCGGTATGACGTTGGAAGATTTAAGCATCCTCACCGATCAGGCGGTATCTGAACTCCAACCCTATGCCCAACGCGCTAGAGCAAAAGTAGCGTTGGAACAAGCGATTAAGTTGGACCGCTANCTCAGGAACAAACCACTACCCCAGCATCAGAAGTGTGGCAAAGGAACTGTTCCTGGTCTTCTTGGCTGATTTTGGACAGCACTGAACGGGCTTGGTTTTCATTGGCACAGAGTCCAAAAACAGAAGGTCCAGACCCGGACATCATCACGCCAGAAGCTCCAGCCTCTGACATGCGCTGCTTAAGATAGGCCACCGCTGGATGTCCTGGTAAGACCACCCGCTCCAAATCGTTGTAGAGGTGCTTGGTTATCCGTGCGAGGTCATGATGAACCAGTCCAGAGAGGAGAATTGGGAGGTTTGAAGCATGGACAGGTTTGGCTTCGGCATACTGTTCCCGATAGGTTTTGTATGCCAAAGCCGTTGATATTCCCAAGTTCCGAGTCTTGGCAAGCACCAAAGGAATTCCCTTGAAACTCAGTAAGGGCGACAAAATCTCTCCCCGTCCGACCGCAAGAGAGGTCCCCCCATCTACGCAAAAGGGCACATCCGACCCCAGAGCTTGGGCGAGCTTTTCGAGTTCGCGCACAGTCAAGCCCGCATCCCATAACAGATTCAGACCCACCAGAACCGCTGCGGCGTTTGCTGAGCCTCCTGCCAGTCCTGCGGCTACCGGAATTTTTTTTCCAATCTCAATCAACGCTCCATCTTTACGACCCAGAGCCTTTTGCATAACTTGAACAGCTTTGTAGGCGATATTTTCTTCATTGGTCGGAACTTGCGTGTGGTCGCAACGAATCGCTATTTCCCGGTGAGTTTTGATCTGAACAGTATCGGCCAAGTCGATACTTTGAAGGACCATGACTACTTCATGAAATCGATCAGGACGCAAACCAACAATCTCTAAAAAAAGGTTGATCTTGGCAAAACACTGTAGGGTAATTGCTTTACTCATGCCGATTCACGGAAGTTTGCTCCGATAAGGATTCGCAGGCTTCACAAAAGCTCTTCATTTTCTTGAGATGCTCCTGCATGGTAACAAAATGCTGACTGCGCGCTTCCTGAGAGCGAGCCACTTTTAGAAATTGCTGTTGTAGTTTGAGTAATTGCCATAATCGGGAAATTTCAACTTGATAGCTCAAAAGTTTTCCTTCAAATTCAGTAGCCATCAAAGAGTCTATATGAGACCGCAGACTTTTGAAGGCGATGAAAATAGGGTCTAGAGAAGAGTGTTCTTCTTTCTGTGTTGCCAGGATTAGATTTTCAATCAATACAATTTCCTGGATTGGGTTTTGGAATAGAACGTTCATACTACCTAATCTGCTAGCACCTGATGTTTAGTCTCAATTACCCAGGGGAGGAACAATAAACCAACTAAGGGTATAAATCCAACCCAAAAGAGGAGCGATAAGGCACTCTCCAATCCATTAACGCCTTTAGAGGCTATGTATCCCACCAAAAAAGGCCCCGCTGCTGCGAAAATTCGACCAATGTTATAACAAAATCCTGCGCCTGTTGCGCGTAATCGCGTGGGGAACAGTTCTGGTAAATAGTAGGTGAAACTGCCAAAAACCCCAAAGACGGTCAGCCCAATTGGGAAATACATGTAGAGTCTTGTTTCAGGAGGCAAATCCAACCCAAATGTTGCCAGTAGCGCACCCGCTGAAAGCAAAAAGTACACAGCAAACATCGGCTTACGTCCCAAGTATTTAGCCGCAGGAATAGTTAATAGAGTCCCCAGTAGACCACCCAAATTAAAACTATTGGTTGCCAAACTTTTCCATCCCTCTGACAGTGCTAACGTCGCCGCTCTATCCAATCCCTGAGCTTGTGCCGTGGCTTGGGCAAGCCCTGTTGAAATAACGGGAATAAAGGCATTACAGCTCCACCAAGTCAGCAAGGCGGTTACGGCCATCAAAAAACCACTCAAGGTTAGAGGGAAGTTTTGAGGACTAAACAATTCACGAATCGTCGGGGGCATTCCCACACTGGCATTTTCTTTCCAACGGTCTGGCTCTTTGACAAAGAGACGCACCAAGAAGGCGATTGCTGCAGGCAATAAGCCAAAGAGGAACACAACACGCCAAGAGGTTTCAGGACTGCTCTTGAGAAAGACCCCAGCTACTTGGAAATTCACAAAAGTCGCGAGAAAGAGGCCAAAAGGAGCGGAGGTATAGAGCAGCGCTCCCGCTTCAACCCGTCTTTTTTCAGGGACTACCTCAGCCACCATCGAAGCACCCGCAGCCCATTCCCCGCCAATACCTAGGCTGGCGACGATACGGCATAACATCAAAACCCAAATGTTGGGTGCAAACGCACAACTTGCAGTGCCCAAAGCGTAGAGAAGCATCGTAAAGAGGAGCGTTTTGGTCCGACCAATGCGGTCAGCTAGCTTCCCAAATAACACTCCACCAACTGCCCAACCGATTAAGAGAACAGAGGTTAACAGCCCGGTCCAGAATAAGGTGGCTGATTTTGCTTCTGGAGAACCAATGGTCATTCCCAAGAGGGTAGGCACCGCGTTAGGGGCTACATAATTGAAGAGAATGCCATCAAAAATATCAAAGCCCCAACCAAGCCATGCCGCAAATAGAACCGTCCATTGATACCCCGTCATGTCCAGTAGCTTGAAGCCGCTTGTTTCTGCTTGTTTAGACACTTCTGCCATGCTATTGACTCTTCCACTCCTACGTACTGCTTCTCTGAAAAGTATAGACAGCTCATGCCCTATATGGACAAACTCAGTAACTCTTGGTTGAAGGGTCCATACCCCTTTAGAATTAGGTCTGGATTTGTGAGATCACCAAACNAGGTGAAGACAAACCATAAAAACCACGAAAACTGCGAAAACCTCGACAACTTCCTAGGAGAGATACCTTCATGAAAAAAGCTGTNATGGAAACCAGTAAAGGGACCATTAACCTTCAGCTCTTCGATGCCGACGCCCCCATCGCCGTGGCTAATTTCGAAAAACTTGCCCAGGAAGGATTTTATGATGGCCTTGGCTTCCACCGGGTGATTCCTAACTTTATGGTCCAGGGTGGTTGTCCGAATACCCGTGAGGGAGCCAAAGGGATGCCTGGGACAGGTGGACCTGGCTATACGATCAAGTGTGAAACCAAAGGCAATCCCCATAAGCATGGAACAGGCACCTTGAGTATGGCCCATGCTGGGCGTGATACAGGGGGTTCTCAGTTTTTCATTACCCACAGTCCCCAACCACACCTGGATGGCGTACATACGGTCTTTGGTGAAGTGGTTGACCCCGTTCAGGATATGGCTGTCGTGAACGCTATTCGGCAAGGAGATAAAATTCTCTCTGTCAAAATTGTCCCAGCCTAACAAGCACGCTAGGGTGTTAGAGACTAGCTCGAAGCGCTCTGGAGTGGGCCTATGACCGTTGTTCCAAAATTATGTCTGTGTCGGACAACAAGCCATAGGCTCATTTTGGTCGGATTATTGGTCACGCTGACAGGCTGTGGTTTGCAGCAAGGCGAACGTGCTCAGAGCCAGGATGCCACCTTAGTCGACGTAGCGATTGCCCATCCGCAATCGCTACAAGAAGAACTGGAATACATCGGTTCTACGGGGCCTGCGGAGGAGATTTCTTTGCGGGCTCAGGCCGATGGACAGCTATTACGCCTGAATGTAACGGTCGGTGATCGGGTCAAGCCAGGTCAGGCCCTTGCCCAACTAGACGGGGCTTCTCTTGCCATGGCTGCCAGCCAAGCCCAAGCGGAACTGGCCGCCCGAGAGTCCGAAGTGTCGCGGGCGGAAAACGAAGTAGAAAATGCCCGCTTACAAATTGAACAGGCCCAAAATGCCCTTCAACAGAATCGAACCGATAGTATCCGCCTAGAGAAACTTTATCGCGAGGGAGCGATCTCTGCCAGGGTAGCCAATGCAGCCCGATCGCGGGCAGAATTAGCCTCGCTCGCCCTCCGTTCGGCTCAAGCCCAAGTGAAACTGGAGCAAGAAGCGATTGTTGCTGCTAAGAGCAGAGTTAAAGCCCAACAGGTAGAGGTGAAACGGACCCTGGCCCAGCGATCATTTGCCTCTATCACATCTCCGATTGAAGGCATCGTTCTAAAGCAAATGGTTGACCCTGGCAGGATCGTGCGTACGGGGGATGAAATTTTAAAACTGGGAGACTTTAAACAGGTCACGGTCAAGACCCAAGTTTCCGAATTGGAAGTGCCCAAAATTCGGGTAGGTCAGACTGTTCAAGTAGCGCTAGATGCACTTGCCCAAAGGGAATTCACGGGGAAGGTTAGTCGTGTTTCTGCTTCCGCTGACCCCACGGTCCGACTGGTACCCGTAGAAGTTACGATTAAAAACCCAGACAAGCGTATCGGCAATGGGCTATTAGCACGGGTACGTTTTGCACAAAAGGCAATCAAACAAATTGTGGTTCCTGAAAAAGCCCTACAGAGAGCGGAAAATAATAAGTCCTTCCTATTCGTAGTGCAACAAGCTGGAGAACGGGCCAAGGTGAATAACCGCCCGGTGAGCCTTGGCAATCAAGCCAACGGCCAAGTAGAAGTTATCTCAGGATTGAGTGCCGGCGAATCTTTTGTGCTGCACAGCGAGAAACCGCTTACAGATGGAGAGATTGTACGCTTGAGTGCCATGTCTAGGGATACCAGCCGAGAACCCCTAGAAGCTAAAAATAGACCATAGAAAAAGGGTGGCCAATGACCACCCTCCTCTTGTTTCTGGAACGGCTTAGATTTCGAAAGAAGCAAATTGCTTTTTATCTAGGATATGGACCGTATCTACGAAGCGAATCGTGGAGGATTGACTGGATATAACCATGGTTTCTGTGCGAGCACCACCCCCAAAGAAACGCACCCCTTTGATGAAGTCTCCATCGGTGATACCGGTAGCTGCAAACAGGACATTTTCTCCAGAAGCAAGGTCTTCAGCTTCGAAAACCTTATCGGGATCCTCTACACCCATTTCCTTGAGACGAGCCGCATTATCTGCACGGGTCCACTTCTCACTTTCAGGAGTATTCACTTCAGCAGGGTCATAGATGAGACGGCCTTGGAAATGTCCACCCAAGCAACGGATGGCAGCGGCAGAGATAACGCCTTCAGGAGCCGCCCCGATACCCATCAGCGCATGGACGCCCGTACCATTGATTACCGCAGAAAGAGCCGCAGAGATATCACCGTCAGAAATAAGTTTGACCCGTGCTCCCGTTGCCCGGATCTCTGCAATCAGATCTTTATGGCGAGGACGGTCCATTACAATGACCAACAAGTCTGCAATGTTACGACCCAGGCATTCCGCAATAATTTTCAGATTTTTCTCGGCAGGATAGTCAATGTGGACCTTGCCTTTGGCTTGAGGAGGCGCGGCGAGCTTACGCATGTAGAAGTCGGGAGCATGGAACAAGCCTCCCTTTTCAGAGATAGCCAACACGGCCATCGAATTATTGCTTCCAGAGGCCACGAGGTTGGTCCCCTCACAAGGGTCTACCGCAATGTCAATTTCGAGAAGTTCATCTAGACGGCAGAAGTCTGCGGCATCAGGTTGGGTGCAGATTCCCACTTCCTCTCCGATATAGAGCATGGGAGCCTCGTCCCGCTCCCCTTCCCCGATCACAATCCGTCCCCGCATGCGGACTTTATTCATCGTGTTGCGCATGGCTTCAACAGCCACCGCATCAGCTTCATTCTTCAACCCCTTGCCCATCAAGCGAGCGGAGGCTAGAGCTGCCTGTTCTACAACTTCAATAATTTCTAGGCCAAGTACTTTTTCCACAACTGATCCCTCCCTAACAGATACGCGTCCCAATCGCCCCTCAGTGTAGTAGGTTTGGGTACCTTGTCATAGGTCCTCAAGAATTTTATTTGAAGGTTCATCAAACTTTTATAGACAAAAATTTGTTCAGCGTCTACCATGGCTAAAGGCTTATCCTGCGGTGATCCCAAGCATTTTAAGAATCCTTAAATTTTTCTGTACAATTGTATCTTCCATATCTTTTTAAGCCTGCTGGGAGTGTTAGATTTTGAAAGTAAACATATACACCACAGACGAAATGTCACAAACTCTAGACGGACTACCTCCTGAGTACGCTGATCAAGCGGTTGGTTGTGCCTACACAAACCACAGCGGTGCCATACAAATCGTGCGCATATCTAATGTGGAGAATTGGTATTTCGAGCGTGTGGTCTTCCCTGCACAGATGATTGGGTTTACAGCCACAACCCATGCGACTCTGGACATTTACACCTGTGATCATGCAGGCGCACTCTTAGATGAGCGGATCCCCTGTAGTCGCTTGGCCCTCGCTGATTCTATTTCCATGGAAGTGTCCAAGGTAGCCGCCGAGCAGTAGCCTGGTAGAGTCAGTACTTTGTTCGGGCCATGTCGTCAAGCAACGCTCCAAGTAATTCTTCCGGAAACCTTGTCGAAATTTTCTCTGCTATCCAAGGGGAAGGAGCGTTTGTTGGAGAACGTCAGCTCTTTGTGCGATTGGGAGGTTGTGATCTCCGATGTAGTTGGTGTGATTCTCCCCACACCCATGCGGTACGTAGTAGCTATCGGGTGGAAAAGACGGCAGGACAGCGCGATTTTTTGGAAGCTGTAAATCCTGTCTCTGGAGACCAGATACTCCGCTATGTGGAAACACTTCAGCAAAGCTTTCCCCACCACAGTCTGAGTTTGACAGGAGGAGAACCGTTGCTCCAGAGCCGTTTTCTCCAGACATGGCTACCTCAAGTTCCGCTTCCGGTCTATCTGGAAACAGGAGGTCATCGCCCTCAGGAATTAAGCAAGATATTGCCCTATCTAAGCTGGATTTCTATGGATATCAAACTTCCTTCCTCCTGTGGAGAGTCTTGCTGGCAAGCCCATGATGCTTTTCTGACGGTGGCTGGACGAGGAAACGCTCGTTTGTTCACCAAGTGGGTAGTCACAGCAGACACGACCTTGGAAGACCTGGATCAGGCTACAGACCTATTGGTGCGCCATGCTCCCGATCTTCCTGTGGTTCTACAACCCGTAACGCCCCTGGGCGGTCGTCTAGCCCCTAACCCGTCGCAAGTACTAGATTGGCAAAGCCGTCTACGTCAACGACTCACTTCGGTCCGGGTCATTCCCCAAACCCACAAAATGATCCATCAGCTTTAGCTGAACCTGTCTGAAACTGATGGATGCGTACGATATTTATTTGACAACTTTATAGATGGACATATTACACGCTCCCTAAAGTTTGTGCGCTCAGCAATTATAAATTTGACAGTCCTGAAACCTTCACGCTAGGAGATGTTTACAATTATTTATATTTCGTCTAATCGCTGAAATGGCGCACAATCGTTCCGAATTTATAATTTGTGCATATTTGCTGCCTGAACCCCGTGGTCGATTGCAAAAATTGTATTTTCCAATACAAATTAAGCTCGCGATAGGGCTTGATTGCAGGGAAATAGACGAAGTGCAGCCTCACGAAAATAACCCCACGGTTAAAGTTATTCATAGCCTTTCCCCTGCTTGTCAATAACTGCCGGTTTACTTTCGCGAGGCTGTACTAAGTGGGTACACTATGAAAAAGACAGTATCACCATCACCTGAGCCTAAGCCAGAGTCCACTCCAGACAGGCATTGCTGGCAAACTATGTTGTATCTATAGCAGTTCTCATATGAGTACAGTACAATCAGCGGCATCAGGAGCGACGTAGTAACAGCAATGAGTGAACCACCCAATCATGTCTTTGCTCG
>JGI20200J14955_1000351_pt1 | contig 10485 bp, 4 predicted proteins | sample NGESurshal092012_FD_14955 | JGI IMG/M metagenome (IMG submission 14955) | reverse complement strand
GAACACCCACCCGAAACCCTTCATCTGGACAAAGAGCGCCGACGAGATCCTCGAATCACTCGGACGACTATTAAAGCGTATCTCCGGCGCGGCACACTAGGTTCTCATCGAACAGGTAGACCCGACGCACTCCGGCCGGGTCTACCGAGAACCCAGAGATCACCCCAGTGGACCCAAGTGGACCGTATGGCTCAGCGAGCCCCGGCAAGCCGGTCGAACTGCAAGATCGCCGGCCGGGTCAGGTCAGCTCGACGGTCTCGACATACACCGGGCGACGCCGAGGATCGCGGCCCGCGGGCGGCTCCGGATCGAGGTGGTGGGCATCGGCGTCCCGCTGCTCGAACTCGGTCACTACCACCCGGAAGCGTTCGCCGTCCAGAGGTCCACGGGGCAGGGTGATCTCGACTTCCCTCAGGGGCGGGCGCAGCAGCTGCACCAGGTCTGGTCGCAGGAACAGCTCGTGGATGCGATCTTCGTCGATCAGCAGTTGTGCGGTTCGGGCGTCGTCATGAGTGAGCTGCGGCAGGGCCGGGATCCGCGGAACATCGCGGATGCGTACCCCGTCGAGGATCTCCCACGACAGGTCGCCGCCGGCCTGAGGCTTGCGTTCAACGTCGAGCACGACGAGGTTCTCGCCCTGGTCCGGCCCGACGCCGTACACCCCGATGCGATAGACCCGATCCGCCACAGTGGTCATCGTGAGCATCCGGTCGGGCAGAAGCTGCAGGATCTCCGCTCGCGCGATCGGCGACAGATGTGCGCCATCGGCGGAAACCGGCTGGTAGCGCGCGAGTGCCAGCCGGATGAACGGCATGTACTCCAGGCCGGAGCGGATGACGATGTCGGCGTACCACAGCTGCCGATCCGGATCCCAACGGACCAGGTGCGGGACGACATCGACCGTGGTTGGCACCTGCGCGCCCGGCAGTGTCAGCTTGTTGGTGTTCAACGGGCCGGGAGGCAGGTCGCCCTCACCGAGCGGGATCGTCGGGTCCAGACGGGATTGATCGATCGGACTGCTCGTCACTGACAGGCCGAAGCTCGCCGGGGAGGGCGAGGAGGCCGGCACCCCCGCAGCCGTCCAGGTCGGATCGGAACCCCACTGGGTGACCAGCACGGACGAGGCGGGTGGGACCGCTGCGCCGGCGTGTGGCAGGACGACGCCGAGCATCTCCATGAAGCCCGACACCAACCACGGCCGACGCACGTAGACCCGCAGACCACCACCGTTGCGCCAGCTCCGGCGGGAGCTGTCGTCTCCGACACGGGACCACCCGAAGGTCGGCACCACGTACACCACGTCGGGTGCCGGTGGTGCGGCCGAGTTGGGGACCCAGCTCACCGTCTCGTCCGAGATCACGGTGAGGTCGTCGGTGTACTCCGGCTCCTGCAGCGGCGGTGGCATGAACTTGGTGAACCGAGTGGTACCGGTCAACCGGTAGCCCACCCGGCGGTAGCGGGTGTCACCAAACTCATGAGTCACCGGTTGTCGCAGCCATTGTCGGCGTCCAGGCGGAGCGACCCCTGCTGCTTCGAGGCGGCGCAGCGGCAGCTCCGCCGCACGCGCGCCGCCGCCGATCTGAGCGCGCGGGCCAGGCTCTTCAAGATCGTCCACTGGGTCGATCCAGCGCCCGAAGACCTCGAGCTTCACGGTGCTCCTGGAGTCGACCGGGGTGCTGAACTGCAGCTCGGCCACCGTCTTGCCAAGAGCGCGCTTCACCTTGAGCCGCTCGAACCCGGGTTGGACCAAGGGGCGCTGGACCGCATGCACGAATTCCAGATCTCGCCAAGGGGTGAACATCCAGTGGCGGCCCTCGCGAATCCGTTCCAACAGTGCGTCCTGCGCGGCAGCACCACCGGTCAGGTGCTCGCGGGCCCACCGCCACATCCCGAGCACGCGTAACGCCTGATCCGTCACTTCGTGGGACACCCGCACTCGCACGTGATCTGCCTTGACCAACGGGATCCGCAGCACTCCGGTGACCGCGTCGTACTCGGGCACGTCACCGGGGTCGGTCGGTTCGTAGGCCTCGATCGGCAGCAGCTCCGCGTCCGGCCAGGTGCTGGCACCGGGATACCAGGGCACGCGCACGACCTCCGGGGACGCCGCGGACGTGCGGCCGGAGATCGTGACCAGCAGGTTCTGGGCGAGCGGGTCGGGCAGGAACGGAGCGGTCACGCCCGCCGCCGCCGTCGGATACGACTTGGCGGTGACCGGGTGTGGGACCTCGGCAAGCGCAGCATCGCGAGACACCAGCAGGCTGTACGTCGCCGGGTCCAGGCGCCCACCGAGATCCAGCATGCCGTGGCGTTCGGCCAACTGTTGCGGCCCGAGCGGGGGAACGACGTGACGATGGACCGTGGCGGACGTCGGGACGGCATTGTCGGCCGGCGTGGCGTTCAGCGAACGGATGGCTGCCGTGGCCAGATCCTCGCCGTAGCTGGGGTGCTCGGCGGCACTCGGCGGTCCGACCAGAGCGAATGTCGGTGCCTCGATCGGCTCGTAGCGCAGATACTCGACGTCTTCCGTCTCAGCACGATGCGGAGACGGCCGAGACGCATCGAACAACACGGCGTTCCCCGCGAGATCGGCCACCCGAACCCGTAACCGGTAGCGACGGCCGAACCGCAGGCTGGGCAACGAACGCCTGCGGACGTGGTGCTCGACCTCCAGCGGCAGCCCGTCCGGCGCCACGCTCGCTGCATCCTTGACCTCGTCCTTGCGCCCGACCGACCGTCCGACCGGGGGTGCCGACAGGCTCCATCCGGCCCAGGTGAAAAGGCCCTCGTACAGCTTGACGACGTCGGGGTTGCTGCCGTCGGCGGCGGCCGACGCGGCAAGACGGACGAGACCCTCGTTGTCCTCCACGACGAGTTCGTCGAGATCGGAGACGAAGGTGATCCGGGAGTCACGCCGGACCAGAGAGCGCCACTCACCCGACGCGTCCTCCATCACCTCGGGGTGGAACCCGCGCACGATGTCTTCCAGGAACAGTTGCGGCGGCGACCCTGCGGTGACCGCGTCCTCCATGGCTCCTGAGCTGGCGAAACGGCTTTCCAGATCGCCGGCGCGATTGCGCATCGCCAGGGTCATCCCGCCCGAGCGCAGGGCTGGGGCTCCGGTGCGGTCGGGCGGGTCGGCGACCGGGTCGGCGAGGGCCACGTCCTCCTGCGCCTGCCGCCTGCCGGGAGGCGCCTGGAACATGCCGATGGCGAACTGGCGCGCCTTCAGCGCCGACCCATTGACGTCGAGTTGGACGACATCGAAGCCGTTGTCGGCCAGCACCAGATGTCCGTCGACCACCGGCGGGTCGTTAGGTATCCGCGAGCGTACCTCGAAGGTGTCATCGACCAGGAAGATCGCGGTCTCGGGCAGTACGTCGGCCTCGGTGACGACGACCCCGCCGGCGCCAGCATTCCAGCCGACCAGTGCGGCCAGCGTGTCGTTGCCGTCCGGAACCATGTCGCGATCCACCTCGAGGTCGACCACGAGTGCGCACAGTCGCAGCAGCGCCGGGTACTGGGCCAGGGCCGACACCCGGGCGTGGACGTCGATCTGGCGCTTGAAGGAGGTGGCCGGTGGCAGCGGAACCAGTGCGTGCGACTGCCATGTCGAGTACTCGCGCGGGTCGTCGGGCCCGGCGGGGGAGTACTCGCCGGGTTCCGGAGCCGACAGCGGGGTGTGGTACAGGTTCGCGTAGCCGAGTCGGCGGACGATGTCGCCGGTCGGCGGACGACCGTCGCCATGGCGTAACTCTTCGAGCAGCTCCGCCTCGGTGAGCGCGCGCAGCCCTCGTCCGAGCGGCCCGAATCGTCCCCGCATGTCGTCCAGCAGCGGGAGTTCGTCGGCCGCCTCGACGGCGAGACGACCGTAGAGATCCGCCATGTCGCGCTCGACGTCGGCGACCGGGAAGCCAAGCACCTTCGTGTCCCGGCGGTCCTCGAAAACGCGGGAGGTCACGGGTGTGTCGGATGGGAAGATGCGCCGCCAGGTGGCCGAGTCGGGTGTGCTGACCACCGTCGCGGGAACTGTCGCGTTGTTGAGCACCATCTCGTAGCGGGCGTCCTGCGCGATCGACGGCCAATCCAGCCAGTCCGGGAAGAAGGACAGCTCGGACTCGGGATGTTCGTCGTCTACCAGCCGGGGCGACACCACCAGCGAGATCCGTAGCCGGCGTCGATCCTCGGTGAACCCGTTGGGCAGCGCGGTCCACACGACACGTTGAGTGAGCATCAGGCGAACGCCTCCGCGTACTCGTCCCAGGTCGACTGCGCGGGAATGAGGTCGCCGAATGTCGGGTCGGCCTCGCTGCCCCCGAATCGGCGCTCGACGGTCAAATTCACGCTGGTCGAGAAGAAGAGCAGCTCGATCTCGATGACGAGCGTGGCCTGCCCGCGGACCTCGGCGACCGTACCGACCTTGTAGTAGCCGAGTGACAGATGCAGCGTGATCGACACCGAGATGATGCCGAGAACCTGTACCTCGCCGCCCATCTCGACATAGCCCTTGAGCGTTGTCTGCTTTTCGGGTGCATTGAAGTAGATGTAGATGCCGGCCTTGACGTAGATGGCTCCCGACGCCACGCCGAAGTCCAGTTCGGCAAACGCACCGAACTCGAGTGCCGCCTCCAGTTCGCGCACCGGGTGCTCCGTGTCGAGGGTCATCACCACAAACCCGCCGCCGCCGAACAACGACACGGTGAGTTGGAACGGGTTGGCACGCTCGGCGAACCCGAACTCCAGCGCCACCGGCGAGCCGTCGAACGGCAGCCGGACCGCGGCGGACACCATCAGGTTCTTCATGGTGAAGATGCCGACCGGGATCTTGGCCACCCCTAGCTTGGTGCCGACCGTGAGGCCGCTAGGCGACGGTTTGAAGATCGGGGTCACCTTGAAGCCGGGAATCCCTCCGCCTCCGCCTCCGCCACCGCCTCCGCCACCGCCACCGCCACCGCCACCGCCTCCGCCACCGCCTCCGCCACCGCCGGCCGGCTTTGCCCCGTCGCCGTCCTTCGAGCCCGACAGGAGACGGCGCAGGCTGTCGATGAATGCCAGTGGCCCTCCGAAGATCACACCGTCCTCGGAGGCGATCTTGGGATCGCAGTCGACTCCGTCCTTGGCGCTCGCCTTGAAGGTGAAGCTGTCGAAACTGACCACGACACAACCGAAGAAATTGAGCTTGAACCACGTCAGCGTGGCTTCGGCCATGACCTCGGGTTCCTTGAGGCCGGGCGGATTGCCGCCGGCTGCGCCAGGACCAGATCCGATCGGTGCCACCGAGGGGTCGGCGACCGTGAACCACGCGATCATCTGGGCCTTCACGGCGAGCGTCGACGTGCCTCGCTGGTCCATCTTGAGCAGCGGCACGCTGTTGGGCACGTGCTCGACGCGGTGCTCGAAGACGGTCTCGATCTTTTCTCGGGTTCGGGTCGTGCGCAGCTTGGGCACCACCGCCCCGGCCAGCGCCACCGTGATCGGGGCCAGGATGTCCTTCAGGTCGACGCCGCCGAAGATCTTGGCGGAGGGAAAGAACTGACCGGGGTCGAAGGTGCCGCCGGCAAGCAGGTTGACGTCGCCGCCGACCAGGCCGAAGGCGCGCGAGGTGCCGCTGACGCCGAAATTGGGCGTCACGATGCCGCCTGCCTTGTCCGAGCTCGAACGGGTGGCAAAGTCGGCCGCGATCGGGGCGCCCGCCGCGCTGAGCAGGATCTCGGCCTTGTTGGCGGCCGGGGAGAATCCGTTCGACCGGTAGACGGCGGCGAAGGACATCCGACCCGGTGTGGCATCCCCGGTCAGTTGCTGCAACGACGTGGAAATAATGTCCAACGTCCGCAGCCGCGGATGGAAGCGCACCCCGGACGCGAATGCCGGCGGCGTTGTCGGTAGGCTCGCTTCGTAGCAGACCTCGGTCAGCGGGTAGACGATGTCGCCGGGGTCCGGTGCACCGGCGGCGGTGATCCGATCGGCGGCCGGGGCAAGCTGGACGGCCTGCCCAGAAAGCCCAGCTGTCGTGCGAGTGGGCACGACCTGGTCGGCGCCGTTGTACTGCGCGACGATCTTGGTGACGGTCAGCGGCGCGGGACCGTCGAATCCGATGGCCTCGGAGACGAAGCGCAGCGGTACGTCGTGCCGGGTCACCGTGCCACCGATGTCGGTCACGCGGAGGTCGAACCGGAAGTCCTTCCCCTCGTCCCCGACCAGCACTCGCGGCCAGTACGACTCGTCGGTCTCGCCGGAGGCGGGATCCAGCAGGCTCGGCGTCCGGTGCGTGAGGATCTCCACCGTCGTCCACGGGAAGTCACGACCGCCGTCGGGCTGGGCCGGATCCGGGTAGTGCCGGATCGGTTCGCGCACCTCGATGAACCGCTTCCGCCGGAGCACTGCCACGGCGCCACCGAGCGGGCCGACCTGGAATCTCCGCTCGGTCTGAATGATCGAGACTGCCTGATGGCCAAGGCATATCAGGCGGCCGATCTCGACCGTCTCGACGAACCAGTCTCGGCCCATCGCCGCATGGTGCTTCCAGCCGACCAGGGCGATCTTCCCGCCGTGGTCGTTGGCGGGTCGAGTGTTCCAGCTGCCCTCGACATCGAGCCAGCCGCCGAGAGATGTCAGCATCAACCGGTCCGCCCGCACCGGTTTGGGGATGTAGCGGCGCCGGCCGCCCTCCAGAAACTGGGTCTCGTCGGCGGTCAGCTTGACGATGTCGGAGCGGTTGGTCGAGGTCAGCGAGGTGGTAAACCCCGGCTCGGCGCTAGTGCCCGACGGGTAGTCCGGGGACCAGATCGCCGCCAGTGTCGTCGGTTCCTCGGTGGCGTCGACCACCTTGCCACCGACGCGCTGGCCGAGCCGCGTGTGCCACAGCTCGGTCCGCCCCTGCACGGTGACCGGGAACCGCGCGTGGGAAAAAGCCGCGGTCGACGTCGGCGATTGGACCAGGCGATAGGGCAGCTCGATCGCCGTCGCCGTGGGGGCCGGCTCGCGCGGGATGTAAAGAAAGAACAAACCGGGGAAGACGTCGACGATCGCATCGGACTCCAACCGCGGCAGCGCCTCGGCGAGCACCGACCCGGCGAATCGCAGCTCGGCCTGGAGTGCCAGCGCGTCCGTCGCATCGGCATCGAGGTCGAGCCGCCGAGCGACCATTTCGACTTCACGGGCGAGAACCTCGCTGCCGCGCAGCACGTCGATGCCATCGGGCCCGAAACTGACCGCGCTCGCCGCGCGCCGGGCGGCGCGCCGCGCGAGGGTCGACGCGTCCGCCGCCTGGGCCGCGGGGAACCGCTCGGCCACCAGGTCGGCGAGGGCGTTGAGTTGGTCGATCTCAGCGAACCGGCCGGGCGCGTACAGACCGCGTGGCACCACGGCGAGAGGCCACTCCGCCAGGGCCGCGAGGGCACCGTCGATCGTGAACGGCGACTCCTCTAGATCGACCGGCATCCTCACAGCCAGCCGGCTCAACCCGCTGTGGCGGGCCTTCGCGGGCAGCGCACCGGCCGCGAGCGGCTGCGGGACGTCGGTGTTGGACAAGTCTAGGAACGACTGCTCGGCCACGGACTGCGGTGGGAAGTGCGCCACCAGGAACGCCTGCGGCTCCGTGCGTCGCAGCACCGCTTGCAGGTCGACGTCGACCACGCTCAGCCCATGGAGCGTCAGTTCGAGGACAACGTGGTCATCGGCTCGCACCAGCCGGTAGCGCGGCACTCGCCACCACGGCCGATCGAGAAAAATGGTCCCGAGTTGCCGGGCAAGCCCGGAATCACGACGAAGCAGCCAGGATCCGACCGCGCCTTCGCGCTGCCATTGTGGACGGAAATGCTCGCGATCGGTCACCGGCGCCTCCATTTGGCTCCGACAGACCCGGTCGCCCGGGCCCTTCGCTCACATCTCCCGGGTCCCACATCGCGAGACGGTCTGCGCGTACATATTCCTACAGCAGCACCCGGGCCGGTAGCAAGCCTATTTCGGCACGGGAAAGCCAGCCCACTGGCCGCAAGGAATTTATGCAGCGCGACGCTGGCCGCTTGGCCGCGCTCAGCATGACGAGATAACCCAATGCGCGTTGACGTTCGAAGGGTTGCCCGAACTCAAAGCGGCAGATATTCTTGATTGGCACCCGGTGGAAGTTCGAGCAATGTATTTCGGCTTCCAATATTGCGAATCTGTCCCTCCGGCGCCGAACAGTGAAAGCTGCGGCGTGAACCTGACGATCGCCTCGCGGCGGACCCAGAACTCGGTTGCTCGCTCGATCATGGCGGCCGCGTTTGGAAAGCCAGTCATCCCTCAACCACGTTAGATCGAACAGCAGGAGTGCGATCTGAGTGCCGGCCATCGGTGCGCTGTAGTCGATGTTGAGGTCTGTACTCGGTTGAGTTCGTCCTCGCGCATCCGCTCAGGGTCATGAGCACTACAAGCGGAGGATGGGGTCCAAGTCAAGGCGAACAAGCAACTACCCGAAGGAGCTGCGGGAGCGTGCGGTGCGGCTGGTCGAGGAGGTCCGGCAGGAGCGGGGTGGATCGAGTTGTCGACGTGGTTGAGTAGGGTGCCGCGAAAGTTCTCCTGCCACACTCGTTCGGTGGCCGACTCGAATTCGTGCTCGAGGATCTCGGCACCGCTGAGCAGCACCATCAGCGTCGCGGTTCCGCTCGAGCGGACACGGAAGAAATCGGTTGGATCTGCAAGTCCAGCATCGCGGTGGACATCTTGACCTGCGCCTGGATCCGGCCGGGTTCCAGGGAGCCGTCCCAGAGCCGGAACTCGACCCGGCTGCTGTTCGCGGTGGGTGCGGTTCGGCTGGTGGCGATGTGCCCGATGTTGGCGAAGCTGTAGCGGCCCAGTGTTTGCCGCGCTGTGCTGATGTTGGTGTACCCCTGGTCCGGTGGGGCCGGCATGGCGGCGGAGAAGCCTTGCCCGCGGCGGCGGTCGGCCGCGGCCAACAGGTGCAGGTCGCGTTGGTGGTGGTGCATCAACCGGAGGAACCGGATCAGCCGGACGGCCCGACCGGCTTGTTCGGGGGCGAACCCGGCGAGTTCGCCGGTACCGGTCGTGGCAAACCAGAAGTTGCCGCCAGGCGTCACGTAGTAACCCAGGACGTCACGCAGGTCGGGTTGGGAGTCATAGATGTCGGCGAATCGGTTCTGCCCGATCGCCTCCTGCCACCTGCGGATCTCCAGGTGCAGTGCCGCCGCTTCACCGCACCTGCGCGCCATCGCCCGGGCGACGAACTGATCTGACAACTCGTCGTGTGTGGCGGCAGGATCCGAGTCCCCTCCGGGTGTCCTCGACGCTGCCGCCTGCCGCTCGGTTGACGAGTATTCCCTCACCGCGATGGTCTCGGCCTGGCCGCACTCGGCATCCACGCGCAGGGCGCTCTTGTCCACTTTGCCGCCACTGGCGCCCGTGGGTGCGGTCATCAGCTGACTGGCGCCTCCGGCGGAGTCGAGAACCGGCGGCTTCACTGGCGTGCCCTCTGGATACGCGCAGTTGCACGAACCACGGTGACCAGCGGGACGGCAGCATGAGCACGCCTTGTGCAGCGGCCACCCGCACATCCCCTGCGCGGGTGACGGCGCGGTCATCGCCGGATCCGTGCGGGTTCGCTCACTCATGCCATCACCGCGTGAGTCACGGGAGCGCAGCGGTGGCAGACGCAGTCCAGGCTCACCAGGTCGTACAGGCCGTCCCGATCCGGCGACAGCCGGCGCACCCGATCACTTTCGTCGAGAACGCTCACCACGCCAGGCGGCGTCGAGATTGAACACCCCGATCCCGTGCCCGACGATCAACAGGTGCGCCAGCAGGGCGAGAAGGGTCGACCGGTCGACCTGCGGGCTGTCCCAACTGTTCCAGCGCGGCCCGAAACCACCACGCGCCGGCCAACTCACCTCGGGCTCCTCCTCGAGCCAGAACCGGCCCGGCCCGGTCGACAGACACCTCATGGTTCCCTCCCCTGTATGTGGGACGGAAACCATCGTCCGAGGACACACCGCGCCGCCATTCCCAGCTTTCTAGAAATCCCTCACAGGCGCGGACAGCAGAGGGGCGGTATCGGGGTTGGCCGGCCTTTTGGGCGGCCGATTTCGGGGATAGTTTTGGCGGTACTACCGGGTTTCACCGGCCCGGTTCCGCTACCGAGAGGTGTTGTGCTGTGCAGACTCCGACCGCCAATGTTGAGGTTTCCGGGACGATTGACCTTTCGTCCGGGACGGCGATGAGCATCGATCCGGCGGGGATGGCGCACGTGATGTCGGTCCTGACGAACCTGTATGCCGATGCGCCGCTGGCGGTGCTGCGGGAGTACGCGACGAACGCCCGGGATTCCCATGTGGCGGCCGGGACGGACCGGCCGATCGAGGTGGACCTGCCCAGTGAGCTGAACCCGACCTTGGTGATCCGGGACTTCGGGGTCGGGTTGTCCGAGGCCGAGATCATCGACGTGTACGCCCGGTACGGGGCGTCCACCAAGCGGGACACCAATGATCAGGT
>JGI20200J14955_1000347_pt1 | contig 10581 bp, 9 predicted proteins | sample NGESurshal092012_FD_14955 | JGI IMG/M metagenome (IMG submission 14955) | reverse complement strand
GTATATGGAAGGTAAGATCAATATCGATGATTTGATCACTCAGATCATGCCTGTGGAGCGCATCAATGGGGCCTTTGACCTGATGCACCAAGGCGAAGGCATTCGTACCGTAGTGACGTTTTAACGATATGTCTGGACTCTATCTTGTGAGCAAGCATGCTTGCTTTAGCGGCATCGTTGGTTTCTACAGCCACTTTTCTTCCAGCTGTAAGGGTGAAATGAAGTTCGCGGTGTATGAACCCCCTCAGGCAAAATCCGAGCCCGTGCCCGTACTCTATTTCCTGTCTGGACTCACTGCTACCGAGGAGAACTTCATGGTCAAAGCGGGGGCACAACAGTTTGCCGCCAAGTATGGGGTGATGCTGGTGGCAACGGATACGAGCCCACGCAACACAGGAATTCCAGGAGCCGATGCCGACTGGGATTTTGGGACAGGCGCAGGCTTTTATGTAGATGCAACCGAAGAACCTTGGCGTGCCCACTACCGCATGTATAGCTATGTCACCCAAGAATTACCTGCACTGATAGCGGAGCATTTTCCCGTAAAGCAGGGACGGCAAGGAATTTTTGGACATTCCATGGGCGGACATGGAGCCTTGGTCTGTGCGCTGAAAAATCCAGCGCTGTATGCTTCGGTTTCTGCGTTCTCTCCGATTACAGCCCCAATGCGGTGTCCTTGGGGAAAGAAAGCCTTTACGCATTATTTGGGAGCAGACCAAGAAAGCTGGCGGGTCTATGATGCCAGTGAGCTCATCCTAAAATCTCCATTCACCCAACCGATCCTGATTGACCAAGGGACGGCTGACTCTTTTCTGGAAACGCAATTGATGCCTGAGGTGTTCGAGGAAGCTTGTGCCACCGTTGGTCAATCACTGACATTGCGCCGCCAGGAGGGATATGACCATGGTTACTACTTCATTGCTACCTTTGTAGAAGACCATATTCGACACCATGCGGAGATCCTCTGGCGGTGAGACTGGCCTATGGCTCTCCTTTCAGGAGCGGATCATACCTACAGTTCATTGCTACTCATGTTTATCTATGCAGCACACCAATCTGTTCCAGGAAGAAAAAGTACTTTTTGAACCTACCTATGGGCAGGGTAGTTCTGATGTCTTAGAAGTCATCTATGCTTTTCCCAATAAATACACCATCGGTATCACAAGTCTGGGCTATCAAGTAGTTTGGCGGCTCCTTGCTTCCTTGCCCGGAGTGCGGGTCGCTCGTCTTTTCACCGATATTCATGAGCCTTTGCCTGCGCAGGTGGACGCAGTAGGTTTCTCATTTTCTTGGGAATTGGATTTTGTCCATGTGATTACACAACTAGAAAACTTGGGAATTACCTTACGGGCAGAAGAACGAGGAGAAGAAGAACCGATTGTTTTTGGCGGGGGACCCGTTTTTAGTGCTAACCCAGAGCCTTTTTCTCTATTTCTCGATGTCTTCCTCCTCGGCGATGGCGAAGAATTAGTCCCCACCTTCATGCAAGCCCTCCAGCAATTCAAGGGATTGGACCGTAAGCAGAAACTGCTCAGGCTTGCCCAAATTCCTGGTCTATATGTCCCGAGCCTTTATGAAGTGGACTATGAATCTCCCACCGGTCCAGTTGTTTCTATTTCAAGTAGTCAAGCACCCAGCCTGGTCCAGAAACAAACCTATCGGGGAAATAAACTTTCTTCTTCTAGCGTGGTCACGGCGCACAGCGCCTGGGAAAACATCTTCATGGTGGAAGTAGTCCGTTCCTGTCCAGAGATGTGTCGTTTTTGTTTAGCCAGTTATCTGACTTTACCGTTTAGAACTCCTTCGCTAGAAGGGTCGCTCATTCCGCTCATTCAGGAAGGGTTAAAAGTTACCCCTCGGCTGGGTTTACTCGGAGCTTCGGTCACCCAACATCCAGAATTTGAATCCCTAATCGATTACCTGGACCAAGACGAATTTTCTGAAGTCCATCTGAGTGTATCCTCGGTGCGCGCGAATACGTTGACGCCTAAAATTGCCAGGACGCTTGCTAAACGTGGTTCTAAGTCCGTAACGATTGCCGTCGAGAGTGGGTCAGAACGATTGCGTCAGATTATTAATAAAAAGCTCTCCACCGAAGAAATCCATCAATCCCTCCATACGGCGATGAATAGCGGATTAACCGGGATGAAACTTTATGGAATGGCTGGAGTTCCTGGTGAAACTTTCGAAGACTTGGAGGCCACCATTGCCATGCTCACAGCGCTTAAGAAAGAAGCCAAACGGTTTCGTTTGAGTTTTGGGTGCAGTACTTTTGTTCCCAAAGCCCATACTCCTTTCCAGGTCTATGGCGTAGATGCTAAAGCAGAAAAGAAACTCCAATACTTAGCCAAAGCCTTACACAAACAAGGGGTAGATTTCCGGCCTGAAAGCTACAGTTGGTCTGTGATTCAAGCCTTGATTGCCCGTGGAGACCGCAGGGTTGGAGAAGTGCTTCTCAAAGCCCGTGAATATGGAGGCTCTTTGGGAAGTTTCAAGCGCGCCTTCAAAGAACTAAAAGGCCAAATTCCACCGCTGGATTTCTATGTTCACGAAAACTGGAATGACCTATCTTGTTTACCTTGGAATCACCTCATGGGTTCTGTTGTGGAGCCTATGTTGAAAAAACATTTGCTGGATGCCCAAAGCAAGATGGTCCTTGCTTTGGATCGTGGGTAAGTGATTCAAAAGTAGTAGTTCTAAAGGCCCTAAAGTCCTCCTAGAGCGGACGGTAACACCGATAGTCTATTTCCGGGAAAATGTTATCGATGTACTCAACCTTTTCTAGCCACTCGGTGTCAACTTTGCCCTGGTTCATATCTTCCCAAATCTTGTTGAATCGGAGGACGTGGGACCGGGTTCTACGGATGGCATAGGGGACCATGGTTCCTGTACGCATAATGAAGGCCCAGTCAGAAGATTGTGCCAGCAGTACTTCCCGTGCGGCTTGGTTCAAAGCCCGCCATTCCTTTTCGTCCACAGGTTCCCGTTTGGACAGCTCAATCATCCGCTCGGTCGTTTTGTGGAGATAGGGATAAACCCAGGAATTGGTATCGTTGAGCCAAAATTCATGGAAGCCCTTGGCCCCCCAGCTGGACTGAGCAGGATTGGCTACCTGCTGAGTAGGGTTGTGTTGGAGATAATCCGCCAGGTTGGTCATCTGATAGACTCCTTGGTCGTAATGAGACTTGCGGATTAAGTAATCGATAAACCAAGGTCCTTCATACCACCAGTGCCCAAAGAGCTCGGCATCATAAGGACTGACGACAATCGGTTCACGCCCCATAACCCCATGCAGATATTCGACTTGGCGTTGGCGGTTAAACATAAAGTTACTGGCGTGGTCTGCCGCTTTTTCTCTGGCCCAATAAGGATCATAGAGGTCTTTCTGGTCTAATCCTCCCGTACGACTGGTGATCTTGTGATACTTGATACCGGTATTCTTGCGGGTGCCATTCGGGATGATGTAGGGCTTGATGTACTCATATTCCGCTTCATAGCCCAGGTCTTTATAGAATTCGCGATAGACCGGATCGCCGGGGTAACCTACCTCAGAAGACCAGACTTGTTGGGAGGATTCGTAATCCCGTCCGAAGGCAGCGACCCCTGTGGGGGTGAAAATGGGTGCATAGGCTCCATAGCGAGGCCGAGGAGTAGCATAGAGAATGCCATGGGCATCGGTGATGAAGTAGCGCAGACCGACATCGGCTAGCATCCTCTCCAAGCCTGAATAGTAGGCGCATTCAGGAAGCCAGATCCCTCTTGGAGCACGACCAAATGCTTCTCCATAGGAATCCACCGCTACTTTAAGTTGGGCCCATACGGCCTCGGGATACATCTGCATCAAGGGTAGATAACCGTGGGTAGCGCCACAGGTCAGGATGTCTAAATTGCCTGAGTCTTGATACTTCTTAAAGGCTCGGACAATGTTTCCGTCATAACGTTCAAACGTTTCACGTACGGTTTCTAAGCACTGCGCGTTGTACTCCGCAAGATAGTGCAAATGGCCATGGGTGCTGGTTCGGTCTAATTCTTTTTCTGCCAGTTCTTGCGTAAGCGTTAAGTGCTCGTCGAATTTTTCCTGAAGATAGTGGTCTTGGAGCATCGCCACCAAGGGAGGCGTCATCGACATCGTCAGTTTGAAATTGATACCATCGGCCTCTAATCCCTCAAACATGTTGATCAGCGGGATGTAGGTCTCTATAATCGCTTCAAATAACCATTCTTCTTCCAAAACATAATCGCTCTCCGGATGGCGAACGAAGGGTAAATGAGCATGAAGCACCAACGCTAAATATCCCAGAGCCATAAACACCTCCTATGCCGCCAATGCGCCAAAAAACCAAAAAATTAAGGGGGGTCCAATTAAGTACCCCCCAGTAGACTAGTACGTTTCAAGCACCATTTCTTCTTTGGTATTCGTGTTGCGTACAGGCGTATCCCGAAGGAAGTTCATCGTGATCGAACGGCTTTGTTCTCCATCATCCGCCACAGCCACAATCGGCTGACCGATAAAGCCATCGGGGAAATGGTATTGGAAGCGGAACGTACCATCGGGATTCAGCTTAATGGGCTTACCCGCGATGGTGACAGAGGCGGTAGGCTCTGTCGCCCCGTAAACGATTAGTTCTGCATCGGCAACCAACCAGAAAGAGCGGGCGCGGACTGGAACAGCGGAGACGGAAAAAGATTCGGAAGCCCCCATAAAGCCGATGCCAGAAAGCCCGATGCCGGAGTAAGAAGTAGGCACAGCGCCCACTAAACCCATACCAGACACCATTTGCTGAGACCCGAATAAAGAGCCTGGATTGGCACCTACGGCTACCTGAGCAGCCATATAGTCAAGTAAAGATTGATGGGTACCTGTAACGACGGTAGCTGCACCGCCGAAGCCAACCCCTTCGAAGGCTGCCCGTTGCTTAGACGGAGGCACGAAGGATGTGAAGGTCTTACCTCGCAGGTCCATATCAAAGGGAATCGTCAAGAAGCGGTCATCAACCCAATCAGAAGGATAAACCGGAGGAATCTCGACAGACGCGGAGCGTGCTAAAACCAAGAAATTACCACTCTCTGTTTTGTAGCCAATATCAATGACGTAGTTACGGTCACTAATAGGAATCGGAATGTACCACTCCCGAGCCACCTCATCACAGGGATACTCATTCATGTTTTGGGCGTTGAACCCATCAAAGTAGACGTCGGTTACGTCATAGAGACGCAAGACCAACTGCCGTCCTCCTTGCCACCGCAAGTGGTCCTTGTGCTCATTTGAAATATCCCAGTAGGCATAGCCCCATTGAGGATCCCGAGGTAAGAGCACAATTCGGCTCTCACCATAGCCCCCAGGCAAGTCTCCTAGATCTGCATCAACATCATCAAGTTCAACAATGGGCTCTCCGAGTCCGACGCGGTATTTAGTGCTTTCCACTTGTTCTTGTGCCTCCATTGGATTACGGCTAAAGCTTTGCTTTGCTTCTGCTATGCGCATAGCATCTTGAATTGAATCTATAAGTTCAATCTTGGTCATACGGCTGTAGCGGGAAATTTGGTATTGCTGAGCAACCAATCGCAGTTGGCGAAGAGTCATCTCTTCAAGGGGGAGTTGTGGACGTCTGGACATGATTTGGCCTCTACTATCTGGAATGAGCTAGAAACGCAGATGGTCCTTTGAGCATGCAGAACATGCACCACTGGGAAAATTAACTATTTCTTTGATCTAACAATACCGACTGATCCCGCAGGGATCAAGAGGGGATCAAGGGGATCATGGGACTTAAAATGCTTAGAACGCAGTGGGCAATGGACTTTCAGGTCGAGAAAGTATTTTTACTCATTTGTCTTACGGAACCACAATCCCTGAAAGCTCGAGCTGTAACTTCCCATCCACTTGGTCCGATAGAGAGAGATTGAGCTTGGCTGGTCTATCTTGAGGGTCTATGGCTACTTCAATGACTCCAGAATAGTCTTGACCATCAGGTGGCACAATCGCAGGAAGTCCGGAGGTGTAGGGATCTAATTCTTGTCCTCGGTCATCTGAGACTTTTAATAGCTCAAAAGCAGGGCTGTATAGGAAGCGCACCGAACGTCCGCTCTTATTGCGGAGGACTACCTGCAGCGCAACTGTACTGCCCGTTCTCTGGGCAGACTCTACCTTAAGGAGCACCCCTTGCGCTTCTGCTTGAACTGATTGAACCTTGGTCACCGTTTCAACTTTGGCCACAGGCTCTTCTGGCTTGGTTACCGGGGTAGCGGGCTCGTTAGTATTTGCTTTTGGGAAATCTGGGAAGGCGTCGCGATTGGGATTTACATATTCTGGGTCGCGTTCGATAGCATTCACACTTACTTCCTTCATAGGAGCGACGACGAAGGCTCTCTTGTCCTTGGCCATCCGGGCTAGGATTACTTTCTCATCAAGTAAGACCTGGACTTTTTTTTGTTTTTTGGACGTAAACAGGGAAGGTATGGAGACGTCCTTTAAGGCCGACGAGCCAAACCAAAAGGCCAAACTATACATAGAAATGGTGGCACCTCCCATGACCAACAGCAGGAACATAAAGGGCTTTGGCATGGTGGCAGACGTTTTTCCCATGGGCCTAGTTTGCCACACTATGGACTAGCTTTCCAAGCCATCTGAGCCTTTCCCCAGGGTAAACGCACCATATTTTTAAGACATTTACTCGGCAAAGGTTTCGCGAATTGTGCATAAAGCTGTACGTTAAAATAAAGTTTTACCCTAGCCTCTATGCATGCTCTGGAAGAAGTGATTTGTAGCTGTACGTTGGTGACCTATGGTCAGGTCTATAAGCTAGTTCAACAGAATCTCAGCTTCGAGGATATTGTTCGTCGCAGTGGAGCCTGCTCAGGCTGTGGCAGTTGTCAGTTTGAGGTAGAGGAATTAATCGAAGAGGTCGGTTCCAACGTTGGAAAGCATAAATAATTAGTGTGCCACTGCTTCGTTTTTGATATCCTTTCTTCTTGTTCCAAAGGAAGCGGGAAAGGTCGATTATGAGTTATGGAGAAAGTCTCTGTCACGAGTCAAGCAGTTGTTATCCCATTCCACACATCGGTCGTTCGTCTCAAACTCGTAAAACAATCCTGTCCAATCACCAAATGATCCAATAAGGGCACACCCAGAATTTGTGATGCCTTTAGGAGTTGACGGGTTAAGGCGATATCTTCAGGACTGGGCGTACTATCTCCAGAAGGGTGATTATGCCCGGCAAGGATACCTACCGCACCCTGACGGACAGCCTCTCGAAAAACATCACGGGGAATAGCAATCGTTTCATCGGCGGTCCCCAGAGAAACCAAATGTTTTCCAATAACGCGATTTTTGATATCTAAAAGTAAGACCACAAAACGTTCTTGAGGCTGGAAGGCCAACTCTGATTGAAAAATGAGATGAGCCGTTTCAGGGCCATCGATGATGGGACGGTCTAAAGGACGGTTAAGGAATGTTCTACGCCCTAGTTCTACCGCCGCCAAGATGGTTGCGCCCTTGGCAGGGCCGATGCCGTCAATGTCCATTAACTGCTGTGGACCCACTTCTCTCAAGGCCGACAGCGGATCTTTACTGCCTCGCCCCAGTTCATTCAGTAATAAGTGCGCTAACCCAACCGCAGACAGCTTGCCCGGTCCTTGCCCGGTGCCCAGGAGAATGGCTATCAGTTCGCCAGTGGAAAGATTTCTAGGACCTACTTCCAGGAGTCGTTCGCGGGGGCGTTCCGTACTGGGCAAATCACAAATCCGTAGGCGATAGTTCGAAGTCACTGGGAAGCAAAGAGAAAGAGGCTCAGTGTAGATTACCCAACTTGGCTTCGCTTTCCCCGAATCCCGCTTGTCATGGCACAATAGGACATGATTACTTTTTGTAAAGAAACTAAGATATGTTTTCTAGCAATTTTGCTCTACTCGCTCAGGCAGGGTTCATAGAACCCCCGATGTTCCTCTTTATCGCAGCATTTGTTGCCTGCTTGGCCTGCGGGTACACCATGCAAGAATGCGGAAAATATTATCTACGAGACCGGGTAGGCAACCGGAATATGATGCTCATTCCTTTCCTTGGCGTCACAGGGGGCACTTTAGTGCTCATGATCTCAGGACTTAATTTATTTGGTTTTAGCTTGTTTCTAGCCGTTGTTCTCGGATTTATTCTCGTTGCTGTCACTGCAAGACTAATCTGGTGGCGTATTGAAGTGGATGATTTTCAGCCTATTGAAAAACGCTGATCTAGAGGAGAGTTTTCAGCTCTGGTCACTCAATAGGGCTTCCACAAATTCATAGCTATTAAACGGTCGAAGATCATTAATCTTTTCTCCAACTCCAATAAAGCGGATTGGAATTTTCAGCTCTTCCACTACCGCAAGAGCGACCCCACCTCGAGATGTGCCATCTAACTTCGTTAGAATCACTCCACTTAAGTTAGCCACCTCCGAGAATACTTTGGCTTGGACCAAACCATTCTGACCTGTCGAAGCATCGAGCACGAGCAACGCTTCGATATGAGCACCTGTTGCTTTCTTATCAATGATCCGTCGAATTTTGGCTAACTCTTCCATCAGGTTTTTTTTATTCTGGAGACGTCCTGCCGTATCTACCAGCAGTAGCTCTGAACCGCGAGCTTGAGCTGCTATGATCCCATCGAAAACGACTGCCGCAGGGTCTACATTTTTACCTTGATTGGCAATTACTTCTACCTCACTTCGGCGCCCCCACTCCTGCAGCTGTTCCACCGCCGCTGCCCGAAACGTGTCTCCCGCCGCTACCAAAGTTTTGTATCCAGACTGTTGGGCTAGATGAGCAAGTTTACCAATAGTGGTTGTTTTACCGACGCCATTCACCCCAACAATGAGCCATACATTGAGCTGGCCTCTCTTTGGCGCAAAACCAACGGGATCATCAAACTCTAGCTGTTCCTTTAACTGTGTTTTCAGGAAATCAAAAACCGCTTCTGCGGATAGCGATTCTTTTTTTACCCGAACTTTCAAGGCCTCAATAATGCGCTCCGTACTGGCCACTCCAACATCAGCGCTGAGTAAGAGGTTTTCAATATCGTCTAAATCGTCGGCACTAATAGGGCCTTTCCCCACCACCGCTTTGAGGTCATTGACCAGGCCACGACTGGTTCGTTGCAGACCTTTGCGCAACTTTTTCAGCCACGTGATTTCCTCAACGGTGACATCCTCGGGTCGACGTCCTTGAGCACTAAGGACTTCGGCAGACCAAAGGAATCCTTCATCAAATGCTTCCTCCGGGATTAGTTCAGGAGTGGAAATAGCTTCCGCAGGGACACTGGGGGTGGAGGCACCACGATTCCAGTTAAAGGCTTTACGCCAAAAGGGAACCTTTTCCGATTCATCATCCGGTTCATTCTCAGACTCTAATTCCGAGACTGCGGGGGTTGGAGGGGATGACGTAAAAACAGGCTGAGAGGGTTCAAAAACAGGGCTAGTTTCAACGGGAGGAGGCGTCTGTGTCGAAGGCATTTCAACCAATTCGGTCTCTTGCATCGCCTCATAGGTGGGCTGGGGTGGAACAAATTGAATTGGATCAACTTTAGGACTTGGAGCCTCTTCAACCCCTGGGTTTATGAGTTCAGGAGAGGAAATAGCTTCCGTAGGGGCACTGGGCGTGGAGGCATCGCGATTCCAGTTAAAGGCTTTACGCCAAAAGGGAACCTTTTCCGATTCATTCTCGGATTCTGATTCCGAGACGGCTGGAGTGGGAGGGGATGAAGCAATAACAGGCTCAGAGGCTTCAAAAACAGGGCTAGTTTCAACGGGAGGAGGAGGGGCTTCCACCACAAGTTCGACGGGAGGATTAACGGGCGCGATAGGCTCTACCGTCTGTGCCTCCTCCCTCCAAGAGCGAATTAGTGCCAGGTAGCCTTCTTCCGTAGTAGGCAAACCTGAGACAGGTTGGGCCTCAGATTCTAAGAGCTTAGCTTCTTGGGATGCTTGAACTTCCGCGACAGGGGAGGCAAGCGGTTCTGGTTCCGGCTGCGGTGCTGGAATCACGGGTGGAGCTTCTGGCTGGACTATTTCAGGCGGCGGCGGGGTGCGCTGATTTTGGATAAACGTAAATTCTCTAGCCCAAGCTAGATAATCCGGCTGTACCTCTATTTCAGGCGGCGGCGGGGTGCGCTGATTTTGGATAAACGTAAATTCTCTAGCCCAAGCTAGATAATCCGGCTGTACCTCTGCAGCCTCTTCAACCGGAGTGTCTGCTGCTGACTCTTCTACCGCAGGTTCAACGCTAGACTCGATAGGTTCGGCGGGAGCAGTATCTTCTTTCTTAACGAACTTTCGTTTGAACCAGTCGAATACCATGGCAACCTCATAGCCAAAGACTACACGCCTTGTGTGCAACGTCTTCCCATTGTGCCATTTGTCTAACTGGGGGACGCATCACGTAGGGGCTCAATCAGTAGCTACTATCAATGCTGGAAGAGAAAATAGGCTCTACATGAATTCCCGATACACGGGAAGGGCGAATCATGACATACTCTCCCTCTAGCTGTAAGGGAATGTGCATATAGTCTTTGCCCATATCCGCCTGCATAAAAATCATTTGGACAATATCATT
>JGI20200J14955_1000345_pt1 | contig 10618 bp, 12 predicted proteins | sample NGESurshal092012_FD_14955 | JGI IMG/M metagenome (IMG submission 14955) | reverse complement strand
CTCAGGGTGAAGTCGGCGATCAGCGCCGACCACACCCTCAGGAGTCGTCGTGCCGCAATACCTCGCCCTCACCTACACCGCCGACGTCGACTGGTCGCACCCCGACCAGGCCGCGCAGATGGTCGAATACCGCGAGTTCAGCGCCGCTGCCGCCGCGGTACTCCGCGGCGGTGCGGTGCGGTAGCCGACGGCCACCGCGACGACCGTTCGGGCCAGCAACAAGGGCGGCGACGTCGTCAACACCGACGGCCCGTACGGCGAGACCAAAGAGGCGCTGACCGGCTTCTATCTGCTGGACTGTGCTGACCGGGACGAGGCGCTCGCCTGGGCAGCGCAGGTTCCGGCGGCGTGGGGTGGCGCGGTCGAGGTTCGTCCGGTCATCCCACTGGGTTCATGAATGAGACGCTCCACCGCTGACCGGCTCAGTGCCCTGACCCGTGACGATTTCACCAGGATCCTGGCCACACTGATCCGCCTGACCGGCGACATCACGCTCGCCGAGGACGCTCTGTAGGACGCCATGGTCAAGGCACTGAGCACGTGGGACTCCACCGGGATCCCTGACAGTCCGCGGGCCTGGGTGATCGTGACCGCCCGGCGATGCGCGGTGGACCGGATCCGCCGGGAGGCCCGCCGCACCGACAAAGAGGCATCCGCCATGGCGCTGTTGGACGACGGTGATGATCCGCCCGAATCGGTGGTTTGAGATGACCTGTTGCGCTTGGTGTTCACATGCTGCCACCCCAGCCTCTCGCTCGACGCGAGGGTGGCGCTGAGCCCAGGGCCACCAAGTGCTGCGCTGACGTTCACGGTGAACGGGTTCTGTGGCTGCCGGCGGGAGCGCGGGACGCAGTGCTTGTTGGTGCTTCGGACTTGTCGGTGCTTCGGACGTCAACGGCCGCAATGGCTCTCCCCACCAAGCGGCGGTGGTCGTGACCACGCGGCCGGTCAGCCGTGGAGGTACTCCCATCGCACCTGAGGCGCGCCGAACGCCGAACCGCACGCTGCGGCAGACTGTGGGCGTGGCCGAGCGGGACGATCAATCCGGTGACCAAGGTCGGGGCGGTGGCAGGGGCGGGGACAGCGCGTGGGACCGCGACCAGCGCCAAGAAACGCCGCTGCAAAGGTTGGACCAGAACTGGGCCGACCTGTTGCAGGAACTGCGGGTCATCCAGACCGGCGTCCAATTGCTCACGGGTTTCCTGCTGACCCTGCCGTTCCAGAGCCGGTTCGAGCAGTTGACGCAATTCCAGCAGGTCGTTTATTTGATCACCTTGAGTGCGGCCGTCATTTCGACCGGCTTTCTCATCGCCCCGGTGAGCTTGCACCGGTTCCTGTTCCGGCGCCACGCCCGGCGGGTGACGGTCGATGTGGCGCATCGCCTCGCGCAGATAGGGATGGCGCTGCTGGCGGCCGTGGTCGCGATGGTGCTGCTGATCTTCGACGTGGTCAGTTGGCTCACGGCCGGAGTGATCGCGGCTGCGGCGGCAACGGTGCTGCTCGCCGGATTGTGGGTGGCCCTGCCGTTGGCCATCCGCGAGCGCGGCAGGGACGAACCCGACCGCTGAGTGCGGCCGGAGGGGGCAAGGCGTGCGCGCGGAACTCAGGACTTGGCGGCCGGCGGCAGCTGAGTGGAGGCCCTCCCGTTGGCGGTGCTGGGGGTGGTGATACCAGGCGAGCCGGCAGTGGCAGTGGCCGTGGTGGTCGCTTCAGTCGCGCTGGCGGCGGCCTCGACCGCCGAGCGATCCGCGGACGTCGCTGCGGTCTCCGCCTTGGTGGCGGACGCCTCGGCAGCTGCGGCCGCGGCCTCGGCTTCCGCGGTGGCGGCCAGTGCGGATTGTCGGCGCCGCAGCACTATCACCGTCGTGGCGGCCGTGGCGACCAGCGAAAGGATCGCGGCCGGCTTGTTCGACAAGCGGTAGTTGAGCGCGTGGTCGAGCGAGATCTTGCCGGGACCGGCAATCGCCAGGGCCGCCGAACACAGTCCCAGCACGGCCGGATATTCGTAGCCACCGTTCGAGGCGAACAGCCCCTTCGGTCCGTGGGCAGTCGCGGCGACAGCCATGGTGCTGGCGGTTGCGGCCCCCGTCGCCGGGGTGGCCAAGCCCAGGATCAGCATGGCGCCACCGGCGGTTTCGATGATCCCGGCGGCCAATGCGCTGGGCTTGCCCGGCTTGAAACCCATGGCCTCCATGGCTTTTCCGGTTCCGGTGACGCCATGGCCGCCGAACCAGCCGAACAGCTTCTGCGCTCCGTGCGCGGCCAGGATCCCGCCGACGCCGGCCCGCAGGACAAGACGAGCGATATCGCTGCGAGAAACCGCGGCCATGGTGGTGCTCCTTCGCATGGGAAAGTCGATGGTGTCGGTGGACGTCCCGCAGAATCAGTCCGCTCGGTATCCGGTTCCCGTCTTACTCCCCCTCAAACCGGCGTTGCGCGTCGGGCATGCGACTGGCCCCTGCGCACCTCCTGGCGCGGAGGCGCACCGCCCACGCGGCGCCCACGGCAGTGTTCCTGGTCACCCAGTTGGCGTCCGGTGGTTGACGCGGGGCGAACACGGGCACCATGGAGAAGGCAGCGTTCGCCGGAATGTTGTGCGGCGAGCGTTGGCGTCAACCGTGTTGCTCATTCTGAGGAGATCTCATGCTCGGCCTTATTGTCAGCCTTCTCGTCGTCGGCCTCATCGCCGGTGCCGTTGCCCGCCTCGTCGTCCCGGGCAAGCAGAACCTGTCCATCTTCGCCACCATCGGTATCGGTGTCGTGGGCTCCTTCGTCGGGGGTTTCCTGGGCTACCTGATCGGTTCGGATCGCTCTGACGGCTTCTTCCAGCCGTCGGGGATCTTCGGTTCGATCATCGGCGCGATCATCGTGCTGTTGCTGTGGCTCAAGTTCGGTGATCGCTCGCGCTCGCGCGTCTGAAGTGGGCAGCTCGACAGTTGACGCGCAGCAGGCTTGGTGACGCGCCCGAACGCCCGTTGACGCGCCGCATGCCTGTTGCGCGCCGCATCCTTGGTGGCGCGCCGCGCTCCTGTTGATGCACGGGACGGCCGTCTGACACCGGCTCTTGCCGCCAGGCACCGGGACCGGACAGTGACCGCGCGTGACTGGGCCCGTGACATGTCGCCTCACGCTGGATCGTGCCCGTGCCCGTGAGCGACGGCCGCTCGACCTCGCTCAAGGAAGCGCGCGTAGTCATCGCTCCCACACTCCCTCGCGTCCCGTCGCCACGCCATCGCTCAGGTTCGTTGGTGGAAGGGGTTGTGGTGAATCATGTTGCGTCGTGGTGTGCGGGTCGGGTCGTTCCAGGGTGGGGGGAGGTATTCGGGGACACCGTCGGCGGCGAACCGGATCTCCCAGTCACTCTGATGGATCAGTCGGTGATGGTGTGGGCAAAGGAGTACGCCGTTGGCCAGGCTGGTGGGTCCGCCTTGCGACCATGGTGTGGCGTGGTGGGCGTCGCACCAGGATGCGGGGCGGTCGCAGCCGGGGAAGGTGCAGCCGCGGTCCCGCAGGGTGATGGCGCGGCGGATGGTGTGGGGGAACAACCGGACCGCGGTGCCCATGTCCAGTACCTGCGATGTGGAGCCGAGGACGGCGGGGATGATCCGGGCGTCGCAGGCCAGCATCCGGGCTTGGGCGGCGGTGATGGGTCCGCCGTGGTCCAGCACCGCGGTGCCGAGCTTCCCGCGGAGGGCGTCGAGGTCCATGGTGACGGTGACGTGTGGGCGTTCCCCGCCCTGGGTGGGTGCGAACCCGAGGTCCAGGAACCGGCGCAGGGCCTCGATGAGGGCTTGGCCGCGGCGGACCTTCGCCGGCCGCGGATCGGCGGTGCCGTCCGAAGCGGGGCGGGGCGCGGCCAGGCCGTCGATGGCCTTGGACATGATCTCCACGCCCAGGTCGTCCAGGAATCCCTTGAACGCGGTCAACCCGGTCGCGGTGTTCCGGGAGCCCAGGGTGAGTTCGACCTTGTCGACCGGGTCGCGCTCGTCCAGGGTGCCGTCGGGGTCGCAGCGCAGTGCGACCTGCCGGGCGAAATCGCTGAACACCCGCGGCTCCAACACCTGGGCCTGCTCAGTCAGCACCCGCCGCGCCATGTCCCGGGTGTCCGGGTCCAAGGCCGCGGGCAGGCCTTTCATGGTCGCGATCACGGTGCGGGTCTGCTCGGCGCCGACCGTCCCGGCGTCCACCGCGGCCCGCAACTCCGGCAGCGCCGGTGGGGTTTCCCCACCGGTAGGAAGGTCTCTCGGCAGGATCGCCCGGGCGGTGTTCACCCGGGCCCGGGCATCACCCGCGGAGATGCGCAACCGGTCCCGCAGCACCACCATGGTGGACGCGCCCTGCGCGACACCGCGGGTGTCCACCTCGCCGGCCAGGTGGACCTGCGCGGCGTACACCAACCGCCCCACCCGTTCCAAGGTCTCCGCCAGGGTCAGCAGTTCCTTGTCACCGATCTTCCAGAACTCCGCGCCCCGCAACGCCTCCACCCCAGCGCACACCGACCCCGCCACCGCGGTGGCGTGGTCGATGTCGCTGATCAGCTCCATGAATAGAACGTTAGACCACACCCCCGACAGCCCCCGAAAACCGACAATCCGGGCTATGTAGCGGTAACACCGTCGGCCAGGTCTCGCTGACGGCGCCGCCTTCCAGCGCTACGAGACTCCGGAACAACCGGTTTGTGGTGGTCAGGCGCGCAGGAGACTGCCCGTCGTGGCGAGAGGACGCGATCGAGTGGCCCCATGTTTGGCCGGTTGCGACGGGTCGGTCAGTATTCCTGGTAGCGCAGGGTTCGGGCATTGCCCGGTATTGGGTCTGCTCCGCCGCCAGCCGAGTTATGCCGTGGCGATGACACACGTCTCGTCGATGTGGGTCAGCCCATTGTGAGCAGTCGCCGCCGAAGGTGACGGCGCGGCTGGAAGTGATCGGCCGGGTCAGACCGTTCGGGCACGTCACCGTCCCGGTGGCATCGTCGTGACGAAGTCGTCCAGATGAACCCGCTGGGCGCAACAGGACGGCTTTGATGACCGTCTCATGTCCGGCCGCGGCCAGGTCGGCGCGGGCGTCACCGGAGCCGTACGCCGAGTGGGCCAGCACCTAGCGTTTCGGTTGGCCCTGACTTCTTGAAAAGCTGCGCCGATCCCTAACGGTGGCGTCCGATGACAGAGATTGCGGCCGAACAGTTGTCGCCCGCGCAACGGATCCACGACTTCGTCTGGCGGTGCTGAAGTCCTCGACCACGGAGGGCATTCCGCCGCATTCGGCGGCGGAGGCACCCTGCCGGAAGCGAAAAAGGCTGCGCAGCAACGATTCCCCGCAAAGCGCGGTCAAGCAGAGTCGGTGGGCACCTCCACCCGCCGGGCGAACAGCGTGCTGATGGCGTCCGTGGCGGCCCTGACGGATCCGCGATGCTGCTCCGGGCTGAAGCGATACATCGGGCCCGCGATGCTGACCGCGGCGATCACTCTCCCGTCCGCCGCTCTGATCGGAGCGGCGATACACGCAATTCCTGCGGTGGATTCCTCGTATTCGAAGGAAAGTCCCGACTCGACGATCGATTGCAGTTGGGCGTGAAGCACCGCGGGAACGGTGATGGTCTTCGGCCCGTCCGGGGTGAGGCCACGCTTGACGACGGCATCGAAGATGGCGTCATCGGCGTTGGCCAGCATCACCTTTCCGATGGCCGTGCAATGCAGTGGCAGTCGTTCTCCGATGCGCGACGGAACTTCGGTGAAACCGTGACCGCCGATCTTGGAGATGTACACGACATCGAGCTGCTCGCGGACGCCGAGATGCACCGTTTCGCGGGTTCGCTCGTGGAGATCTTCCAGGAACGGGGTAGCCACCTCGATCAATCCACGCTCGGCCGACGCGCGCATGCCGAGCTCGAACAGCAGCGTGCTGAGCCGATAACTGATGCCGGTCGGCTCCAGCAGACCAGTGGTGACGAGGCTTGCACGAGCTCCTGCACCACACCGAGTGTCAGCCCGGTCCGGCCGACGAGTTCGTCGACGGTGAGATGGGTGTCGTCAGTTCCGAATGACCGCAGCACGGCGACGGCCTCGGCCAGCACATCGACGGCTCGGCGCGAATGTTCCAGCCGGTCCCGGACGAGATCGTCGACAGGTGAGGTCGAATCCGTGTCATCACGCATGCACTTTCACCTTGGCTCGGCGGCAGGTTGCGTGGAGCGGCAGCATGACGAAGCCTATCCAGCGACCGGGTCAGCCTCGATCGGCCCTCAGCGACTCAATGTCGATGAATGCGACAAGCGGGCAATGCGACGACCAATCGATGGTGCGTGGTCCTTGCGATANCAGGCTGGACGGCGTGGCGACGGCGAAGGCGGGCCGGACCCTAACTAGGATACGACCATTCCGCTGGATGCAGCCAAGTTGCCATCTTCGGCCAGGGCGCTGCTACTGGCCCTGCCCGACAATCCTGCGGCCGATCGCGCGCGTTTCCGAGAGGAACTGGCGGGCGGAATGTACTCCTTGCCGAAGCGGCGGCAATTCGTAGTGGCGCTGAGTTTCTGGCGGGGGTCAGGCGCACTCCAGCGAGCGTTGTACCTCGGCGGAGATCGGGAATTCCTGGTGCCGCGAAGAGACTGGCGGTGTCGGCTTCGGATGCACCACATGGTTCGCGTTCATGACCAGAGATACCCCACTCCTACTACCTGGAGTGTTCCCGGTGCGGGAAGTTCTTCGACGCTCCCTACCACCCGCCGGCGGGCATCGTCGCCTAAAACCTGGATCCTCCTGAAACACCGGAGATCAGCTCTCCACCAGGGAGTTTCCGAGGTTGCTCGATGGCCGCCATCGGTTCACCCGGTCAGGCTGACGTACCGGCCGTCTCGTTGAGCAGCAACTCCGACACCGGCCGCCGGCGTGACGCGGCCACCGGTGACCCGTAGCCGAGCCGGATGATCGCTTGCGGAACCAGACCCGGCCCGAGGATCTGCCGCATTTCGGCCCGCGCCTGCGGTACCTCGATGATCTGCGACATGAACGACGAGGCGAGCCCGAGGGTCGTGGCTGTCAGCAGCAGGCTCTGCAGCGCCTCGCCCGCTTGCAGTTCGGCCAGCGAACCGTCGTAGTAGGAGCAGACCACGACGACCAGCGGGTCACGTTCGTAGTCCTTGCCCGGTTGCCGACGTGGGCCGGTGCCCTGACCGAAGTCGCGCAGCACCCATTCGTCGCCCTCTTCGGGAGTGAGTCCCGCCGTTGCCGCCGGCACGCCGTCGGCGCTCGACCGCTCACGTCCGATCCAGGCGGCAAACTCGGCTCGGATAGCGGGATCAGCGCGCTGAATGCGATGGGCCTGCAGCATCAGTCGCCTGACCGCTTCCCGCCGCTTGGGGTCGGTGAGTTGCACCAGTCGGCCCCCCACGACGTCGACCGCGCCGGCCAGCCGGGCCCGGTCGGCGTCGGGTACGGCGTCGTCCAGGAATGGACGGCGGTTGGTCCGGCGGGTGGTGATCGCCTCCATCATTCGGTTGACCTGAGCAGAGGGCACGGCCGCGCCGGCCCGGCGGATCTCCGCCAGCGGGCCCGGGTTCTCGTCCAATCTGGTACTGCCGTGCGCCGTCGGCAGCGATGTCACCTTGGGCTGCACCCCCGCCGCCTGCAAGGCAACGCGAAGATTGAAAAGTGCTGCGCCGCAGGACAATCGCAATTCGCGGTCATCAGGATCGGTCGCGGGCAGCCGGCGCGCCGGGTCGGCATGCAACTCGATGACGTCGGGTCCGACCCGGAACCGCCATGGCTGGACATTGTGTAGCGACGGCGCTCGCCCGGCCGCACGCAGTACGGCTTCCACTGACGCCTGGGGGAGCCCCAATGCCGGTGGCACTCGACTGTTCATGTGCACCTTCGTCATGTCGCACACCTCGGGGCTCCACCATGCGCTCGTCCCCGGCGCCCGGCAACGGTCGAAGGTCCCGAATCGGGACGGCACTGCCCGACGTCGACTCGCAGGAGCTGCGCGGGTGGCCGCAAACTCGCACCGACGGCGTTCAGCCTGCCCTCGACGAAGCGGCCGGCGCGGCCACCGGGACGGCACGGTGCTTGCTGAAGAAACGCCACATCGTGGTGCTGGCCCGCGGACCCCGATGATCACTGAACGACTGACCGGAGGAACCGCCGGACCACGCGTGACCGAGCCCGGACACCAGCCACACCTCCAGTCCGCTGCGACCACGAGGCAACGACCACCGGCTCACCAGGTATCCGCGACGACTGCGTGCCGTCGCCGGCCTGGCCGGGTCGGTGGCCCTGGTCCGAGGCTTGCCGACGGCGCCCCCGGTGGTCGTCCCGGCGTGCGTCGCGAGCCATTGATCGGCGATGCGCTGCGCGTTCTCGGAATCGACGGTGCCGTCCGACGTCCCCTGGAAGATGATCATCGGGGGTATCGGCGCAACGGCGACCATGGGGGGCGCGGTGGTTCTGCCCCGCATGGCGAGGATGGCGTTGGTCGGGCTGGACGCGGACCGGTACGGCGGCGCGGAGTGCACGCCGACAGCGGCAAACATCTCCGGGTACGTTGCCGCCAGCACGACGGCCATCGCTCCACCGGCAGAAAGGCCGGTGACGTACATCCGGCTCGGGTCGATACGCCACGCCGCGGTTTCGGCGGCCACCCGGCGCACGATCCCGGCGAGAATTGCCGGTTCGCCCTACGACCGAAATTGGTTCGCCGGGCGGAACCAGTTCCAGCACCGTTGTGGGTTGTGCGACGGGGTTTGTTCCGGATACACCACGACGAATCCGTGCTGGTCGGCCAATTGGTTGAACCGCGTGCTGGTGGCGAAATCCACCGACGTCTGAGCGCACCCATGCAGGGCGAGCAGCAGCGGAGCGCGGGTGGTGCGGCGCAACCCGAACGGGACGTATACGCGGTAACTCCTGGAACCAGCCAGGCCGGAGTAGCGAAATTGACGCCACGTGCCGCGCCCGGGCCGGCGGTCTTCCGAAGGCTTTTGCCTTGCAGGATTGGACGCAGTCCTTGTCCGCTTGACGGCGGCCTTCGCGGCCCAGGCCTTGGGGGCAGCGGTGAGCACTTGACGGCAGGGACCTTGACGCTCGGTCGCGCCGACCGGCGCTTGCGCGACCGTGCCGGGCGCGGGATGAGCGCCTTCATGAAGGCGGACCCGGGCGCCCGGCTCGTTCGTCGTCGTGGCACGTCATCCTTCCGCTCAGTGGGACTGCCGGTGATGAAAGAGGCTTTCCAGCAACGGATCACCGTCGGCGTGGTCCCCCCGATGGTACTGGTGCCCGGCGTTTGGCAGGCCGACCAACCTCGCTCGCGACGCCAGGGAGCCGGCTCGCGCACCCTCGCCGCGATCTCTCGGGAAAAGGCTGGGCGGAGCCCCCCGAGAGTTTGTTGCACCCGAAAGTGTTTCCGACGTGTGCGAATGCCCTCGCAGTGGATACGGTAACGACATAGGTCCGGCGTGAGCGAAGACCGGCAGTGAACGCACAGGAAGGAACGTCATGTCGTCCCCACAGGAGCAGTTCGCGGCAGCCGTGCGCACCACTCAGGTGGCCGCCGTCGAAGCGGTCGAGACGTGGACGAAGATCGCACAGAACGCTTTCGGCAAAATGCCCGATGTGCCGACCGCCGGCATGCAGCCGGATCAGGTGATCGACGAGGTCTTCGACTTCGCGGAAAAGATGCTGGAAGGCCAGCGCGACTTCGCCAAGAATATGTTGGGCATCAGCGCCAAGTTGGGCGAAGTCGCTCGTGACGAGGCGCAGTCGGTCGGGGAATCGGTGCGCGAGCAGATCGAATCCACCACGGAACGCGCCCGCGAACAGGCCGAGACGATCATCGAGGCCGCCAGGGAGCGCGCGGAGGCGGCCGCCAAAGCCGCTCGCGAGCAGGCGGAGTCGTTGGTAGCGGCAGCGCGTGCGCAGGCCGAGTCGATTCTGGAGGCGGCCCGGAACCAGGCCCGGTCGATCAGCGCGCCGGCCGTCGCCGCCGTGCAGTCGCTGAGCAAGTCGGCGGCCGCCAGCGCGCCCGCGGTCAATGAGCCCGCGGCCGCCAAGGAAGCCGCGCCGGCCGCGGCCGTGTCGGTGAAGGCTGAGTCGAGCCCAGCGAAGTCGAGCCCAGCTGAGTCGAGCCCAGCGAAGTCGAGCCCAGCGAAGTCGAGCCCAGGGAAGTCGAGCAGACAAACGGCAAACCCGGAGAAGCCGAAGGCGACCAGGGCGCCACGAAAGGCACCCGCGGCGGCGAAGTACCAGGAATTGAGCAAGGTCGAGTTGCAGTCCGAACTCGTCAAGCGCGGATTGCCGAAGTCGGGAAATGTCGCCGATCTGCGCGAGCGACTGGTGGCAAACGACAAGAAGTAGGTAGCTGACGCTCACCCGATGAACCGCCCCGCGGCCTTTGCCGCGGGGCGTTTCGCACTTTCCCGGGGTGGATCACGGGTCTAGGTTCAGACGTGAGCCACCCCAGACCCAGGTGACATCACGCTTGTCTCGGCTGCGATGTCGAAGGACATCCGGCCCCGTCAGCGGATGCTCGCTCACTAGGAGGGCGCTGAAGTACCCCGGTTTGTGGGGTGCGCCTGGATCGTGTGGGGCCGTTGGTCCGGGGCTGGGGCGGCCGCTGGGAGGCGTCC
>JGI20200J14955_1000341_pt1 | contig 10649 bp, 8 predicted proteins | sample NGESurshal092012_FD_14955 | JGI IMG/M metagenome (IMG submission 14955) | reverse complement strand
GGCCCGACGGCACCCCGGGTCGGGTCAGGGATCGCAGTCCGGGTTCACGATATCGGCGAAAACGGGTCGCGAGCCGGCCCCTGGTGGGCGAGCGTGATCGGAACCCCTGGGCGCAAGGGCAGCGCAGGCGATTGAAGTTCTGCGAGTTCGCGGGGGAGTTCATCGCGACCCCGGATGCTCAATTTCTGGAACACATGCGCGAGATGTGTCTCCACCGTCCGCTGTGTGACGAACAGCCTCTCGGCGGTCTCACGGTTCGTCCGACCCTCGGCCGCCAGTCGGGCGACGCGGATTTCGCTCGCCGTCAGCGCTTCGATGCCCGTGAACACGGGCCTGCGGGGCCGCCCGCCCGCGGCGACGAGCTCATCGCGGGCCCGCCCCGCGAGCGGGGCTGCACCGGCGCGATGTGCGAGCTCGAGGCCCCGCCGGAGCGGGTCGCGGGCCTCCACTGCATGGCCGTCCCGGCGGACGGCTGCACCCAATTCGACCAGTGCCCGGGCAAGATCGAGCCGAGCAGGGGATTGCTCGAGCAGTTCCACCGCCGTGCCCAGGAGCGGCAGGCGGGCCGCCCGCGGCGCTACGACGCCGGCGACCCGGGTCGCTGCTCCGACTACCCGCGGCAGCCCGGTCGCCCGTGCCAACTCGAGTTGCTCGGCCGCCAGGCGTCGAGCCTCGTCTTTTTCGCCGATCTGTGCGAGGGCAAGCGCCGCGTCCTCGCGCCACCGTGCGACCCCTGCGTTGCGGCACCGCAGATGGTCCCAACGGCGCCCGGCCTCGAGCAGGTCGGCGACAGCCTCACGCATCCTGCCCTGCGCGATGCGCAGACGACCGCGAGCCTCAACCAGGAACGCCCAGGCGAGCATCTCGGGCTGCCCCGTCTTGTCGGTGGACACCTTCGCAAGTGCTGCGTCGGCGCCCGTGAAGTCGCCCAGCTCGGTGAGGCAATCGACGAGGCACGCCAGGGGCCACGGCGGGCCTTGTTCCGCACCCATGGCCATCTTCTGCTCGAACGACCATCGGGCCTCGGCCTCCGCGTCGCGCAGCAGGCCCCGGCGCAGGAAGGCGAACGCTCGAGGGAAGGCAAATGTCGCCACGGTGCTGACGGCGCCTCGCCGCTGACCATCCTCGATGACAGCGGTGCACAGCCGTTCGGCGTCGTCGAACCGGTCGACCAGCACCAGGTCCATGGCGGCGTAGACGGTGACCAGCGACTCCTCGGCGAAGAGCTCCGGGCCCTGCCGGGCTCGCTCGAGCAGATCTGCGGTGACAGCCGCCGGATCACCGGCGCACAGGCTGCGATGGGCCAGCATCACCAGCATCAGCCGCCGCCCCTCGCCCGGTGGCAGATCCGTGGCACAGTACTGGGCGAGGTGTGCGAGCGCTGCGGGTTCCTGGGCGGCGATCTGGCAGCGGTTCGCGGCGAGCTCCGCCTCGATCCGCAGGTCGAACTCGGGCACTTGTTGGAGGGTGGCCACGGCCTCGGCGAAGTAGCCCGCCACGCCGAGCGCGCGTCCGGCGCGGAGCGCCGCGGCGAGCCGGTCGGGCGGCATCTCGATCAGCGTGATCGCCTCGCGAAACCCGGCGACGGCGAGCGGGTCGCGTCTGGCAGCCATCTGCGCCAGGCCGAGCTCCAGTAGCAGCGGCCCCCGTAACGCTCTCGGCGGCGGCTCCTCGAGCGCCCGCCGTAGGCAGGTTGCGGCGGTCTCGGGTGCCCCTCGGCCCGAGGCGACGGCNGCCGCNGCGCGCAGCTTTGCGACGACCGCGGCGTCGCCGCGTGGATGGGCGTGCAGGAGATGCAGGGCGAGCCGGTCCGGCGGGGCACCGTCGTCTGCCAGCAGCTTCGCCGCCCTCGCGTGAGCGACCGCCCGCTCGTCGGGCCCCATCGCCTCGTCGGCGGCGACACGGAGGATCGGGTGGGCAAAGTCGAGTTCGAGCGACGGGGCCAGGATGGACCCGGCACGCAGCGCATCGGCGATGTCGGCCGCGCGTTCGAGGTCGAGCGTGGCAAGGCTCGCGAGGTGCCTGAGCGGACTGCGCTGACCCAGAACGGCGAGCGCACGAACGAAGGCGTCCGACCCCGTCGGAAGCAGGGCCAGCCGTCGCGCGAGTTGGAGGGAAATGCTCTGGGCGCCATAACTTGTGACCCGGGCCGCGGCCTCGTCGTTCGGTTCGATCCCCTCTGCGGCCACTGCCGCCGCGAGCGACTGCAGGAGCAAGGGGTTTCCGCCGGTCGCATCGTGGCAGGCACGGCAGTACAGATCGGTGGCTGACTCGAGGTCGCCGCGGACGAGAAACGCCGCCGCACCGGTTCCCAGCGGCGACGGCCGGATCGGCTCACCGGTCGCGAGCGAGCGGACCTCACCGACCAGGTCGGGGTAGGCGCCCGGATCACCACTCCTCAACGCGACGAGGACAACCACCCGCAACCCGTCGAGGCGCGCCCCGAGGTGGGCGAGGAACCGCAGCGACGCGCCGTCGGCCCACTGGCAGTCGTCAACGATGAGGAGCAGCGGTGCCCGTGAGGCGAGGTTTGCGGTCAGCCAGTACAGCCCATGCAGGGTCGAGAACGACAGGTCTTCGGCCGTGGAGTCTCGGCCGGGTTCCCCCTCTCCCAACGCCCGCAGTGCCAAGGTGGCGGCACCGGTGAGGATGTCGTCGTCGGCCCGCCTGCCGCTCGGCAGGGAGTGCGGCTCGAACAGTTGGCGGACAGCGCCGAAGGAGAAGTTCTGCTCGAGCGGTGCGCCGCGTGCGGCAAGAACGGTCAGACCGCGGCCCCGGGCGAGTTCCGCCGCGGCGCGCAACAGCGACGTCTTACCAATGCCCGCCGGACCATCGACGACGACGAGGCGCCCCCGCGCCCTCTCCGCATCCGCGAGGCTGCGCTCGAGTAGTCCGAGTTCGCGCTCCCGCTCGAGCAGGGAGCCGACCCAGAGGTCGCCGGAAACAGCGTCGGCGCCGCGTCCGCGCGTCACCACCCGATTGTGGCAGTACTGGAGCGAGCCCGAAGGGGCGAAATCCTCAGTAGACAAGGGGCAAAAGCTCAGGGCAGCAGCCACGATGCCCGACGNCCCCCGCCGCGCGCACCCTCGGGGCATGGGCCGTCCCGCCCGAGCAGCACCGCTGAGGGCAGCGCCCCCACCACGACCCAATGAGGAGCCGATGACCCTACAGACCGATCCCGCCTATGTTTTCGAGCGCTCCAGCGATGAATACATGCGCCTGACCAGGCAGGCGGCGCTCACCGAAGCGATGACAGACAGGCTCTTCCGCGACGCTGGCATCACCCCAGGTATGCGGGTACTCGACGTCGGCAGCGGCGTCGGAGACGTCGCGCTCCTCGCCGCCCGGCTCGTGGGGCCGCACGGCTCCGTCGTCGGCATTGACATCGACGGTACGGCTCTGCAGGTCGCACGGGCTCGAGCCGGGACGCTGGGTTTCCAGAACCTGACATTCAATGAAGGCGACGTCCGCTCCGCGGAGACCGGAGCCCACTTCGACGCGGCGGTCGGGCGGCTCGTGCTGGGCTACCTGGCAGACCCGGCCGAGGCATTGCGCGCGATCGCCGAGCGCGTCCACCCGGGTGGGATCGTCGCGTTCCAGGAGCTCGACCTTGACCCCGGTGTGCCCTCGCGATCGTTCCCCGAGGGGACGCTCTGGGACCAGACCGGCCGGCTGGTGATCGAGACGTTTGCCCGTGCCGGCACCCACCTGCGCATGGGGCGGCAGCTTTACGGCTCGTACCTCGCCGCCGGGTTGCCTGCGCCCGCGATGCGGGAGGAAGCGATCGTGGGCGCCGGCCCCGGTTTCGCCGGGTACGCATGGCTGGCCGGCGTCGCCCGTAGTCTCGCCCCGCTCATGGCACGTCTGGGAATCGATGACGCGCAGCAGCTCGACCTGGACACGCTCGCTGAGCGCCTCCGTGACGACGCGGTCGCCCGCGGCGCGGTCGTCTGGGGGCCGGCCCTCATCGGCGCCCACGCACGGAGGCCGTGATGCGCGGCGCCTTCTCCGCCCGGCGGCGAGCCCATCTCGAAGGCGCGGAAGAACTCCCGCCAATGGTCCCCGATGGCCAGGCGCGGTGAACACCGCCGGTTTGCGCGGGCGCCGCATACCACACCCATTCGCCGCGACCCGGCGATCGGTGGCCGCCGGCCGGTATCGGAGCGATCGTGCTCCCACTCCCGCTGATATGGACAACACACCGCCAGCCGGTTCCCGCCGCACGCACCCGCTGCGGATCCTGCTGCTGTGTTCGTCGTTCAACGGCTTGTGCCAGCGGGTCTGGACCGAGCTGCGTGCGGCTGGGCACAGGGTCACCGTGCAGCTCGCGGCCGACGAGCCGACCCTGAAGGCGGCGGTGGACGCCGCCGACCCCGACCTGGTGCTCTGCCCGTTCCTGCGGGAGCGCATCCCGGAAACGGTGTGGCGGGCCCGTCCGACGGTCGTCATCCACCCGGGACCGAAAGGCGACCGGGGTCCGTCGGCCCTGGATTGGGCCATCATGGGCGGTGAACAGGTGTGGGGGGCGACCGCGGTTCAGGCGGTCGAGGAGATGGACGCCGGCCCGATCTGGGCGTCCCGTGACTTTCCCGTCCCGGCGGACCCGCCGCGCAAGAGCGCGCTGTACAACGGCCCCATCACCGACACCGCGATGCAACTGATCAACGAGGTCATCACCAAAGCCGCCGACCCGGACTTCCGCCCCGAACCGCTCGACTACACCCGCCCCGACGTCAGGGGCCGGCCCCGGCCCACGGCCCGCCCAGGTGACCGTGCCTTCGCCTGGTCCGACCCGACCGACCACATCCTGCGCCGGATCCGCGCCGCGGACGGCTCACCCGGAGTGACCACGACCCTGTACGGGCTGCCGGTCAAGGTGTACGACGCGCACCGCGGCACCCCGGCCGACGAGCAACCAACTAGCGATGCCCCGCCTGGCACGGTCGTGGCCCGCAGGCACGGCGCCGTGCTGATCCGCACCGGTGACAGCGCGATCTGGATCGGCCAGCTCCGTTCACGCGCCGACGGATCACCCTGGAGCGTGAAGCTGCCCGCCACCACCGCCCTTTCCGGTCGACTCGACGGGATCCCGGAGGCCGGCGACCACGCCGGATACCGGGAGATCAGCTACCACCGCGACGGGCCGGTCGGGGTGCTGACCTTCCGGTTCTACAACGGCGCAATGTCCACNGGCCAGTGCCAGCGGCTGCACGCCGCGCTGCGCCATGCGACCGCGCAAGACACCCGGNTCCTGCTGCTTCGCGGCGGNGANGTGTTCAGCAACGGCATCCACCTCGGCGTCATCGAGGCCGCCGCCGACCCCTGCGCCGAGGCCTGGGACAACATCCAGGCCATCGACGACGCCTGCGGCCAGGTCATCGCCTGCACCAGTCAGCTGATCGTTTCCGCGCTCGCCGGTAACGCCGGCGCCGGCGGCGTCATGCTCGGCCTTGGCGCCGACCGGGTCGTGCTGCGCGCCGGTGTGGTCCTCAACCCGCACTACCAGACCATGGGCCTATACGGATCGGAATACTGGACCTACGTCCTGCCCCGCCGCGTCGGCGACAGCAACGCCCACGCACTCACCAGCCAATGCCTGCCCATCAGCGGACAGGAAGCCGTCCGCACCGGTCTCGCCGACGTCAGCCTTACCGGTCACCCCGCCCAATTCGACCGCGCCGTGCGCCGCTACGCCACCCGCCTCGCCACCCGCGCTGACTACCACCAGCAGCTCGCCACCAAGCAGGCCACCCAGCACGCACACGAACAACGCCGCCCCCTGCACTCCTACCGCCGCGCCGAACTCGACCAGATGCGCCTGGACATCTTCACCGACCGGCGCGGCTTCGCCGACGCGCGTCACCGCTTCCTGCGCGGAACGGCAATTGCACTGAGCCACGAAACCGATTTGGGGACTGGGGGTTTCGCCGGACCCGCCAGCCGTCCACGACCTGGCGACCGCCCCTTTCCGCAGGCCGACTCGCTGATAGGNCAGTCGCCTCATCGCGGCCCGTCGTGGCCTTGATCGAAATCGTCTCGCGGGGGATAGATCAGCGGAACACTCGAATCTTGCTAAGAGGGGCAGGGGGGGGCAGGAGACCGGAAAGGCCTGAGCCGGACGGCAGACCGGCGCCCAGTGAGGGCTTTTCGAGGCGACCCGACGGCCGGCTTCGCGGATTTCGAGCGAGCGCAAGCACGCTGCATCTCAACCCGCGTCACCCCGTCCACTCGCGCCTGGCCATCACCGCCCAGCGCTTTTGTGGACTCGGCGCCAACATATTTCGGAGCCCAGACAGCAAAACCGGCGCTCAGTTGAGGCCAGGGCCCGTCAGCCGCCACGGCCAGGTTGGGCTTCCACGAGCGCCCGTCACGCAACAGGTGCAACCCGGCGCCGACAGTGGCCCAGTCGATGACCAGGTGCTCACTCAGCGCCCACACCGCTGGCCGGCACCTGCGGTGATCATCCCTGCGCCACAGCGCTTTTCTGCTCCGCGGACGGCCGAAGTTCCTCGGCGACCGCGCATACCCCGCGGCCGGGTCCACCGGGAACCGCCGCTCTGCCGAAATCCGGCCCTTCGAGACCTCTATCCGGGCGGCGACCAGCTCGGTCGCCGTGTTGTGGATCCGTGGCCGATCCACCCGCACCGACCACTCTCCTCAGGCTCAGGTCTGTCGGTGAAACTCGCCAAGCGTGGCAAACAGAGTCAACCCGAAGGCGACCTCCGTCCGGCCAAGACCCGCAGCAAGAAAGCTCAGGCGAACGAAGCCAAGGAATCTGAGTCAGCGACATCAAAGGCCGCATCCCCTGTCAGACGGCAGCCCAAGAAAGCAGTACCTGCAAAGCGTTCCCACGCAGCTTCAACCCGCTAGTTCCCCAATTTGCCCTGTCCTGCACCTGGTTCTCTATGGATGTCGGCGGATACGGATCCAAGGATCGCCGGGAAGCAGGGCTGCCGCTACCCACTCAGCGCCACTTTCCTGTAGTCGGCGCCACCATATGTCGGAGCCCAGACCTCAAAACCGGCGCCCAGTTGAGGCGAGCAGCGGCCGTTCAGCCCGCGGCGCATCCGGCGCGCCCGGACCGCCGGCGCGAAACCCAACAGGCACCCCCTATTCCCCGCCCGGCACGTTCCGCTCGATATCGGTGAGCCAGACCACCGCGTTCCCGTCAGACGGCGCGCGCCAATCCCCGCGGGGGCTGAGCGAGCCACCGGCCGACACCTTCGGCCCGTTCGGCATGGCCGAGCGCTTGAACTGGCTGAACCCGAAGAACCGCTGCACGAACACCACCAGCCATTTCCGGATGGGCACGAGGTCGTACGCGCGGCGCCGTTCCGGCGGGAAACCGACTGGCCAGCGACCGCCGACCACGTCGCGCCAGGCGTGCAGCGCCAGGAACGCGATCTTCGACGGCCGGAACCCGTAGCGCAGCGTGTAGAAGAGGTTGAAGTCCTGCAGCTCGTAGGGCCCGATCGATTTCTCCGTGCTCTGCGGCACCTCCCCGTCCTTCACCGGGATCAGCTCCGGAGAGATCTCGGTGTTCAGGATCGCCAGCAGGATCTCGTCGACCTGCGCCGAGAAATCCTCCAGCCCGCTGACCCAGCGGATCAGGTGCTGGATCAGCGTCTTGGGCACCCCGGCGTTGACGTTGTAGTGCGACATCTGGTCGCCCACCCCGTATGTGCTCCAGCCCAGCGCCAGCTCGGACAGGTCGCCGGTGCCCAGCACGATTCCCCGGTGGTGGTTGGCCAGCCGGAACAGGTAGTCGGTCCGCAGCCCCGCCTGGACGTTCTCGAACGTGACGTCGTAGACCTCCTCGCCCCGCGCGAACGGATGCTCCAGGTCCGCCAGCATCTGCCGCGCCGCCGGCCGGATGTCCAGCTCGGCGGCGGTGACCTCAAGGGCCCGCATCAACGCCCAGGCGTTGGCCTTGGTGGAGCTGCCGGTGGCGAAGCCCGGCATGGTGAAGGCCAGGATGTTCGTCCGCGGCAGGTCCAGCAGGTCCATCGCCCGCGCGGCCACGATCAGCGCGTGGGTGGAATCCAGCCCGCCGGAGACCCCGATCACCACCCGGTCGGTGTTGATCGCACGGAGCCGCTGCACCAGGCCGTCGACCTGGATGTTGTAGGCCTCGTAGCAGTCCTGGGCCAGCCGCTCCGGATCGGCCGGGACGAACGGGAACCGCTCCACCACGCGGCGCAGACCCAGATCGCCGTCCGGCGGGTCGAGCCGGAACTCGACGGTGCGATAAGCGTTTGGACCCGAAACCGGGGCGACCACCCGCCGGTTGTCCTCGAACGTGCCCTGCCGGGCGCGCTCCTGGCGGAGTAGATCCAGGTCGATGTCGGCGATGGTGAGCTGCGGGTCCTCCTCGAAGCGGGCGCCCTGGCCGAGCAGGGTGCCGTTCTCGAAGATGCTGGTCTGGCCGTCCCAGCTCAGGTCCGTGGTTGACTCCCCCTGCCCGGCCGCCGCGTACAGATAGGCCGCCAGGCAGCGCATCGACTGGCTCCGGCACAGCACGCTGCGGGTGTCGGCGCGGCCGATGGTGATGGGGCTGCCGGACAGGTTCGCCAGCACCGTCGCGCCGGCCAACGCCAACCCGCTGGACGGCGGCACCGGCACGAACATGTCCTCGCAGAGCTCCACGCCGATCATCAGCCCCGGCACGTCAAGGGCCTCGAAGAGCAGGTCGACCCCGAACGGTGCACGCCGACCCGCGACGTCGACCGACAACCCGGTGATCCCGCGGCCGGAGGCGAACTGGCGTCGCTCGTAGAACTCGCGGTAGTTCGGCAGGTGCAGCTTGGGCACCACGCCGAGCACCTCGCCGCGGTGGAACAGCACGGCCGTGTTGAACAACCGGGCCTGGTGGCGCAGCGGGGCGCCGACGATGATCACCGGCAGCAGCTCGGCGGAGGCCCGGATCAGAATGTCCAGGCCCTGGTGGACCGCGTCCAGCAGGGCGTCCTGCCCGAGCAGGTCGTCGATCGCGTACCCGGTCAGCGACAGTTCGGGGAACACCGCGACGGCCACGCCCTGCTCGGAGCAGCGACGGCTGACGTCCACGATGCTCTCGGCGTTGCGGACCGGGTCGGCGATGAAGACGTCGGCCGTGCACGCCGCGACCCGGGCGAAGCCGTGCGCGTAGAGGGAGTGGAACGTCATGCTCACATCCTCGCCGTTACCTGCGGATGTCGGCTCGGCGGGCCGCGTTGAAGCTGACCAAGTGGTGATCTGCCAGGTGCGCTGCCGTTCTCAGCTGGTATCAGCGCGTGTATACCCCCCCTTGACGTTGACGTTTTAGCCCCGGTAAACTAGAGTAATGGTCGCAGGGAAGAGACGCCAACAAGTCGTCGTCGCATTACACACCACCGGCTGTTCACCAGTTGCCAACAGCGGACGAGGCAGCCACGAGAAGTGGCAGTGCCCATGCGGCCAGCATTCCGCGAACCTTCCCCGCCACCGAGACATCAGCCCTGGTGTCATCAAGGACATCCGGAACCGGATGGCCTGTCTACCGGAGGGATGGATCTGATGGTCTACCACGTCATCGCCAAACGGTGGGAACACGGTTGGGAGCTCCACATCGACGGGATCGGAGTGACCCAATCCCGCCTGCTGTCCGACGCCGAAGCAATGGTCCGCGACTACCTGGCGGCTGACGACATTTCCGACGCCGAAACCGCCGAGGTGACGATCCATCCCGACCTGGGCGGTCTGGAGGACCTGATCCCTGCGGTACGGGCGCAAACAGAAGGCGCGCAAATCGCGCAGCAGGAGGCAGCGAGGGCCGCACGGGACCTCGTCGCCCGGCTACGGCAGGCTGGCCTTTCCGTAGCTGACACTGCAGCCGTTCTCGGCGTCACCAAAGGCCGGGTCTCCCAACTCGTTTCGCAATGATCGCCGGATGTCCGAAGTCGGCGACGAGGGCGGCCGACGCGCCCCGCCGACATCGCGCGTCGTCTGGCTGGTCGCACCCCCGCGCCTTTGGCAACGCGACCCGAAGTCAGGCGCCAACGAGATTCAGCTCCATCAGTCTCGGGTCGACCACAGCATCCAAATCTTCAGCGACCTGGTCGATCAGCAGTCGACCAGAGCCCTCATAGAGATGCCTGATCCCAGGTCCGGTGAGCGTCACCGCGTTGTGCCTCCTGGCCGGGTGATCACCTCGATCGCGATGCCCGGGCAACGGATCCACGCTGTGACCACGCGATCCGGACGACGCTCAACGCCCCGAAAAGGCCCGGGCCCGGACCGGTCGCGGGTCCTGACGCACAACGCGGTCAAACTGCCGCTCGACCGTCCACCCCGGCGCTGACGCGGACCCTTTCAGCAGCAAGTAGCCGGAGGCCCGACCATTCCCGGTATGGTGATCGGTATGGCGAGGATGCAGAAGGTCACGGTCACCCTTCCGGCAGATGCCGTCGAGGCGATCCGCGACCTCGTGTCCTCGGGCAAGGCCGACAGTGTGTCCGGCTTCGTCCAGCACGCAGTGCAGGTGTCGCTCGACGACATCACGGGCTGGGGCGCGATGCTCGCCCAGGCCCTCCGCGAAACCGGCGGCGACCTCACCCCTGAGGAGCGCACCTGGGCGAGCGATGTCTTGGGTCTCCCGTCCTCCGTCGCATGAGCGGTGTCACCCTGGACGC
>JGI20200J14955_1000340_pt1 | contig 10650 bp, 9 predicted proteins | sample NGESurshal092012_FD_14955 | JGI IMG/M metagenome (IMG submission 14955) | reverse complement strand
AGCCCCATTTTCCCACGTCAGAGGGCATCACCCCGTTCCCGACACGACCCAAACGGCGCTCGCTACCCACGGATCTGGGTCAGACGTGACCGAGGCCAGGCGCCGGAGAGTTCACCAACACCTCCTCGTACCGGGCCTGCCGGATGTCGTTGACCAGGGACCGCGCTTCCTCCTTGTCCCGGACGACCTTCGAGACCACGACGGTGGCGAACATCGAGCACAGGATGCCCATGCCGATCGTGTAACGCTCCTGCACCGTGATGTCGAGCAGCCAAATGTTGGCCAGGTTCCAGACCGACGTCGCCAGCAGGAACGCGATCGCCGCGCTGAAGAAGGCCGAGGTGTGCTCGTTGACAAGCTTCGGGTTCGACATGACAGGGACCTTTCGTGGTGTGGTTCTACGGGTGGCTGGGTCGGGACGTCCAGAAGTGCGGTGCGGGTGGTGCCATCCGGGAGGTTCCATCCGGGTGGTGCGATCCGGGGAACTGGACAACGGGTCGGCGGCACCCGGGCCGACCGGTCGGCCCGATTTCGGGTAGCGCCAACCCCGCGACGCACCCCGCGTGCGATGGCGCGTCAGCTGGGGTAATGCGTGGAAGAAAGGCCGGTCAGCTGCCCGGGGACCGCCGGCGGGCCTGCCGTACGGGTTCCGCGGCACGCCGATGTTTGCTGCTGACAACGGCTTTGGAGAAACTGTGCCGGCGGCCGTCCATCTGGTGCACCCGTAACACCCGCTCGAGTTTGGTGTGCCGGATGCGGGAGGCCTGTTTGCTGATGCCCTGAGCGTCGCCGATGTCGCCGTAGCTCGGCGGCGGCAGCTCCGAGCGCAGTGTGTGCACCGACTGTGCCTCGATGATGTCGAGGACCACTCGGGCCTGGGAGATGAGCCGGATCTTGGTCAGCTCGAACTCGAGCTCGCTGTCCGACGTCTGCGGTACGGCCGCGGCGTCCGCCAGCAAGGTTGCGATGTAGTCGTACATCTCTCCGAGTTCCACGTCACAGAGACTGTCACGCGACAACCCACGTTGTCAAAGACAATTAATGTTGTCGCCAGGAATTTTGCGTGACGTCGGCACCGCCGGCGACTGCGGGTGACCCGCGGGGGGATGTTCGGCTCGGTGTCCGCCCCTGCGGATGGTCCGCAGCACAGTTCCTGGGTGATCGGCGCCGTCGCAACCGGACCCGCGCACCGAGCACCGAGCACCTGTGCATTCTTCCGGCGGCCTGCTCGGTCAGCGCAGGAGTCCACCCGCGATGGCGCTGGGAGCGGTCGGCGCCAGCGGCAGTCGGGGCAACAGGGTGGCATGAATGGAGTGGTACAGATCGGGCCTACCGGACCACACGGTGCTCGCCGGCCGGTTGTCCGGATCGAGTTCGTGACGCCACGATCCGTCGCCGGTGATGAGATGTTCGGCGGCGTAGTCCCACCAGCTGCGATACCAGGCCTCGTAGGCCGGATCGCCGGTGACCGCCGCCAGGGCAGCGGCGGCGCAGATCGCCTCCGCCACCACCCAGTGCATTCGCTGCCGCACCACCGGGGTCCCGGACCAGTCGGTCGTGTAGACGAACCCGTCCGTCCCGTCGACGGCCCAACCATCGGCCACCGCTCGCTGGAAGAGGCCGGCGGCGCTCTTCACCAGGCCAGCTGTGCCCGCCTGGTCGGCCGGATCGCCGGCAGCCGCAACCTGCAAGGCCAACCGCGACCACTCCAGGCCGTGGCCGACCGTCGCGCCGTACGGCTCAAAGGGGTGCGCCGGGTCGTCCCGATGATGCTCCGGCATCGGCGTCCAGTCCGCATCGAAATGCTCGGGACCCGCCAGTCGTTGGCGGCCGCCCAGTCCAGCACGGTCTCGGTGATCCGTCGTGCCCGGTCCCGCCAGTGCCGGTCGCCGGTCGTATCCGCGGCCGCCAGCAGCGCCTCGACGGCGTGCATGTTCGCGTTGACCCCCCGGTACGGACTGCCGCGTGACCAGTCGCGGACGGCGGAGTCGGAATGCAGGCCGGGGCCAGGTTCCCAGAAACGTTCGTCGAAGACGGTCAGCGCATCGTCGAGCAGCGCCCGCGCGCCCGGCAGGTCGGCGACGGCGGCGCTGGAGCTGGCGAAGACCACAAACGCGTGTGGGTAGGCGCCCTTGGTCTCGTCGCGCTGCCCGTCCGGTCCCACCGACGCGAACCACCCGCCATGGACATCGTCATGCAGCGGGCCGGTCAGTCCGGCCAGTGCCTGCCGGGCCAGCGGGGCGCAGCCGGGTATCCCGGCCAGGTGACCGACGCAGTACACGTGCAGCATCCGGGCAGTGACCCAGGTGTGCACCGGTCGCGAGGTGTCCGGCCGGCCGGTGTCGTCCAGATACCAGGACCCGCCGGCCGGGTGCGGGAACGCCTGGCCGAAGGCCAACTGTCGCTGCGTCTGCACCGCCAGCCAGGCCACATGGTCCACCTGTTCCGGCCACCTGACCCGCCCGGTCGACGGCCCCGGCATCATCCGGAAACTCCTACCGGGTAACGGGTCTCGCCAAGGTCGCGGTCCCGGATGAGGATGGCCTGCTGCTCCGGGTGGGCGGCGCGCCCACGGAGCCCCTCGACCACCAGGCCGGTGACGTCGATGGCCTCGACGGCGTGGGCGAAGGTGTCCAGGCTGGTCGCCCACACCACCTCGCAGTTGCGGACGGTGACATCGGTGGCGGTGTCGATGAAGATGCCGGCCGTCGGGTGGGTGTAGACCTCCGGTCCGGTGGCGGTGGGACGGCGGTCGTACTCGGCGCCCGGCCAGCCGGTCCACCGGTCGATCTCGATCCGAACACCCTCCAGCACAACGCCTTCGATCAGGCCGGGAGCGTCGGCCGCGATGTACGCGCCGTTCTCCGATCGGGCCAGGATGTTGCGGAACCGCACGTTCCGCAGCCGGCCCACCGTGTCGTGCCAGGCGCCGACGCTGACGTAGATGGGTTCGCCGTGTCCCCACCATCCGCGGTCGAACAACCGGGTCGACACGATGCAGTCGGTGAACAGGATGTTCGAGAAGTAGCCCTGCTGGCCGAGATTGACCGCCAGTCCGCGGTTGGAGGACCGGACGACACAATTCGAGACGATGACGTCACTGATGTCATCCGTCGCGTCCACCCCGACGACGATCGCGCTGGACGTCGAGCAGATTGTGCAGTTGGCGATGACAACGTCGCTGGTCGGACCGTAGCCGGCGAACTCCTCGCAGGTCTTGAGGGAGATGCCGTCGTCGCCACTGGAGATGTCGCAGTCACTGATGCGGACGCGCCGGCAGCGATCGAGGTCGATACCGTCCGCGTTCGGGTATTTCAGGTCGGTGTCGATGGTGATGCCGTGGATCAACACATTCTCGCACCCGGACAACCGCACACACCACAGGGCGGCGTCCTGCAGGCGGATGTCGCGCATGGTCACCCGCTCGCAGCCGATGAAGAAAACGGTGAACGGGCGCTGGTTGGGGCAGCGGTAGATCGTGCCGAGATCTTCGGTGATGAAATGCTTTCCGGCCCCGTCGATAGTGCCTGCACCGGTGATGGCGATGTCCGCAGCGGCCCGGGCCGTGATGAGCATCAGTGCCGCGTCGTTCTGGTCGTCGACCACGCCGCCGGACAGCGCGCCCACGTCCAGCCGAGCGGTGTAGTCGGCGGGATCGGCACTGCCGGCCAGCACGGCGCCGCGCTCGACGTGCAATTCGACATGCGAACGCAACTCGATCGAACCGGTGCGGAACGTCGACCCGGCCGGCACCAGCACGGTGCCGCCGCCGGCGTCGGAGCAGGCGTCGATCGCGGTCTGGATGGCGGCGGCGTCGTTGGCCACGCCGTCCCCGACAGCTCCGTGCTGTCGAATGTCATAAATGGCCATGCCGTGGGTTCTCCCTGCGACAGTTGGGTTGTGCGCTGGACCGCGTCGGGCCGCCTCGGCTCGGCGACGGGCTGACCGTCACCCGCCCGCGCCGGTCCCGACTCGTTGGTACTGCCGACTCCCGCCGCGGATCAACCGGCGGCCGCCCGGAGCGGGAGGGCCGGACTTTCGGGGTGCCAGTTCGCTCTGCAGCACCAGGGCCGCGCCCCCGATGGCAGCGGCTTCTGCCGCGTTGGGCGAGATGAGGACGTCGACCGGGTGACAGCCACGGGCGAAGAACGAGTGCGCCAGCCGTTCGTGGATCACCGGGACATACAGCGAACTCGACATGACGAACGAGGGGCCGGTGAGCACCACGAGGTCCACATCAAGGATGTTGGAGAGGGTTTGCGCAGCGACTGCGATGTACCGGGCGGACCGGCCAATGAGCTCCCGCGCGGTCTTCTCACCCTGAACGGCGGAGCGGGCCAGACTCGCGAAGTCCTCGGCCACCCCGAGACCCGGCATGTCCACGCCGAGCCGCCTGGCCTGCGCGACGACGGCCGCCGGGCCGGCCAACGCCTCCACGCATCCCCGGCTGCCACACCAGCAGGGCGGGCCGTCGATGTCGACACAGATGTGGCCGATCTCGCCGGTGTTGCCGCTGGTCCCCCGGTACACCACGCCGTCGACGACGATTCCGGCGCCGAGACCGGTCCCCATGTAGAGCGCTGCGAAGCATCTGGTCGGACCCACTGTACCCGCCCAATACTCACCGATAGCCGCTGCGGTGGCATCGTTCTCGATCCGCACCGGCAGCCCGGTCGCTGCCTGCAAGGTGTCCGACAGTGGGAAGTCGCGCCAGGCCTGCATCACTGGTGGGGTGAGTGCCATTCCATTGGACCCTGTGATGGGTCCCGGCGAAACCACGCCCACCCCGACCAGACGTGCCCGGTCGATGCCGACCTGGGCCACCAGGGTGCGCATCTCCGATCCGATCCGGGCGACCACAGCATCGGGGGGCTCTGCGCCTGCCCCGGGCCGGCGCCAACGGCCGACCACGGCGCCTCCGAGATTGGCGATGACGTAACTGATGCCGGCATGGTCGAGGTTGACACCGACCGCGAAACGCGCATCTGGAGCAAGCGAGAGCAGCACGGCCGGCTTACCGCCGGTGGACTCGGCCTTTCCCGACTCGACCACCAGACCGTCCCTGATCAGGCTGCGCACAGCGGTGGAGACGGTGGCGCCGTTCAACCCCCGCAGGCGGGCCAACTCGACGCGACTGATCTGACCCGCGGCCCGGATCGCATCCAGCAGCTCGGCGCGGTTCGCCTCGTGCGCGGTGCCAACACCGGCCGGGTTGTTCATCGTTCCTCCAGTTTCCACCGGGCCCCCATGATTCGGCATGCCGTCGAGGCTCCTAACCGGGGGTTGACTTCGTTTATATAACACTCTAAGAATAGAGACAAGGGCGGCAAGCCACTGGGTAGCAGTTAGCAACCCGCTCCCGTCCCCGCCGGTGCACCACGCCCCGGCCACGTCGAGAGGACCGCCGATGTTCCGACTCCCACTGTTCCGATCGCACCCGGGGCGCGTCGCGGCCCTTGCCGCCGCCACCGCCGTACTCACACTGACGGCGGCATGCGGATCGAGTGATTCAACCTCCTCCGCCGGGTCGACCGGCGCCGCCGCATCCGGGACCGCCTGCACTGCTGATGCTTCCGGCGAGATCCTGGTCCTCACCAACCGGACCGACATCGTCGACACGGTGTTCCAGGACTACAAGAAGACGTTCGAAGCCAAGTACCCGCAGGTCACGGTGAAATTCGAGGCCCTGACCGACTACGAGGGTGAAGTCAAAACCCGGATGAGCACGAAAGACTACGGCGACGTGCTGTTGATTCCCGCCAGCGTCGCCGTCAAGGACATGCCGGACTTCTTCGAACCACTCGGCAGCACCGACGAGCTGGGCCAGAAGTACCGTTTCGTCCAGCAGGACGCCGTGGACGGCACCGCGTACGGCCTGGCCACGTTCGGCAACGCCAACGGCATGGTCTACAACAAGAAGATCTTCGCCGACGCCGGCATCACCGCCCTGCCCACCACCCCCGATCAATTCCTCGCCGACCTGCAGGCGATCAAGGACAAGACCGGTGCAGTCCCGTACTACACCAACTACAAGGACGGCTGGCCGCTGACCTGGCCGCAGAACATGATGGGCTCCGCGTCGGGCGACCCGGAGGCGTTGGTGAAGATGGCCGGCACCGATACGCCGTGGGCGCAGGGCCAGGAGAAGGCCGAACTCGATTCACTGCTGTACGACGCGGTGCAGAAGGGCCTCACCGAGGCCGATCCCACCACCACGAACTGGGAGAACTCCAAAAACCTGCTGGCGACGGGCCAGATCGGCCTGATGCCGCTCGGCTCCTGGGCCATCCCGCAGATGCAGCAGGCCGCGACCACAGCGGGAACCGATCCGGCGACCATCGGGTTCATGCCAGCACCGGTCCAGACCGGCGGCGCGTTCCATTCCGGGGTCGGTCCGGACTTCATGCAGGGCATCAACATCAACTCCGCACACAAGGCAGCTGCCCGGTGCTGGGTCGACTGGTTCACCCAGGACTCCGGCTTCAGTGACTACGCCGGCGGTCTATCGACGGTGAAGACCCACCCGGCCCCCGCGGACCTCAAGGCATTCGAAGCCACCGGAGTGAAATACGTCGAACTGACACCATCACCCACCCTCAGCGCCATCGACAACCAGGCCGAAATCGGTCTGAGCAAGCCGGACTACTACCGCACCCTCGTCGACTCCGCACGCGGCGCCTCCGGCCAGACGAAGCAGCAGATCTTCGACGACCTCAACGCCAAGTGGGCCGCCGCACGCAAATCCACCGGCTGACATCACATCAGCGACCGGAGGCTGACCGCACCCCATCTGCCTCCGGTCGCTGATGTCGCCTGCACCGCATCCGCAAGCCTCGTCGCGGTGTGCGTGCGGGACCACTGACAAGGAGATGCGCATGACTGGATTCTCGACGGTCGTCGAGTCCCGCGCCGAAGCTCGCCGCACCAGACGCATGCGCCGCAAGAGTCACGTACCGAGGCTCGCGTCCCGCGGAATGCGAATCACGCCATGGTTGTTCCTTTTCGTGCCGCTCGTTCTCTTGATCACGTTCACCTACGTCCCGGTGGTGAACATGTTCTGGTACTCGGCGACGGACTGGAACGGCATCAGCAAGGTGAAGCACTACGTCGGCCTGAACAACTACATTGAATTCTTCACCCGGCCCGAGCTGTTCCGGGTCTTCCGGGTCAGCCTGTACTACCTGGGCGCGTCCGTCATCCAGATGGCGCTCGCCCTGTATTTCGCCACTCTGCTCAGCTTCAACACCAAGTTCAAGAACCTGTTCAAGGGAATTCTGTTCTTCCCCTATCTCATCAACGGTGTGGCAATCTCTTTCATTTTCCTGTTCTTCTTCCGGCCCGGCGGCACGCTGGACACGACATTGGGTCTTTTCGGCATGGATCAAAGCTCCGCACCGCAATGGCTCGGCAACCCCGATATCGTGAACTTCTCCTTGGCGGGGACGTCCCTGTGGCGGTACCTGGGCCTGAATTTCGTCCTGTTCCTGGGTGCGATCCAGTCGATACCTGGCGGCATCTACGAGGCCGCCAGCATCGACGGAGCGTCGCGATGGCAGCAATTCCGGTACATCATCGCCCCCGGCATCAAGCCCATCATCAGCCTGTCGTTCATTCTTGCGGTCTCCGGCAGTATCGCCGTGTTCGAGATCCCGTTCATCATGCTGGACGGGGCCAACGGGTCGGCGACGTTCGTCATCCAGACGGTGAAGACCGCTTTCCAATCCAACAAGGTCGGACTCGCCTCGGCGATGGCCGTGGTGTTGCTGGCCATCATCCTGCTCGTGACCTGGGTGCAACGACGTCTGGTCCCAGACGAGGAGGTGACGCTGACATGAGCACCGCGAACGTACGGAGCGGGCTCGCTGCAACCGGGAAGTACACGAGTCTGGTGATTGCCAGTATCGCGATACTGCTGCCACTCGTCGTCGTGGTGATCACCTCGCTCAAGACGAAGGAGGACTATGCCACCAGTGGACCGCTGGACTTGCCGAATCCGGTCACCTTCGCGAATTTCGGCACGGCCTTCACCGATGCCCGGATGGCGTCTGCGTTCGTCAACACCACGGTCATTCTGATCGTCTCGGTCACCGGGACCATCGTGATCGGGACTATGGCCGCGTACGCGATCGATCGTTTCAATTTCCGCTTCAAGAAGCTGATCGTGACGCTGTTCCTGCTGGCCACGCTGGTCCCGGCCGTCACCACCCAGGTGGCCACCTTCCAGGTGGTCAACACGCTGGGGTTGTACAACTCGCTGGCGGCGCCCATCGCGCTGTTCATGGGCACCGACATCGTCTCCATCTACATCTTCGTTCAGTTCATGCGGTCGATTCCGGTGGCGCTGGACGAGGCGGCGACACTGGACGGGGCGAACCACTTCCGGATCTACCGGAGCGTGATCCTGCCGTTGCTCAAGCCCGCCATCGCGACGGTGATCATCATCAAGGGCATCGCCATCTACAACGAGTTCTACATTCCCTTCCTCTACATGCCGAGCCAGAATCTCGGAGTCATATCGACCTCCTTGTTCCGCTTCAAGGGACCATTCGGTACCCAGTGGGAAATCCTGTCCGCGGGCGCCGTCATCGTCATCATTCCGACGTTGATCGTCTTCCTGCTCCTGCAACGCTGGATCTACAACGGAATGTCCGCGGGCGCGACCAAGTGACCCGAGCGGGCACCCCGGGGAATTCCGGTTCGCCACCGCCACCGTCGCCGCCACCGTCGCCGTCGCCGTCGCCGTCGCCGTCGCCGTCGTCGCCACCGGCACAGTCGCCACCGCCGCAGTCGCCACCGCCGCAGTCGCCACCGGCGCCGTCGACACCGGCACCGTCGCCACAGTCGCCCTCACACCCAGGAGGCACTGCATGATCAGCACGGAACTGCATGACGGATGGACCTTGCGTGCCTCCGGGGGCTCGGTTCCGGATCGGATATCCGCACGTCCGGTACCGGCGCAGGTGCCCGGCTCCGCGCACACCGACCTGTTGGCCGCCGGCCTGATCGGGGATCCGTACCTCGGGATGAACGAGGCCGAACTCAGGTGGATGCATCGGGTGGACTGGCGGTATCAGCGCACACTGACTGTGCCGCCGGTCGCCGACGACGAACGAGCCGACCTGGTCTTCGAGGGTCTTGACACGGTGGCGACCGTCACGCTGGCGGATGCCGTCGTCGGCCGGAGCTTCAATCAGCACCGCACGTTCCGGTTCGACATCCGCGACCAGCTGGCCACTCTCGACGGAGCCGGAACCACGCTCGAGGTCAATTTCCGCTCCGCCCTGGACTACGCCGAAGCCGAGGCGGCACGAATAGGCGCGCGCCCGGCCGCCTACGACCATCCACTCAACATGGTGCGCAAGATGGCCTGCAGCTTCGGCTGGGACTGGGGTCCCGACCTGCAGACGGCCGGCATCTGGCGGCCGGTTCGGTTGGAACGCTGGCGCATCGCCAGGTTGGCTTCGGTACGCCCCCTGGTGAGCGTCGACACCGATGGCACTGCAAGGGTTGCCGTCCAGCTGACCGTGGAACGCTCCGGAGTGGAATCAACTGAGTCCGCGCTCACCNTTCGGGCCCGACTCTCCCGATCCGCGACCTCGAACGGGCCGGCGGCGACGTTCGACACCACCATCACCATCGCTGCCGGGACTTCATCCGGCGTCGCGGACCTCGTCGTACCCCACCCGGAACTGTGGTGGCCGGTGGGGTACGGCGACCAACCACTCTACGACCTTGCGGTCGAATTGCGCTGCGCTGACTGCGTTCCCGATGCGCGAGTGGCCGAGCTCGGGCAGTGGCACCGCCGGATCGGTGTGCGTACCGTCGATCTGGACACCAGCGACGACGAGAACGGCACCGCGTTCGTCATTCGGGTCAATGACACCCCGGTCTTCGTGAAGGGCGCCAACTGGATCCCCGACGATCACCTGCTGACCCGGGTCACCCGGGAGAAGCTGGGTCGACGGATCGACCAGGCGGTCGGCGCCAACATCAACCTGTTGCGGGTCTGGGGCGGCGGCATCTACGAATCCGAGGATTTCTACGACCTCTGTGACGAGGCGGGCATCATGGTCTGGCAGGACTTCCTCCTCGCCTGCGCCGCCTACCCGGAGGAGGAGCCGCACCACACCGAATTCGAGGCCGAGGCCCGCGAACACATCGCCAGGCTGAGCGCGCACCCCAGCCTGGTGCTGTGGAACGGCGGCAACGAAAACCTCTGGGGCTACGTGGATTGGGGCTGGCAAGAGCTGCTGGCCGGCCGCAGCTGGGGATACCGGTACTACACGGAGGTCTTCCCGCGGGCCGTGGCGGAACTGGATCCGACCCGGCCCTACGCCACCGGAAGCCCCTACTCACCCCGCGCCGCGCTGGACGCCGTCCACCCGAACGATCCCGATCATGGCACCCACCACCAGTGGGAGGTCTGGAATCGGATCGACTACAGGGCATACCGCGACGAGGTCCCGCGCTTCTGCTCGGAGTTCGGGTTCCAGGCGCCGCCCTCTTGGCAGACGTTGACCCGCGCGATGCGCAATCCCGACGGATCCGTGCCCGGTAAGCAGGACCCGGTCTGGTTGCTGCATCAGAAGGCCGAGGGCGGCAACGACAAGCTCGACCGGGGGTTGGCGCCGCATCTGGGTGTGCCCGCCG
>JGI20200J14955_1000339_pt1 | contig 10651 bp, 11 predicted proteins | sample NGESurshal092012_FD_14955 | JGI IMG/M metagenome (IMG submission 14955) | reverse complement strand
GAACTCCTTAAAGGTACGAAAGCCAGACCCGTGAAAGGCAATGGCAATGGTCATCACCTCGCTCAAGCGCATACGGGACTGACTGCGCCGTTCTCCAAGCATGGAGGGGAGTTGCGGTTGCTGCTGCCAATGCTGTTCAAAGTGCTGGCAAAAGTCGTCAACATCACAGAATATTTGGGTGATATCCAGGCGCGGTAAGATGGTGTCCATAGCTGAGGCTTTAGTACTTCAAATTCAGTCTCAGCTTTTTCTAGTCCGTCGAACTGACGTTCTTTTAACTCGATTACTGTTACTGTCAACACAGCCAAAAGTGTTGATACAAGATTGGGACAAAGATGACCAGAGCCAACGTCGGGTCAAATCTACAGTTGAGAAAATTTTAGACCAGAATATACCTGACAGTTACGATCGCTGCTCTTCAAAGCGAAATGTGACAACGTACTTGATCTGATTTGCACCCGCGCTATTTCAGGACTTGGACTTTGGACAAATTGTAGAGAGGGGTAAAGGACTAGAAGAAACTTCTTCCAGTCCTTATTTTATTGGTTGCGGGGGCAAGATTTGAACTTGCGACCTTCGGGTTATGAGCCCGACGAGCTACCAGACTGCTCTACCCCGCGACGTCAGTCTTACAAATTACTCTCTTTCCCATACGTCTGTCAATTAATTTCTTACATGCTTTGGAGCGCCTGGCGTGCAGTAGCCGCTATCGTGCGGTCGTCAGCCCTTGGTAGGTAGAAATATCGGCCTCCTCCATTTTCTGCTAATTTTTTTGCCAAGCCCGTCGAGACGAACTTATTTTCCGTGTCAATGACCAGAAACTTGAAGCCAACCCCGCGCACTTGCTTCGCAACTTCCAGTAGTTCCTCCTTGACGTCCACCTTCTCTCCTTCTACTTGAACTTCTCCTAACGAGCGGGCTAGGGGAATATTGCCTCGTCCATCGGTGATGGCAACCAGAATGACCTGTCCCACGTCACCGGACTTTTGAGCATTCGTGCCCACATGCATGGCCAAGGTGAGCGCATGAGCGAGGGGAGAACCCCCACCGCAGGGAAGGGCCTCAAGACGACGACGGGCTTGTTCAATAGAGCGGGTAGGGGGCAAAAGGACATCTGCCCGTTCACCCCGAAAAGGAATCAGCGCGACTTTATCGCGACTTTGATAGGCTTCTGTTAACAAACGCAGAACCGCACCCTTGGCAGAACGCATCCGGTTCAGGGCCATAGAACCAGAAGCATCGACCACAAAGATAACCAGAGCCCCTGCCTTGCGGGCCAGCCGCTTGGCTCGGAGGTCCCCTTTTTCGATGATCACCTTTCGACCTGGATGTAACTCCCGCCGAAATTTTTGGTAGGGAGCCGCAGCTCTCAAGGTTGCATCGACCGCTACTCTGGTAATCCTGCCTTTGGGGAGCATCGGTTTCACATAGCGACCTTGGGTCTGGCTATAAATCTTGCTCCTCGCCCCCGCTTTCCCTTTCCGTTTCGCCAATTGGGCAAAGTAGAGCAGATTGGGGTCTAGCAGTACGCCTTCCGCATCAAAGACGAATTCCTCGGGGATGGCAGGCGGAGCATTATCCTCTTCGTCTTCCTGTTCATCCTCTTCTTGCTCATCCTCCTGGTCCTGATCATTTTCCTCCTCATCCCCCTGCTGGTCCTGAGGTGGCGGCGGCGGAGGCGGTGGTTCGTCGGGCGGCATCTCTACCAACTTAGACCTTGGGATAATCACCAATTCCACGGCCCGCTTCAGGTCTTCTGCTTCTACCCGTGTACGTTCATCCAAAGCCGCATGAACACAGGCAACCCGTTCTGCAAAAATCTCAGCCCGATGACCTTCTACCCCACCCCGGATCGCTTCTTCCACGAGGTAGGCCATTTGCTCTTCAGAAAGCTGAAGGTCTTTAAGCCGTTCCCGCGCCAAAATAATATCGAGGCGGAGGTCTTCCAGTTCTTCCTCGTACTGGGATAAAAAAGCCTCAGGGGACCGACTAAAGTTGAGCACCTGATGGACTGCTTCTACCCGCTCATCCAGCCCTAAAACTTCATCTGCGGAGAGGGTAATCGCAATCCGGTCCAGGAGATGCTCACGCACCGCCCCTTCTTCAGGATTATAGGTAGCAATCAGCAAAGGCCGGCAGGGATGAGTCACACTCAAGCCTTCCCGCTCCACCCGATTTACCCCATCGGTCAAAATATTGAGCAGGGTATTGATAATGCCTTCATCGAGCAAATTTAGCTCATCCACGTAGAGGACGCCCCGGTGCGCTTGGGCCAAAAGACCTGGCTGAAAAATGGGCTGTCCCTGTTTGACAGATTGTTCGACGTCTACCGCTCCCAGCAGACGGTCTTCGGTGACCCCTAGGGGGACTTGGACAAAAGGAGGCGTAATTACTTTCAGGGCATGGGATTTTGTAGTGCAAATGCCTGGATATTGCTTGCATTCTTGCGCCGTGGCATTACACCAACTCGACTTCACCACTTCAATAGGAGGCAGCAGACTATGGATACCACGAGCCAAGACTGACTTCGCCGTACCCCTGCGTCCACTGATCGCCACTCCCCCCAATCCGGGGTCTGTGGCCGCTAGGAGCAGGGCTAATTTAATCGCTTCCTGACCGATGACAGCGGTGATCGGGAACTGAAGAAGAGAGGAAGAGGTTGCAACCATCGAGTTTTGGAATCCACAAAAGCATAAGGCCGTACCCTTATTATCGGTCGGTTCTGCCCCTTGAAAGTGCTAGGATCAGCACCGCCCCAACTTCTTTGGACATCCAGCAGGAAGATATCGTGGCTTATTTTCGTAAGATTTTGATTGCTAATCGGGGAGAAATTGCCCTCAGAATTATTCGGGCTTGTGAAGAGCTAGACATTGCGACCGTGGCGGTCCACTCCACGGCGGACCAGGATTCACTCCATGTCAAACTCGCCAGTGAAGCCATTTGTATCGGCCCCCCTGCCAGCACGCAAAGCTACCTGAATATTCCCAATCTCATTTCAGCCGCGCTCGTCAGAGATTGTGATGCGATTCATCCAGGGTATGGCTTTCTTTCTGAGAACAGCCGTTTTGCTGAAATTTGCACCGATCATCAGTTGACGTTTATTGGCGCCCCAGCAGAAGCGATTAATCTGATGGGCGATAAATCCACCGCCCGCAGCACCATGCAGAAAGTTGGAGTGCCAACGGTCCCCGGATCAAAAGGTTTACTCGCCTCCGAAGAAGAAGCCCTAGAAGCGATTGAGGCTATCGGTTATCCGGTGATCATCAAGGCGACCGCAGGCGGTGGCGGCAGAGGAATGCGCATCGTCAATGGTCAAACAGATCTAGCGCAGATGCTCCAAACTGCCCAATCAGAGGCCGGAGCCGCTTTTGGCAATCAGGGAGTGTATCTCGAAAAATATCTGAAAGAACCCCGCCATATTGAGTTCCAGATCCTGGCAGACCGCTTTGGCAATGTCGTGCACTTGGGAGAACGGGATTGTTCGATTCAACGCCGTCACCAAAAGCTCCTTGAAGAAGCGCCTAGTCCTGTTTTGACACCTAAGCTAAGAGCCAAGATGGGAAACGCTGCGGTCAAGGCAGCAAAATATATCAACTATGTAGGGGCAGGTACGGTCGAATTTTTGTTAGATAGCACGGGTGATTTTTATTTCATGGAAATGAATACCCGGATTCAAGTAGAACATCCCGTTACCGAGTCGATTACAGGTTTAGATTTAGTAGCAGAGCAAATACGCATTGCCGCAGGGGAGAAACTCTCTTTTAGCCAACGAGATATTCAAATTCGCGGTCATTCGATCGAATGTCGCATTAATGCAGAAGACCCCGAAAAAGATTTCCGTCCAAGCCCTGGATTGGTGAGTGCTTATCTGCCGCCAGGTGGACCGGGAGTGCGTGTAGATTCACACCTCTATACGGGGTATCAAATTCCTCCTTACTATGATTCTTTGATTGGCAAATTAATTGTTTGGGCCCCAGACCGTGCATCAGCCATTCGACGCATGCGTAGAGCCTTACAGGAATATGCAATTACCGGAGTTCCTACCACGATTCCCTTTCACTTACGCATCCTAGACAACCCTTATTTTAATCGAGGTGAAGTCTACACTGATTTTGTTCAACGGCACCTCATGTAAAGCTCTATCTCAATCTTGTAAAATTTTTAGTATTCTAAATGAACTCTGAATCTGATGTTAGAACTCGCATTGAAAGTACTCTAGATGAAGCTACTTGGGACATCTTAGCTTTACCTGCTGTAGATGGAAGAGTGGTTATGGTCTTGAAGCCTCTAGTCCTGATAGAGGTTGGAATGGCTCTAGTAAATGACTCCACCCAACAAGTTTCTCATTGGCTTAGTGAAGGGTTAATTTATAAACCTGAAAATGATGAGATTTCACGTCGCAGTAAACTAGAAGGCCAAAAATATATGGCTGTTATTGTGGATCCTTTTGTACTGGTTCAAGAATATAGTCCCGAACTCTAAGCTTAATGCACCATTCAACCCCCACGTTCGATGCCAGGGTTTGCGACAACAATTTGCCCAATCTAAGCTGCCTCAATTTTAGTAGGGGTTTCTGGCCAGCAAGTTGATTCAAGATAGTGCAACCGATCTGAAGATCGCGATGGCGCGGCAGTAAAATCAGACGCCCCTCTTGGCTCTAGCGGATCTACTATTAATTTAGAGTCCAGGGCCTTGGCGCACGAAACCACTACCGCTTTTACAGTAAGGCGAAATCATTATGAGCATCCAAGCAATAGTCGGTATCGATCCCGACGGCAATATCGGGGTTGGTGAAGCCATGGCCCTGGAGTTGGCCAAACAGGTCGCTTTCCCCCTAGGCGCCACGCCGATGGACGGCGGCGTCAACTTTAGCGTCTTTGCCGACAAGGCCCATGCCCTGGAGTTACTCCTGTTCAATCACGTCGAGGATACCAGGCCGGCGCAGGTATTCCGGCTCGATCCAACGCGGCACCGCACGTATCATTACTGGCATGCGTTTGTGACTGGTCTCCAGCCCGGCCAGATCTACGCCTATCGCGCCATCGGCCCGAACGCTCCTGAGCGAGGGTTGCGTTATGACCCAGAAAAAGTGCTGCTGGATCCCTATGGACGCGCCGTAGCCGTGCCGGTCAATTACAGCAGGGAAGCTGCCGCGCGCCCTGGCGACAACGCTGCCACCGCCATGAAAAGCGTCGTGGTAGACACGAGCGCTTACGACTGGGAGGGCGACCGGCCGCTGCGCCGATCGTTCGCCGCTACCGTTATCTATGAGATGCACGTTCGCGGCTTCACGCGCCACCCCAGCTCTGGCGTGGCGACGGAAAAGCGCGGCACCTATGCTGGGCTGATCGAAAAGATCCCCTACCTACAGGATCTGGGCATTACGGCGGTGGAACTGCTGCCAATCTATCAGTTCGACCCTACGACAGCAGCTCCTGGACTGATCAACTATTGGGGCTACCAGCCCATTTCGTTCTTCGCACCCCACACGGCCTACAGTGCGCGCCAAGACCCGCTAGGCGTGCTCGACGAATTCCGCGACATGGTCAAGGCATTGCACAAGGCGGGCATTGAGGTGATCCTCGACGTGGTTTACAACCACACGGCTGAAAGCTATGGCGAGGGTGCGACGCTGTGCTACCGGGGACTAGCCAACGACGCTTATTACATACTGGACAATGCCGATAAGTCCCGTTACGCCGATTACACAGGCTGCGGCAACACTTTCAATGCCGGCCACGCTGTGGTGCGCCGGCTCATCTGCGACAGCCTGCGTTACTGGGTCCAGGAGATGCACGTCGACGGCTTCCGGTTTGACCTGGCCTCCGTGCTGACGCGTGGAGAAGGGGGCGAGTCCCTGTCCAATCCCCCAATCATCTGGGATATCGAGTCTGACCCGGCGTTGGCGGGCACCAAGCTGATCGCCGAAGCCTGGGATGCGGCCGGTCTCTACCAGGTTGGCTCCTTCGTCGGCGATGCCTGGAAGGAGTGGAACGGTAGGTTCCGCGATGACGTGCGCAGTTTCGTCAAGTCCGACAACGGCTATGTCGCAGCCCTCGCCCAACGCCTGACTGGGAGCCCGGACGTGTATGGCAAGGATGTGCGCGAGCCAGAACAGAGCGTCAACTTCGTCACAGTCCATGATGGCTTCACGCTCAACGACGTGGTGTCCTATAACGCCAAGCACAACGAAGCCAACGGCGAAGACAACCACGACGGATCCAATGAAAATCAGAGCTGGAACTGCGGCGTCGAGGGGCCAACGGATGACCCTTCCGTGGAAGAGCTGCGCAGCCGCCAGGTCAAGAACTTCTTCACGCTGTTGCTGACTGCCATGGGCGCCCCGCTAATCCTGATGGGCGATGAAGTGCGCCGCACCCAGCAAGGCAACAACAACGCCTACTGTCAGGACAACGAAATCAGCTGGTTCGACTGGACGCTGCTCGACAAGTATCGTGACATCCACCGCTTCGTCAAGCAACTGATTGCGGCGCGTCTTCATTACGGGCAGGGCCGAACTGACACGGATACGCTGCTGGCGCTCCTGCAGCAGGTGCAAGTCGGACTGGGCAGCGTGACGCCGGACATGTTGGATGCAGGCTACACGTCGCACGCACTAGCCCTGGCGCGCACGTCAGCGAATGGCACGGACCGCTTCTATCTGATGATCAACGCATACTGGGAGGAGCTCAGCTTCACACTGCCACCCCTGTCCNCGACGGCCCAGCAGAACTGGTGCCTCTGGATCGACACAAGTCGCCCAGCACCGAATGATATNTATGCCGAGGATGACACGCCGCCTGTTGTCGGTAGCACGTGTAAGGTTGGCCCACGCTCTATCGTAGTGTTAGTAGCGAAAGTGGGACCGTGATTGTGACGGCAGCTTCAACGTTCTGATTTATAAGACATGACGAGCCCCTTGCATCTTCTTCGTTCGTTTATGCCTTTCATTAATCAGTGAATTCGTNTGGGATTCTGCAATTTGACGGGTATACATATTGTTAGATCGACAAGTTTCTAGGTTCTGTTGGGATTAAAGACTACTATATAACTGAAGAATTTATTCTAGATAAGCGCCAATTCAAATCTGAAGTGCAACAGGTGCTGATGTAGTTGGTCACAATTCCAGAGTTTGCTGATCGTGTTGTTATGCCTTGCACTCATGGCAAAACTCGTGAAGATGCAATTCGTAACGGGGAAGAAGTAATTGAAATGTACTTGGAAGCTTGGCAAGCAGAAAACGAATTTATTCCTGAACCCAATACGCTGCAAATTGCCTGACTTGACTATTGTTGTGACCGGCAGCACAATAGGACCTGAGGCGGACGGGGTCAATAGCAAATGTTGAGTCCAGTGAGGTGTAGTCCGTTATCAAGTTATATGCTTTCAAACTTTGTTTAAGAGGGCCGTGCATAGCTCTTTTAGGGAACTTGGATGTTGTGATGGACCTCGATAAGCAAGATGCCGTCCTTTCAGTGCAGAACCTACCCGAGTCTCGAAGGGAGTCTAAAGCGACATCAGCATATAGTTCTATAAGGAGACGGTCATGTTAACGAATGCCCCAGTAACAATAATTTTGCCGGTCATGAATATGGATCGGGCTCGGGATTTTTATGAGAACAAGCTTGGGCTGAAGCCTATTGGGTTGAAGCCGGATGGAAAATTCATCTACGCCTGTGGAGGTGGCGCAGTGATCGCCCTTTTCCCCAAGGAGAGTGGGACCAAAGCCGATCACACAGCAGTCAGCTTCCAAGTGAAGGACATTGAGGTGACTATAAATGCGCTGAAGACAGCAGGCGTGGTCTTTGAGGATTACGATTTCCCCGGACTAAAAACTGTTGACCATGTTTGCGTTCTAGGCGCTGAGAAAGCTGCCTGGTTTAAGGACACCGAGGGTAACTATCTTTGCATTCATGAAGACATTGCCTAACCACACGTTCGAGAGCGGATGTGCCCCAAAAGCGCGCGCAGCTCAACTAAGCTTTATGCGATGAGAAAGAAAAATGGCAGACCCTAGATAATTTATCAGCTTTGACCTCCTGCAATTGATTGCATACCATGGAAACTAAACCTTGAAACCTGAAACGTTACGGGTTACACTTTGTGGATGATAGTTAGCTTTAAGCATCGAGGTTTAGAGCGATTCTTCGAATCGGGAACAACCCGAGGCATTCAGGTAAAGCATGTCAATCGCATTCGGATGATTTTAGCTCGTCTGAGTGCAGCGACTTCTCCACAAGACATGAATTTGCCTGGGTTGGTACTGCATGAGCTGGCCGGTCAACGCAAAGGAACGTGGGCAGTAAGCGTGTCTGGAAACTGGCGCATAACGTTCACTTTTGACGGCGTTGATGCGTATGATGTCAATCTTGAGGATTATCACTGATGAAAATGCACAATCCACCCCACCCTGGCGAAGTACTTAGAGAGCTTTGCATCGAGCCTTTGGACCTGACTATTACTGAGACCGCAGAGGCCCTGGGTGTGAGTCGAAAGACGCTATCTGCTATTTTAAATGGCAGAGCAGGAATCAGCCCCGAAATGGCCATAAGGCTTTCCAAGGCTTTTGGCACATCTGCCGAAAGCTGGCTCAATCAACAAATGCAGTACGATCTCTGGCAAGCGGAGAAGACCGTTGGCGATGTTAAGGTAAAACGCTTATCCGTCGCCTAACCATGCCCACGCACGCCGACCGCTGAGAGTTGATCTTGTGGCAAAGAGGTCATCTGCGGCGGGTGATGGGTAATGTTATGCGATGCGATTAGAAAGAAAGGTGTTAGACCCTAGATTATTTATCCGCTTTGACTTCGACCATAACGAAACAGAAAAAATGTTATCTGTGGTTCAGTCTATCTCAATAGATATGCAATCATTAGAGCTTGCGGAAAAGTAGGGCTGCCTTTAAATCCATCATTGAAACCCAGTGACAACGCTGTATGATACGGGCACTCAGCCGGACGGGGGCGATCGCATAAACCTTTGGGCAAGCGATAACATTCTCCTGCAATTGGTTGCCTTACAATGGAAACCAAACCTTGAAATTGCGAAGCAGGCGATGAATACTACAGATAACTCCCCAATGGATGTAGCCCTTTCCTCAGCCTCCGATTGCGACAAAGCTACTATTGAAGCCCTCTTCCAAAACTATCTCGATGCCAAGGGTCAAAACGTCCCCCACTGGGAAGCGGAAATTGACCAAATCGTCGCTCGTCTGTACGGTCTCACCGATGCCGAATGGGTAATGATTGAGGGAAGGACATCGTTGATATGATTTCCCTACCGATCCTTTGGCCTCAAGACAAAATTGCAGCCTTTTGTGAGCAATGGGCGATTGCTGAACTATCTCTCTTTGGTTCCATTCTTCGAGATGACTTTCATAACCATAGTGACGTTGATCTCTTAGTTGCCTTTACTTCTGAAGGGAACTGGAGCCTCTTCGACCACATCCAAATGCAACAAGAACTAGCAACAATCTTGCAACGCAACGTGGACTTGGTGAGTAAACGGGCGATCGAACGGAGCCAAAACCCTATTCGTCGCCACGAAATTTTATCCACGGCTCAAGTCATCTATACAAGAGGTGCCTATGCCCCAAAATAGAGACTCCGAAACCCTCTTGGACATCCAACGGGCAGCCAAAAAAAACATTCAATTCAAGCAAGAACTTAAATCTCTTCAGGTACATTCCTCGCCCCTTGGGGCGTATAAACCCAGATCCACACAATCTGCGATCCTCCCAGAAATCTTGAACGACAGACTATCTGAACCCGCAATTTCCGATACCTCGCTGCTTGCAGCGGGGTTGTTCATTTCGTGAAGGTGCCTACAAGTTTTTTGCTTGTCCTCATTCTACCGAGTAATTATGCAAAATCCACCACCTGACAACGTTATGTACACCGCCGAAAGGTGATCGGTGTACATGCAGAGGTTGCCTGCGGAGCCAGTTAAGGTTGTCTGTGAATTAACGTAGAACCCGATTGATCCGTAGGCATCATTAAGACCTCGTTTATATTCACATGGGGCGGTCTGGTCGCGCAGTAGAAGACGGTATCAGCCACATCTTCTGGGGTGAGAGGGGTTAGCCCTTGATAAACCCCCTGGGCACGGTCTTCATCCCCTCGAAAACGCACTTTGCTNAATTCGGTTTCCACTAANCCGGGGTCAACGGAAGTNACNCGCAGAGGCGTGCCTAAAAGGTCTTGNTTCAATCCTTCAGAAATAGCGCGGACGGCGACTTTAGTTCCGCAATAGACATTGCCTTTTGGGTAGGTTTGATGACCGGCCAGCGAGCCAATATTGATCACATGTCCTCTGCCCCGTTTCACCATTCCGGGTACAACAGAACGGGTTACGTAGAGTAAACCTTTAATATTGGTATCTATCATCTCTTCCCAGTCTTGAATGTCGCCCTCATAAAGTTTATCTAATCCTCTACTTAGACCCGCATTGTTGATGAGAATATCTATGTTGGACCAATCCTCTGGCAGGCTATTTAGCTGAGATTCAACCTGTGGGCGATCGGTGACATCCATCGGCAGCATATAGATGTCTGTATTGGATTCATTTTTTAGTTCTTGGGTTAAGGTATCCAATCGTTCTAACCTGCGAGCCGATAAAATTACCTTTGCTCCTGCTTGCGCAAAAATTCTGG
>JGI20200J14955_1000337_pt1 | contig 10661 bp, 10 predicted proteins | sample NGESurshal092012_FD_14955 | JGI IMG/M metagenome (IMG submission 14955) | reverse complement strand
GGCAGCGCATCCTCGTGATGCGCTGCCCGCCGTTCTGCGTTGTCGGGCCCGTCTCGACAAGCCAGCCGCCACGGTGGGTGCGACTTGCCCCGATGCTGCAGCACTCGCGAGCCGCCTCCGATGAGGCGGTCACGGGTGATCAGGCGGCGGGCGGTGTCAGGACCTGGTCGATCAGGTACACCGTGGCGTTCTTGGTCTGCACCCCGCCGCAGATCACGTTGGCGCCGTTCACCTGGAGGGCGTCACCGGATCCGGTGACGGTCAGCGTCGCGCCGTTGGCGGTGGGATGGATGCCGACGACCTCTGCGGGCGAGAGCCTTCCGGGCACCACGTGGTAGGTCAGGATCCCGCTGAGCAGTGCCGCGTTCGTGGTCAGCGAGTCCATCGTCGCGGCGTCGATCTTGGCGAACGCCGCGTCGACCGGCGCGAACACGGTGAACGCGCCGTTGTTCAGCGTGGTGACGAGATTGACCTGCGGATTGACCGTGCCGGAAACCGCTGCGGTGAGGCTGGTCAGCAACGGGTTGTTGGACGCGGCCACGGCAACCGGATCGGCGGCCATACCCTCGACGGAACCGGCGCCGGAGGGCACCGTCGCGGCGTAGTCGGCACACCCCGGGCCGACCAGGGATGCCGGAGCCGCATCGCCTGACATCGCCGATGTGCCGGTCCTCGTGGCATCGGAGGACGTGGCATCTGACGACGTGGCATCGGACGACATGGCGGGCGATGACATGGCCGAGGGCGCCGCCGACGATGCCGCGGCCGACGATGCCGCGGCCGACGATGCCGCGGCCGAGGTGCTGCTGGTGGTCGAGCCGGTGCTCGATCCGCAGGCGGCCAGCGCGGCAACCAGGGCCACCCCGCCGACCAGGGTGAGGGCGCGTTTGATCAACATTTCTGCTCCTGAAGGAAGGTGCGCCGGTAGGTCCGGCGACGATGAGCGGGCTGCGCTCTGGATATTTCTCGACTGTCGTGAACCCGCACCCGGTGGGTTTTCGCGGGAAGTATGCCAGTGCGCTCGCGCGGACTGCGCTCACCTGCGCTCAATGGAGACGTCAGGCCGTCACGGTCACCTGACGGGAATCCCATCCCGTCGCGCCGTCCGGCATCACCCCCTGCACCTGGTCCGTCTGCACCTCTCCGTTGCCGTCGATCGCGCGGCAGCGCAGGGTGTGCGTTCCGGATTCAGTCGCGTCCCACCGGTAGACCCATTGCCGCCAGGTATCGGCGCTGACCTCGCCGGACAGCGCCGCATCGTGCCAGTCGCCGTCGTCGATCTGCACCTGGACAGCGGAAATGCCGCGGTGCTGCGCCCATGCGACGCCGGCGACGGCGACGGCGCTGCCCTTCGACAGCTGGGCGAAGCCGGCGGGTACGTCGATCCTGGATGCGGTCTTGATCGGTGCCTGCGGCGCCCAACCGCGGTCGGTCCAGTAGGCCGTCACCTCCGTGAACCTGGTGACGTTCAGGTCGACGACCCACTTGGTCGCCGACACGTAGCCGTACAGCCCGGGGACGACCATCCGCACCGGGAAGCCGTGCTCCAGCGGCAGCGGGTCGCCGTTCATCGCGAACGCCAGCAACGCGTCCCGGCCGTCGGTCAGCGCCTCCAGCGGGGTCGTCACGGTGAAGCCGTCGTAGCTGGTGGACAGCACGCAATCCGCGCCGGCCTGCGGTTTGGCCATCGCCAGCACGTCCGCGATCCGCACGCCCTGCCAGCGGGCGTTGCCGGCCAGATCGCCGCCGACCTCGTTGGAGACGCAGGTCAGGGTGATCATTCGTTCGATGGACGGCATCGCCGTGAGATCCGTGTACGTCAACGTGATCGGGTTGTCGACCATCCCGTGCAGCCGCAGTTCCCAGATGTCGGTGGTGACCCGGGGCGGAAGGAAAGCGGTGTCGACCCGGTAGAAGTCGGCGTTGTCGACCACGAACGGAGTGATGCCGGGAACCTCCAGCGCGACGTCACCGACCTGCTGCTCATCGGTGGGCACCGGGAGCGACACCGCGCTCCGGCTGGCCGTGACCTCCGCGGTGCTGGGGATCCACCGGGCCAGCGCTCCGGCCACGGCCGCCGCCGCGGCGCCGATCGCGGCGAGCCGGAAGAACTGCCGACGGTCGACGGTTCCCAGGGCAGTGCCGGCCCGCTCGCCGGTCCGGGTCAATGCCGACATCGGATGCGCGGCACCGGATGTCGTGGCTTTCGGATTCTCCGGATCAGCCTCACCCTGCGCCCCCTTCGACTGCACCGCCAGCCGGGTTTGATCCTCATCCCACGCAGCTGACGGTGCAGTCGACCCCTCGATGGCCCCCACGGTGGCAATGGTGTTCGGGCTCTTGGTCACGACCTGACGGCGGAACACCGTCACCAGAAACACGATCCCAACCGCTCCGCCAACCAGCAGCGGAATCAGGTCGACGATTCCGGCCCCTGACCGGGTGAGGACCGCGACGGCGGCCACCACGATCAGCGCGACGGTGATTCCCACGGCAATCCGAGGGCTGCGCCTGGCGACGATCCCGATCACTGCTGCGACCACGACCAACGTGACGCCCATCCCGACGGTCAGCGCTGTCTTGTCGTTCTGACCGAACGTCTGGATCGCGAATTCCTTCAGCCACTCCGGCGTGAGCTGGATGAACGACTGGCCGAGCGACGTCAACGGGGACGCCGGAGTGTCGAACACGCCGATCCATCCGCCGAAGGCCGCCAGCAGCTCGGCGACGCCGACCGCAAGGCCGACGGCGATGACCCCGACGAGCGCCGCCAGCGCGACACCGGGTCGCCACGGGCCGGGCCCGGGCGGGGTGGGATCGACCGCCGGGATCGGCGGCGCGCTGCTGGTCATGCCCGGGGTTCGGGGCGTCTGAGCGGCCGGATGGGTCGGTGGGACGGAATCTTCGTCGCTCTGGTCACCTGCGAGGGGTTGCTGCGTCGGCTCGGGCACCCTTTCATGGTCCGCTGATTGCCCTCCGGCGGCGGCAGCCGTCACCGATCTGTAAGGGAAGACCTGCGAACGAGGACGGACCATCCGGGCCCGCGTCGGCAACGAATGGCCCTGAAAGTAGGCACCCGGCACGCACATTCCTCGCCGGGGCGAAAGGATGAGCCGATGCCTCCCCCGGAATCCCCGGCCCCGCGCCCGCAGGGCCACCGGCGACGGACGTTGACGCCCGTCCCGGAGTCGGCCGACCAGCCGGCCAGCCCCGAGGAACTGCTCGGACTGACCGCGCTCGGGCAGGAACACGCCTTCGAGAAGCTCTATGACGCGTTTGCGGCCCGGGTCTTCGGGCTGGCCCGCAGGATCGTCCGGGATCCCAGCCAGGCCGAGGAGGTCGCGCAGGAGGTCTTCTTGGAGATCTGGCGCCGAGCAAGCCGTTTCGATCCCGCCAAGGGCTCGGCGACATCGTGGATCATGACCCTGACGCACGCCCGTGCCGTCGACCGGGTGCGGTCGGCGCAATCGGCCACCGATCGGGAGACCAAGGTCGCGCAGGCCTCCGTCGAGCGGGACATCGACACGGTGGTCGAGGCCGTGGAATCTGGACTGGAACGCCGCGCCGTGCAGCGGTGTCTGGGCACCCTCACCGAGCTGCAGCGCGAATCGATCACGCTGGCCTATTACAGTGGCTACACCTATCGCGAGGTCGCCGAGTTGCTCACCGCTCCCTTGCCGACGATCAAGACCAGACTGCGTGACGGTCTCATCCGGCTTCGCGACTGCCTGGGGGTGGGGGCATGACGAGCATGACTTCCGATCCGCATCTGAACACCGGCGTGCTGGCGCTGGACGCGATGCCGGACGACGAGGCGACCGAGGCCATCGCACACATCGAGGACTGCGAATCGTGCGCCGCCGAGCTCGCCGGCTTCCTGGAAACCGCGGCACTGCTGGCTTCCGTCGCCTCCGAAGTGCCGCCGGCGGCGTTGCGGCGCGCGGTGCTGGCCGCGATCGCGGTCACGCCGCAGTTGCCGCCCATCGTCGGTCTGCACGAGCGGCACGCTCGCCAGGGCCCACGTCACGCCCAACCGGACGACGAGGCGACCGTGCCGACACCGACGCCGTCACCGACTGTTCCTGACACACCCCCGACGAGCGGCACCGTGGTGCCTTTGCGTCGACCGTGGTACCGGCGTCCGGCGGCGTTCATCGCGGCCGCGGTGGCGGCGGTGGTGATCGGCGGCGGTGTGGTGGTCGCGGTCAATCGCACGTCGAATCCTCCCGACCAGCAGGTTGCGCTGGAGCAGTGCGTGCAACAGGCCGGAGACGCGCAGGTGCTCAAGCCCGCCGACGCGCAGGGCGAGGTCAGGTATGCCCCGTCGTGTGGTGCAGCACTGGTGGACGTGTCGGGGCTGCGTGACCTGCCGGCCGACCGGACGTACCAGCTGTGGGTACTGGCCGGCTCGAACGCCAGGTCGGTGACCCTGTTGAACCAGGCGGCGGACGGCCAGCCGCAGGTGTGGGCGGCGCCGACACAGGCCGGCGATACCGCGATCGGGATCACCGAGGAACCCGCGACCGGCTCCCCGAAACCCACCTCGGATCCGATCTGGGCGGTCGCCCTTCCGGCGTGAGGATCACCCGCTGCCCGCTGCCCGCTGCCCGCTCACCCGCTGCCCGCTGCCCGCTGCCCGCGACTCGGTGCGAGATCGCGCCCGGTCGGGGAGGACCACGTCAGTCGTCAGTCGTCAGTCGTCAGTCGTCAGTCGTGAGCCGTGGGACGAACANGCGCCGGCACACGCGGCGTCCGTCGCTGACGGGCGGACCGGCTCGCCCACCCCGGTCGCGCGGGTCGGGCACCGCGGGCGGAGCTCACGACGGACGATGGCGTCAGAGGGGATCGGCACGCGCGTGCAACCGAAGTACCGATACGGTCCGTCCATCCGTTACGGCAGGAGGGTCAGTGGGGCCGGAGGAGGAGGCGGAGTTCGCCGTGTACGTGACCGCCCGACGCGATCGGGTGCGCCGGACGGCGTACCTGATCTGCGGTGACTGGCATCGCGCCGACGACCTCACGCAGATCGCCTTCGTCAAGCTGTATGGCGCCTGGCAGGGCATCCGCAACCGCGCGGCGCTGGATTCCTTCGTTCGGTCCTGCCTGGTGCGGGCGGCGGTGGACGAGTCACGGCGGCCGTGGCGGCGGGAGCGGGCTGTCGAGGTGCTGCCCGAGGTTCCCGACGTCAGCGACCTGTCCGACCTGGTCGCCGACCGTGCGGTGATCCGGCAGGCGCTGGAAGAGGTACCCCCCGGCCAGCGCGCGGTGCTGGTCCTGCGGTATTTCGAGGGGTCGAGCGTGGCGGAGGTGGCCCGGATCCTGGACTGCTCGGAGGGGAACGTGAAGTCGCAGACCGCGCGGGGATTGGCCGCGCTGAAGGCTGCGCTGATCAGCCTCGGTGCGGTGCAGGACCCGCTGACCATCGGCGAGAAGCGAGCCGCGACGGCCGGTCCCGGTGACGCGGCCGGTCCCGGTGACGCGGTCGGTCCCGACGGGGATCGGTCATGACGGACCAACACTCCGGGCCCGGCGGTTCCGGGCCGGATTTCCCTGGGCGGGATCTACCTGGGTCGGGTGCCCCCGGGCCGGAACTCGACCCCGACGAACAGCGCCTGGCCTCAATGCTCGCCGATCTCGCCGACGATCCCGAGGCGCCACCCTCAACGGTGACCGTGGCCTCCGTGCTGGCCGCGGTGCGCGCGCAGGCGGCGGCCGCCGATGCGTCCGGACCCCTTCCGGCACTGGATGTGTCGGTGCCACATGTTTCGGCGGCGGATGTCCCGGTGCAGGATGGGGCGGCAGGATCGGGCGGCAGCGTGGTGGATGGGCGTCACCGCTTCCACGGTCGGCGCCGCGCGGTGCTGGTAGGCGTGCTGGCGGCCGCGTGCCTGGCCGCCGTCGCGGCCGTGGTGATCCCGCTGTCGGTGCGGTCGTCGAACACCACGTCAGCCGAATCGGCCCTCAACACCATCGCCGACACTGCCTCGGTGGCCGGTCAAGCGGGGGAAGTTCCGGGACAGAGCGCTGCCGACCTGAGCGCCCCGGAGGCGGCCGCGGGCTCGGTCTCGGCCCAGCCGCCGGTGCCGGCTGGCAGCGGACTGGCGGACGCGGCCGTACCCGACCAGCCCCTGACGCCCGAAGCCGCCGGAGGCAGCGCTGCCGGTTCCGCGGCGTGCGCCTGGTCGCCCCTGAGCGTCGGCGCGACAGCCGCGTTGACGCGGTCGCTGCCATCCGGTCGGTTCGGCGCGCCAGGCGAGCTGATCGCCGGCTGCGCGGCCGAGCCCGTTGCGGGAGCCCGACTTCCGGACTCGACGGGCGGGTCGCTGGTGGTCACGGTGGTCACCGCCAAGCCCGGAGCCTGCGCGAGCGGATCGTCGAACCTCGATGCCACCGAAACCGGCGTCCGCTGCGTGTCGCAAGGTCCAGGGCGGTATCTGTCCACCGGCACCGGCGGCGCGCAGACGGCGTACATCTACGGCAACGGTCTGGAAGTGGCCGTCGGCAAGGACCAGTCAGCGACCGGGCTGCCGGAGGGTGCGCCGCTCACCGCCGATCAACTGTTTGCTGCGGCTCAGGCGGTGCTCACGGCCGCAGCCACAGGGTGAACCGCGTGACCGGCAGGAACCCCATCCGCAGGAAGCCGGGACGGCTGTCGTCGCTGGTGAAGGCCGCCGCTGGGAGCCCGGGCCCGTCGTCGATCCGGGCCCACACCAACGATTCCCACGCACCGCGCCGCCGCGCCGTTGGCAGCGTGGCGGCAAGGCAGAGGTTCACCACGCCGTACGCGACGTGACTGGATCCGATCGCAGCCGGGGTGCCCTCCACCGCCGCGACCCGGATACGCAGCGGGCCGCCCAGCAGGGCGGCCCCGAACAGCGCGTTGGGCGGCAGGCCGGCGGCCTCGGGCAGCGGGTATCCCCGTACCGCGACGGTCTCGGCCGTGGCGAGATCCTCGAGTGTGTGCGCCTGCCGGACCGCGACGCCCGTGTTCGACCGGAACATGTGCGGGACCGGCGCGCGGAGCACGAACATCGGATGACCGACGAGCACCCAGCCCCGGGAGGTGAGATCCGGCGTCGGCCACGCCGACAGAATCGTCGCCGGGTGGCTTCCGGGGGCGAAGAACTCGTCGATGCTCGCCAGCACCGGGCCGTCGGCGGCGAGCACCGGCTTGAGCAGCACGGCCTGGTTGAGGTAGGGCACGGGCACTCCGACGTCGGCCAGCGCCACCCCGGGCATTCTGGCGTGCCGACCCTCGGCTGCTTCCGCGATCAGGTCACCGAGGTCAGCCTGGTTGAAGAGGAACCGGCGCAGCACCGAATCGCCGACGGGAGTGTCGGGGCGCCAACCGTTCTCCAGGCTCATGCCTGCATCATGGCGGTCCGGGCGGCGATTCGGAAGGCGGAACAACGAAGCGGTGCGCAGTCCGCCGCAGAATGACGTGCCGATCAGCCCGCGAGCAGCAGCGCAACCGTCAGCCCCAGAATCACGGCGCTGGACACCATACCGGTGATCAGCCGGCCGCGCCTGCCGGTGAGCGTGCGGCCCAGCACCACGCCGCCGGCCACCAGCAGCAACTGCCAGGACGCCGAGGCGACGAACGCGCCGAGCACGAAAACCGTGCCCTGGCCCGCGGTGGACGCTCCGGCGGCCTTGCTGCCGACCACCAGCGCACTGAAATAGATCACCGTCGCCGGATTGAGCAGGGTGATCCCGAGCAACGCGCCGTAGGCGCGCAGCGGCGTCATCGACGAGTCGTCGGGCAAATCCTCGTTCTCGGCGGCGCGGTGATCGCGGATGGCCGAAACGGCGATCCCGATGGCGACGACCACCAGCGCGGCCGCCGAAACCCAGCGCAACGGTCCGGCAACGGCCGCGATGACTCCGGTCAGCGCTGCGCCACCGACCACGGCAAGCAGCGCGTACAGCCCGTCGGCGCTGGCCACCCCGAGCGCAGCGGCCGCGCCCACCCTGGGCGAAGTGCGAGCGGTGAGCGTCACCAGATATGTCGCGACGGCGCCGACCGGAATGGCGATGCCGAACCCGGCGAGCAGCCCCGCGACCAGGGACTCGGTCACGGCAGCACACGCGCCGCGGTCACCCGGTGCCTGGTCCGCCGCTGCGTCCCGACGATCGGGTCGACCGCAATGGTCGGCAGGCAACGGGGCGCGGTCATCCCGCGATCGTGACCGCAGGCCCGCCTCCGGGCAACCGCACAGGCAGCGGTGTGCGCGAAGGGAGAACGGCGAGCCGGGCTGGGACACTGGACCGGTGACGACACCTGCTACCCCGAACGTGCTGGCGCAGCGGTACGCCTCGCCCGACATGGTCGCGATCTGGTCCGCCCAGAACAAGATCATCGCCGAGCGCCGGTTGTGGCTGGCCGTGCTGCGCGCCCAGCGCGAGCTGGGGCTGGAGGTGCCGGACGGGGCGTTTGCCGCCTACGAGGCGGTCATCGGCGAGGTAAACCTGGGCTCGATCGCCGCCCGCGAGCGGGTGACCAGGCACGACGTCAAGGCGCGGATCGAGGAGTTCAACGCGCTGGCCGGGTACGAGCAGATCCACAAGGGCATGACGAGCCGGGATCTCACCGAGAACATCGAGCAGGTGCAGATCGCCGATTCGCTGCGGCTCGTCCGCGACCGCACCGTGGCCGTGCTGGCCGCGCTCGGCCGCCGGGCCGCCGAGTTCGCCGACCTGGTGATGGCCGGCCGATCGCACAACGTCCCGGCGCAGGCCACCACTCTGGGAAAGCGGTTCGCCTCCGCGGCCGACGAGGTGCTGCAGGCCTACCATCGGATCTCGGATCTGCTGGATCGATACCCGTTGCGCGGCATCAAGGGGCCCGTCGGCACGTCCCAGGACATGCTCGACCTGCTGGGCTCGGCCGACGCCGTGGCACACCTGGAAACCGCTGTTGCACAGGAGATCTCCGAGTCGTCCAGGCTGCTGACCAGCGTCGGCCAGGTGTATCCCCGGTCGTTGGACTACGAGGTGGTCTCCGCCCTGGTGCAACTGGCCGCGGGTCCGGCCTCGCTGGCCACCACCATCAGGTTGATGGCAGGCGCCGAACTTGCCACCGAAGGTTTCCAGCCCGGCCAGGTGGGCTCGTCCGCCATGCCGCACAAGATGAATGCCCGCTCCTGCGAACGGGTGTGCGGCCTCGCGGTGATCCTGCGGGGGTACGCCTCGATGACCGGCGAGCTGGCCGGCGCGCAGTGGAACGAGGGCGACGTCTTCTGCTCGGTGATCCGCCGCGTCGCGCTTCCCGACGCGTTCTACGCGATCGACGGGTTGTTCGAGACCTTCCTGACGGTGCTGGCGGACTTCGGCGCCTACCCGGCCGTCATCGAACGCGAACTGGAGCGCTACCTGCCGTTCCTGGGCAGTACCAAGGTGCTGATGGGCGCCATCCGGGCCGGAGTCGGCCGGGAAACCGCCCACGAAGTGATCAAGGAGCATGCCGTGGCGGTGGCCCTGGCCATGCGGGAGAAGGGCCAGTCCGAGAACGACCTCATCGACAGACTGGCTGCGGATGAGCGGCTCCCGCTGGACCGGGCCACGCTCGACGGGCTGCTGTCCGATCGGCTCGCCTTCACCGGGTTGGCCGGAGCCCAGGTCGAGGCGGTGCTCGCGCAGATCGGCGCGGTCGCCCGGGAGCATTCGGAAGCGGCCTCGTACCGGCCCGGCGCCATCCTCTGACCACCTGTCACGATGTTCTACGCCGAATGCGGTACATCGTTGCTTGCGATGTCGTTACGACAACATTGCGCGCAAGTGGCCGTGAATACGCGACTTTCGTCCGATCTCGGCCGAGTTCCGGGAGGCTATTCCCAAGGGCGATCACCCGGCGTAGCCTTTTAGTCACTCCAGCAGGCCACGATCCCGTGACGGGATCTGATGTCCGCGGAGCTGACGATTGTGGTCATGTGACAGGAACGGCGCGTTTCCGGCGCTCCATCGCTGTCCGCTGGTCGGCGACCGACGGTGGTCGGCGTTGACGGATCCAGGGGTTCGTGTCCGCCGGGTGCTGATGATCCGATCGTTCGACAAGTGCACATCCCGCGACTGCTCCGCACACCCCGCGCAGCCGAGCGAGCAGGCCAACCACAACGCCTGAGAAGGAGGCATGAATGATCGACACGCTGACACCGTTCCGGGCCGTCCAGGAGAACGCCACGTCGTTCTGCATGGACTGGCCGGTGTTCGAGTCCAAGGAGTTCGGCGAGACTCATTTCAACGGAACAGTGTTCGTGCTCGACGCGACCGGCAACAAGGTGTCCCATTTCGACTGGTCCGCGCCGTCGGACCAGGCGGCAGACGAGGCGCTTGGCCACATCGGGTGGACCCGCACCGGCCCGTGGGAGTCGGATGGCTTCGGCCGGCACAGCGCCAGGGTGGTCGCCGTCGCCGCCCGCGAACCCATCCCGCTGCCTGCGCAGCGCACCGTGCCGCTGGCCGAGGAGGCAGCACTGCACCTCGCCTGAGGCCCGCAGACCGCCCGGAGACGTTCGTTCAGAGAAATCCGTCCGGACGCGGTGTCCTTGTGGGGGGTGCGCCGATCGTCCTGAGACGAAACTAAATGGTGAGGTGGCATGCGGAATCGACCCGTGGATCGCGGGTGAGTTGGGGCATGTTGTTAGAGGGCGAAGAATGCGGGT
>JGI20200J14955_1000336_pt1 | contig 10686 bp, 10 predicted proteins | sample NGESurshal092012_FD_14955 | JGI IMG/M metagenome (IMG submission 14955) | reverse complement strand
CGCATCCCTGTAACGCGGCCACGCCCGGGCCGTCCTCAACGACGGTCCGGGCGGCTCCACGTCATCGACTTTCCCTTCCGACTTTCCCTTCCGCTGCAGCACTTCTTCCCGAATTGGAGCACTACATGGACTGGACCCTGGAAGTCGTGATCGTCCCGGTCAGTGATCTCGACCAGGCGATCGCCTTCTATCGCGACAAACTCGGCTTCGCACTCGACCACGACACCCGCAACGAGCACATGCATGTCGCGCAGCTGACCCCGCCGGGATCGGGTTGCTCCATCGTCGTCGGTGACCTGCCGTCCCAGAAACAGATGACTCCCGGCTCCCTGCACGGCCTCCAGCTCGTCGTCTCCGACGCGGCGGCCGCGCGCCAGCAGCTGATCGACCGCGGGGTCGAGGCCAGTGAGGTCACGGTTTTCGACGAGCGGGACGGTGGGACCTTCTTCGGTTTCAGCGATCCGGACGGCAACTCCTGGGCGGTGCAACAGATCAAGGCCCGCGCGGCGAAGCCGCTGATCCCGGTCGAGGCACGTGGCCGCTTCGGGGAAGAGCAGGACACGCCGTAGTCGCCTGCGACGAAGTCGCCAGGCGCCAGGCGCCATCGTGCTTTTAGTCGAGTGCGACGAAGTCGCCAGGCGCCATCGAGCTCTCAGTCGACGGACGCTCCGCAGGTGGTGTTCAGGATGGTCCCGGTCATCGACCTCGCCAGGTCGGACGCCGCGAAGACGGCCATGTTGCCGATGTCCTCGAGCGTCGCCGTGTGGCCCAGCATGGTCGGCTCGACCAGCATGTCGGCGATGTCGTCCCGGCCCGGGAAGTCCTTGGGAAGGGTTTCCATCAGCCCACCGGTCTCGATGGTGAGGACCCGGATGCCGTACTCGCCCAACTCGGCCGCCAGTTGTCGGCGAAGCGTGTCGACGGCGGCCAGCGCGACGATGAAGCCGCCGATCGAGTAGTGCCGGATGGGGTTGCGGGCGCCGCCGCCGCCGAAGGTGAGGATCACGCCGGAACGCTGCCGGATCATCTGCCGGGCGGCGGCGCGGGCGGTGAGAAAGGTCGACCGCACCGCCGTCGCCACCGGCTTGTCGAAATCCTCCCAGCTCATCTCGGCGAGCGGCGTGCCCTGCACGTCCTGGACGTCGATGAGATTGAACGAGATGTCCAGACTGCCCGCCTCGGCGACGACCCGGTCGGCGAGGGTATCCACGGCAGCCTCGTCCAGGGCATCCACGACGGCAGTTTCGGCCGCTCCGCCGGCCGAGCGGATCGATTCGGCCACTGCCTGCAACGCCGCCGAGGTCCGCCCGGCCAGGAACACCCTGGCACCCGCGCGGGCGAAGGCTCTGGCCACCACGCTCCCGACGGCGCCGGCTCCGCCGTAGACGACCGCGTTCCTGTTCTCCAGCAGCATGTCCTTCTCCTGTCGTCTCCGGTGTTGCCTTCCGGGGAATCCTGATCCTGTCGACCGCCGATGACCCGGTGAGTCATCGGTGCCGGGCGGCGGCGGCCCGCCACAATCTCAAGGCGTGACCAGCCCCTCCAGCACGTGACAATGGCATGATGCCGCTGCCGCTGACCGACACCCTCGTCTCCTACCCCGCGGGATCGGTGCTCGATCGGGCCACCGTGCTGTCGATTGTCGTCCGTCACGCCCATGGCGTTGTGCTCACCGACAGGACGCCGTTCCACCCGGTTGATCCGCGCTGGCCCGACCAGGGAACCGATCTCGGGACGCTGACCTGGGCCAGCGGTTCAGGGCAGGTGGTCGAGGCGACGATCGGCGCCACCGACGGCACCCAGCTGTTGGTCGGCAGCGAGGTGACGGTCCGCCGCGGCACACCCGGATGGGCCTTCGTGGTCGCGCACCTGCTTGCTGTGGACGCGCCGTTGCCGGCGGAGGGCGAGATCGTCACGCTGACCGTCGACGGCCAGCACCGGGTCGCATTGTCCGCCGGCCACACCGCCTGCCACGTCGCCGCTCTCGCGCTCAACGGCGCGCTCGCCGACCGCTGGCGACAACCTCTCGGCGCTGGTGGACGCACCGACGGACTCGGCAATCCCGACTTCGATCAGCTGGCGATCACCTCATCGGTGATCCAACCGTTCGGCGCCGCCGACACCTATCGGGTGGGAAAATCCCTGCGCAAGAAGGGCTTCGATCCGACGGACCTGGACTGCGCCCTGCCCACAGTTGCCGACCGGGCCAATGACCTGCTGGCCGGCTGGGTGGCGGCCGGTGCGCCGATCGAGCTGGAGGTGTCAGGGCCGCGGCTGACCGACCTGCGCACCTGGATCTGCCGATTGCCCGAGGGTATCCAGCGTATTCCCTGCGGCGGAACGCATCTGGGCTCCCTGCATGAACTGAGCGCGATCAGGGTGGCGCTGACCTTCGACGCAGCTGCGGGCGAATTGGTGATGACAACTGAGGCCACGCCGGCCGAGCGACTCTGAAGGCTCTGCCGTAACGACTCTCAGGCGCCGAACCCGGGATCGGCGACGCCTTCCGCGTCCTGCAGGACCCGCAGGATGTTGCCGCTGGTCAGCGCCTCCAGCTCTGCGTCTGACCAGCCCCGATCGGCGAGCTCGCTGAGCAGCGCCGGGTAGGTGGAGACGTCCTGGAGCCCGATCGGCAGGTCGCTGACCCCGTCGAAGTCACCGCCGAGGCCGATGTGCCGCACCCCGGCGACCTCCCTGGCGTGCTCGATGTGGTCGGCGACCTGCTGGAGAGTTGCTCGTGGTGCTGGGTTCTCGACCTGCCATGCGGTCAGCTTCGCGACCACGACCGGATCCAGGTGCTCGCCCGCGTGCTCGGTGTAGACGGTGACCTTGTCCAGCCCGAGGGCGTGCCGCTCGGCGTCCTCGGCCGTCGCGTGGTCGGCGCACTCCTGCGAGACGAAATCCGGCACGAAGGTGATCATGACGACGCCGCCGTTCTCCGCCAGTCGCTGCAACGCCGAGTCCGGCACGTCGCGCACATGATCGGTCAATGCCCGGCAGGAGGAATGCGAGAAGATCACCGGAGCAACGCTTTCGTCCAGGGCGGCATGCATGGTCGGCGGCGCGACATGCGAGATGTCCACCAGCATCCCGATCCGGTTCATCTCCCGGACCACCTGGCGTCCGAACTCGGTCAGCCCGCCCGCCGCGGGGACGTCGGTCGCCGCATCTGCCCATGGCACGTTCTGATTGTGCGTCAACGTCATGTACGCGACACCGAGCATTCGCAACATGCGCAGCACACCCAATGAATTGTCGATACTGTGCCCGCCCTCGGCGCCCAACAGCGCGGCGATCCTTCCACCGGCCATGACCCGCCGGACGTCGGTCGCCGTCATGGCTGCCGCGAACGTTTCCGGGTATGCCGCGACAATCCTTGACACACAGTCGATCTGCTCGAGGGTGGCGGTGACGGCGGCACCGCCGGTCAGTGTGCCCGGCACGTACACCGAAAAGAACTGCGCCCCGACGCCGCCGGTGCGCAGGCGCGGGATGTCGGTGTGCAGGGTGGGTTGGTGAACGGCAATGTCCCTGGCGGTCAGGTCGTAGTCGACCTGCTTGCGCAGCGCCCAGGCCAGGTCGTTGTGACCGTCGAACACCGGTGCGCGCCCGAGCAGTTCGGAGATGCGTTCGCTGCTCATCGCATGGCCGCCAGACGCTGCACGGCCTCGTCGATGACCCCGTCACGTTTGCAGAACGCGAAGCGCACGAACGGCTTTCCATCGCGGGGATCGTCGTGGAACACCTCGTCCGGCACCGCAACGACGCCGGCGCGGTGCGGCAGGTCGAGGCAGAACTGCATGCCGTCGTCCGATCCCAGCGGCCGGATGTCGGTCATCACGAAGTAGGTTCCCTGCGGCCGGAGCACGTCGAACCCGGCCGCCTGAAGGCCGGCGCAGAGCCGGTCGCGCTTGGCCTGCAGGCCGTCCCGCAGCCCTCGCACCCACGTCATCTCGGTGCGCAAGGCCCCGGCCACCGCCGGCTGGAACGGAGCGCCGCCGACGTAGGTGAGGAACTGTTTCGCCGCCCGGACGGCCGCCACCAGCGGCGCGGGACCGCAGGCCCAGCCGATCTTCCACCCGGTGACGTTGAACGTCTTCCCGGCGCTGGAGATGGTGACCGTGCGCTCGGCCATCCCGTCGAAGGTCGCGAGCGGCAGGTGCCGCGCATCGTCGTAGACCAAGTGCTCGTAGACCTCGTCGGTGAGCACGATCAGGTCGCGGTCCACCGCGACCCGGGCAATCCCGGCGAGCTCCTCGCGGGTCAGCACCGTCCCGGTCGGGTTGTGCGGCGAATTCAGGATGAGCATCCGGGTGCGCGGTCCGACCGCGGCCGCCAGTTCGTCGACATCCAGCGCGAATCGACCCGTGCTGTCCGGGCGGAGTGGCACCGAGCGATGGCTACCGCCGGCCATCGCGACGATCGGCGGGTAGGAGTCATAGTGCGGTTCCAGCATCAGCACCTCATCGCCCGGCTCGCACAGCCCGATGACGGCGGCCGCGAGAGCCTCGGTGGCCCCGACGGTGATGAGCACCTCGGCGTCGGGATCGAACCGCTGGCCGTGGTCCCGCAGGCGGGCGTCGGCCACGGCCTGACGCAATTCGGGGATTCCGGGACCCGGCGGGTACTGGTTCACGCCCTGCGCAATGGCCCGCTGCGCGGCTGCCAGCAGGGATGGCGGGCCGTCGGTGTCCGGGAAACCCTGACCCAGGTTGATCGAGCCGGTGGCGACCGCGAGCGCGGACATCTCGGCGAAGATCGTCGTGGTGTACGGCCGCAGGCGCTGCACCAGCGGGTTGGCCAGCCGCGGCGTCAGAGAATCGGCCGATGTCATGGGTCATTCCTACCGTGCCGGGTGAGCGCGCACGCGGGCGGGAACTGTCCCGATGTGCGCCCGAAGGAGAACGACCCCACCCGCTCCGCCCAACACGTGACAATGGCGTCATGAGCACCACCGAATCCCAGCCGACCGAATCGGCCGGTCCAACGGGCGTGGCCGATCCCGTGCCCGATCTGGCCGGGGCCGTCAACGACTCTGTGAGCAACCCACCCCCGGCAGCGGACTCCCCGGCAGCGGACCTCCCGGCAGTGGACCTCCCGGCAGTGGACCTCCCGGCAGTGGACCTCCCGGCAGTGGACCTCCCGGCAGTGGACCTCCCGGCAGTGGACCTACCGGCAGTGGACCTCCCGGCAGTGGACCCCCCGGCTGGAGCCCCCCCGGCAGCGGACCGCCCGGCTGGCGCCCGCCCGGCTGGCGCCCCCCCGGCAGCTGTGCCGGCGAAGCGGGCACCCGCGCCATTCATCCCGGCGTTCGCCACCGGGGCGCTGAGCCCGGCCGACGAGGAGCGGCGACGACGGTTGAACCGGATGAAGCTGATCGCCACCGGTGCGCTGGTGCTGATGGCCATCATCTTCGTGATCGCGTTCTCGCTGCAGGACCGGTATCCGTGGCTCGGCTACGTCAGGGCCACCGCCGAGGCAGGGATGGTCGGCGCGCTGGCCGATTGGTTCGCGGTGACCGCGCTGTTCCGCCGGCCGATGGGTTTGCCGATCCCGCACACCGCGATCATCCCGAACCGCAAGGACGCGATCGGCTCGTCGCTGTCCGAGTTCGTCGCGACCAACTTCCTGTCCGAGACCGTGGTGCGCGAGAAGCTCGCCGGGTTCTCGGTCGCCAAGAGGGTGGGGGAGTACCTCGCGCGCCCCGAGGCGGCGCAGCAGGTGACGGCCGAGCTGGCGACCGCAGTCCGCGGCATCAGTAACGTGCTCAGCGACGATCAGGTCGCCGACCTCCTGGAATCCATGGCGCGACGGAAGATCGCCGAGACCAGGATCGGCCCGCCGCTTGGCCGGATCGCCGAGGAAGTCTTCGAGCGGGGCGACCACCACGGACTGGTCGATTTCGTGATCGACCGGTGCTACGAATGGATCCGCGACAACTACACCGCCGTCTCCCGGGTGGTCTCCCAGCGCGCGCCGTCCTGGTCGCCGAAGTTCCTTGACGGGATCGTCGCCGACCGGATCTACCACGAGGTCGAGGCCTTCGCCCTGGCCGTGAAGACCGATCCCGACCATCAGCTGCGGCACGCGCTGGACACCTTCCTCGCCGAGTTCGCCAGGGACCTGCAGACCGACCCGGCGACGATGGAACGCGCGGACGCCGTCAAGGACCGGATCATCGCGAATGCAGAGGTGCGCTCGCTGGCGGCCAGCGCCTGGTCGTCGGTCAAGGACTCCTTGCTGGAGGCGGCCGAGGATCCGCAGTCGCCGCTGCGCCGCTCGGTGACCGACGGTCTGATCTCTTTCGGCACGCAGCTCACCGAGGACGGCCCGCTGGCCAAGAAGGTGGACGGCTGGGTCGCCGACGTCGCTGGCTATATCGCCCGGCACCACGCTCGCAGCATCACCGGGATCATCGACGAGACCATCGCCCGCTGGGACGGCGAGGCGACCAGCCGGAAGATCGAGCTCCAGGTGGGCCGCGATCTGCAGTTCATCAGGATCAACGGAACGGTGGTCGGGGCGCTCGCCGGGTTGCTGATCTACACCTTCGCACAGCTGTTCCTCTCGTAATCGCAGCACCTTTACGCTGGGTGATGACGAATTGCTGGCGGCACGAGTTTGCGCGTCAGATGACCACGGCGTGCGATGCCTTCGCTTTCTCAATTTGCACTGCGAAAGGGATTGCGCGCGCTATGAGAATGGTGGAACCATTTACTTATGGATATCAGCGAACGTTCTTTCGGAAGTTCGGGGATCCAGCCGTCGCGGGTGACTCCGGGCGCACTTGCCGTCGGCGCGACATCGGTGATGGTCTTCTGCATCCTCCTCGGGCTGTTCCTGCACGGCGCGGCCAGTTTCCTGCTGTTCGGAGTCGCCGCGACGTTGGCGATCTATCTCGTGCTGATCGGCGGGGCGTTCGTCGTCGATGGGGCCCGCCGGCGTCAGCCTCCGCACTCGGGACTCTGAACAAGGTCCTGCTCTCGTCCGCCGGCGCGAGGATGGCCGAATCGTCGCTGTCGGTGTGATGTGCTGAGATCTCGTGCATGGAGAAACCCATCGCAACCTTCGATCTGGTCGTGCTGGACACCCCGCGGCCTCGCGAACTCGCCGACTTCTACTGCGCACTGCTCGGTTGGAAGATCGTTCGCGAGGACGACGATTGGATTACGGTTCGCGGCGGCGACGGTGCGGGCTTGGCTTTCCAGCTCGCGCCCGATCATGTGCCGCCGACCTGGCCGGACAACACGATCCCGCAGCAGTTCCATCTGGACCTGGACGTCCCCGATCTCGACGCTGCGGAGGTTCGAGCCATCGGGATCGGAGCGGAGCCGACCGGGAGTCCGGAGGGCGAAAGTTCATTCCGGGTGTACAAGGATCCGTCGGGGCATCCCTTCTGCCTGTGCCTTGCGTCAGAGGTACAGGCTTACCCTGGGGTGACGTGAGCTGTGCCGGTCAGGCAGGTGTGAGCGCGCGGTAGTCGGTCCGCCGTGGGCCGACCACGCTGTGGGGCCGGGCGCGAGCCAGCGTCGTTGCAGTGTTCGCCGGGGGCCGGGCAAGAGCTGGCAGGGTGAGCGGGTGCGCTTCACTCCTGCGACTCCTGAACGTCTGGTTGACAGCATCGCTCGTTGGATCGACGATCGCTCATCGGAGCGCGGCGTGGTGGGTTTCGACGGTCCCGAGGAAATCGGCACAGCGGCGCTGGCCGACAATGTCGCTGCCCGGCTCATTGCCGTCGGTCGACCAGCGGTGCGGGTGTCGACACGCTGGTGGTGGCGGCCAGCGTCACTACGGCTGGAGTTCGGTCGTCAGGAGGTTGACACCCTGCTGCGCGGGTGGGTCGACAGCGCCGCGCTCGGGCGGGAAGTCATCGCACCGCTGGCCGCGGGTGCGAGCCACATCGTTGCTCGACTGCGAGACCCCACTACGGACCGCTCGCTCAGGGATCAAACCGAGGCAGTGCCGGCGAACGCCCTGGTTCTGCTGGACGGCCCCTTCCCGGCAGCTCTGGAGTTCACCGTGGATGCGTTGGTTCACCTGAAGGTTTCGAACGCGGCGTTGGCCCGCCGCCTGCCCGCGGAACGGCAGTGGTGGATTCCGGGCTTTGAGCGGTACCGCAGGGAGTATCGGCCGGACGACCGCGCCGACGTCGTTGTCTCGTACGACCATCCGAGTGCGCCGGCGATGGCTGGGATCGGGTAACCGCGAACCGACCCTCGCACGAGCGACGCCGGGCGGAGGGGACACGGCGGAGGGGGAGTCCGCTTGCGGCGCCGGCGCACGGGACGCGGGACGCGGTAGCCGGCGCGCGGGACACCGCGGCGCGGTCGCCGACGCGGGATACGGCTGCTCGGGGGTCGGCACTTGGTAGTGTGGGCGTCGGCGACTGGCTGGCGCTGCCGATCGCCCCTGATGCCGTGGTGCCGCGAGGGCATGTCGGGAACTCTCGGCGCCCGAGGACCTTCGCGGCTGGTCCAGATGATCAGCGATCTATTCTTGGGACGATTCGGCGGCTTGAACTTCGCCCTTGCGCAATGGGCCGGCGGGCAATTCTTGGGGGGTCAATTCTTCGACGGGTAGTCGGTCGTCGTGTCTGGCGTCCGAGTGGCCGGTCGGGGTTGTCCATGTCTTGGCGTGTGGTCCGGTGCGTTCGGTCTGGTGCCCGGCGTGGGTTTTCGCTCGGTGCGCCAGGGCGCGCAAACAACTACTAATGGGTGAGCCTGGACGAGCACTGTCCGCACCGTGACGATACGGTCGGCGTGTGGGAGATATCTCCGACCCCCGGCCAGTTGGCCGGATTGGACCTGCGGCACCGCCAGCACGGTGGGGGACCGGATCCGGCAGGCAAAGGCATGGTGTTGCGGATCGTGGTGGTGAACGTGCACGGGTCCCAGCAGCGTCAAGTTCACTTCGATTTCCGACGGCGACTGTAGGCGTAAAACGAGATGAGTGCCGCAATGATAGCGAGCCCAGAAAGAATTAGGGTTGGAAGTGGCATCAACATCCTCCTACTGCGTCGCATCCATACTGGTAAGCGGCACCTATCACGCCCACTTCAAAACCTCCAACGATGATCAAAGACGCGGCTAAACTGGCCTCAGGCAGAGTGAACAACGCAGCAACTCCAAGAACTAATCCTGCTCCTGCTAAGAAGTCGCCGAAACTAAGCCCGTTTGGATCCCGGTAATTGATGGGGTTGTTACCTGCGTATGAATAGGGGTTTTGCTCCTGCCCGCTGGGGTCGGGTTGGGTGAAGCGGCCGGTGTTGGGGTAGTAGTAGCGGGCGCCGAATTTGGTGGCGCCGGTGGTGGTGTCGTACAGGCCGCCGGCGTAGCGGAAGGCGTTGGCGGCGGTCCCGGTGGCGGTGCGGGTCCGGCCGTAGGGGTCGTAGGCGTAGGCGGCGGTTTTCACCCTGCTCCTGTTGACGATCCCGACGGTGGAACCGAGGTTGTCGGTGAGGTAGTAGGCGCTGCCGGTGCCGGTGGTGGCGGCGATGAGCTGCCCGTCGGGGGTGCGGACGAACGACACCGTCAGACCGTTCCCGGTCTGCCGGGTCAAGCCGAGCATGGTGCTGCCGAAGGTGGTGGTGAACGCCCCGTTGTTCGCGGTCAGCATGGTGGTCTCGGTTTCCCCGAGGTAACTGGCGGTGGTGTGCGCGCCGCTGCCCAGGGTGGCGGCGGTGATCTGGTCCCGCCCGTTGATGGTGCTCGCGGTCACCGCGGTAAGCCCGACCGCGCTGTTCCCGGGGTTGGTTTTCTGGTTGCCGTCCGCGTCGTAGGACAGGCCCGCGGTGGACCCGTTCAGGGAGGTGAGTTCGTCGATCGCTTCGTATCCCTGGCTGGTCGTCTTTGTCACCCCACTCAGGACGGCGGTGTTGCTCGTCCGGTTCCCGTTCTTGTCATACGCGTACGCCCACGACGCGGTCGTCGCACCGGCACTGGTCTTCTCCGTGGCGGTGATCAGCCGGTTCAGGGTGTCGTACCCGAAGGTGGTGGTGGACCCTGCTGGACCACCGACCCCGAGTTTGTCACCCCGGGTCTGCACCAGGATCGTGTCGGTGGTGCCCTTCTTGTAGGTGTATGTCAGGTCGGACAACACGGTGGTCCCGTGCACGGCCTTGATCTCGGTGGGCCGACCGGAGGTGTCCAGCGTCGCGGTTAGTTCGTTGCCCGCGTCGGATTTGTAGGTGACGGTGCCGGCCGGGTCGGTGTAGGTCGCGAGGTTCCCGGCCGCGTCGTAGGTGACGGTGACCGCCCCCTGGCCGGGTGGGGTGATGGAGGTCTGCGGTTCAACCCCTCGTAGCCGGTTCCGCCGACCGAATCCACCATCGAAGTCAGCTCGCCGTCGCCGTCGCCGGAGTACACGATGTCCCGCCGACCGGAGTACGAAACCACGGCCACCGGACCGTTCCCGGACAGCACAACATTCTCGGATTCGCCGCTGTCGAAAGCAACCGGATTCCGACATCACCGGAACAGGGTTACTAGAGACGCGCCCCATTCTGTCGAGATCACCACCCACGGTAAGCCATCACCCTAACGAACCACAAGCAATCCAGTTAGGTTAACCCGTTCCCATCGATTCGCGCGCGTCGCAGTGAACCACCCCGGGTTTGCCGGAGACTCCGTCTCTTGGGAAGGATGGGGTCATGTCGAGAAGATCTGGGAGCTACCCGAAGGAGCTGCG
>JGI20200J14955_1000329_pt1 | contig 10838 bp, 6 predicted proteins | sample NGESurshal092012_FD_14955 | JGI IMG/M metagenome (IMG submission 14955) | reverse complement strand
CCCGCTTCGCTGTTGCCCACTCTCTCAACGTCAAGTTAGTCATCGACGATAACGACGTGACGATTGCCGGCCATCCCTCCCAATACCAACCGGGTTACGACCTTAGCCGCACCTTGGGGGGACACGGACTGGCGACCTTGGCAGGAGAAGGGGAAGACCTAGACAACCTCTACCGCCGACTTTGTCAAGCGGTTGCGACAGATGGACCGGTGGCTGTCATTAACAGGCGGAAGATGTGCGTCGGCATTGAGGGACTGGAGGGTTCGCCCCATGGACACGACGTGATTCCCCTGGACTTAGCGATTGCTTACCTGGAAAAGCAGGGGCAAGATGCTGCGGCAGCATACCTCAAGGGCATCCCCAAGCTGAAGAATCCCTTCACTTACCTCGGTTCTAGCAGCCGTATGGGGTCGAATCGTAATGTCTTTGGTGACACAGTCGTCTCCATCCTCAGTCGGATGGGCGAAGCCGAACGTCAGGGAAAAGGTACTGTGTGTAGATAGCGACTTAGAAGGTTCCTGTGGGCTGCAACAAATTCGCCAAGCCTATCCCGAAATCTTTATCAGTGGGGGGGTCATGGAACGGGCCAACTTTTCGGCGGCGGCGGGCTTTGGCATGGAGAAAGGCAAGCAGGGCATCTTCGCTACCTTCAGCGCCTTTTTAGAAATGTGCATCTCCGAAATTACCATGGCGCGGCTGAACTTCTCCAACGTCCTCTGTCACTTCTCCCACGCCGGTATTGACGATATGGCGGACAATACCTGCCACTTTGGCTTGAACAATATGTTTGCCGACAACGGACTGGAGGACGGCTACGAGACTCGCCTCTACTTCCCTGCGGATGCAGTACAGATGAAAGCCTGTGTGGAAGCTGTATTCAACGATCCGGGACTGCGCTTTATCTTTTCCACCCGTTCCAAAGTTCCTAACCTCCTCGATGAGTCAGGCAAAGACCTCTACAGCGAGGGCTACACCTTTATTCCTGGCAAGGATGAAGTTGTCCGGGAGGGAACGGCGGGCTACATTGTCAGCTTCGGCGATAGCCTCTATCGCGCTCTGGATGCGGTGGAGCGGCTCAAGCAAGAAGGAATTGACGTGGGCTTAATCAATAAACCCACCTTGAATGTAGTAGATGAGGAAATGATGGAAAAAATCGGTCAGTCCCCCTTGGTGGTGGTGGTGGAAGCCTTCAACCGACGGACGGGATTGGGGAGTCGCTTTGGTTCCTGGTTATTGGAGCGAGGTTTAACGCCTAAGTACGCCTATCTGGGCACTTACCGAGAAGGTTGTGGCGGACTGTGGGAGCAATATCCTCACCAGGGGATCGATTCGGACGGGGTTATGAACGAAGTCAGAAAATTGGCGAGCGAATAAGTGATTCAACCTTGAATGGAGCCACAAACTCTCAAAATAGAGGCGCGTNATGCAGCAGGCTAACCNNCAGATGTCTTCNACAGATCCGACAGACTTTCTGGTTTGTGGCTTGGGGAGTTTGGGGCAGCATTGTGTAGTGGCGCTGAAAGAATTTGGCGTGACGGTGAGGGCTATTGACCTCACCAATAAGGAGTACTGGAATATTCCCGAACTGCCGGATTTGCTAGATCAGCTCCTGATTGGGGACTGTCGCTACCCTAAGACGCTAGAAACAGCAGCGTTAGATCAGTGTCGAGCTGTGCTGCTGGTGACCAGCAATGCGCGGATAAATATCGAAGCAGCCTTTGCTGTGCGATCGCTCAACCCAACGGTGCGCTTAGTCATTCGCTCCGCCCAGGATAATCTAAATGCACTGTTGGCCCAACAGCTTGGCAATTTTGTAGCCTTTGAAGCCACCCAGCTCCCGGCAACGGCCTTTGCCCTGGCCGCCTTAGGAGGAGAAACCTGCGGCTTGTTTAAGTTGGACACCCATCTGTTTCGCGTGGTGCAGATGCAGATCGACCCAACCCATCCTTGGTGCGATCGCCGTAAACTAGCTGAACTCAATACTTCCACATGCCGGGTGTTAAGCCATATTCCGAAGGGTGCCTCGCTCAGAGAAGGTTTTTACCAGTGGGAACCGGAGGTCATGGTCCGAAATGGAGATGTGATCGCTTACGTTGAGGTTAGCGATGAACTGGCCCTTTCGTCTTCCACGACGCGCCCGAGGACGCCATCCTTCTGGCAACGGTTGCAAACCAGCCTGGCCGAAAAACGATGGTGGCCTGTCGATTTATGGCAAGGGAATCAGACCCAACGGGTTATCTTTCTATATACGGGCGTCATGCTAGGTCTATTTTTATTAGGAACCCTGCTGTACAAGTTGAACTATCCAGATATTGGCTGGCAGGATGCCCTAAATGTAGGAATTGTGTTGGCGATCGGCGGGTTTGATAACTTGTTTGGTCAGCTAAAACTGCCCTTTCCTATTCCCTGGTGGCTGCACCTATATAGTATCGGTCTGACCGTGGCGGGAACGGTATTTATTGGGATTCTCTATGCCAGTCTGACGGAACGAGTCTTGGCTGCTCGCTTTCAGTTTCTTCAGCGGCGTCCGCCTCTTCCCCGCCAAGATCATGTTGTCCTGGTTGGGTTGGGCCAAGTCGGTCAGCGGATCGCAAAACTCTTGCTAGACCTAAAACAATCTGTGGTTGGCATCAACGGCACGATGCTAGATCCTGACGAGTTACCCCAAATGCCCCTGATCGTAGGCAACTGGAGCAGTGCGTTTGAGAATGTAAACCTCAAGACAGCCCGCAGCTTGATTGCCGTGACCGATGACGAAGTCGTTAATCTCGAAATTGCCTTGATGGCCCATGCTGCCAATCCAAAGCTAAATCTGGTCATTTGTACCTTTGACGCACTCTTTACGCAGAATGTGACGCAGCTGATGCCCTATACCAAAGTGTTAGTCCCCTATGCTTTGGCCGCAGAGGCTTATGCCGGCACTGCGTTTGGTGAAAATATTCTGGAGCTGCTGCACCTCAATAACCAAACTATTCTGGTGACGGAATACCATGTTGAAAAAGCGGATACCCTGAACGGATTACTATTGGCTGAAGTGGCCTATGGTTATGGGGTCGTGCCCATTCTGCATCAGAAAAAACCCTCTGACCCCGTTCGGCTAATGCCCTCCTCGGAAATGCGCCTGCAAGAGGGCGAGCGTCTGGTTGTGTTTGCAACCATTGAAGGACTGCGGCGCATTGAGCAGGGAACGTCCCTAGCGCGTCAGTGGCAAGTGCACATAGAAAAGGCTTTTTCAGCAGAAGCAGCGTTTGAGGGAGGGATGGCGATTGTTCGGGTGACTGGTTGTGACATCAGTACGGCACGGGAGTTGATGAACCAACTTCCGGGGATCCTACCTTTCCTGCTCTATAAGCACCAGGCGCTGCGATTGGTGTACAAACTCAGTAAGGTTCGAGTTTCTGCTCATCTGATTCCGGCATCCGCACACTCTGAAATATTGTCTTGAGGGTTTAATTGGTTGGATGACAGCCCTTTAATTTCCTTTTTGCTAAGAAAAACAACGGGTTTCTGGGAAAAACAAGGGTTTTCATCGCAGACACAGTTACGTTCTTATTGTTTGCTTAAGGTGCCATAGCCTTGTCTTAACCATTGAGTGAGAAACTACCACGTGAAAGGCCAAGTCATTTTGAGGATGATGGCAGCCAAGGATAAGGGTTACATCTAAAAACTTTGGAACTCCTCTGTAAAGGAAAGGGATAGCGACTATGGTCACAACACCACAGAAACCGACCCAGGATACCTCTATTAGTGCTTTTGGGCAGGCAAGATCTACCATTCAAGGTACTCCGCTGAGTGCTGAAGAACTCTGGAAGCTTCATGCTTTCTGGCGCGCCTCTAATTATCTAGCCATTGGCATGATTTATCTGCGGGACAACCCCTTGCTGAAAGAACCCCTTAACCCTGAACAAATCAAGCTGCGATTGTTAGGTCACTGGGGCTCCAGTCCCGGTATTAGCTTTCTTTACACCCACTTAAATCGAGTCATTAAGAAATTTGACCAAGACATGCTGTTCATGGTGGGTGCAGGACACGGTGCGCCCGGTTTTCTAGGTCCTTGCTACCTTGAAGGAACCTATTCCCGGTTCTACTCCGAATGCAGCGAGAACGAAGCTGGAATGAAGCAGTTCTTCAAGCAATTCTCATTCCCTGGCGGCGTCGGAAGTCACTGCACCCCTGAAACCCCTGGTTCCATCCACGAGGGCGGCGAATTGGGTTATAGCCTCTCCCATGCCTTCGGTGCTGCTTTTGATAATCCCAATTTAATTGTGGTTTCTATGCCTGGGGATGGAGAGGCTGAAACAGGGCCTCTCGCAACCTCCTGGCATTCCAACAAATTCATCAATCCGATTCGGGATGGAGCAGTGCTGCCTGTGTTGCACCTGAATGGGTACAAAATCAACAACCCCACGATTCTTTCTCGGATTAGTCATCGAGAACTGAAGGCATTGTTTGAGGGCTATGGGTATGAACCCTATTTCGTGGAAGGTTCTGACCCAGAGTCGATGCATCAGGCAATGGCTGCAACCTTGGATCACTGTATCTCAACAATTCACAGCATTCAGCAGGAAGCCCGTTCTAGCGGTGTTGCAACTCGTCCGATCTGGCCGATGATCGTCCTGCGAAGTCCAAAGGGGTGGACAGGTCCTGGGTCAGTGGATGGTCATAAAGTCGAAGGGTTCTGGCGTTCCCACCAGGTACCCATGGGTGGAATGCACAGCAATCCAGAGCATGTGCGTCAGTTGGAAGAGTGGATGCGGAGCTACAAGCCGGAAGAACTTTTTGATGCCAACGGCACCTTGCTTCCTGAGATTAAAGAAATGGCACCAATCGGTGACAAGCGACTGGGTTCCACTCCCTACGCGAACGGCGGGTTGCTGCTACACGAGCTAAACATGCCTGATTTCCGGCAGTATGGGGTGAAGGTTGAAAAACCAGGAACGATCGAGGTTGAGAACACTAAACCTCTGGGGGTGTTCCTGCGGGATGTCATGAAAGAGAACATGACCAACTTCCGCGTCTTTGGTCCTGACGAAAACACCTCTAACAAACTGGGTGCAATCTACGAAGTCAGCAAGAAATTCTGGATCGCTGAATACCTGCCAGAGGATGCGGACGGTGGCGAACTGTCTCTCGATGGTCGCGTGATGGAGATGTTGAGTGAGCATACGCTGGAAGGCTGGTTAGAGGGTTATTTGCTATCCGGGCGGCATGGTTTCTTCTCCACCTATGAGTCCTTTGCCCATGTGATTGATTCCATGTTCAACCAGCACGCCAAGTGGTTGTCTATCTGCAATAACATTCACTGGCGAGAAGAGGTTGCATCCCTCAATCTGCTGATTACCTCCACAGTTTGGCGACAAGACCACAATGGTTTTACCCACCAAGATCCGGGCTTCATTGATGTGGTGCTAAATAAGAGTCCAGATGTGGTTCGCATTTATATGCCGCCTGATGTAAATACCTTGCTGTCGGTGGCGGATCACTGCTTACGTAGTAAGAATTACATCAATGTCATTGTGTGTGACAAGCAAATGCACTTGCAGTATCACAGCATGGATGCGGCGATTAAGAACTGCACAAAGGGAGTTGATATCTGGGAGTGGGCCAGCAACGACCAGGGCGTAGAACCGGATGTCGTGCTGGTTACGGCGGGTGATATTCCCACACAGGAATCACTGGCGGCATCGTGCATGCTGCGGGAACATTTCCCTGATTTGAAGATTCGCTTTATCAATGTGATTGATCTATTCAAGTTGCAGCCTGAATCAGAGCATCCTCACGGGTTAAGCGACCGCGACTTTGACAGTCTCTTCACCCCCGATAAACCGGTCATCTTCAATTTTCATGGTTACCCCTGGCTCATTCACCGACTCACCTACCGCCGAACCAACCACCAAAACATCCATGTGCGCGGCTATAAAGAAGAGGGTAACATCAATACCCCCTTAGACTTGGCCATCCAGAACCAGATTGATCGCTTTAGCATTGCGATCGATGTGATTGACCGAGTTCCCAAACTCAAGGTTGCAGGTGCTCACGTCAAGGAAATGCTCAAAGATGAGCAAATTGCTTGCACGAACTATGCCTATGAATACGGCATCGATCGCCCTGATGTTGTCAATTGGAAGTGGCCTTATTAGTTGATTCACGAGGTAAAGGGAATTAAAACTTTTGTCTGAATTCCCTTTACCGTGATTTGTGATCCAGAAGTCTGTGACTGAAACAAATGTTTTAAGACTGAGGGAGAATTTTCTGTGAAAAGTTACACCGTTTCAACGCAACCATTTTCTGATCAGGAACCCGGCACATCCGGACTTCGTAAGTCCGTTCCAGTTTTCCAACAACCCCATTATTTGGAAAATTTTATTCAGTCCATCTTCAATAGCTTGGAGGACTATCAAGGGCAAACCTTAGTACTGGGTGGAGATGGACGTTACTACAACCGAGAAGCTATTCAAATCATTTTGAAAATGGCAGCGGCCAATGGATTTGGACGAATTAAAGTAGGGCAACATGGCATTCTTTCGACTCCAGCAACGTCCTGCATAATCCGTAAATATCATACCTTCGGTGGCATTATTCTTTCTGCCAGCCACAACCCAGGTGGACCGAATGCAGATTTTGGGGTGAAGTACAACACCAGCAACGGTGGACCTGCGCCTGAAAAGGTGACGGAGGCTATTTTTACCCAGAGTAAGGTTGTTGATAAGTACCAGATTTTAGAAGCTCCAGAGGTGGATATTGACACCTTGGGAGAATCCCAGTTGGGTGACATGGTGGTGGAAGTGATTGATTCGGTCAGTGACTATGCAGAAATGATGAAGGCACTGTTTGATTTCGATCGCATCCACGAGCTGTTGACCTCTGGAAGCTTTCACATTTGCATAGATTCCCTACATGCCGTCACCGGTCCCTACGCCCGGCAGATTTTTGAACAGCAATTAGGCGCTTCCGTTGGAGCGGTACAAAACGGTGTGCCCTTAGAAGACTTTGGTGGCGGTCACCCTGACCCCAATCTGGTCTATGCCCATGATCTGGTTGAAATTATGTTTGGCGCTCATGCACCGGATTTTGGTGCCGCTTCTGATGGAGATGGCGATCGCAACATGATTTTGGGTCGTCAGTTTTACGTCAATCCCAGCGATAGCCTTGCGGTGCTGGCAGCCAACGCCACTCTGGTTCCCGGATACAAAGATGGGTTAGCAGGTATTGCCCGGTCCATGCCAACCAGTCAGGCCGCTGATCGGGTGGCGGCAAAACTCGGAATTGATTGCTACGAGACACCTACAGGCTGGAAATTTTTTGGCAATTTAATGGATGCTGGAAAAGTTACCCTCTGCGGAGAAGAAAGCTTTGGCACAGGGTCTAACCATATCCGTGAAAAAGATGGGCTTTGGGCAATGCTTTTCTGGTTAAACATTCTGGCGGTCCGTCAGCAATCGGTTGCGCAAATCGTTCAGGAACACTGGCAGACCTATGGACGCAATTATTATTCACGTCATGATTACGAGGCAGTAGACAGCGATCGCGCCCATACTTTGATGGAAAACTTGCACAAACTCATGCCCAAGTTAAAGGGCCAACTGTTTGGGCGTTACGAAGTTGAATACAGCGATGACTTCAGCTACACCGATCCAATCGATGGCAGCGTGAGTCAACATCAAGGCGTTCGCATTGGCTTTACCGATGGTTCTCGTATAGTCTTCCGTCTGTCTGGCACGGGCACCCACGGAGCGACCTTGAGATTGTATCTGGAAAGCTATGAATCGGATCTTGCCAAGCAAACTCTTGACCCACAAATTGCCTTGAAAGACTTGATTGTGATTGCGGACAAATTGGCTCATATCCGTGAACTGACAGGCATGGAAAAACCAACCGTCATTACCTGATTGAGCAGACCCTATCCAAGATAGATGCCCTTTATTGTTGTAACCAAATCTGGTGAAACCTATGAAAACAACCATTCAGACCATTCATGCTAGACAAATTCTGGACTCTCGCGGTAATCCGACGGTTGAAGTGGATGTTGTTTTGGCAGACAACAGCAAAGGACGGGCGGCCGTCCCCTCTGGTGCGTCTACGGGGAGTCGGGAAGCTCTGGAACTGCGGGATGATGACTCCAGTCACTATGGTGGCAAGGGCGTTCTAAAGGCAGTAGCAAACGTCAATGNGCCGATCGCTAATCTCCTGAAGGGAACCGATGCCACGGACCAGTCAACCGTTGATCAGAAAATGCTGAACCTGGACGGCACTGAATATAANAGCAAACTGGGCGCGAATGCTATTTTGGGGGTTTCAATGGCAGTTGCCCGTGCAGCGGCNGCTTCTAAAGATCAACCACTTTATCAATACCTCGGCGGCCNTGAAGCAACTCTGCTCCCTGTACCCTGTTTCAACATTCTCAATGGCGGTGTTCACGCAGACAACAGCGTAGACTTTCAGGAATTCATGATTGCTCCGGTNGGCGCACCCACTTTTTCCGATGCNTTGCGGATGGGAGCAGACGTCTACCATGCGCTCAAATCNATTCTGAAGCAAAAAGGCTACAGCACCGGAGTTGGCGACGAAGGCGGATTTGCCCCCGACCTNAAGGCNAATGTGGAAGCCATTGAACTGATTCTGCAAGGGATAGAGAAAGCTGGACTGAAACCGGGAGAGCAAATTNCGATCGCCCTCGACCCTGCGGTGACCGAACTTCATCAAGAAGATGGCACGTACCTGTTCTTNAAGTCNGATCAGAGTCGTAAAACTTCAGAGGAGATGATTGCCCTGTGGGAAAGTTGGGTTAACCAATTTCCGATTATTTCCCTTGAAGATGGCCTGGGCGAAAATGATTGGGACAGTTGGAAATTGCTGACGAAGCGATTGGGCAATCGCATTCAGTTAGTGGGTGATGATGCCTTTGTCACCAATCCCAAGATCATCAAGCAGGCGATCGCAGAAGGGGTGGGCAACTCTTCCCTGATTAAGGTCAACCAGATTGGCTCTGTTACCGAAACCCTCAACGCCATCAAGGACTCTAAAGCGGGCAACTACACCTGCATGGTCAGCCATCGCTCTGGCGAAACGCCCGATGACTTCATTGCGGATCTGGTGGTGGCCACCGGAGTTGGTCAGATTAAATCCGGTGCGCCCTGCCGGGGAGAGCGTCTGGCGAAATATAACCAGTTGCTTCGCATTGAAGAGGAGCTGGGAACCAGGGCGCATTACGCAGGTATGGCGGCATTTAAGGCAAAGCAACCGATTGCCTGACCCTGCCACCGCAAAAGCTGATCCATGAAAAAGCAACGCACACTTATCTTGACAGACGTGATTGAGAGGTTAAAGGTATGAATGTTGGCGAATTGAAATTTAAAGTATCGGAAGATGTGAAAGCACTGATCCCCGAACCAAAGTTGACAGCGCTGATTGAGGCGTTTTCACAAGTTGACTCGAACCAGGACGGGAAAATCGGAGTCGATGAATTCCTCGATTTCTCCTTAGCGAAAAAGAAAACTGATTTGATCAAGAAGTTTGAAACTCTGGATACCGATAAGGATGGTTTCATCGAGTTTGAAGAGTTTGTTGTTGCCACGGAACCGACTTTCAACATTCTAAAAAGGTTCCGTGAACTAGACCTTGACCGGAATGGACTTCTTTCGATTGAGGAAGCCCTTGACATTGCAGACCGACTTGTCTTACCCCTTAGCACCCAACAAGTTCAAACGAAGATGCATGAAGTTGATCGCGATGCTGATGGACAAATCACTTACTACGAATATCTAGGGGTGATCACTCATATTGGGTTTCAGTAATTATTGCTACCCCCGTTATGCCCATTTGATAAGTAAATGCATCCCAATCTAGCCCTCCCGGCCCCCCAACATTGGGGGAGAAGCAACCTTAGCGCATTCAAAAAGCAAAATGGTATTACATCTATGACTCCCCCCATCGTCCCCTTCTCTGCCACTAGAGAGAAAATTCAAGATCAGGTTGAATCCCTTTTCCCGACCGCAGACAAAATTCCAGAGGCATTCCGAATTCAGACTCCTGTCCATCAACGGGAGTATCTAATCAACGGAGAACTGCGTCGCTGGGATGGCGATGTTGAAGAGGTGATTTCTCCGATTCACATCCAAACTGATGAAGGATTGATGCCTGTTACGGTTGGGTATTTTCCCTTACTTTCCGAACAGGAGTCCTTAGAAGCCTTGAACGCTGCTGCTACTGCCTACAATCGAGGTCGCGGGGTGTGGCCCACGCTGTCTGTTGGGCAACGGATTGAGCATGTGCAAGACTTTGCCTACCGCATGAAAGAAAAGCGAGATGAAGTTGTTAAGCTCCTGATGTGGGAAATTGGCAAGTCTCATAAAGATTCGCAAAAAGAATTTGATCGCACCCTTGTTTATATCAAAGACACGATTAATGCCTTGAAGGATCTCGATCGAGTCTCATCCCGCTTTGAAATTGTCGAAGAGGTAATTGGACAAATCCGTCGGGCACCGCTTGGGGTAGTGCTGTGTATGGGACCGTCTAACTACCCCTTGAATGAAACCTTCACTACGCTAATTCCGGCATTAATTATGGGGAATACCGTTGTGGTCAAAACTCCCCGACCCGGCACATTGCCGTTGTACCCCTTGCTGGAAGCCTTTCGAGATGCGTTTCCGCCAGGAGTTGTCAATATCGTCTATGGTTCTGGACGCACCGTTACACCGCCCCTGATGGCCTCTGGAGTGGTGGATGCGTTTGCCTTCATTGGTTCCAGTCGTGCAGCCGATAATCTGGAGAAGCAGCATCCCAAGCCCCATAGATTGCGATCAATTCTGGGTTTAGAGGCAAAAAATCCCGCCATTATT
>JGI20200J14955_1000322_pt1 | contig 10959 bp, 11 predicted proteins | sample NGESurshal092012_FD_14955 | JGI IMG/M metagenome (IMG submission 14955) | reverse complement strand
TTGCCACGCACGCGAATGGGGACTGGGCGTAACCGAGTGTGGCGACTGTCCCCCCGAGAGAGAAGTAGACCCTACGGCGCCGGTTTGTTCAAGTCTCCGTCATCCTGTCTTGCCGGTTCTAGTACACCGGCTGCTACGTTGTGCCGGTGCCCACGGATGATCCGAATGAGCGCCCCTGGGAGCGGCCGCGTTTGGTGCGAGGTCTCGCAAAGAGCAGGCAACAGTCCAAGAAACATGCCGGTAATACTGAGCAGGATCCGGACTGCGGCAATAGTGCTAGCGATTCGCCCGATCGGCCGGCCGGCGGCCGAGGCGACGATCGGGAGAAAACGCGATCATCGCGTTCGCACCACTCAAATGGGGCTTGGGGGAAGTCACCGCCCGAGCAATCAGCTGGCGAGGGATCTAACGAGCGCGTCAATTCGAGCCGACCGGACGTAGGGCAAGACGGTTCGGATAAAGGACGCGACGGGGACATGCCTCCAGATGATTACCCCTCGGGGCGCACATCCCATGGGCGCGGAAGTAGACGGGCAACGGACCGGGTGGAGCGAACCGGCGGTGAGCGACGAGCAGCCGATGGCGATGCCGACCGCACCGGTGATCGCACCGGTGATCGCGGATCCAGCGGCACCGATCGAACCCGGGATCGAGCGGACGGTGCCGATCGCACTGACCGGGCTGATCGAACCAATCGAACCCACCGAACCGGGGATCGAGCGGATGGTGCCGATCGCATTGACCGGGCTGATCGAACTGATCGAACCCGGGATCAGGCAGACAAGGCTGATCGGACCGATCGCGCTGACCGTGACAATCGGAATGATCGCGCCGACCNAGACGAGCGGCCGGACGGCGGTCGTCGCGAACGCACGACACGAACCGAGTCCGGTGGCGGGGCAGACGACGCGAGAGGGGGTCGGCGAGCTCCGGATCCGCGGACGGCGACCGGCCAGCTCCGGACGTTCGGTCCACTGGTCCCGCACTTCGCGGGTGTCGTGGAGAAGGTATTCCCATCCACTCAGCGCGCCAAGCCGTCGATGAAGCCCCTGCTGATTGCATTGGTCGTGCTGGTGATCGCTCTTTTGCTGCCGTATGTCATCGCCTATCTGCCGGTGATCATCCTGGCGCTGTTAGGTTTGTTATGGATTGCCAACAAGGGATTCCGCAGTGGCGCCAGGAGGCCGACGTTCGGCGACAATGCACAGGAACCTGGTCTGCAGATCACCAATTTTCGGGTGCGGATCCCGCGCGACGACAATGCCAGGGTCACGTTCCGCGTCATCACTTGTCGACTGGTGCAAAAGGTCGAGCATGGGACGGTGCCGCTCGGGTCCGGCGATACGGTCTCGGGCGGTGGAGTCACACTACCTGGCGGCGTGGTCCAGGTCTCGCAGTTGAAGTTGCCAGACGGCACCAGCATCCGCTCCACCATTCCCAAGTCCGGTACGCCGATGGCGATCACCGCCGTGGTGATTGTCGTAGCCGCCGGCGGGCTTGCCTACAGCCGCTGGGGCAGCCTGCCCGCGGTGTCGTGGGAAAGCGTGCTGTATCCGTTGATCAGCGCGATTGTTCCGTTCCTGATCATCTGTTTCATCGCGAAGCGACTCTTCCGCTGAGTGTGCTGAGGACCGCAACCGCGAAGGTTCTAGGCCGTTGGCAATCACCTGATCCTGTTGCGAGAGTACCGTCCGCGGAGAGGATCTCACGAGCCTAGACATCTCTCGGAACTCTGCTCAGCAGATCTTCGTGGACCAGTGCCGGTGCTCCGCGGCCGTCGAGATACTGGGTCAAAACACACAGCGCCGCTCCGCGCGCCTCCTTCCGATCGCCGAAGTATTGCCGCAGCGTCGGTGTCAGATCCTTTGCCCAGGCTATCAGCGCTTCCTTTCCAGAGGCGTAGGATCGATCCCACGGGTTCTGTACCGAGGTCATCGCGTTGTGTATTCCAAAGGGCTCCGATGCTGCGGCGAAATTTCGGAAATGGCAGGCCGTATCGCAGAACCGGCAACCATAGTAAGGACCTGTCCGGGCTTCGGTCAGAACGCGTAGTCGGGTAAAGGCACGTTGGGGACATTGTTTGCGCCATGCGTAAACACCTGCTCGCAGGTAGATCCTGATCTCGTGCGGTACAATCATGCCGAAAGCCACATATTGACTCAACGCCCTGCGCAGGCCCACCCAAGCGACACAGTCCCGAGCGGCGTCGCGGTCCCGGGAAAGAACGGCGTCTTTGGCGATCACCGAGTTCAGTTGGAGATTGACCTCATCCCACAGCTGGGCGCGGCCGCTTCCGCCGGCGATCAACCCGGCGAGCGCCAGCGACATCGCGCTCTCGGCGCCGAGCGAGCTGCGTTCCGCTGCGTGGTGGAGCGGGGTGTCGGATCCGGAACAACAGTCGCGCGGGTCTTCCGCTCTGTTCGCCCGGGCGGGTGATCGAGTGCGATTGCTGTCGGACCGCAGGCCCGCAGGTTCCACCTCGACGGTCTGTGGCCCCGGCAGTCGGCGGGTCGAGACGATGGCCTCACCCCGATCCAAGAGGCCCAAGGACTCCCGCTGAGCCTCACCGATTCCCATGCTGCCCGCAACTACTTGCTGATCGTCCGGATCAAGCATGCGATGGGCGATTTTCAGGTTTGTGTTCTTCACGACGTCCCTCGCCACCGAGCTGGGGCTTTGGTCGATCACCAGAAACGCTTCACCGTAGCTGCGGATCTCAGCCAGCATCTGGGTCAACAGCTTCGCCGACACGCTCGTCGCGTCGCCGGCCTCGGGGTCGCTGTTCTGCTGAGGCTCCGGCACGATGCGGTGCGCCTCCTCGAGCACCGTGACATGTAGCACGTCCGGTGACGGGCCCCGCACGCGCGCCCGCTCATAGACGAACAACGTGAGGATGGTGGTGAGGAAGGCGCGCTCTTCGTCGTCGCCCAGACCGGACAACGCCACCACGGTCGGTCCGCGGAAGAAGGAATCAATCATCGTATTCGCCGGAGCGGCTACTCGTTCGCCCTTCGACGGCGACAGCAGCAGACCCAGGCGAGTGCCCAACGAAGCGCGGATGTTGCTGGTGATCTCCGAGTCGTATCCGAGGCCGATGACGAAGGGATCGAGGATGTCGCGCAGTTCGTGAAGAGTGATGGGCAGGTCGGCTTCGACTCGATCGGCGAGCAACTCGAAGAGTTGGGAAACGATGTAGGGGACCGGCGACGGCAGACTGAAGGATCCCTTGAACGCGTTGGACACCAGCTCCACGTGTGTCGTCGCCGAAAATCCCGGATAGGGGGCGAGCACGTTCATCCGGAGTTCGGCAGCGTCGACGACGAGCAGGTCACCACGCAGCATCGGCGCGACGCTCTCGTAATCCGCCTTCACCGGATCGATCACCAAGAACGGCACATCGTGCCGATTCCAGAGTTCCGCCAGCAGACGTTGTGCGGTGGTGCTCTTGCCGGAACCCGTGGTGCCGGTGATGAACCCGTGACCCTCGAGATCCTCGAGTCCAATACCGAAAGGATCATTCACCCCACGCCAGTAGCCGAGCATGAGCGATTTGCGGTTCGCCACTGAGCTTCGCCCGGCCGGGGGAGCGGCCGTGACTCGGAGCCCGGGCGCCGAGTCCTCCGGCGCCGTCAGCAGTGCGCTGAAGTCGGCGGTTGACAGCAGCGATGCCGGGGCCGGCCGCTCCGGACTTGTCACCTCGACCAGTCGGTCGCCGATCCAATGACCGCCCGATATGGGCTCGTCGACGAACAGAGACGACATCACGCTTGTCATCAGGTCAACGGTCGCTTCGTCCGCGCCGGCAATGTGGATGGAGGTCTGCCAGATGCCCGCGCCCTCGCCGATCTCCAGATGTGCGAGCTGGGCGGTGATCTGTTCGAGGAGCCGCTCGACGTCCGGCCGGGTGGTCGTGATCGCTGGGCCGACGTCGTTGTGCATGGTGGACGAGCCGATCTCTCCGAGCCGGGTCGCGCACTCGGCCATGGTGCCCCGAAGCTGCAATCCGGTCCTGACACTCATCGGATCGAGTCGCAGGAGGATGGACCAGCGATCTTCCGGGGCCAAGAGCAGCCTGGCCAACCCGGGGATCGCGGCGGCCGGAGCATTCGGGTCAGTTCCGTTGCCGCCACCGGCAACCAGTGTCAGACGTAGACCGTTCACGTCACCGCGGAACCGGCTCAGGTCAGGCATATCAATGATGTCCAGTAGCGAGCCCGGTGCCATCACCGACCTGACCCAGTCACGTGCACCGATGGCTGTTTTGGGTAAGCCCAGATGAAGGCCGATGCCGCCGCTGATGAGGATGGATACCGGTATCCTCGATTTCGCCAAACCGCTCAAAACGTCGATCAGCACAGGTCGGCTCTCGTTGATCGCCCGGGCGAGCCGGGTCACTTTCATCCAGGACTGCGATCGGGCAAACGCAAGATCCGCGACGCCGCACTCGAGCATGCCGTCGTCGTGGTCTGCCAGGAGGCCCAACCGGGCCCTCAATCGGGCATAGGCAAAATCCGGGTTGTCGATGGCGTCGGCAAGCTTGTGGAAGTGGTCGATCCATTCTGCGAAGTCCACGCCGGACTGCATGTCGTCGTTCATCCTCAACGCCCCGCAATCTGATGCGCAGTCTCCAGAACCTGATGCCACGTGATCGACAGTCAACACTGCACTCCATTGCGCCTGTCATGCGGATCGGGCCGCGAGGGCGAGCGCAAGGGTGTGCCTGCGGAGATGGCGATGGCCATGCAGAAGCTATACTCGCTGGTCGGGCGGGCCGCCGGAGTTCTTGGACCTCAGGAAGCGGTTGCTGGACTTCGCCCCCAGCAGGCTGTAGTGGTGGTGACCACGTCGTTGAGCGATTCCAAGTGCTGGATGTGGACCGTGGTGACCACATCGAATCCTCGACCTACCAACCGCGACCTGGATCAACCAACCCCAAAATCAGGAACCCGCGGTCTGAAATTCCTTCCCGCTGGCCTCATCCAGCTTGACAACCTACGAGGAGCCGACCGGCGAAACTCCGCCGCAAGCAGGCGCAACGCCATTCGACGAATGAGAGAGCTGAACGGGCCAATGAGCAGCCAGTAGCGCCTGAACCGTCGGCGGCTCTCGTCGTCGGTGATGGCGACACGTGTTTCCATCGTCAGGATTGACGAGTCGTTCCCGTAGGGATCGATCCTGAGGCTGGTAGCGATCTTGGCGAAACCAGGCTCATCGAAGCTCGTGAACTGCTCCGGCGTGATCGGCACGTCGGTGGAGACCGCGACCGCCTTCCACGGCCGGCTCACCTGGCCAAGGACCAGCTCCACACCCGGGGTCTCGCCGAGCTGGATCCAACCCAGACCAACCATGTCCTTGACCGTGAACGTAGGCCGGGATGCTTGCAGGGCGGTTGTCTTCCCGCGTCCTTTCAAGGTGCCCACCACCCGCTGCGGCAGTCCCCGGACGCCGAGCAGGGTCCGCACCAGGGGGGCCTGAAAGAGGTCCAGCTCACTAGCCACCCGATAGCACTCGGCAGGCGGTGCCCGGAAGACGTCGGCGTGCACGACGGCAAAGTCGTGTTTTGGCAAGAACTGATCCATGAGCAGTCGAGGGTCAGCGGCCCCGCCAGCTGTACCGGCAGGGCTGTGTTCAGGCGGTTGTGCCGGTGGCGCGCTCATCAGGGATCCACCTCCCCATGTCCCGCGTCCAGTTGTGTCAATTCCTCCGCGATGCTCCGCGCCCAATCCTCGATCTCCGTCCAGTCACGGAAGTCGCCTTCGGGCATCATCGCGCGAGCGGCCGGGAGCTTTCGCAACGTCTTCTCGGCGAAGGTGAGCCTGCCGGGATCGAGGGCACCGAAGAAGACGTGGTGGTCTCGGGGGTGGATCGCCTCCCGGAATCCAGGGATCTCCTTGGGCTCGGCGATCGTGCGCAGGTCCGCTCCGTTGCCGTCGGTGGCGTCGGTGCCCAGCGGGCCGGTGCTGAACAGCCACACCGGCCGATGCGCCAACAGGCCCTGGTTGCTCATGACGAACGCCGTCGCGTCCTTTCGCCAGTGCGTCGAGTAGGTGGCACTGCCGATGACGAACCCCTGGTAGCCGCCCAGATCACCCGCCTGCTGAACCGGTCGAGCCTCGGCATGCTGTCCGGCGAGCGTGAGAATCTCCGCGATGCGTTCGGCGATCTCCGCGGTGGCACCGTGTTTGCTGGCGTACCCAACGAGAATCAATGTCTCCCCCTCTCCTCCGGTACCAGCGTGGCTCCTCCGGACAGGGGCATCACAGTGTCGAAGGTCCCCCCGCGACGGTGATGGGCCCTGACGGCCGTGCACGTCATCGCGGCAGCGGCCTGCTTAAATCAATCGACCGTCCGCCGTCCCGACCGCGGAACGGCCAGCGATGCGGCCGGGAGCACCGACACGGGCACGTCAGCAAGCAGCACTCCGGGTTCACAGCTCCTTTTCGGGGGGCCGGCCCGTCGGCGATGGACGGGACCCTTGCGCTGGTCGTCGGCATCCGCCACCGCGGCGGGTCAATGACGCAGCTGCTCGGCCAGGAAGGCCAGGACCCGATCGAGGGCCACCCCGGTCGGATGCCCCGGCTCGTCGGACGAGAGAGACCGTGAGCACCGCGTGCGCCGACGGCGCGATGCCAGCCGCGTTACCCGGCGAAGGGTCGATCTCGATGCCCTCGAAGGATGCCCCGAGCGTCGCCCGCAGGGTCTCGAATCGCTCGCCCGGGCAACCCCGGTCGTTGGTGAACCGGAGCCCGAGCACGCGCAGGCCGTCATTCGCTCGTGCCGTGATTGTGCAGAGATCCTCAGCATCCAGGCCCAGGGCGGCACGGCCACGCCGCCCGATCGGCGCGGGCATGGCCGGCTGGCTATGACGGACGCGACGACCGACGGTTCGAGCGCTGTCGCCAGCGCGAAACCTCCGGTGAAGCACATCCCGACCACGCCGACCCCGGGACCGCCACACTCACGGTAGGCCGACGCTGCCAATGCCCGCAGCCACCCGACGACGGGGCTCGTGCGGTCGGCCAGCTTCGTAAACTCCCGCGCCACGCAGACCCGCAGGATCGATCGCACGATCTCACGGCCAGTCGCCGGGGCTGCGGGCCCCCCGAACAGGGACGGCAGGTACACGGTGTACCCAGCGGCGATGAGCCGACGCGACAACTGGAATCAGCCGCAGATGAATGACGCATGGCTGTGTCAAGGCTGTCTGGCACCACTGAGGCATGGCGCAGCCTTGTCATGCCCAGGACATCGGCGCAGCCAACGACGCGAACATCGGCAGGACCAACGACGGTCAGCAACCGGGCGAAGGAGCAACCACGGGACCTACGGCCCTAGAACTTTCTGCGCCAACGGTCGCACAGTCGGTTTGTCCAGTCGCCGGTCGGTTGGAACGGGGTACCGATGGTGTTTCGTGCGTTTGAGGGGCCGGTGCGTCTCGAACTTGAGATGCCGGGCGCGGTCTTCGATGAGGGGTCGCGAATCGAGGCAACCATAGTGGTGACGGCCACCCGAGACGCCTCCGTGCTGGGGGGCGAGATCGAACTCGCGTGGCATCGGGCCTACCACTATCGCCAGGGAACCGATGTCTGGGGGCCCTATGCCACCGCGACCGGACGCAGCTCGAACGTCGGTGATCGAGTTGTTCTGAAACCCTTGGGGCACTTGAGTCCGGGTGATCGGATCAGTCAGCGGGTTGCTCTCCGCGTACCCGCACACGGGCCCGGTTCGGTGAGGACGGGGCTCGTCGACCTCCAATGGGAAGTAACGGCACGTCTTCGCGTCGAGAAGGCTCGCACGACCGAGGTGACGAGACCCGTTCTGGTGCTGTCCGAGGCGGCCGACAGGGAGCAGGTCACTGAGCGACCGCCGACTGTGGAAGAGCATCAATGCGCGGGCTTGAGCTTTACGTCCCTGTCCAGCAGGCGTCTCGTTCCTGGCGTGGCGCTGGACGGCGAACTCACTGTCGCGCCGCTCAAAGCTTGCGACGTGCGCGGAATCCGGGTCGAGCTGGTTCTGCTCGAACACGTCGCACGCGGTCCCCGCGCATCAACTGACCCATTGCGCAACCCAGCGTATGAGGAGGCTGATGAGGAGATGGTCGTCGCTTCCGTGGCCCTGGCGGACCGCCCCGAACTGGACCCGGCGCGGCCGCTGACGTTCCGGTTCTCCGTCCCCGTACCAGACCGGTTGCCAGCCCCCTCCATGCGAACGGAGGAGTTCTCCCTGAGGTGGATGCTGCGCGGCGTTGTTGACCGGCCGTTGCGGGCAGATCCTTGCGTGGCCGTCGAGATGCACGGCGTGACAATGACATTGCGCCGATTCAGTTGAGTTAATGGGGCCCGTTGAACCGTCAGGCGCATGGAGAACCTCTCCGCGGGGATGAGATGGGCAAACGCGGGGGGTACCGGACCGAACCGTTCGGCGGCAACCGACGCATGGTCGCCGCGGCGGCGGCGAGCGGTCGGCAGAGCGACACGATCCACCTCATGACGGAGGTCGACATCAGCGGTCCGCGGCACCTCATCGCGCAGTACCGCGAGCGCACCGGTGAAAGACTGTCGCTCACGGGCTACGTCGTGACCTGCCTGGCGCGTTCACTTGACGACTTCCCGCGGTTCAATTCCTTTCGCAAAGGCAGCCGACTGATCACGCTCGAGGACCTCACGATCAACGTCTTGTTCGAACGCGAGATCGATGGCCAGAACGTCCCTGAACCGGTCGCGATCCGATCGGCCAACCGAAAGACGTATCGCCAAATCAACGACGAGCTGCGCGCGACGCAGCAGCATGCTGGGCAGCGGCTCGGTTCGGCGACGGGCACCGAGTGGATCCGCTTCATCCCGAACTTCTTGCTTCGGAGCTTCATCCGGCTGGCATCCCGCAACATCGGCATGCAGAAGCGATTCGGCGTTGTCGGCGTGACCGCCGTCGGCATGTTCGGTCCAGGGCCGATGTGGATCCTTCCGCTCACAAGTGCGACGATCACGGTGGCCGTTGGCGCGATCGCGAAGCGTCCGACGCTCGTCGATGGCGGACTCCAAGAGCGAGAGCATCTCTGCCTCACGGTTTCGTTCGACCACGACATCGTCGACGGAGCGCCAGCCGCTCGTTTCACCCGCCGCTTCGCGGAGTTGATATCAAGTGGTGATGAACTCCCATGACTCGCTCGGCAAAGCCAGTTTGCGTCCAAGGATCGAGGTGGAGAGCGGGGCGACACAAAGAGTTCGAATGAGCGGCCAGAATCTCAAGTTCCGAGTCAGCCGGCCAAGAGAAGGAGTGAAACCAAAGGAAACCGGGCTCTAATCACCGATCCGTAGGTGTGGTCGGGGTCGTTGAGGGCAACACGCCCGTTCCCGTGGGGCGCGGCAGCACCTCGCCCCGAGTAGTCCAATCGCGAGGGCAGTCGTGAGGTTTCCCCGGCCGGTACATCCCGTGGCCCCGGTGCAACAACGGCGGTCGTCCGCGCCGTGCGAGGTATTGAGCGCGCGGTGAAACCAGTCCAACGCGGCCGCAGGTCGATGCGCTGCGAAGATCACCTCGGGAAGATGTTGGAACCATCGCCTTGATCCAGTTCTGGACCTGCTGCGCTCGGAAGTGTGGAAGACGCGGGAGCCCGGTTCAGTCGTGGATGTCGTCGCCGTTGTCAGCAGATACGCCGCGCCCGGGGTCAGGCAGGAAATGGTCGACGTGACTCCATGCGGTGGGCGAGTATGTCACCTTGCGCCCATCGGCCGTGAACACTTCGAGAACGCCGTCCTCGCGCACGAGATAGTGGCTGCGTTCGTCGTCGTAAGAGTTGCTCACACCCTCGGCAAACACTCTGAACTTCATTCGAACAGTGTCCCACCTGTCGGGGTTCCTAAAGGTCGAATCCTGTGGTTCGGCAGCCGTCGGAACGGTTTTGCCGTGGGATTGTGACAGGTTTGTTGGATACTGTAGATATTTGCCTCATCCTGGGCCGAAATGTGAGCTATTCATACGGGATTGAATCTAGTGTCGACCGCGAATCACGTTAATCCGAACTTACGTCGGCGTGTTGCATGAATCCATGCCGTGACCTGGGGAAACGCTCTCAGAGACCGTCTGAATGTAGACAGAACGTTTCGCCAGGCTCATTCCTGAGGTAGGTGTCAGGAGATCAAATCTCCACCGGCCCGGAGCTCTCGCCGTGCCGGTGGGCGTGTGTTGTAGACAGAACGCCGCCGCATCGACTTTGACATATCCCCAGGTCAGCAGGAATTTCGGCAGTACCAAGATCACGCAGTACCAAGATCACGTAGCTTCGGGTTAATCGAAAACGCTGATCGTCGGGCAGCCAAACGATCGTCGCGTGACGGGAACTGGGCACCGATTCGGCGTTCACACAAGCGGCTCGAAGGCAAGCAGCCGCGGATTTCTGCCGCCGGGTCGGCCCACACGTGAAGGACGGCGCTGGCCGTTCTCGACGGCATGCCGGACGATCAAGCGGCTATTGACACCGGCGTCGTCGGTGAGACTGGTCGATCCGGCGAGATTGAGCCGGTCAGACCCGGCCGAGCCTTCGGGCGTGGACCTGCCGGATCCTGAGCGGGTTGCCCGACCGAGGCCCGGCCCCGGTTCCGCGTCGGACCGCGACCGACGCGGGGATCGAGCGGCGGCGAGGCAACGTGCCGGCCGGATTCGTAAACGCCGACCGCAGACCGGGCAGCACGACCGCCCCCCCCCGCTGGGTGGAGGTTGCCCGCCGACCACGAATGTGCGCCTTCACCGGCGTTGACAGCCGCCGCGCCAGTTGCATGCCTGTTGATCAACGGCCGGACTTGTGCAGGCAGCGCGAGCGCCGGATGCTGGTCGCATGACTGCGACCAATGCACGCACGTCGCGGAAGGAGTCGGAGCATGGCTACTCAAGTGGTGCTTACTGAGGCCGAGGTACGCGCCTTCTCGTCCCTGCTGAGCAGGGTCAGCGAGCGTTTGGCCA
>JGI20200J14955_1000321_pt1 | contig 10967 bp, 11 predicted proteins | sample NGESurshal092012_FD_14955 | JGI IMG/M metagenome (IMG submission 14955) | reverse complement strand
ACGCCTGCGACGTAATCGCTGATCGTCATGCCTGCCGCTGCCGCCTCGCTCATGACGACATCTGCGACCGGCTTAGCCGGTCTTGTGACGATGACGTGTCGCGCGCCCTTATGAGGTCGTCCTGCCATGCACGGAACTTTGGCACTCCTGGTTTCTGAATTGGAGGTGACACGCCGGGCATCAGCTGCCATTTCAGAAACGGTCCGCACTGGCAGGGGGATCGGGTCTAGCCAGCACCGAAAATCCGTCGAGTCGAAATTGTGGTCTGTGCCGTCGTGGTCGAGCACCCGACATTCAGGGAGATTCTCGCTGCAGGGGGACGCCATGTATCCGATTCTAGCTACAGCTAGTCCCGACGTGCTGTGTCTGGACCAAGGTCGGCGAGTTGGTAGCCGTGGGGGTAGACGGTACTAACCGGTCGTCCTGGCGTGAACCACGAGCCCGTGGCTGGCTTCCTCTGCCGGATCACGATGTTGCGCAGGTGGTACCCGAGTTTCACCGCCGGGATTGCACCCGGCGGCGGGCGTGGAAGCCCTAAGGCTTCCGTCAACGGAGGATCGTCGAGGAGCGCGCTGGTGAACGGCGGCGCAAAGCGTCGCAGCCAGGCTGGTAGCTTCCGGGCGATGAACTGCTGGGTCGTGTCCATGAGCAGGCGTCCGGCCTCGCTCGGCGCCATGTGCTGCTTTTCGTAGGTATCGAGCAGGTTCTCGGCTTCGGTGTAGTCCAGCGGAAGGTCCGGAATGTTCATACGCCGCCCGAGCTCGCGATAGAAGGTAGCGCTGGCCTCCAGCTCAGCGGACAGGAGTGGTCGCCATCCTCGGCGCTCGATCCAGCGGATCGGGACGACGGTGAAAGCGGCGATGACGTATCGGTAGTCCTCGTCGAGGATGGGCCAGGGGCGGTGCACTCGGTTGAGCAGCCGGACCATTTCTCGTCCTCGTGGATGGCTAAAGCCGTGGCTGATCAGCTCATACATCACAAGGCCGGTGTCGTAGCCGCGTTTGGCGGGCCTGCCAAGCATCTCTCCGGTCTCCAAGAGGAGGTTGGCGATCCGCGGGATGGCGAATACTCGGTAGAACGCGAGGTTCAATCCCACCCGAGCGTCCTTGGGGAAGTCGTACAGGATGGTCAGCTGGTAGGTGCGTAGGTAGTCCGCGGGGTCCAGGGCCGCGATGGCGTCGCGGTTCGCGTAGGCCCGTTTCATGAAACTCCGGCGTAGGCGGCGGCGACCGTCCAGATTTGCTGCAGCTCGGAGTTCGGTTCGGTGTGCATCAGCTCCGCGGCGATCACCCCTCCGGAGCCGGCGACCGCCCAGGTCGACGGATCGCGGAGCGTCCGTCCCAGTGCGGCCGACGGGTTGCTGCTGTGGCGGATCGCGGCGGCGTCGCTGCCGTTGATGCGGATCCGGTGAAGGGCGTCGGCGATCTCGATGCGTCGCCGTGTCGATGCCAGCTCCGCCTGGGAGACGGGCGATCGCATCGGTGGAACTGGCAGTACGACGTCGGGAACTGCCCTGGTGAGCCCTGCCCATAGCCCGGCGAGATGAGCGCAAGTGCGGTGGGCGCGGCGCCAGCGGAGAAACGCTTCCACGGGGACCGTGGCCAGTATGCCGGCGCGGCGAGGATGGCGGCCGCGGCGACCGCGACGGTGTTGATGGTTCCAAGCCAATTGGCCTCGTGCCCGGTGCCGTAGCGCAAGGTCATCGATGCCAGGCCTGCGACGGCGGCCACGGTGGCCGTCACCGCGCTGATTCCGATGGCCGACAGGCTGATCGCCGTGGCCACCGATTCGGGATCGCGNTCCGACCGGCCGTGCGTGGCCGCCGTGACGGCGTTGCGGCGGCACAGGANGGCGATCCTGATNAGGCAATAGACCAGATACCCGTAGAAGATGCCGCGGTACGCCACTGCGGCCAGATTGCCCGCGTATTCGACCGCGAAGTTCTCNGCGGTGTGGTCCGCCATNGGAATGGCCGCAAAAANGGCGGTCATCGTCAGGCACACCGTGACGCAGACCATCGCCTGCAGGATTGCCGCNGGGCGTGGCAGCGAACCGAGCCNNAGCAGGAACATGAACCGCAGGGTGGCGAAGGTTGCGACGGCGAAGAACAGGTGCTGGAGCAGTTCTGCGCCGTTCGGCCAGTTCACCAGGGCATCAAATCCGCCGCCGACCGCTGCCAGGGTAAAGGCGACGGCGATGCAGATCGTGGCGACGGTCATGCTGATCCGCGCACCGTCCGGCCGTCTGACGGATGCGAGGACGCGACTCACCGCGGCGAACCACAACAGAATCGTGCCGATGTACAAGGCCATCAGCGGAGTCGATCTGTCAGTCGGTCATGCTCGGTCGCTGACGGGCCGGGGTCATGGGAACGCGTCTCGATGTACGCGATGAGCCGAGTGGCGAGCGTTTCGGCCTCCTGTTCGGTGCCCGCCTGGTAGCCGTGACGTGGCAGGAACCGCGCGACAAGATCGGGTGACGAGTGGGGGGCGAGAGTAGAGAGTCCGTGGAGCTGGGTCGTCGGTTGCGGATCGTGCTCTAGCACGATGTGCGCGAGCTCATGGCCGATGATCGCGTCGCGGCGGGCACCCGAAGCGCTGTCCGGAACGATGATGTAGTCGGCGGCCGGGGTGGAGAGCCAGAAACCGGTGGGATCGCCGGTTGACAGGGGGTAGGTCTGCAGGTGGATAGGCCGTTGCCGGCTCCGCGAGACCTGATGGATGAATTCTTCGGCAGACCACGGGGTGGGGATCAGCGGCAGGAGCGCGTGCAACGCGTCCGCGAGATCACGGCGGCGGCTCACCCTCTTCACCATTGCCCCCCTGCTCTGGAAGACGTTCGAACTTCCGAACCTGGTCGATTATGCCTTCCAGGCTGGCCAGGCTTTCCGCCGAGAGACCACTGGCCCGCAGTGCCACTCCCTGCACCCCGACATCCCGGACCGCAGTGAGTAAGCGCAGGTCGGCGTCGATCTTTGCGGCTGTTTCCGAATTGAAGAAATAGTCCACCGGCACCCCGAACAACGCGGCGATCGCCCCGAGGTTCCGGGCCGATGGGTTGTTCTTCTTTCCGTTGCGCAGCTCGCTGATGTAGCCGTCGGACATCGGTGTGCCCTGACTGGCCAACGCCGCGGCGGCCTGCTCATTCGTCCAGTTGCCACCGCGATCTGGACGGGGAACCGTCAAAAAGAGGTGGTTGAGCCGTTGTGCGAGATCGGGCATCCCACCATCTGCCTCGCGCACCCAAGCCTCCGCTCACTGAGTGTAGGCAGCCTACCGGGGGTTGTTCGAGCCGCGCACACGCACACGTCCTTGACGCGTGTCCCCGCGTAGGCTAGCTTCGTCGTTCTATAGCCTCGCTGCAGCGAGGCTGTCGAACACTGCGTGAGCGATTGTCTACGCAGTGCATGAAGGGTTGACCCGAATGACCGGGCGGTTTTGAACGTCACGATCGACAGCCTGCGCCGGGTCGAGGGTGGCGGTACAGCACTGTGGTTCTGATGTGTTGGGACATGGCTGCACGCCTTTCGATGGTGACCTACGGTCACCGCTCATAAGCGTCGAGTTACCCAGGAGGGGGTTGTAGTGACGATTGAGCTTGACCAAGCGGTAGAGAAGGATGTTGCACCACCCGCGCGGCGGCTGCCGGGTGCACGCCGAGCGGTCGCCAATCAGGAACCGGCGGCGGCCGCACCTGATCCCACGCCGGTGCCCCCGGAGCCTGATCCTGTCCCGGCATCTGACCCGCCCGCGGTCGACGACTGGAACCGTTTCGGTGAACCGGAGTCGCGGTCGCCGGTCGCGATCCTGACGGCCCCGGAGAAACCGGCGCCGGCCACGTGGGGTCGCCGACGGGTCCTGGTCCGGATCCTGTCCGTCGGCCTCGCCCAGCCGAAGCCCGGCGCCCAGGAAGTCGAATACCGGGCGAACCGGAAACTGATCCGCACCACCACCTGGGGCCGTTCCGTGCGGGTCATGGTCGCCAACCCGAAGGGTGGTGTCGGGAAAACCCCGACAGCGCTGGTCCTCGGTGGGATGTTCGCGGAGGAGGGCCGGCCCACCGTCATCTGGGACGCCGCGGACGCTCGCGGTGACCTCACGGAACGCGCGGAGGGCGCGCCGGCCAGGTGCGTGTCTTGGGTCGCTGACGCGCCCGGTGATTACCGGGTGCCCGGCACCATCGGTGCGCTCACCGCGAAGCAGTCCTCGTTCGCTGATGTCCTGGGTTCCCTCACGGCCCGCGAGTTCGACGCCGACAGCATTGACCGCGTCACCTGGTCGCTGGACCGCACATACCAGGTGCAGGTCGCGGACACCGGGAACGTCGCGCACAGCCCAGCTTTCCAGAAGACCATCGAGCTGGCCGACATGCTGGTCATCCCGACCACGGTGACTGCGGGGTCGGTGCATGCGGCGGTCCGTTTGCTGGAACGTTTGCAAGGGACCGGGCTCACCGCGAATGCGGTGGTCGCGTTGATGCGGTACGGCGGACCGGAAACCCCCGGGCTGCTGCCGCAGATCCCCGGCATCTTCGAGGCGGTGGGGGTGGGCGCGATCGTTGGCATCCCGTTCGACCCGGTGATCGCCCGCGGCACAGCGATCGACACCCGCGCTTTGTCCAGGCCGTCGCGGTTGGCGTGGACCCGCCTCGCTGCCGCCGTCGCCACGAACATCCGCACCCGGTAGGGAAGGACCTCCGATGGAGAACCCGTTTGCTGATCTCATACCGGATTTCACGGTTTTCGGCGCTGACTTCACCGCGTGGTGGCAGAAGCTGTTCGTCGCGCTGTGGGCGATCCTGCTGATCGGCGCCGGCGCTGCGCTGTTGGTGTCGTTCCTGCAGATGCGGAAAGCCACCAACAACAACATCCCCGGGCAGGCGGATGAGGCGAAGTCCCACGCGATGTGGGCGGGTGGGTCCGTGGTGTGTCTGGCCTCGTTCGGCGTGATTATGGGCGCGATCCTCGCGGTCGCTGGAGGCTAAGAGATGACTGCGATCCGCCATCATGATCCGGTGACCCCTGTTGTCGGCGGTCCACCCCCGCGCCGGTCCCGTTGGTGGTGGGTCGGAGGTGCCTTCCTGCTGCTGCTGGTCGTCGTTTCTGCGTTCATCCTTGGGCGCGGCGGCCGCACCGAGACCCCGGTCGCAGCCGCGCCGACGGTGACGGTCGCGGCGTCGCCGCCGGCACCATCCGTTTCGTTGTCCGNNGCTCCCGGCGCCGTCGGTGAGGACACTGCAAACCCCGACGGGTGCCTTGGCGGGCCGGACCCTTACACCGCGATCCTGCCNGCGCAGGCCGCCGCCACCCTCGACGTTGCAGGCGCGGCCGGGTTCGCCCGCGCCGCCGCCCGGTACTTGCTGGTGCAGTACCCGCGGCCGGCGGACTACGCGACGGTGATACCGCAGGTGTTCGTGGACCCGGATGCGGCGCTCGCGCGGGCCGCCACCCCCCGCGAGGCTGTGAACCCGCCGCCTGTGGGGACGACCACCAAGTTTGTGCGACCGGCCGAGTCCGCGTACATAGCGACCGTGCTGGGTGATCGGGCCGATGTCACGGTCAGCGTGTACATGGAGCTCGACTACCCGGACGGGACGCCACCGAACACGGTGCGGTTGACGCAGCGGCTGCTGCTGCAAGCCGTAGACGGTAAATGGCGGATCATCGACCCGCCGGCGACCGATCCGATGCCCGAGGTCGGCACCGGCGGCGCCCGTTACTTCCCGGGTGGGTGCTGACAGATGCGTGCGCTGTTGAGGCGGTCCGGGTTCCGGGTCGCCGGTCGAACCATGCTCGTCGCCGTCCTGATTGTCGCCGGGATGGCTGTCACCCTGCTGCTGGTGGGTGGCACCGCCGCGACGGCGGAGCCGACGCCCACCCCGCCGGTGACCACACCCCCGGCTGCGGGCGGCTTCAACTTGGACGCCGGTTTGCTGAACCCTGCGGTGACGCCGGTGACCTCGCCGGTGTTGCCTGACCCGCTGGCGGACATCACTCGGGCGCCGGTGCAGTTCCCGGTGACCGCGGCCCCGGCGCCGTTGACGTTGGGCACCGTCCCCGTGGCCACCACGTTGCCCGCTGCGCCGTCGATCCCGCCGGCGCCTTTGGGGTCCGACGGGTGCCTGCAGACGGCGCCGTCGTCGCTGCTCTCGTTGGCCGCCCCTTGCGACAGCCCCGGCGGTCAGGCCGTCACCGCTGTCGTCAAGGTGGTGTCGTTCGCTGAGGACCCGTTGGGTGGTTGACCGACCAGATGGGGCAGGCCGCGTCGGGGATCATGTCGTGGGTGGCGGACACCGCGAACAACGCGACCGCCGCTGACCTCACGAGTACCTGGTGGATCGACGCCTACAAGAAGGCGTTCGCCGTCGCGATCATCCTGTTCGGGATGCTCACCTTGTGGAACATGTCCCAGTTGGGGCGCGGGAAGATCGGTCCGGAGGAGTTCGCGGACACCATCACCACCAGGTCGTGGGGGTTTTTCGGTGGGGTGATTTTCGGGCCGCCGTTGGCGAAGTTCTTCATCGAAGGCGCCGGCATCTTGTCGCGGGGCGTCATTTCGGCGATGCCCGGTTACAACGGCGGGAAGATGGACGCCACCACCGTCAACAAGTCCATCCAGGGGGCGTCCGAAGGGAAGATCNTCGGCGGGGCGTTCATCGCGTTCCTGCTGCTGCTGGTGGTCTGCATCTGCGCGTTGTTCCTGTTTGTGTCGTTGGCCGTGCAGACGTTCGCCGTGTACGCCAGCGGTGCCGTGTTCCCGATCGCGTTCACCTGGGTCATCAACATCCGTCACCGCGGCGGGTCGATGAAGATCCCGTTCATGATCCTGGCGATCATTTTCAGCCGTCCCCTGCTGTTTTTCATCGTCGGCCTGGTGATGGCGATGGCCCGGGCCGCGGTGGTGCAGTCCTCCGACGATGCCTCCACGAACCTCGCCATGGTGATCATGGTGGGGGTGGGGTTGGCGATCGCCGCGTTCTCCCCGCTNCTGCTCCTCAAGTTCGCCCCGGTGATCCCCACCGGCATGAACGGCGGCACCGGGCATGGGGCTGCGGTGTCGAACCCTGGTGTCGCGCAGCCCGGGGTGAAGTCCAAGCTGCAAGGGCTCCGGAACGGCAAGTCGTCCGCCAGTGGCNGGGCTGGTTCGTCGTCGGCCCCGGGTGGCTCCGGTTCGTCGGGTGGCGGCGGCCGGAACGGCGCCAACACCCCCGTGAACGCGGCGGCCGCGGCGTTCGGCGCGTCCCCGTCAGGGACGTCGCAGGCCGGCCGGAAACGACGCCTCGGGAAAGGTCAGTCCAACCCGGCCGGCGGTGCTCCATCAGCTGCGGCGAGTGCACTGGTGGGCGGGCCAAGTGCGGGCCGGTTGATCGGTAACGCGCAGCCCCCGAAACCAGCGAGCAGAGCAGCCCGGGCCGCCCGGGCGGTGCGGAACGCCCCGAAGTCCGCCGTTGCGGCGGCGAAACGCGCGCCGCAGTCCGCTGCCGGGCTCGCGAAACGGGCACCCGGTGCGATCGGGCGGGGCGCCGTCGCCGGCGCGAAAGCCGCGCCCGGTGCCGCGTGGAAGGGCGCGAAACTCGCAGGGAAAGGCGCGAAGGCCGCTGCCCCCGTGGCGGGTGCTGCGACGTCCGGTGCGGCGGCGAGTGCCCGCCGTGTCGGGGATGGCCTGAGCAGCGGCGTCGGCGGTGACGACAAGTGGTGACCGCGGAACGCACATCGATTCTTGGTGGGGAATCCAAGAACCGTGGCCTCATCTCCGGTCGCCGGTCGAAGGGTGTCACCGCCGCGTGGGCGGTCACCGGTGTGACTGGGTGTCTGCTGCTGCTGTTCCTGCAGTTCATCGGCCTGGCAGTGACGGTCCTCATGGTGATCGGCGTGTTCGTCGCCACCTTCGACCCTGGAACCGGTGCCACCCCGTGGTCCCGGTTCCAGGACCGCCGCCGGATGCGGTACCGCCGCAGGCACGGCCTGGTCGACTTCATTCCGGTCGACCAACGCCCCGACGACGTCGTCCCGGGCAGCGTGGAGTGGAACAAGTACCGCGACTGGCCCGACGGCGCCGACGGCCTGTACTGGTTGCAGCACGAACCTGGGGTGCCGGCGGTGGCGTACCACGCCCCGNTCGGTGAGGAGCCGTGGCTGACGGTGGCGTTCNNNGTGGACGGCCCCATCCAGGGGTTGCATGGTGACGCGTTCCTGGAACACGCCCANTACCAGTTCGGGCAGCTGCTCGCCGGATGGGGAAGCATCCAGAANCTGGTGTCCGGGATTCAGATCGTCACCAGGGTGCTGCCAGGTGACAGCGCCGCGCATGAGTTGTGGTTGCAGNAGCAACTTGACCCGGACGCCCCGGAGGATCTGCAGGCCGACTACGCGGAGCTGCTGGATGAGCGGACGGCGAAGTCGTTTGTGCAGCGGCATTTCGTGGTGGTCCGGTGGAACGTGAACGCCCAATGGCACCAGGTGGTCGACCGTCGCGGTGACGGCCTGGCCGGGTGGCTGGCGGTCGTGATGGAGCATTACGGGTGGGCGGTGCTGCTGCTCTGGTTGGTGCTCCGGGGTGTCTGGTTCCTGCTGGTCACCCTCCCCCGCCGCGCGTGGCGGAAGCACCAGGCGCACGTCGGGTATGAGCGGCTGATCGACCACCTGGTCACCACCACGGTCGACCACGAATACGCCCGGCGGATCGACGGCCCGGTCAAGCCGTGACCACCGCCCAGGACCTCGAGAACAGGATCGCCGGTGTCGAGGCCGCCGTCATCACAGCGATCGCGGACCTCAGCGGCCGGGTCGACGCCCTCCAACCACCCGACTTCAAAGACACCACTCCCCCGCCGCTGCGGTTCGCGGACCGCGCCGACACCGACGCATGGGCGGACCTGGTCAACTGGGTGGACGACGTGAACCGCGGCTACTCCATCAGCCCCGACTACGAAATCCAACGGTGCTGGCCGGCGCACCCGGGAATTGTGGAGGAACTCGCCGCACTGCACAGCGCGTGGATCGCCGCAACAATCAGCGATTCGAAAAACGGGCCGCACCCCGCGGAACCCGCCGAAAACAAGAAACCCGCGAAACCGGCCCGCCCCGCGAAAGGCGGCCCGGAATACGCGGTGTGGCACGACCGGGCGTTATGGCCTTTCCTTGACCGGATCCGCGACAACCGGTACCGCATTCACATGTGCACCCGGAACAACCACGTCCCCGAAACATCGGAGGATTTACCGCCCGCGACNGACAGGGTGCACATTCCCGGCATTTAACGGTGCGGGGTCCGCGCCGGCGCATTCCGGGACGGCGCGATGTACTGCCCGAGACAGCCGCGGACGCTAAGCGTTCCGCGGCTTCCGCGTCGGCCTGCTGCTGCGCCCGCACCTGATTGCCCGCGACCTGCTGCGCGATCGCCAACTCTCGGTCTGGAACCGCGCGGTATCCGCGGCCGGCTGCGACGCCCACGGCTCCACCGTTTCCGCCGGCACAACCCGGGTGTTCGCCACCACCGCCCTCGGGTAGTCGGCGGCCGGCTGGTACTGCTGCTCGGGTGTCGGCGGCACGTAGGTGACGGCCGGCTGCTGCGCGACCCGCAGGTCCTCCTCATACTCCTCGGCGTCCGTCGACGTCCAATCACTGAGGATCGGGTCGGCCTGCCGGTCACGCCGCAGGTCATCCACCCGCGCCTGCAACCGCTCCACGGAGTCCACCTCCACCGGCGCGGCCAGGTCAATCCCCGCCGCCGTGCTCCGCGCCCACGCCCCGGCCCTTGCCAGGAACTCCGGGTCGTTCTCATCCGCGTAGTGGTCCATGACTCGCGTGTACTGCTCAGCACTGGTGCTGGACAGTCCCTCGTCTGATGGATCCGGGGCGAACCCGGCCCGCTCCTCGGCTATCAGATGCGCCCGCGCGGCCTTCACCGCCGGGTCGACATCCCGGGCGTACCCGTCGCGGATCTCCTGCACGATCTCCTGCGTGCTGACGATCCGCGGCGGAACGACGTCGCCGTCCCGGTATATGCCCGCGTCGTACTTGCGCTGCAGCTGCTCGCTGTGCTGCTGCTCGTCGAGCTCCCCCGGGAGGTAGTCCCGCTCCGCGGGGTCCAACCCCCAGTGATTACTCATCCCATCAACACACCCTTCCTGAGCGACTTCCGTCAGAGCCGGCGTCCCCGGCCCTGTTCCTGCTGCGGCCGCTGCGGCCCGTACGCGTCATGCCCCTCCGCCACCGTCTGCTCCGCCGGGCGATGCTCCGGTGCGTCCAGCTCCGGGTTCATCGCCATCGCCAACCGGTCCGCGAAAGACAACTCCGAATCCGTGGCGTACTGGTCGGCCTCCGACCTCGCCCTGTCGGACGTCGTCAATCTCGCCAACCGATCCGCGAAGGACAACTCCGAATCCGTGGCGTACTGGTCGGTCTCCGACCTCGCCGTATCGGACGCGGGGCCACTCGCCCCGACCTGGCCCACATCGTCCGGGACCAATGCCTCCGGGTGGCTCACCCGGTGCTGGTGCTCCTCGCTCAGTTCTCGCCACAAGAGCTGAGCCTGGTTGAACTGGTCCACCAACGTTGCCGATGCGGTCAACACCGGCGCCGAACGGTCCGCGTCGCGGTGAAGCATCGCGCTGAGCTGCCCACCGGTGAGCGAGACCGTGCGTTGCGCGGCCGCCAATCGTTCCGCTAGGTCCCGATCCCCTACGCGTGCGTACGGGCGGGGGGCGAGTGGTTCGTCCCGGTGTTCCAGTCGTCGATCGGGCGAGGTTGGCCGGTCGAGGGGACCGGGCCGGTTCCATCGCTCAGCGACCCGGACCGCGTCGGCGGCGACGTCCCGCGCTCGCCCCTGCGCACCCTTGCCGGGTTGATCGGGGCCCAGGATGGACGATTCGTCGGTGACCGCGAATTGTTCCCGGTAGGCGGCCGCGAGCGCGGCCGCCCGGTCCCAGTCCCTGGCTGGGGCCGGCTCTGCCGGGCGGTCACCCAG
>JGI20200J14955_1000320_pt1 | contig 10985 bp, 5 predicted proteins | sample NGESurshal092012_FD_14955 | JGI IMG/M metagenome (IMG submission 14955) | reverse complement strand
GCCGGTGCCCGCCGCCGATCAGCCGCCTCCCCCGTCGGCCGACGGCGATCCGGCCGACCCCCTGCGACCGGCGGGCATCCTGGCCATCGATCCGGCGGTCAGCTGGCGGGCCCGCTCCGACGCCGACCTGCTGCGGGTCCCGATCGGAACCGCTCCGGACGGCTCCCCGGTCCTGCTCGATCTGAAAGAGGCTGCGCGCGGCGGGATCGGGCCGCACGGGCTGCTGGTGGGGGCGACCGGAACGGGGAAGTCGGAGCTGCTGCGAACGCTGGTAACGGCACTGGTTGCGCGCCATCCCCCGGCTTCGCTGGCCCTCCTGCTGGCCGACTTCAAGGGCGGCGCAACATTTTCCGGTTTCGCCGGGCTGCCGCACCTGGCCGGGATGATCACCAACCTGGAGGCCGATCGCACCCTGATCGATCGCTTCCGCGACGCCCTCGGCGGCGAAGTGCAGCGACGTCAGGAACTGTTGGCCGCTGCCGGACGGCTGACGTCATTGGACAGCTACCTGGACCTGCGCCGACACCGCGCGGATCTGGAACCGCTGCCCCGGCTGCTCGTCGTCGTCGATGAATTCTCCGAGTTGCTCGGTGCCCGGCCGGATCTCGCGGATCTCTTCGTGACGATCGGGCGCATCGGACGCTCGATCGGCATCCACCTGCTGCTGGCCACCCAGCGCCTGGACACCGGGCGGATCCGAGGCCTGGAATCGCATCTGTCGTACCGGATTTGCCTGCGAACCTTCAGCGAGTCGGAGTCACGTGAGGCGATCGGCACCGTTGACGCCTACCATTTGCCGGCCGAGCCTGGGTGGGGGTACCTGCGCGGTGCCGGGCCCGAGCCGCGAAGGTTTCGGGCCGTGACGCTGTCCCGCCCGTTCCGCGAACCGCCGACCGGGTCGCCCGCTCGGGGGCGGGGCCGGGCGCTCGGCGCTCCCCCGCCGGTGCTGCCGTTCGGAGCCGCGCCCGGGGTCGCCGGGCGGATCTGGGACTTGCACGACAACCGGTGCGGGGAAGGGGTCGAGTCCGGCGGGCGAGCCGCGGTCGCGGGAGGCGGTCGTCGCGCCGACGCCGCGGAGGGGCGGGTCCGGACTTGGTTGGACGTTGCAGTGGAACGGATCTCGGCTGGGGCGGCCGCAGTACCGGATGGGCAACCGGCGCGCCAGGTCTGGCTCGAACCGCTACCGGCCCGAGTGACGCTGTCCGAGGTTTTGCGACGGAGAGCCGCGCCGCTGGGTCCCGACGAGTCATCAGCTTCCGTTGCGCTGGAGGGCATTCCGGGCGGCGGGCGGGTGCTCGCCATCCTTGGTGTGGTCGACGTGCCGGAGCGGCAACGGCAGGACGTCTTGGAGTGGGACTTCAGCACCGGCAACGGTAATTTGTTGATCGTGGGCGCCGGCCGATCCGGAAAGTCGACTGCGGTGCGCACCCTGCTGCTGTCGCTTGCGCTGCGCCATTCGCCGGCCGAGCTGGAGATCTTCTGCGTGGATCACGGCGGCGGATCGTTGGTCTCGCTCGGCGAACTGCCACAGGTAGCGGCGGTGGCCGGCCGCTCAGATCCGGAACTCACCCGGTTGGTCTTTGCCCGGCTCGCCGGGCTGATGAGTGAGCGGGAAGCAGCCGTCCACCGCGGCGATCCCGCCGCGGCGCTGCTCCGGTCGCGTACGAGCGACGATCGCAGCACGCGGCACGTCGTGGTGATCATCGACGGCTGGGCGGCCCTGCACGAAGGGGACGATTGGTTGGACCGCACCCTCGATGACGTCCTCACCCGCGGCCCCGGGGTTGGCGTGCACACGGTCCTCACCGTCGGTTCGCCCAGTCAGCTGCGCGCCCGGCTCGCCGCCGGGTTCGGTGGCCGGATCGAATTGCGGCTCGCGGACTCGTTCGATTCGGCCATCGACCGGCGGCTGGCCAAGGCGCTCCCCGCCGACCGGCCTGGGCGGGCGCTGGTTGCCGGTGGGCATTGTGCTCAACTTGCGCTTCCGGTGCTGGATACTGGGGTCGGCGGGGCGGACGGGTCCAGCTGTGATGAGGTCGCGCCTGCAACGCACGATCTCGGGCCTGTCGACCTCGAGGTGCCCGACCGCCCTGTCGGGCCTGTCGATGACTCGGTCGCCACCGTTCGCGGCCGTTGGCCGGGCCAGTCGGTGCCGAAGATCCGCACCCTGCCGGCCCGGATCAGCCTCGTCGACATGTACGCGCAGGCGGCCGCTACCGCCGGCCGGGGTCGCACCGAGCGAGCCCATGGTCCGCTGCTCGGTCTGGCGGAGGAGGGACTGGTCCCGGTTCGGCTCGACCTGCTCGACCGTGACCCGCACCTGGTGGTCTACGGGGATTCACGCGCCGGCAAGACGTCGCTGTTGCGCAACGTCCTCGCACAACTGCCTGGGTCGCCCCCTGCCGCGCCGGCCGATGCGGCCGGAGCCGCGATCGATTCGCCAGCAGCGCCTGGTGAATCGGCCCGGGAGGGTGCAGAAATCGTGATTCGATCTCCGGTGGAAGTGCTGGTCGTCGACTATCGCAACGGCCTGGCACGGGCCGCGGACGGGGCTGACCAAATCGGCACCGGCGCTGCGGAAGCGACCGCGATCTGCGCGGCGGTTGCGGCTGAGCTTGCCGGGCGGGTCACGCGGCGGCAGAACCGGCGCCGGACGACCAGCCCCGAGCCCATGCCTGCCACCGGGCCAGTTGCGACCCCGACAGACCATCGAGACCCGGCGGTCTATCTCCTCGTCGACGACTACGACCTGGTGTGCGCGGGCCCAGCCAACCCGCTGCTCGCCCTGCTCCCTTTCCTCCCGCACGCCAGGGAGATCGGCTTCCATCTGGTGCTGGCCCGCCGGACCGGGGGCGCGGCCCGCGCGCAGTACGAGCCGGTCCTACAGACCCTGGCGGACCTGGGCGGCCCGGTGCTCCTGCTGTCGGGTTCGCCCGGTGAGGGCCGGATCGCGCACGGTGTCGCACCACAGATCCTGCCGCCCGGCCGGGCGCGGTTGGTGAGCAGAGAGCATGCGCCGCAACTGCTTCAGCTGGCCTGGGTGCCGTAACCAGGTGGTTCCGAGCGACAGAAAGGCACGCTGGGGTGCGCTCACGCCCACGGTGTCTCAGACTCGACGGCATGACAGCCGATCCCGCGACAGCGCATCCCCGGACCGCGCCCACAACCGACGACCGGCCCTCCCGGACGCGGGCCGGCCAGTGAACCGGCGGCAGCCGACGGTCGCGGTGATCGGCGCCGGTTCCTGGGGAACCGCGGTGGCCTCGATCGTCGCCCGCAAGTCGCCGACGGTGATGTGGGCCAGGTCGGAGGAGGTGGTCGGGCAGATCAACGAGCGGCACGTGAACGAGCGCTATCTGCCGGACTTCCCGTTGCCGCCGACGCTGACCGCCACCCACGATCTGCAGGAGGCGGCGGAGAACACCGACATCACCATCATGGCGGTGCCCTCGCACGGCTTCCGGGCCACGCTGACCGAGCTCGCACCCTTTCTCCGGCCGTGGACCCCGGTGGTCAGCCTGGTGAAGGGTCTGGAGCAGGTCACCGACCGCCGGATGACCGAGATCATCGATGAGGTGCTGCCCGGACACCCGGCCGGGGTGCTGGCCGGACCCAACATCGCGCGAGAGGTGGTAGCCGGCTACGCCGCGGCTGCGGTGATCGCCATGCCGGACCAGCACCTGGCCGCGCAGCTGCGAGAGTTGTTCCGCACCAGGCTGTATCGCATCTACTCGTCGTCAGATGTGGTCGGCGTCGAGATCGCCGGCGCGCTCAAGAACGTCTTTGCCATCGCCGTCGGGATGGGTGACGGGGTCGGCAGTGGGGACAACACCAGGGCGGCGGTGATCACCCGTTCGTTGCGGGAGATGAGCCGGCTGGGCGAGCGGCTCGGCGGCGAGCGGGACACCTTCGCCGGCCTTGCCGGACTGGGCGACCTGGTGGTGACCTGCACCAGCCCGCACAGCCGCAACCGGCACGTCGGCGAACTGCTCGGCCGCGGGCTGCCGATCGACGAGATCCTGGCCGGGATGAACCAAGTCGCCGAGGGGGTCAAGGCCGCATCGGCCGTGATGAAGCTCGCCGCCGCGGCCGGCATCGAGATGCCGATCGCCCGCGAGGTGGACGCCGTCGTCAACCACGGGTCGACCCCGGAGCAGGCCTACCGCGGCCTGATCAACGAGGCGCCCGGGCACGAGGTGTACGGCGACAGCTGGTAGCGGCCCGCTGAATGCCCGAATGAGTGTGCGCAGCGAAATCAGCGTGCGTCATGGCCCGCGAGGATCTTCGCCACCGTTTGGCCCATGATCGCCAGATCGCCGACCGCCGACCAGTTCTGCAGGTATAGCGACTCCGTCCGCGCCCGGTCGGCGAGCGGGTCGTCATGCCGGCCCGAGATCCGCCACGGTCCGGTCATTCCGGGCCGGACCAGCAACCGGCGGGTCGAGGATTCTCCCGGTGTCCGGGGCTGCGGCCCGACGATCGACATCTGCCCTCGCAGCACATTCCATAGCAGCGGAGTCTCGTCCAGCCCGGTCCGCCGGAGCAACCGGCCGATCGGCGTGATCGACAGGCGATACCCCGTCGGCGAGCGGTTGCTCATGTTGGCGGCGCGCGCCCTTGCGCCCATCGGCGAGCAGCGGAACGTCGACCCGCTGTAGACCCGGCCGCCCCGGCCGACGAGCTGCTGATGGTTCAGGATCGGGCCGCCGTCGGCGACCAGCACCGACACCGCGGCCAGCACCATCAGCGGTGACAACACGATCGCAGCAAGGGTCGCCACCGTCAGATCCAACGAGGACTTGGCGACGGCCAGCGGCCCGTCATACGTCGGCTCGCTGACCCTCAGCAACGGCAGGTCAGCCACCAGCCGGACCTGCAACCGGGCACCTGCGATGTCCGCGATCTCCGGGGCGACCAGCAATCGAACACCCGTGCCCTCCAGCCTCCAGGCCAATTCCGGTACCCGGTCCTCGAACGCCGACGACCCGGCAACGGCAATCGCGCTCGCACCGGCACCGACCGCCACCGCCCCGACGTCGGACAGGTCTCCGATCACCGGGAACCCCTCGAGACCGTCGGGCCCGCCGTGCGCTGTGGTGTGGTCGAAGGTCGTGCAGACCCCGATGACCCGGTATCCGGCATCGGGCCGATCGCGCAACCGAGCACACAGCTCGGCTACGGCCACCGGGTCGCCAACCGCGACCACCGACCGCAGATGACTGCCCGACCGGCGCTGCGCAACGAGCCGGCGCCGCCAGACCCAGTGCGAGAGCGTCACACCCAGCAGGCCCAGGGGGACGGCGACCAAGAGGTAAGTGCGCACAATCTCGGCCGCGGTCAGATATCCGACAATGCCGGCGACCGCGAACACAGCGAGGGAGGCGGCGAGGATTCGACGAAATTCCGTTGTTCCGGTGCCGAGAACGTCTGCGTCCCAGACTCCTTGGATCGCACAACACAGCAGCCAGGCCCCGATCACCAACGCCGACAGTGCCCACCCCGACAGATCCCCCGGTCCGCCGGAGCCGAACCGGAACACCCTGTCGATCGCGACCACGTGCGCCAGCACCACCGCGACGGTCACCGCGGCCGAGTCGGTTGCGATCACCTTGCGGCGATAGTTGCTGAGCCAGGTCGGACCCCGATCCGCCGAGGCGCCACGACCTGGCCGATGCAGATTCGCCTGCGCGGACGGGGCAGGAGTGGGCGTCGATGTCGCCAGCAGAGTGACGCGCCGGAGTTCTGGTTGGCCGCCGCGCCGGGGCTGCTGCGGAATTCCGCGACCGACCGCCTGCGACTTGGATGGGTGGCGCAGGGTGCGGACGTGAGCAAATCCCAAGCCGATCACCTCACCCGATCAGCGATTGACCCTTTCCATAGTTCATAGTAGGGAAGAATCCCCGCAGGGTGCGGATCGGCACCTGTCATTTTGTCCGCACAATGGCGGGGCAACTGAACCTCTCACTCTGACGGCCAACGAAATCCGGCGACCTGGTGACGTACTGTCTTTGGGCCGGCATCGGAATGACGCGCCCGTGTGTCGGGCCTGCATGGGGCATCCGGCTTTCGCCACTCAACCGCCGCATGTGGCGCCGGCAGAGCGGGCGGCCAGAGCGCGCGGCCAGATTGGCCATCAGAGGCCTTTCGGCTACGGCCGGCCAAGAGCGCGGTAGGTCCAGCCGGCGGCGCGCCAACGCTCCGGGTCCAGCGCGTTGCGACCGTCGCATCCGACGGTGCGCGACGACCGAACCGAACTGCTCCGGGTCGAGTTCCCGGTAGTCGGCCCATTCGGTCGGCAACAGGACGACGTCAGCCCCCTGCGCGGCCTGCTGCGCGGTCACCGCGAAGGTGATGTCCGTCCATGCGCGGCGGGCGTTCTCGACCGCCTTCGGATCTGTGACAACCACAGAGGCGCCCTGCAGCCGCATTGGGCAGCCACGTTCGGCGCCGCGAATCACGGATATCGTCACTGTCCGGCTTGAGGGCCGCACCCAGCACGCCCACCCGCCGGCCAATGACCGATCCGCCGCACACCTGCGGGCGAGATCGACCATCCGGACGCGGCGCCGCATGTTGATCTGATCGATCTCTTTCAGGAAACCGAGTGCGTCGCTCGCCGGCCAGACGTCAGCGCTTCGCCGAGCAACTCGGCCAGGCCGCGCTCGAAGAAGGACGGTTCACCCTTGCTGGGCAGGTCCACGAGTGTTCTGGCCACGAGCCTCGGCCCTTTGAATCTCGTGGCCAAGACGTACATCAGCGGAAGCCGGCGACGGCCGGATATGGATTCGCGGTCCCGCGACGCCGGTCAGCGCGGGCACGAGTGCGACCGCGATGCCGGACCCTCCCAGCTTCCAGGCCATCCGCCCGATCTCCTCCGAGCCAAGGGATTCCGACGATGCGACGGCCACCATGTCCGCGTTGCACCGCTCGATCGCGCCGGGGTTGTCATCGAGGTCGCCGACCACCTCGAAACCACCGCTGAGGGGTTGACTCTCGCCGGACCACGCTGCCGGTCCGCGGGGACACAGAGCCCATCGACCTGGAGTCCCGCGTCGCGGGGGCGACCAGCACCACGATGTCTCGTTACCATCGCTCAGCGGATGACGTCCCGGACGGCTCCGCATCCGCCAATGGTCCTGGGACGGACTCGTCGAGAACTCGGATCCAAGAAGGACCTGACACAACGACTCGCACCGGAGGGTGCTGCGGCGATTCGTCGAATCCGCCGCGACGCACTCAATTGCTCGGAGCCCGGCAGACCCGATAGGGATCAACCGATGTCGCCCAGCTGGTCACTCCTGGTGTGACGACCAGGCTGGGCGCCACATCGTTCGCCGCTGGTCCACCGGCCGGCCCGAGCACGGTGAAGACCAACTCCGTCGAGGCACCCGGGCTGAGCACGACGGTGGTTGTCCCGACCTCGCGGAAATGGTCCTCGCCTCGGCCGATGGCCATCGGGGTGCCGTCGCGGCTGGCATCGGCCACTCCGCCGCCCGCCGGCGCGAAAACAAGAACATTCGTCTGCAAGCGGTACTGCGTGCCGGCCTCGCTCGAGCCGGTGACGTACTCCGGCAGGCCGCCCGCGGGGGCGTCGTACTTCATCAGCACCTGCACCTGGAGCTCGCGGCGCCCGTCGTCCCGGCACTCCCCCTCGGTGACATGCACCTCGTTGTGCAGGTAGTACCCCAGTTTCGCGGCCGTGCCGTCGTTCATGAAGACGCCGATCGACGGCCGGATGAGATCCGAGTCGATCATGCCGGACAGTCCCGTGGTTGCGATGTCGGCCTGCTCGGCGGCGTTCGCGCTGTAGACCAACACGCGTCGCTCGTCGGTCGCTGTACGGAGCCCGGCGAGAATCTGCCGCGAGTCACCCTTGCCCGACATCAGTTCGGTGAACACCAGGCCGGTGGCATGCGCCAGAAAGGCGTCCCTGTCGCTCTGGTCCTTCTCGTCGAACTTCTGATAGGCGGTCGACAGCAGGATCGGCACCAGGTTGTCGGCCGAGACGGACACTCCGTCACCGACGTCGATCGGCGCGGTCCCCTTGAGCATGTAGGACAGCGCAACCGGGTCGACGGCCATCACCCCGTCGACGGTGGTTCCGGTTCGCGTGCGGTACATCTCGGCGAACAACGGAGCGGCGGTGGGGAAATCCGGGGTGAAATTCACATCCTGCGGGTATTGCGCCATCAGCGGGCCGTACAGGTTCAACTGTTGCTCGGTGAGCGGAGCGACCGGCGGATCGAAATAGCCCAACGTCCTGGACGCCGCGCCCTGATCGAGAATGGTGATCTTGCCCTGCTCGGCCTTGACGACGGCGAACGAGCCGAAAATTCCGCCGGTCGCCCGCAACTCCGCCGGGTTCTGGAAAACTACCAGGTACGTTCGCGGCTCCGCCGACCCCAACATCGGCGGCAGCAGTCGGGCGATCCGGGCGCCGGGCCCGGTGACATCGGCTGCCTGATCGAGTTTGTGCCACAGCGTCAGCACGGCATCGCCGACCGGCTGCACCACCGACGACCGGTCGATGTTCGCCATCGACTGCCGCGCCTGATTCACCGCGGCGTCCGCATTCTGCAGCAGCGGAGAAATTCGCTCGATGGGCTCGAGATTGATGGTGCCGTCGGCCGGGGCCAGCTGTGCCGGCTGCAGGNTCTGCGCGATGTCGACCAGCGACGGCATCACATCGGTGGCAAGAGAGTCGACGGTGAGCGTGACCTGCCTGACAACGTCGAGATTGGCACCCAGATACGGCACGACGGTGGCCGCGCGGTAGATCGGGTCGTCGACCGCGGACCGGGCAGCCGCCGCCTCGTCCTGCAGCCGGGCAATGGTGGCTGCGGTCGCCGACGGGTCGACAGCGGTGATGTCCTTCAACTGCTCCTGCAGCAGCGACACCTCCGCAGACGCCGTCTGCAGATGCGAATACGCCTGGTAGCTGCGCCAGCCCGCCCACGCGGTGCCGGCCAGGATCACCATCCCGGCTCCGAGCATCGACCACCCGATGACGCGGCGACGACGACGTCTCGCATGCCGGCGGTGGGCCGCTGCCTGCTCTTCCGCGGTCATCGGCCGACGGTCGGCGAACTGCACCTCCGGCTCGGGGGGTACATAGGCCGTCACGGCGAAACGATCGGCGTCAGCAGCGGAGTCGGGCCGGGCATGTCGGCCGGGCAGCTCTTCGGGTTCGCCAGATGCCCGCTCGCTGTTGTTTTTGTCACCCGCCGGCCAGGGTTGCTCTGGTTGGTTCCCGGAGGGACCCGGCCCACCCGCCGGGCCAGGACTTTCGTCACCCTCAGCCATCGGCTATCCCTCTCCGCGTACGGAGCGCGACACTACAGCACCATTAGCGACGGATCACTTGCAACCGTCGGAAGTCTTGGCGATCCATTGTTGGTCCATTTCCGCGCACGACGCCGTTAGAGGAACGAACGGCTCCTGGTTCGTCCCTCCGGAGCGGGAGCAGGAAAAGGCGAGGTCCAAGCGGATCGCCACGGTGAAGGCCGTATGCACCCGCTGCCCGGCGATGGCCCAGTGCCGCACCTGTGCGATGACCGTCGGCGAGCCGTTCGGGGTGTGGGCCGATCAGTGCACGTCGGAGAGCAGCCCGGGCGGGCTGACGGAGTGGTAGGGCGGCAGGACGAGACGTCTGAACGATCGCAACCTGAACGACCGCCCCAACCCCCGCCCAGGTTGCGGTCCCGGCCGGGAGCTGAGGCACCGCTCCGGCTTGGTGCGGCTGTCATCGACTTCGACCAACAGCAGACTCCCGACGGGCGCTCGTCGGTGGGACGACGGGCGGCGTGTCGGGGCCGGATCGGGGCCGATCGATAACGCTTTCCACCTCTCGGCACGTCGCCGCCTCCTTACCGGGTGCCGCGCTGGTAAACCATCCATAGCGACAACTCGCCGCCCGGATCAGCAGAGATCGTCACGCGATCACCGCGGGCCCGGGGGGCGGTTGCCGACGGACCGGTGACGGTGTGAGTGCGGCCAGATCGAGAAGGACCACGATGAAGTACTACCTGCTTGCGGACCGCTACCAGGTCGGCGAGATCGCGGGGCGCGGGGGCATGTCGGAGGTGCACCGCGGCCGGGACCGGCGACTGAGCCGGGACGTCGCCGTCAAGGTGCTGCGCAAAGACCTGGCTAGGAATCCGTCCTACCAGGAGCGGTTCCGCCGGGAGGCGCAGAACGCGGCCTCGCTGAACCACCCGAACATCGTCGCGGTCTACGACACCGGCGAATCGACGAACGACGACGGTACCGTCCCGTACATCGTGATGGAGTGGGTCGACGGCCAGGTGCTGCGCGACGTGCTGATGAAGGACGGCCCGCCCCCGCTGCACCGGGCGGCGGAGATCGTCACCGATATCTGTGTGGCGCTGGACTTCTCCCATCGAAACCGCGTCGTGCACCGGGACATCAAGCCCGCCAATGTCATGCTCACCCGCGGCGGCGCCGTCAAGGTGATGGACTTCGGCATCGCCCGCGCCGCGGCCGACGGGTCGGCGGCCACCACCGCGACCGCCGTGATCGGCACCGCCCAATACCTGTCGCCGGAACAGGCCAGCGGCCGGCCGGTCGACATTCGCTCGGACATCTACGCGACCGGCTGCGTGCTGTACGAATTGCTGTGCGGCACCCCGCCGTTCACCGGTGAATCGCCGGTCGCGGTGGCCTATCGACACGTCCGGGAGGCTCCCCGGCCGCCCAGCGAAATCAAGCCGGGAATTCCGAAGGCCTTTGACGCCGTTGCGCTGAAGGCGCTGAGCAAGAACCCGATGAACCGCTACCAGACCGCCGCCGAGCTGCGGGCGGACCTGCTGCGGGCGCTGGCGGGGCAGGCCGTGCAGGCCACCCCGCTGATGAGCGAACGGGAGCGCGCCGACCTGCACGGCGCGCCGGTAGCCGTCGGAGCAGTCAGTGTCGGGTCCGGAGCCACCGGCGGGCGGCCCACCCCGCCGCGCAGCGGGCCTGCGCTG
>JGI20200J14955_1000314_pt1 | contig 11054 bp, 13 predicted proteins | sample NGESurshal092012_FD_14955 | JGI IMG/M metagenome (IMG submission 14955) | reverse complement strand
GGTTCTGCTCTCACGGTGATGGTGTAGGAGCCGGCACGGAGCCCTTCGGTGTCGAAATCGAATGTGGGTTGGTCGCTGGTGTATTCGGTCAGCACCTGATTGGTGAATGGGCCGGTCACGCGCCAGTGGAAAAGGGTGTCCTGCGCTGCTTGCGCTGCTTGCGGCGCGTTGCCAGGGGCAATCCACAGGTTGACGACGGTGCCTGCGCTGACTGCTTGCTTGTGGCTGCCGATCACTTTCTGTTCTGTGCCGCGGATCGCCGGCAACTGGTTGGGTTGTGACATGGTGGGTTTCCTCCTAGGAAATGAGCCGGACAGGTGCGGTGCGTGGAATGCCGGCGCAGATGGCCGAGATGTCCAGGCTGCTGCGGGCAGCCCAGTAGGTGAGAAGGTTGCCAATGACGCGGCTTTCACTTCGTGGGCTCAATCTCCCCGCTGCTCGTGCCTGCCCGAGAACGGCGAAGGCCAGCGCCGGGCGAACCTGCGCGAGCCGTTGGGGTTCTGTCCGCCATCGGCCGAACAGTTCCAGCAGGAGCTCTGGGTTGCGCTGGTTCGGTGGCACGATTTCTCGGAGCGTTCGTCCATGGAGTGCGGGGGGTCGGTGTCCGAGAAGCTCTGCGACGAAGTCGGGCATGGAGCCGACCAGGTCGTCGAGTGAGCGGCGATAGGTGTCGGTGACGATGTCGATGGGGTATAGCTCACGCCAAACGGCGGCCAGAGCTGCCCATTGTGGGTGCGGGTATAGGGCTCGCCCGATCTCGCAGCTCAGTAAAACCCGGAGATAGGGGACCGGATGGGGATCGTTTCCGCTGGGCCGGAAGACCGCCCATCTGGGCAGACTGACGACCGCCAGCAGGCCCAGCGTGGAACTGATACCGAGGGCGGCGATGGACCAGAAGTCGGCGATGATCTCTGATATCCAGTTCTCCCAGCAGCGCCATGGCGACGATGTGTCTTCCGGCCCCCCGTGGAATTGTTGGAGTAGAGACCGAAGCGATGGAACCAATTCCAGTAGTGCCGCTCCCTGGTGCCCGACCTCGTGCACCAGGGAGGAGGCGACTCCGTGTCCAACCATCCGTTCCCGTGGAACTCTGACGATGGCGACCGGGCTGGCGGTGCCTCCCGGCAGCCTGGTCCGGGCTCGTCGAATCGCGGCGCCGGGACCGCGTGCCAGGTAGCACACGACCGGCGGCGCCTGGAGCGGGACGTCGAACCCGGTGAGCGCATCAGCTGCGAGCACATCCAAGCCGGACAACCAGACACCGGTGCTGTGCTCGCTGCGTTGCGTGACGACCTCGGAGAACAGGTCGAGCTGGGCGAGGACGTCGTTGAACTGCATGCGGATTGTCACGAACTGGTTGTGTTGTTCGTCAGGCGGCGCGCCGCGTCCCGTGGATCCGAGCCACGCGAGGAATCCCAGTACCTGGCGTCGCAGGTCGCCGCGACCCTGGATGAGGACTCTCTCTATCGCCGATTGGGCGGCCGGCGATAGAGCCGCGGCTGGCACCATCGTTTCGGTGAGCGCGAAGGGTCGGACGCGATCCAGCCGCGTCAACAGTGCGCGCGCTTCCTGTTCGATCAGCCAGGCCGCGGTGGCTCGGATGGTCACAGCTACACACCCACCACGATGATCTTGCGGCCACGACGGAACCAACGGCCGCTCTGTGCCCTGAAGCTGCCCGAATCCGGTGAGTAGGAATCGGCTCCGAAGCCCTGGTTGGCACCGACATCCCATCCCGGCTCTGACCCGGTCTGGTCGGGCCACGCTTGGTCGGGCCATGCCTGGTCGGGGTCGGCGAGGCCGAGCCCGGCGTCGTACACCGACGGGGTGCGGGCCGGCCAGCCCCACCTTCCCGGCGTAGGAACGCGGGACGGGCCGGAGATCTGCGTGGGATGGTTCGCTGCCGTTTGCGGCGGCTGCACGGGGGTCCGGACGGCCCCAGTGGCGCCCCCCGGTGCTGACGGGCGGCCGGCCGGTGTTGGGCGGCCACCGGTCGTGACTGCGCCGCGGCCGGCCGGTGCTGGGCGGCCACCGAAGGTGACTGGGGCGCGGCCGGCTGTCCCGCCGGGTGCGCGGCGTCCTCTGGGCGCGCCGGCCTGCGTGCCGCGCCGGGTTGTGATCCCGCCCCCCGGGCCGGCCGGTCGGCGGCTGACGGCGGTTTGCTGCCGCCCGGGAGTTGCTGGGCGCCGCCCGGCCCCGCTACGACCGAGCAGTGCGGGAGCGTGGTGCCGGGCGGCGGTTCGGACGGCCGCTTGGGCGACGGCCCGGGGCGGGGTCGATCGTGGCGCGAGAGCTGCATGGCGGGCTGCTTTGTCGGCCAGTCGGACGTATCGGCGTGCGGCCTCGAATTCGGCCTCCTGTTCGCTGAGTCCTTCCGCTTCCGCTTCAAACAGCCCACTGGCCATCGATCCCAGTTGTGAACCGATCGCGGTACCGACCCCTGGTGCCACGAAGGAGCCAAGGGCGCCGCCAACGACGGGCAGCGCCTTCTTGGCGACATTCTTCAGAACACCGCCGAGCGCCTTTCCGGTCTTGGAATTGATGAACCCACCCACGGCCTTCGCGGCACCTTTGAAAAGATTGCCCAAGAACTGCTCGAATTCAGCCTCGTTGGTGATCTCCAGGAGCTCCTGCGCCAGCTCGGATTCGTGGAGCTCCCCGAGCTCCGAGTACTCATAGGCTTCATGGGCCTCGTGGATCTCTTCGGATTCCCCGATTTCCTGGCCGATTTCGCCACCCAGGAGTGAACTGAGGATGTTCAGGAATTCCGCCTGCTCTTGCTCGAATTGACCCTCGCCTTCGCCTTCGCCTTCGTACTCGCCTTCGTACTCGCCTTCGTACTCACCCTCGTACTCACCTTCGCCTTCGTACTCGGCTTCGTACTCGGCTTCGTAGACGCTCATTTTTTTCTCCTCTTGTCCGGGTTTTCGGGACTGGCTTACAGGGGTTTCTTTGGGTTGATGTGACTCACAGGTCGATGAGAATGTTTTGGCCGCGGCGTACCCAGCGTCCACGCCCCCGTCCAGCGGTCACGGGACGCCGCCGGGTCAGGACCGCAAGTAGCCCGGGCGCGTAGCGACGCGCCCCGGCGATCATGGCTGTCTGTGCGACCTGTTCCGGCGGCGCCGCGGGGGGTGCGGCGGCGGCAGCTCGGCAGACGTGGTCTGCGAAGCGGACGAACGCCCGGGCCTCCTCGTACTCCCGGTCCTCCTGACTGAGGCCTTCCAGTTCCAGTCCGAACACGTCACCGGCGGTTGAGGCGATAGTGGCGCCGATATCGCCGCCGACGCCGGGTGCCACGTAGTTGCCGATCGCCCGGCCGACGGACGGGAGCGCCTGACGCGCGACCGTGCGCAGGCCCGAGCCGATCGCTTGACCGACGTCGGAATTGACGAAGGTGCGGGCCGCGCCAACGGCCCGGCGGGCGAGATCCCCGAGAAACCGGTCGAGTTCGGCTTCGCTGTTGACCTCCAGCAGTGTGTTGGCGAGTTCCATCTCGGCGCCGATGGACAGCCTCATCTCGCCCTCGCCGACTTCTCCCTCAGACTCACGCAACGCTCCGCCGAGCACGTCTAGGAAGTCCTCCTGTTCCAGCGACTCGGTTTCGTACTCGCCTTCGAACATCGCCCTGTCGATGTCATGCATCGGCTCCTCCTCCGAATGGGATTGCACTGGCAACCCTCTACGCGGCAAGTTGCGTGCCAGCGAGGGGCGGGCGGGCATCCTGCGCGGTGGGCAGGTCCCAAGCGAACATCGGTTCGCGTGCGCTGGGTGCGAGGGCGAACCCAGGTTCGCCGGTGCGACTCCCGCTCTGCAGGAAGCGCTGGGCAGGGAATGGCAGGTCTTGCTGCTCACGCAAGGGAACTGTGAAGCTTCCCCCCGACGAGCACCTGCGGGTCCCCAGCGACCGCAGAGGGGTGATCAGCTCCGCTGGCAGGAAGCCCTCTGCCGGCTCGCTTGCGCGGGTATCTTCAGGAGCCCGCGGTACTTTGCGACGGTTCGGCGGCAGATGGGGTAACCCATTTGCGTCATCCGGTCCGCGAGTGCCGCGTCGGAGAGGGCCGCGCGCTCTTCACGGACAAGTTCGCTGAGCACAGCCTGGGCCGCGACGGCACCACCGAACAGGACTGTCATCGGTTGGACCGTGCCGTCGGGCATACGGATACGCTTTCCCGCCACGCATCGGCTCACTGTGGACTCGTGAAGGCCGAGCGCGGCGGCGACGCCCGCTCGGGTCAGGGGCCTGTGGGCACACTGGCCATCCCGCAGGAATCGCCATTGCTGGGACGCAGCCTCGTGCGCCACGCGCCGGAGGGTGCTTGTTCGAGCCTGCACCAGGTCGAGGACCTCTTGCGCTCGACGGACCTGGGCCTGCAGACCTGCCCAGCTGGCGGCGTCCACGCCCTGCGGCGGGCGTAACGGTGAGCGCCGAGCGAGGTCAGAATAGAGATCGTCGACACGTAGTTGTGACCAGCCATGCTCGATGACTTCGATAGACATTGCCTGCGGGTGGCGGGTGTCGGACCAGCGAATGATGACGTCGACGCCCGGTCCGGCCGGCGCGTCGTTGTCCGCATCTCGGAGTGGATACGGCGGAATACGTCGTCGAAGGAAGTCCACGGCTTCCCGAACGGTGCCGATGTCAATGCCGGCGGAGCGGGCGATCGCGCCAAGGTCATCGTTGGCGACGTCTTCCAGATGATCCCGAATGATGGTTGTCAGCAGCGTCGACAACGGTTCGGTTGTGGACGCCTGGACGTGCAGCAACAGGCTGTCCCTGATGTCCACTGCGCACAACCCCGGCGAGATCGCGGACCGAAACGCGGCAATGACCCGTTGCACACGGTCCACACAGATGCCGAGATCGGCGGCCACCTGTTCCTCGGTCCTGCCCAGAATCCCATGTGAATCCAGATCGCCGGCGATGTACTCGGCGATCCAGCGATCGTCTCCCCCGATCAGCGCGCCGACATCTGCCATCAAGCGGTCGGTGCGGGTGCCTCGGCTGGCCAGCGTGGCAAGGTCGGTCGGCGCCCGGTCCCCAACGTAGGGGGAAGCCGGATCCGCCCTGGACGAGTTGCGGTGATCAGTTGACATCATTGTCAGTTCAAGTGCCGGATTGTTGGCGACCTCCGCGCCCACAAATTCGCTGAACTCCGCCGATGACATGCTCAGGGCTCTGCCGAACGCCACCAATGCGGGGGTGACCCGCATCCGCGCACCGATCACATGCGCGGGTGCCAACGAAATTTCCACGCTCAACCTCCAGGAGGAGAGTTACTGGATATTCTCCTCGTCAGCAAGTTCCATGCCAAAATATCTGTAGTAAGGAAAAGGAAACATCAGCCATCTCCGCACTGTGTCCGGTCTAGGCTGATTGGGGCTTCGGATCACCCTCTGGAGTTATTGCCCGGGATGAGCCCTTCGTGTGTCACGTATTCTGGTGACGCGCACGACAGTGGAGGTGACGAGACTGTGACCCCACCACGTTCACATCCAAGGTCGGGGGACCGTCAGCTGAGTTGATCTTCTGTTGCGCATTCTGTTGTGCTTAATCAACGAACGGGGGGCTCCGCGTGGTTGAGCTCGCGAGGCATGAAAGATCCCTCCGATCACCAGGAGGTTCGGGCCATGTGGTTGCCTTCCCTGGCCCTACCGAGAGGTTGCCCATGGAGGCGCTGCTTCATGAGTTGGTACGACGAGTCCGCCGTACCAATCCAGCCGATCCATCGGCTCAGGGTCTGGGCACACCCATCTTCGACGTTGAGATGGATGGACTACGGGTTCTCGTGGTGCCCGTGGCCCAGAAACCCGGAGCCCCGGCCCGATTGAGTCCACGCGAAAGAGATGTCGTCTGTCTTGTGGCTGGGGGAGCAACGAACCGAAAGATTGCCGATCAACTCGGTATCAGCACGTGGACCGTGGCCACCTATTTGCGGCGCATCTTCACGAAACTGGATGTCACCAGTCGCGCAGCCATGGTCTCGGTCATTGCCTACCGAGAAGAATCCGTGGATGAATAGGGCATGAATTGATAGGCCGTCGAACATCTCCAGATTTGCCCGTCCTTTCCAGGGGCTCCTCACGCCTCACGCCTCATCATTGTCCTGGTGATAACACTCGTGGTGTGCATCGCTATTTCAGCCGGCGCGTTAATGGCGTCCGATCTCACTGGACAACAGGTGCTCGGCGAAGTCGGAAAAGCGGGGTTGACACTGATTGTCGGCGTCATCCTCGGTGGCGTCCTAAAACAAGCTCTTGACAGTCACGCGCAAACCATGGCGGAACGCAGCAAGAGACGAGAACGCCTCACAACGATGGTGATGAATCTTGAAAGCACGGTCGATTCGGTACAGAACTCTAGGTTACTCATCTTGGCCCAACGGACCGCTAGGCGGCCCGAGGGTTCGGGCAATACGGACCCGGCTGAGGTTGATCGTCGGCCGGTCCGGACCCCCGGGTGGCAGCGGTGATCAGAGCTGGGTTGAGCGGGAACCGGGCGCCGCCGGTCCGCACCGTTCGGACGTGGTTGGTCGCAGTCACGGTGCTCACGCCGTGCCGGGCCGCGACCTCGCGGACGGTGCCGGCCGGCTGCCCGGTCAGTCCGTGATAGTCCAGCACTGGCGCACCCGGTCGGCGTGCAGGGGTCCGAGCACCCGGTGCGCGATCTGGGACACGACGTCGGGTAGGGACAGTCCCGGGGAGTGGGACGCCATCACGCATCCGGTGACGGTACCCAAAAGCGGATGCCTCGACAGCATCAGAGTGTGGACCTATGTTCGAGTGATACGAGACCACCGGGTGTCCGAGCAGCGTCCGGAGCGGTGCCCGGGTGGTCATGCCTACGTCGATTCCGAGGGCAGCGCAGTGGTTGTGGGGTGGTCACCTTGCCTGTGCACGGCAGGGCGTACCGGGCACCGTTCTTATTGACACCGAGCAGAATTGCATCTGCTGCAATTCCGCTGGTTTTGGCTTGGTCAGCTGCTGGTCATTCAGGCCACGGCCCTCGGGCATGGGCGTTCGGCGTACCTCTCGTCGTGCTGGCTCGGTGGCGATCATATTGGCGGAAGCCATCGTCCGCACGTCGTTCGGCCGCGGTTACGGCAACTCTGTGTCCAACGACCGAGAGATGTTGAGAGACAGGAGGTTGTTGGTCACCAATGGGTCGAGTGATGCCGGCGGAGCGCAGAACGTGGGTGGAGATAGGTGCGAATCTAATGGACATATGTCCGCATACATCGATGCCGACTCCTCAGGACTTCGGGTTGTCAGAGCAGCACTACCGCATCGAGGGCCACCAGCTGTCAGAAGCCATGCCCAGCCGGTGCCCCACGGGACATGAGTTGGGCAGCAATACCGTCCTTCTTGGGAACCATCCGTGCGTGAAGTGCACCGGATCCAGTCATCGCACGTGGCGTTGCCGCGAATGTGATGCCTGCTGGATCTGGCCTGCCTGCGTGGATCGACCGGATTGGCCCGAGTGGTCCGGGATCGATGGGTCAGGCTGAGGACAGGTCCCGCGTCTTCGGCCACCCAGGGGGTAGATGCAACAATCTTGCATCTGATACAACAGCCGGGTGAGTGGGGCCAACTCGGATTCGGCGCGCCGAGCGGCGGAGTTGTCGCTCGCGTCGAACGTTCATCACCTGGACCCGGAGGCGGCGGTGTTCGCTGCGATGATCTCGGCTTGGGAGGACCAGCAGCGCTCTCGGTTCCTGCGGAAGGAAACGATCGAGCAGCGGGTGGCGGCGGTGCGCCGGTTCGCGGGTTTTGCCGACCTGTATCCGTGGCAGTGGACGCCGGCGGAGGTGGAGGCGTGGTTCTCCGACCTCGCCTCGTCGGGCCCGAAGGTGCGGGCGTTCTCCACCGTCCGCGGCTACCAGCTGGCGTTGCGGTTGTTCTGCGAGTACCTGACCGATCATCGGTACGGGTGGATCGCGGTGTGCCTAGAGCGGTTCGGCGCAGCGCCTGCGCAGGTCCTTCATGAGTGGAACACGGTCAGCCATGTCAGCGAATTCGAGGGCCGGCCCGGACGGCGAGCGCTGACCTACGACGAGGTGCAGGCAAACTGCTCGACGCCGCCGACACCACGGTGGAACAGATCCGCAGCCGCGGCCGCAAGGGGTCTTTGCAGGCGCTGCGTAACGCCGTGCTGCTGAAGACGGTGTACGCGTTCGGGTTGCCGCGCAGCGAGGTCGTCGGGCTGGACCTGACCGATCTACGGGTGAACCCGAAGGCTGCGGACTACGGCCGGTGCGGTGGTGTGTTCGTCCGCTGGGCCAAGTCCTCGCGCGGCGGCCCACCCAAGCGGCGCACCGTGCTGACGGTGCCGGAGATGGACTGGATCGTCGGGATCCTCGGCCACTACGTCGATGAAGTTCGGCCGCACTCCGGTGCCGACCCGCACCCGGCGTTCTGGTTGACCGAACGCTGCGGCCGGATCACGAATCGCTCGGTGAATGAGGCGTTCGCCGAGACCCGTTCCGCGGCGGGTCTTCCGCCCGAGTTGGACCTGCACTCGCTGCGGCACTCGTACATCACGCATCTGAAAGTGCGCGGAATTGCATCTGACGCATCATTCGACAGGAATGGTGATCGGGACCCGGTAAGGGATCTGGGCTTTCGGGGGTTGCCGGCTGCTGGGTGGATGTTGGGCCGACACGCAGCCTGACCTGCGGTGTGATCGCGTGGGTGGCATCTGCAGTCGTTGTCCCAGACGACAGCTCCGGCCTCATTCCGGACCACCCCCGGTTCCAGCGCCCCGATGAATCCCCGCTCGGCGGCCGCGAAATCCGCGGTGTCATCGAACGGGAAAATTGGATCGCCGGTCATCGTTGGCCTCTTCTTCGGACTCAGTCAGGGACCCGAACCTTATCTCCACCATGCTGGACAACCCGGCGCCCCGACTGGTCGAGCGGCCGAAGCGCTCATCGGAGGCAGATCGCTCCGAAGTCCGCCCACCCACGTCAGGGGGTTGAATCCCGCACCGCTGGAATATGTCCCACTGCCAGCACGCTGCGGGTACGTGCTCGAGGTTCCGCCGTGTGTGCAGGTCGAGAGGGGCACGTCGGAGGTGATGGGTATCGCCCGCCCGAACTGGCAGTACCGGCCGCACCCTGATTCCGGATAGCGGGCCCCTCGACCGCCAATCGCGAATTCCGTATTACCGGTTTAGCAGTGTCGCACGTGGCAGGTGATGCTTCTGGCGTCGTCGACAATGCCCAGCTGTGAGGTGAACTGTGACCGTTCGGGCCGACCCCGCTGTGCCCACGAGCACACCGGTGATGGCCTCCCCTGAGGACACCGTGGTCGAGGCCACTACCGAATCATTCCGTGATCGTCGAGTGGATCGACTCGCCGAGGGCCGCCGCCGCCGGGAGCTGTTGTCGGCGGCCGCTCCGTCCGCTGACCCCCAGTTCCTGAACGCGATCGCCGCCGCCGACCGATTCTGGGGACGGGACGAACTGTGGCGGGATGCGTTGCAATCGCAGCGCTCTGGTATCACCGCGTCAGCGGAGCCGACGACAGAAACGGTCGATACAGCCGAGGTCACGACTGTCGATCCGGGCACTGCGACGATCGCCCGTCCCAAGAGGCCACTTCGGGGGGCGTGGGTTCGTCTTTCACGTCGGACCGCGTCTGCGGAGCCGGCAGCGGACCATGTCGTGGACGACGAGTTCGACATTCCGTTGCCGGGTAAACCGTTGCGCGTGGTGGGCAGGACTAGGTCATGGGTCACCCGATTGGCGTTGATCGGGGCACCGCTGGTGCTGGTCGGGGGAGTGGCGTACTCGTGCGGCGTCTCCACCGGATCCGCTCGATTGGTCCAGTCGTCAACGATCAGCGCGGATGATGCCAGTGCTTTGCACCTCAACAGTTTTCCCGCCGACCGTGCGGCGGCTTTCGGTGTCTCCTACCTGTTGTTGTGCTGGACGCATCCGGACGCGGTGGATACCACCGCGACCACCGACCGGTTGGCCGCGCTGGCCCGGATGACCTCCGCCGGGGTCACCCCGGGTTGCGGGTGGAGCGGGGCCGCCCCGTCGAAGGCGCCGTTGGCGGTGACCTGGGACGGCACCGTCAGGCCGGTTGCGGGGGCGGCCTATGCGGACGGCGCGGCTGCGCTGCTCGGCTTCCTGGTGACGACGGCGGACGGCCGCACCGTGGGTGCTGCGCTGCCGATCTGGGTGTCGTCGACCCTCTCGATGGCGGCAGGTGTGCGGGTGGTCGGCGACGTCGCCGTGGTGCCGGTTGCGCCGGCGGCGGCCGCCCCTACGCCGGCCGCGCCGGCGGTGACGGATTCGGCGGTCGCGGAATCGTTGACCCGCAGTGCGCTGGTGCCGTTTCTGCGGGCGTGGGCGGTGTCGGACCCGGTGCAGCTGAATCTCGTCCTCGCCGGGGACGCATCCGCCGCCGCCCGGGCGGGGATGCAGGGGCAAGTCTCCGCGCCGTCGGTCAACCGGACTCAGGTCGTGGTGATCCGCGGCGACCCGAGGGGCTACCGGGACGGCGACCTGATCACCGCGGGGGTTGGGGTGGACTGGACGACCCGTCTCGGCGGGGTTCAGCGAACCGGGTATTCGATCTCCTTGCGGATGACCGCCGGCCGATGGCAGGTCACCGACATCACCGGTGCAGCACCGGATCCCGCTGGTGGAGCAGCACCGGGAACGACCTTTACCACTCCTACCCCGGCGGCGTCACCCGCCGCCGGATAACCAGAAGAACACACAGGGAGGACCTGGCCAATGACCATCATCACCGAGTCTGTTGCGCTGACCGTCCGGCAGTCGGCGACCACGACCTACTTGGCGGGCCCACTGGATCAGGTCAACGCCTGGGTGTCGCAATGGGGCACCTCGTTGCAAATCCTGGGCGGGACGATCCTCGCGATATGCATGGTGCTGGTCGGCATCAAGCTGGGCGCGAAGTCGGTGGCCAGCAACGGTGCCAGCACCGGTCACCGGGAAGCGGTCGGGGCGATCTTCGGCCTGCTGATCGCCGGTGTCCTGATCGGCGCCGCGTTGATCGTCGTCCCACTGTTCGTTGGTGTC
>JGI20200J14955_1000303_pt1 | contig 11243 bp, 10 predicted proteins | sample NGESurshal092012_FD_14955 | JGI IMG/M metagenome (IMG submission 14955) | reverse complement strand
CGGGTTCGGTACTGCGAACCGGCCACTCGCGCTGACGGTCTCGGTCGCGGTCTACGCGGCTGCCGGGTACGCGCTGCTCCGCGGGCTGCGGGCGGGCGGCGCCTCGGGGTGGTTGTTGCTGGCCACGATGGGCCTGGCCGTACTGGTCATGTATGCCGTCGACCCCCGCGGTCCGGTCATCGCGCTCTTTCTCGTCGCGGCCCTGACCCCGCTGCGGCCGCCGCTGCTGCCGGCGTCGGCGATCCTGGTCGCCACCGCCATCGCCTACAACGGCATCCAGTTGTTCGTTGCCAGGGAGTCCGTGCCGCTGACCATCGCCACCGACGCGGGGGTGGCCTTCTTCTTCCTGATCGGCACGATGATGCGGCGGGAACGCGAGCAGCGCGAAGAGCTCGGCAGGGTGATGGTCGAGCTCCGGGAGAGCCAGGAGGCCGAGCGGGCGGCCGTCGCGCTGGCGGAACGGGCCACCCTCGCCCGTGAGCTGCACGACGTGTTGGCACACACGCTGTCCGGCCTGGCCCTGCAGTTGGAGGGCGCGAAGTTGCTTGCCAACGGCACGCCCGCCGACCCGCGGCTGGTCGATGCCGTCGGGCGGGCTCATCAGCTGTCCAAGAGCGGGTTGGCCGAGGCGCGGCGAGCGGTGGGCGCGCTGCGGGGCGAGCGGCTGCCGGGCCCGGCGGAGCTCGCCGACCTGGTACAGGAACACCGGCTGGCCAGCACCGGTACGGCGGCCTTCACCGAAACCGGCGACGCCTGGTCGATGTCGCCCGAGGCCGGCCTGGCGCTGTACCGGGCCGCGCAGGAGGCGCTGTCCAATGTCCGCAAGCATGCGGGGCAACGCCGCCGTCGACGTCCGGCTCGCCTGGAGCGCGGGCGGAGTGGAACTGGCGGTCACGAACTGCGGCGGCGACGTGGGGTCCGGCGGCGGGCAGCCCTCGGTACCGACCGGCAGCGGGTACGGGCTCGCGGGCATGACGGAGCGGGTGCGGGCGGTGGGCGGCACGGTCGCTGCACACGGCTTGCCGGACGGCGGCTTTCGGGTTTCGGTGACGATGCCGGTGGCCGGGGCTCGGCCATAGACCTGCATGATCCACCTGGCCACCCCCGCTCGCCGCAACGAGCTACCTTGGGCTCGAGCGCACCTGGGCGGGCGGTGCGGCCACCCTCGAGCGCGTCGCGGCGATGCCGGCGGGCACGGTCGACGTGTCGGTCGGCGGCGAGTGGTCGTTCGCGCGGACTCAGCGGCAGCTGGTCATAGCCACGGACGCGTGGCTGGGTGGGGCGATCCTGCAGATCGACCAGCCGTTCCACCCGATCGGTCAACCGGACGCCGGTTTCGACAGCGGCGGGCGCGACATGTCGATCTTCACGACGGTCACCCCGTCGTACGCCGAGGTGCTGGAGGTTCGGGCGGGTCGGGTCGCGATGGTGCGCGACTTCCTCGCCACCGTCACGTCGGACGAGCTGGCCGCGACGCGCAAGAATCCGCACGCCCCCGAATACCAGGAGACCGTGCTGTCCTGCCTGCACACGATCCTCGATGAGGAGTGGGAGCACCACCGCTACGCCGTCCGCGACCTCGACGCGATCGAGGCGAAGTCCGACGCGTGAGCCGGTGACCCGGCTTGCCGTCACTCAGCTCGCCGTCACTCAGCTCGCCGTCAGTCAGCTCGCCGTCAGTCAGCTCGCCGGCTGACCCCCGGCACGTGCCAACCGGTGCAGGGTGAGCACCTGGGCAGTGATCATCCGCTCGATCTCGCCGGGATCGACGCTCTCGTTGGAGGCGTGGATCCGGGACAGCGCGGTGTCCTCGGCACCCCACAGGATCACATCGGCCCGCGGGCAGGCGTTCTTCAGCGAATTGATCAGCGGGATGGAGCCGCCTGAGCCGATCGCCTCCACCGGGGTGCCGAAAGCCTCGGTCAGCCCTGCCTCGGCGGCGAGCACCGCGGGTCCGGTCATGTCGACGGCGAACGGCCAGCCCGCCTTGAGCGGGGTGACCTCCACCTCGACGTGCCAGGGCGCCACCGACCTCAGATGCGTGACGAGCAGCTCGAGCTCGTGATCGGCGTCGGCGCCGGGGGCGATCCGCATCGAGACCTTGGCCGTGGCCTCGGGAATCAGGATGTTCGACGCCTCGCCGACGCTGGGCGCGTCGATCCCGATCACCGTCGCCGACGGCTTGGCCCAGAGCCGAGAGGACAGGCTTCCGGTGCCCACCAGATCGACCCCGGGCAGAATGCCGGAACTGTCCTGATAGACCTGCGCGTCGACGTCGGCGCCCGGCCAGTCGCCCGTCGCGACGCCCGGTACGATCGTGTCACCGGCATCGTCGTGCAGGGTTGCCAGGATCTTGATCAGCGCGACCAACGCGTCCGGAGCGGCGCCGCCGAACACCCCGGAGTGCACCGGGAAGGCCAATGTCCGCACCCGCACCGTGGCGGAGACCTCGCCGCGCAGCGCCGTCGTCAGTGCCGGCCGACCGACCGCCTGGTTCCCCATGTCGGCGATGACAAAGGCGTCACAGTCGAACATCTCGGGGTTTGCGTCGACGAAATCCTCCAGATGGCTGATGGTTTCCTCCTCGCCTTCGATGAGGATCTTGATGCCGACCGGGATCTCAGGCCCGAAGGCCTGCAGGGTGCCGGCGTGGATGATCAACCCGGATTTGTCGTCGGCGGCGCCCCGGCCGTAGATCCGGCCGTCCGGCCCGGTGGTCGCCAGGAACGGCTCGGTGTCCCAACCCTGCTCGGGCGGCGCCGGCTGCACGTCGTAGTGGGCGTAGAGCAGCACCGTCGGGGCGCCGACCGGTGCCGGGATCTCGGCCCAGACTGCCGGGTAGCCGCCCGGGATGTCGAGCAGCCGGGCCGGTGCGCCGCTGCGCCGGAGCAGGTCGACGACCGCCTCGCTCATCTGGTGCACCGGCTCGGCCGGGAACCCGGGGAAGGCCACCGACGGGATCGCCACCAGCGCGGCGAGCTCCCGGATCAGGCCGGGCATCAGGGCCGCGACCTTCTGGGCAAGAGGCCCCACCGGGCGTTCCGTTGCCTCCGGGTTCTGCGCAGCGGGGGTTGAGGTCATCACTGCTCCCAAGCGCTCTCGTCGACGTCATTGATCCGGGCGGTTGTCCCGGCACCGGTCCGCATCGCCAGTAGATCAGGGCGCGCCGCCGGGCGCTGACCGACCCCTCACCCCGTCTCGACCGACGCTGTACGCGGTCGCAGCGGGTCGCGTCCACCGCCAGGATGCAGGCCGAGCCATCGCAACCGTTGACCGATGGACCTCACGTCCGACGACATCCGATGCTGGAGCGGCAGTTGCCCGGCCACCGGGTCGACACGATTGCGCTGCTCGGCGCCGGCCTGGAGAACGTCGCCACGAGTCCGGCACAGCCGGTTGCCCGATGCCGCCGCGCGGCAGGCGACCGTGACGCGCGGTACGGGCTCGAACGCGGGCCCCACCTGGTGACGAGCCTGCCCTCTGTCAGCTGGCTGTTCCCCGCGTCGTCGGTGGGATAAGGCGTCGCAATCGGGGTGATCCACCCTTACCGTGCCTGCCATGTCTATCGACGCGATCGCCCCCGATCGGCGTGTCACTCTGGTGCTGTGCACGGCCGGCGACGGCGTGCTGGGCGCACTGCCGCCGTTCACCGTGCGATCCCAGTGGTGGCGGCAGGTGGACGACGTGGTTGCCGGCGCCCGGGCCGCCTTCGGCGTCGAGGTGCGGGTACTGCGGCTGCTGGCCTGCCAGGGCCGCTACTACCCGGGCGGCTGGCCCGGTCACCTACCTGGCCGAGGTCGAACGGGTCACCGACGGCCCGCTCACCCCGTGGCCGGGTGACCCGCTCACCGAACACCCGCTGCGGCTGCCGTACGCCCGGATCGGTGGGCATACCGCCGACCTGGCCTGGGCGCGGTCGGTGCTGCGCGCCCGCGGCCGGACGATGACCGCTGCGCCGCAACAGGTTCGCACCTGGAACCTGTCGAGCATCTGGCGACTGCCGACCGACACGGGTGACGCCTTTCTCAAGGTGGTGCCGCCATTCTTCGCGCACGAGGGGGCGCTGTTACCGGTGCTGGATCAGGCTGTGGTGCCACCGGTGCTGGGTGCGGAGCCGGGTCGGGTGCTGCTGGCCGAGGTGCCAGGGGAGGACCAGTACGAGGCCGGCCGGGCGTCGCTGCAGGAGATGGTGCGGATGCTGGTCCGATTGCAGGTGGGCTGGATGGGCCGGACGGGTGAGTTGATCGATCTCGGGGTGCCGGACCTGCGGCCGCCGGCGCTCTTGCCACAGCTTAATGCGGCGGTGAACCTGCACCGGGATGAACTGAACGTCGCCGAACGACGCCGCATCGACGACCTGGTCGCGGACCTGCCCCGCCGGTTCGCCGAGATCGCCGCTTGCGGACTGCCGGACACGCTGGTGCACGGTGACTTTCACCCTGGGAACGTGCGCGGCGTAGCCGGCCGGTTCGCGATCCTGGACTGGGGCGACAGCGTTGTCGGCCACCCGATGATCGACCAGCTCGCGTTCGGCCAGCGGCTGGACAGCGATGACCGGGAGGCCGTGGAGCGGCAGTGGGCACGCGAGTGGCGTGCCGCGCTCCCCGGCTGCGACGCCGGCCGGGCGGCCGGCCTGCTCAAACCTGTTGCCGCGCTGTACGGAGCCGTTGTCTACCAACGCTTTCTGGACAACATCGAGCCAGCCGAGCACCCGTATCACGCCGGCGATGCGCTGGCCTCGATCCGGCACGCCGCCGACCTGACCGGCTGACCCCGCGCGGATCAACTTCGTCTGCGCGGATCAACTGCGGCTGTTTGGGACTGTTGGGACGGAAGTTGCCGACTTCAGCCGCGCAGAAGAAGTTGATCCGCGCGGAAACCGGGGCCGCGGGAGGTCAGACGGCGACCGGGAGGCGCACCTCGAACCGGCAGCCCTCGCCGTGATTGCTGACGCTGATCTCGCCGCCGTGCGCCTGCACCAGACCCCGGGCGATGGCCAACCCCAGGCCGGCCCCGGTCTCCTCGGCCGCCACCCCGGCCCGCGGGGAGCGGGCGGCCGCGCCCCGGAAAGCCACGTCGAACACCCGCGGCAGGTCCTCCGGGTCGATCCCGCCGCAGCCGTCCTGCACGGCCAGCCAGGCATAGTCGGCCGTCTGCCCGGCGACCACCTCGATGGTCTGGTCGGACGGGGTGTGCCGGATGGCGTTGACCAGCAGGTTCCGCAGCACCCTGATCAACTCGTGATCGGACCCACGGACCGTCGGCCATCGCGGATCGGCCGATGCGGTCAGCTGGATGCCCCGCTGATGGGCCGCCGGCGCGGCGGTCTCCATCGCCTGCGCGACGAGTTCCTCGGTGGACACCGGCCCGAACGTCAGGGCCAGCGCGCCCGCGTTGATCCTGGACAGCTCGAACAGGTCGTCCACCATGGTGGACAGCCGGGTGGTTTCCGAGCTGATCCGGCGGGCGTAGTCGGCGACCTCCGCGGGGTCCACCACCACCGCGTCCTCCAGCGCCTCGCTCATCGCCCGGATCCCGGCCAGCGGGGTCCGCAGGTCGTGACTCACCCAGGCCACCAACTGCCGCCGGGACGCCTCCGCGGTTCGCTCGGCGGCGCGTTCCTGTTCCGCGGCGAGCGCGCCCAGGGCGATCCGCCTTCCGAGGAAGACCGCGACCGGGATCACCACCACCGCGATCAACCCGCAGGCCGTCGCGGTGGACGCCAGCGCGGGGGTGTACATGAACCCGCTGATCGCGACGACGAAGATCAGCACGGCAAGGATCGGGATGATCACCAGCGCCGCGATGTTGGCCGCCGCCGAGCGGCGCCGGAGCAGTTGCAGGACAGCGAGTTCCACCGCGCCGGTGACCAGCGCGGCGAGCAGCGCCCAGGGCAGGATGTGTACGAAGTCGGTCATCGGGGCTGCCGTTCCGGACCGGACGGCGTGGCCGGTGCAGCGTCCGCACCGGTCCTGGGCTCGGTCCGCGCGGAGGGTGTCCCGGTCGCTGTCCCGGACTCGGTCCGCGCGGACGGTGTCCCGGACGCCGTCCCGGTCACCGGGGATGCTCCGGCCGGCGGTGCTGTCCCGCCTGGCGGCACCGTGCCATCCGCCGGCGGACCGCCGGAGTCCAGCCGGTAACCGACCCCCCACACCGTGACGATCCGCCGTGGCCTGGCCGGGTCGGACTCGATCTTCTCCCGGAGCCGGCGCACGTGGACGGTGACCGTTGACTGGTCGCCGAACGACCAGCCCCATACCCGTTCCATCATCTCGGCCCGGCCGAACACCTGGCCGGGGTGCCGCAGCAGGAACAGCAGCAGGTCGAATTCCCGGCTGGTCAGCACCAGTTCGGTGCCGGCCAGCCGCGCGGTGCGTGACACCGGGTCAGCCGACAGTTCGCCGTCGGCGCTGGTCACGACGGTCGAGCCGGCCGCGGCGACCGGGCTGACGGTCCCCCGGCTACGGTCCAGCACCCTGCCGACCCGCAGCGCCAGCTCCCGCGGGCTGAACGGCTTGACCACATAGTCGTCGGCGCCGTACTCCAGGCCCACCACCCGGTCGGACTCCTGCCCCAGCGCCGTCAGCATGATCACCGGGACGGTCGAGGTGCGGCGGATCTCCCGGCACACGTCCAGGCCGTCCATCCCGGGCAGCATCAGGTCGAGGACCAGCAGATCCGGTTGGTGCGAGCGGACGATCTTCAGGGCGGTGACCCCGTCGGCGGCCTCCAGCACCTCGTGACCGTCCCGAGACAGGTAGCGGCGCAGCACTTCTCGGACGGTGTCGTCGTCATCAACGACGAGCACCCGCGATTGCCCGGTCACCGCACCGCCCTCCCTCTGCTCGTGTCAGCCAGGCAACCCCGCCCACGCGGTGTTCCCAGCTCGAACGGTAGGCCGCGCGGCACCGGCAGCGCCAGGATCGGGCCGGACCGACCCCGAACCGTAAGACTCCCGCGGCAGGTGATGAGCGGCAGGTCAGCTGTCGGCGGCAGGTGATGAGCGGCAGCTCAGCCGTCGACCCGGGGCCCCGTCCAGCGCCGCCAGCACCGCGGGCAGCCGTTCCCGCCAGCCGTCACCGACCGCCGTCAACCGGGCGGTCCTGCTGTCGTCGGGCAACCTGGTCAGCTCGACGATCAACCGGTCGTCGGACAGCCGGTCGGCGACTCCGTCGCCCCACTCGACCACCACCGCGGCGGCGGTCAGGTCGGTGTCCAGGTCGAGATCGTCGAGTTCAAGGGCGCCGGCGAGCCGGTAGGCGTCCACGTGCACCAGCGGCACTCCGGTCGCTGCGGCCGGACGATGCACGCGAGCGATGACGAAGGTCGGCGAAGTGATGCGGCCGGCGACCCCCAGCCCGGCCGCGATGCCCTTGGTCAGCGTCGTCTTGCCGGCCCCCAGCGACCCGCTGAGGATGACGAGATCGCCTGCCGTGAGCCGACTTCCGAGCGCCTCACCGAGCGCATGGGTGCCCTGGACGGTGTCCAGCGTGACGATCACCGGCCGACCTTGTCACCTGCGGCGCCCTTGGTGTCGCCCGACCCCGTGCGCCGCGCCACGCCGCGCCGCCCGGCACGCGGAGCCGGCGCCGCCGTTGTGGCCGGCTTTCGGATGCCGGTCTGGGTCGTCGCCGTGCGCAGCATCCGGCGCACCGCATCGTTGGTCAGCGTCGGATCCTCCATCATCGCCATGTGACCGGAGCCGACCGCGACGACGAACTCCGCGTCCGGCAGCACGTCGGCGATGGCCTGCGAGCGGTCCAACGGCGTGAGCCGGTCCTTGTCGCCGCAGATGATGGCCGTCGGGATGCCGGCCAGCGCTGGTACCGCGGCCGTCTGGTCGTGCGCGAACAGGGCCGGGGTGAACTCGGCGATCACCTCGACCGGGGTGCCGGAGATCATCTCGTCCAGGTAGTCGACCATCGCCCCCGGGACGTCCCGGTGGGCGAAGCCCAGGCTTCGGGTGAGCAGCCACACCGCGTCCCGACTGCTGGCCCGGCCGCGTTCGAAGATCGCCGGGTACCGGACCGCGACGTTGGTGATCGCCCGCACCAGCGGGTTCCCGCCGGTCAGCATCAGGTTGTTGAGGTCCGACGGTTTGAGGTAGGTGGCCCCGGTGCAGATCAGCCCGATCCCGGCGATGCGTTCGGCGAACAGTTCGGGGTGCCGGGCGGCGAGGGTGAGAATCGCCATCCCGCCCATCGAGTGACCGATCAGCACCACCGGTCCGACGGGCGCGGAGGTGGCGATCATCTGCTCCAGGTCGGAGGCCAGGTAGTCCATCGTGGAGTGACCCTCCGGGGCCCGGGTGGATTTTCCGTGCGACCGCTGGTCGTAGAACACCAGGCGAGCGGCGGGCAGTTTCGGGCCGGCGGAGCCCGGGTGCTCGTCGGGCGCCTCCCCGAACCCGGGACCGGCCAGCCCGAGCCGCTGATAGTGCCAGGAGCCGGAGCGTAGCGTCCAGCCGTGAGAGAAGATCACGGTGATCGGCGCGGTGACCGGGCCGACTTCTTCGACGTGCAGCGCCACGCCGTCCTCGGCGTCCACCGAGTACGTCCGGTCCGGGGCGAGCGAGCCGTACGCGGCGTCCCTATGGGGATCGGTGAACAACTCGGACTGCACGGATTGGTACCGACGGACCGCCATCCGCTGTGCGGTCACACCGCCCAGCGCGGCCGCGCCCACCAGTCCGGTGGCGATACCGGCCGCGCCGAGGATCCTGCCGACGGTGCTCATCGAACGTCACGTCCTGCGTCTGTGGTTGGTCGTGCCTTCATCGGCGGGCGGTCCCGCTCGGGATCTCTACCCACATACCGGCGCGGCACACGCGGACCGATCCGGGTGACTATCTCGTAGCCGATCGTGCCGCAGGCCTGCGCCCATTCCTGCGCGGTCGGTTCGCCCTGGTCGCCGGGGCCGAAGATGACCACCTCGGCGCCCGCCTGCACCGGATCGTCACCGCAGTCGATGACGACCTGGTCCATCGCCACCCGGCCGGCGATCCGGCGGCGCCGGCCGCCCAGCCAGACCTCACCCACCGAACTCGCCGCCCGCGGGATGCCGTCGGCGTAGCCCAGCGGCACCAGCGCAAGCGTGGTCTCCCGGCTGGTGCGGTAGGTCAGTCCGTAGGAGACCCCGTACCCGGCCGGCACCCGTTTGGTCAGTGCAACGGTGCCGCGCAGTGTCATCGCCGGCCGGAGCGCCGCCAGGGTCGCGACCGGGTTGAGGCCGTAGATCCCGATGCCGCAGCGGACCAGGTCGAAGTGGGTCGCCGGGTGGTCCAGCACGGCCGGGGTGTTGGCCAGGTGCCTGGTTGTCGCCGGGAGCCCCGCGGCGTGCGCCCTGTCCAGCACGGCACCGAACGCGGCGGTCTGCTCCGCGACGGAAGGGTCGCCGGGTATGTCGGCGCTGGCCAGGTGGCTCATCAGCCCGACGACCCGGACCCGACCGGCGTCCGCTGCGGCGACGACGGCGGCCAGCAGGGCGTCCAGGTCGGCCGGGCCGACCCCGTTGCGACCCAGCCCGGTGTCGACCTTGAGATGGACCCGCGGCCGGCCGGTCGGATCGGCGGCGAGGACGGCGTCCAGGTGCGCCAGGCTCGAGATGCCCAGGTCGACGCCGGCCCGCAGGGCGGGCCGGATGTCCTCGCCGGCCGGCCACAGCCAGGCCAGCACGGGCGCGCGAATGCCCGCGGTGCGCAGCTCCAGGGCCTCGGTCGGGGTGGCCAGGCCCAGGGACGCAGCACCGCCGCGGAGGGCAGCGCGAGCGGATTCGACGGCGCCGTGGCCGTAGCCGTCGGCCTTGACCACGGCCATCAGGGCGGCGTCGGGCCGGCGCAGGCACAGGATCCGGAGCAGTTCGGCGGTATTGGCGGCGATGGCGTCGGTGTCGATGACAGCCTCTGCCCGGATCACCCCACCGCCGTTCGGTGGCACCTGCGCGTTCGGTGGGGCCTGCGCGTTCGGTGGGGCCTGCGCGGACGGTGGGGCCTGCGCGGACGGCCCACCGGCGCGCGACGGCGCTGCCGGGTCGGCATCGACCTCGGCGGCGGTCGTGACGCGGGTGCTCACTCCACGATGGAATCACGTTCCGGGCCGGAACAGTGGCAGCCCAGGCCAGCGGGGGTGTAAACGATCATCACGGCATGGCCGAGGGCGATCGGCGCCAGCCGACACAAGAGCCTCAATCGCCTCTCCGCGTGGTGACTCCCAATCGACATCGGCTGTCGGCAGACCAGGCGACTGCGTCGTCGATTCACGCAGTTGTATAGGTTATAACCACACCAGCAAGACCTTATGGCCTGGCCCTTGGCAGCCTCGGTGGCCCTGCTAATTCCGAACAGCCCTATGCCGGGAGGAATGGATAGTCAAACGCTGGGTCCTGGGGTCCTGTGACCTCCAGTCGGGCAGCGGTGGAACCATCGGGGTGTCAAGACTCACTTCCGATCACGACTGCTGACCATCAATCACGCCGGAGCCTTGAAGCACTTGAACCGCCATTTGTATGTCCGATTCTAGGCGTTGCCACGAAGGAAGCTGCCTAACCGGGCCATCAATGTCCAGCCTCTCCAGCAGAATGCGCCGGCGTGTGCTGAACAATCTTGATTCTCTTGCTCGTCGACGGCCAGTGGTGTCACCTACGGCGAGAAGTGCCCGCTCGAGCATCTCCTTGGGATTCCTCGTCGACTCTATTCGAGCCCAGCGGTGGAACAGGAACGGGCGCGGCGACATTTTGCTTGCCAACGACAGCACGAATCGCCGCGGGATCCGCGAGCAGCCAAGCCTCCAACTCTTGTACGGGAACCACCGGAATTACGGTCAACTCAATCTTCGCTGCCAGGGTTGCCGATGTTATCTCATCCAATCTCTGCTGCGCTGAAGGCCCATCCGCATCTCGGTGCACAAATAGGATGTCTAGGTAAGCCACCTCGCTCGAGACGAGTTCGAGTTTCCTTCACGTCGAGCCAACAAAGTCGCGGATCCCGCCAGTTGCCTCATCGGCACCAGCTCGAACGACTAAATCCCTGAGGTGCGGGACAAGTCCATCGTCTGAAGGGCCTTCGCGCAACAGAACGAAGTTGACAGAGCGAATGGTAGCTATTCACCTGGGGTCGGCGGCGTGTCACGACCTTTGACGAGAGTGGTTGCAGGATAATGTGTTTATGCCCGAACCGACGTACCAGGAACTCGTTGATCTGGTCGCGTCGCAGGCCGAATTGATCGAGAAATTGACAGCCAGGGTCG
>JGI20200J14955_1000300_pt1 | contig 11290 bp, 5 predicted proteins | sample NGESurshal092012_FD_14955 | JGI IMG/M metagenome (IMG submission 14955) | reverse complement strand
CCACCGGCCTCGCCGAACTTCAACGCGATGGTCGAGGCAAAGGTGTCGCCACCCGGCTCGGTGAGGTGCCAGTTGATCGTGTACCCCGAGTTGAGCACCAAAGCCACCGCGATGGTTTCGCCCAGCGCGCGACCCAACCCGAGCATCGACGCGGAAATGATCCCGGCGCGCCCGAACGGGATCACCGCGGTTCGCAGCATCTCCCACTTTGTCGCGCCGAGCGCCCATGCGGCGTCGATGGTCTCTCTGGGCACCTGCAGGAACACCTCACGGGTGACCGCCGAGACGATCGGGATGATCATGATTGCCAGGATGATCCCCGCGATCAACAGGTCCTTGCCGTACTGCCCGGCCGTTGTCGCCGACTGGTTCTTGAAGATCGGGATCCACCCCAGGTAGGTGGACAGCCACATCTGGAAGCCCTGCGTATTGGGAATCAGGAAGTACAGACCCCACATACCGAAGACCAGTGACGGCACGGCGGCCAGCAGGTCGATCAACCCGCCCAGCGCGGTCGCGGCTCGACGGGTGGCGTAGTGGGCGATGAACAAGGCCACGCCCACGGCGATCGGCACGCCGACCACCATCGCGATGATCGACGACACGATGGTGCCGAAGAACACCGCTGCCATTCCGAAGTACGGCGGGTCCGCCTGGGGGTTCCAGGATTGCGTCGTGAAGATGTTCCCGGAGTCCTCGGTGAACGCCGGGATCGCCTTCCAGATCAGGAAGATCGCGATCGCCGCCATGATCACCAGCAGCAGCCCGCCGGACCCGGCTGCCAGTGCCTTGAAGACCCGGTCGCCCATCCGGACAGAACTGCCGGAGATCCCCCCTTCGGCCTTCCGTCCGTCCGGGGTGAGCCCGCCCCCTGAGCGGGCATCCTCGGCGTCCGGTTCGAGGTTGCCGACAGGCAGTGCTCCTGGGACGCCGAGTGCCGCGACCTTGAAACGCTGGTCCCTGGTCGGGTCGTGATCAGTCATTTCCGCCATGGGTCTCGTCCACATCTGCTGGTGTCGTGGAGCCGTCGCAACGAATGAGCGCCGGTCCGGCCGCGGATGCCATCCGCGGCCGGACCGACCGGTGGTGGCCTACCTGCCGAAAGCGTAAGCATCCTTCGCCATCGGGTGCATCAACCAGATCAGCTGATGGTCTGGACGGAGGCGATGACCTGGGTCTGGATCTCCGCTGGCAACGGCGCGGCACCCAGCTCATCCAGACTGGCCTGACCGTCGGTTGAGGTATACCCGAGGAACGACTTCAACAGCGGTCCGATGTCGCCGGTGTTGCCGGCCGAGCAGACGATCTCGTAGGTCACCAGGATGACCGGGTATGCCCCCGCGGTCTTGGTGGCGTAGTCGAGCTTCAGCGCCAGGTCCTTCCCGGTCCCGACCACCGTCGCGGCGCCCACCGCGGCACCAGCGGATTCGGCGGTCAGCTCGACCGCGCCACCGCCGTTGTCGATCTGCGCCACAGACAGGCCGTCGTCCTGCGCGAAGCCCCATTCGACATAGCCGATCGAGCCGTCCGTGCTCTTGATCTGCTTGGACACCCCGTCACTGCCCTGGGCCGCGACACCGCCGGGAGCGGTCCAGGACTTCCCGGGCGCGGCAGTCCACCCGCCGCCGGATGCGGCCGCCAGGTACTTGGTGAAGTTCTCCGTGGTTCCGGAGTCCTCCGCGCGGTGCACCGCTTGGATCGCCAGGCTCGGCAGGGTGACACCGGGGTTGATCGCGGCGATCTTCGGGTCGTTCCAGTTCGCGATCGTGCCTCCGAAGATTCCCGCCAGCACCTGCGGCGTGAGGATCAACTTGTCCACGCCCGACAGGTTGTAGGCCAACGCGATCGGCCCAGTGACCATCGGCAGGTTGATGGCGTCGTTTCCGGCGCAGCGCGTGCTCTTGGCCTGCGATGCCTGTTCCGCGTTCAAGGCCGAGTCGGAGCCCGCGAAGTCCACCTGGTTCGCGATGAAGTCGGCGATGCCCTTACCCGACCCGCCGCCGCCATAGGCGTTCAGGTTCGCCTCGCACTTGCTGTTGAAATCGGAAATCCACTGCTCCATCACCTTGCCCTGAGCGGTCGACCCGGAGGACCGCAGGCTGCCAGTGGCGCAACTGAAACCTGACCCCTCGAAAGTCGCAGCTGCGCCGCCAGCAGCGCTCGACGCCGCGGCGCTCGCACCAGATTTGGCCGACGAGGCCGCGGACCCCGCAGCAGACGTGGCAGCCGCGGCTGCGGACGTGGTGCTCGCGGTGTTGTTGTCACTCCCGCAAGCACTGAGCGTCAAGGCGCCCACCGCCAGCAGAGCGACGAGTCCGGACATTCGCGTGATCTTCACGCATTCCTCCATCGAGAGTTACGACTTCTCACAGGTAAGGCCCCAGATTCCGGGGACGCCAGCCACCTTTGGCTGACAACGTTGGACCGTAGGGGGGCCGGATAGACGGCAGGCCCCGCCCAGGTGAACGGCGAGTGAACCACGCGTCCCAGCCGGTGGGTCGGGTCCGCTCAATCGGCTTCTGCGCTGGTCACGGGCCTGCCGCAGCATGCTGCGCTGACATCCCGCGCGGCACCACGAACTGGTACCCAACGCCCCGTACCGGGCGTATCCAGTCCTCCCCCGCGTCCGCGGGGAAACGTCGGCGCAGCCGGGCCAGATGAACGTTCAGGCTGTTGCTGGGCACCCGGGCGTCCGCACCCCAGGCCGCGGAGACAAGTTCGCGCCGGGTCACGATCTCACCGTGGCGCTCGGCCAGGAAGCGCAACAGCACGAACTCCATCGCTGGGATCAGTTTCTCCGTCCCGTCTACCCAGATGCGGGTGGCCGAGCCGTCCACCCGCAACCGACCCAGATCGATCGGAAGCGGCCGGACTCGGAACGCGCCACCGCCCGTGACGCCGGAATCCACCAGCCCGAGCAGCGCCTCCGCGGAGAAGGGTCGCCGAACCACCGCGGTCGCGCCGGCTTTCAGGGCGTCCGACCCCAACTGGGAGCTGTCCTCGCCCAATCCCACGATGACCGGCGTCCTGGCGTCCACCTCTCGCAGCGCAGTGAGAAAGTCGATCGGCCCGAGCACCCCGCCGGGCTCCCCCACCACCACCATGGCGGGGCCGACCTGTCCGATGCGGATCAGCGCTACCGCCAAATCGGGGGTGGCCTCGATGTCGATGGCCTGCCCCGACCAGGCGTGTCGGAGCCGATCGGACTCAGATCGGCCACAGGCGAGGAAGACCAGCAATCGATCAGGCGCCCGGACCCGGCCGCCACGCCAGGTGTCGCCGACCACTGTCCGCGACTGCCCGTTCCCGCCGCGCGTCAATTCGCGGTCATGCATCAATCCGCCGCCCTGACATTCGCCTCAGACCCCCGTCGAACGCGGCCGGATTTCACGGCCAAGCCCCGGCAAGCGAACCAGCCGGGAGTGAACGGAATGTTGACGCAGGAGCGACACTCGATGAACGCCGCCACTTCCGTCTGGATCCAACGAATGACGCGACCGTGCCAGGCACCGCACACCCAGCGGATGCCCGGCACGAGGCCGGAGCGCCGGAGGCCGAAATCGGCAGTTCACGTCGGGTCCACGCAGCGTGCTACCCGGCGTCGCGACGCCATGATCTGGTGGCCGCGAGCAGCCCGGTCGAATGACGAGCGGCCCGGTCGAGCGACCCGAGCGGAGGGATCGACTTTGGACGCGTAAGCCGGACCGGTGGCTGAACTTGAGGAAGAGCCACCTTCCACCGAATGGGCCAAGAGCTACGACGGCGAGTCGTACACCCGCCGCGTCGGAAACGTCCGTGCCGAGGTCTGCCGTGACGAGCGGCACGAATGGACGGTCATGCTGACCCCGGTCGCGTTTCAGTTCGGCGGTTGGACCGCCAGCGGGCCACGGCAAACCGTAGGGTCGTTCGAGGGTCGGCGGCTCGCCAAACGCGAGGGCGACGAGCAATTGGCCGCCTCCGATGTGAATTCGGGCGCTCTCCCCTCGTCGCCTTGCACCTGCACACTGTTACAGCTGTCTGGGAGCCGGGACCGCCTGCGCGTCCCACTCCGGACGTGCCCGGTGCACGGCTTCCACGAGCAGCGGTCCAGCGTCCGCACGCCGTTACCCCAGCCGTAGCGGGACGCTGACGCGGTCTATTGCCGCGACCCGTCACGAGGAGTCGTCGGATGTCGGCACTACGTCAATGAGCAGGTCATCGGTGGAGTGTCGGGGACATCCGTCCACAGTTGCATCCTTCGCTGGTTCGGATGCGCGTCGTTGCGCCGAATGGCCGAGTGCCGAGCGGGGCGATGACTTGCCCCGATACGCCTCCCAACCGCGCCCGGAGGCGCGCGACCAACGCCGGGCCGGACGTGGCTCGAGGCCGTCGGGGTGACCGCTCGGGCGAATCGGCACACGGGTCTCTTGCCGAAAACCGGCGCGCTCCCGTCATCCGCCGGGCATGTTGCGTTCACCCGCGGGCAGTAGCGTCCCAGACGTGCATCGCCGATGAAGACCACCCGCCCCTTCGGGCATTGCGGTCGGCGACCCATCTGTGCGCTGCCGGGCGACGACGCTTGACCTGGACCAGCGTGCGCCACCGACCAGGTCGCCTCGCACAGCCCGTGCCCCGGCTTGGTCGCACTGGCAGTTGCCTCGAACACCGTCGTCACTCCTCGCGGAAAGTACTGGAAACCACATGACCGTGCGTATCGATGTCGAAGACCTGAACGCGTATTACGGCGACTTTCTGGCCGTCGAAGGCGCGACGATCACCATGGCTCCGCTCACCGTCACTGCATTCATCGGGCCGTCCGGGTGCGGGAAGTCGACCGTCCTGCGCACCCTCAACCGGATGCACGAGATCATCCTCGGTGGGCGCATCACCGGCACCGTCCGATTGGACGGCAAAGACCTGTATGGCGCCGGCGTCGACCCTGTCAACGTCCGCCGCTCCATCGGTATGGTTTTCCAGCAGCCGAACCCGTTCCCGACAATGTCCGTGTACAACAACGTCGCCGCCGGCTACGCGCTGGCAGGGGAGCGCAAGTCGAAGAACGACATGGACGGCATCGTGGAGAGCTGCCTCAAGCGCACGAATCTGTGGGCAGAGGTCAAGGATCGGCTCGACGGGCCAGGCATAGCCCTGTCCGGTGGGCAACAGCAACGGTTGTGCATCGCCAGAGCCATCGCGATCGAACCCACCGTGCTGCTTATGGACGAACCCTGCTCCGCCCTTGACCCGATCTCAACCCTGGCCATCGAAGATCTCATCGACGACCTCAAGGCCAGCTACACCATCGTCATCGTCACCCACAACATGCAGCAGGCGGCCCGGATCTCCGACCGCACAGCGTTCTTCAACCTCGCCGGCACCGGTCAACCCGGAAGGCTTGTCGAGTACGGCGACACCGCCGAGATCTTTTCCACCCCGCAGCACCAATCCACCGAGGACTACGTCTCCGGCCGCTTCGGCTGACCACTCGCGGCAACGGCGAGCCCATTCGGCTGGCCCCATTCGGCTGGCCCATGACCAGGTTCGCCGATGGCGGTGCCGACGACTCGTACGCGCGGCTCAGAGTCCGGCGGCCAGGGTGGTGGTTAGACGGTGATGCGGGAGCCCATGATCACGGTGCGGTCGCGGGGCAGGCCGAAGTATTCCGCGGCGTCAGTGGTGATCCGCGCCGTAGCGACGAAGAGCCTCTTGCGCCACCGGGTCATACCGGGCTCCCGGCCGACCCGCAGCTCGATGGTGGACAGGAAGTAGGACGCGTCGTCGACGTCGAGGGGGCCTTCCAGCCCGGCCTTGACGGCCAGGCGGAGCACGTCGGGGATGTTGGGGTCCTCCATGTACCCGAAGTAGGCGGTGACGTGGCTGATGCCGTCGTCGGTGTAGCCGAGGTCGTCCACGACGACCCGGTTCGCAGGGGTGACGTGCGGCACGGGTGATGTCTCGATCGCCAGGATGACGACGTGCTCGTGCAGGATGTGGTTGTGTTTGACGTTGGCGCGCATCGCCAGCGGTGCGGTCGCCTTGCCGCGGTTGAGGAACACCGCCGTTCCAGGGACCCTTTCCACCGGCGGGCGGCGGGAGTGGAGTTCGTCGACGAACACCCGCAGCGAGCCCTCGTCGTGTTGGCGTCGCGCGGTGACCAGTTCGCGGCCGCGTTGCCAGGTGGTCAGCACGGTGAACACGGTGACCGCGATGAGCAGCGGAACCCACGCCCCGTACAAGATCTTGGTGGTGTTCGCCGCGAGGAACAGCACTTCGACGGCCAGGAACGCGCCACCACCCAGCAGCACCACCCACAGCGGTTTTCGCCACTGCTGACGCACGATGTAGAAGAACAGCAGGGTGGTGATGGTGATCGTCCCGGTGACCGCCATGCCGAACGCGAAGGCGAGCGCGGCAGAGGATTTGAACGCGAACACCAGGGTGAGCACGGAGATCATCAACACCCAGTTGATCCACGGGACGTAGATCTGGCCGATGGTCTGCGCCGAGGTGTGGTTGATCCGCAGTCGGGGCAGGTACCCGAGCTGGACGGCCTGGTGAGACACCGAGAACGCCCCGGTGATGACCGCCTGGGAGGCGATGACGGTGGCCGCGGTGGCCAGCAGCACCATCGGCAGCCGACCCCACTCGGGCACCAGCAGGAAGAACGGGCTGCTGATGGCGCCGGCGGGGTCTTCGAGCACCAGCGCGCCCTGCCCAAGGTAGCTGAGGATGCAGGCCGGGAACACCAGGCCGAGCCAGGCCCTGGTGATCGGCGGGCGACCGAAATGTCCCATGTCTGCGTACAGGGCTTCGGCCCCGGTGATCGCGAGCACCACCGCTGCCAGGGAGAAGAACGCGATCGAGAAGTGACCGACGAGGAACCCCACCGCGTACGTCGGCAGCAGGGCCTTGAGAATCTGCGGATCCCCGGCGATGCCGTTCACCCCGCAGGCGGCGATCGCTACGAACCAGACGATCATCACTGGACCGAAAAGGCTGCCGACCTTGGCCGACCCGATCCGCTGTGAGGCGAACAGGATCACGATGATCACCGCGGTGATCGGCACGATCAGGTCCTCCAGCGACGGCTGGACCACCTTGAGCCCTTCGACGGCGGACAGCACCGAGATCGCCGGGGTGATCATGCTGTCGCCGAAGAACAGCGACGCGCCGAAGATCCCCAACGCGGCCAGTGCGAGTTTGGTCCGCCGCCCGCCGCGCACGCCGCGGCGTCGGATCAGCGTGATCAGCGCCAGGATGCCGCCCTCGCCGTCGTTGTCGGCGCGCATCACCAGCAGCACGTACTTGATCGTCACGATGATCGTCACGGACCAGAAGATCAATGAGATGACGCCGTACACGCTGTCCTCGGTGGCAGGAACGGGATGCGGGTCGTCGGGATTGAAGACGGTCTGCACGGTGTAGATCGGGCTTGTCCCGATGTCACCGAACACCACCCCCAACGCTCCGACCAGTAGCGCCGTCTGCGCGGGCGACCGGGTGGGTGCCACGGTGGTATCGGTTGCCATCCCCTCCCACCTCCACTTCCTACCTCGACCGTCGAAGGGCAACTATTGGCGACCGTGACCTCTGTGTCGACCCGCGGTGCGACTTTCGGTCGAGTTTGGGGTCATTGGGGTCGTTCTCGGCGAATCTTGACGTTTTCTTAACGCCCGGAAGGACCTTCGACCTCCCGAAGGCAGGTGTTCGAAGATCAGACTGGTGCCGTGTTCGACGGGGTGAAACGGGTGTTCGTGGGTCGGCCACTGCACAGCGACCGGATGGAGGGCACGCTGCTGCCCAAACGGGTGGCGCTGGCGGTGTTCTGTTCCGACCCGATCTCCTCGGTGGCTTATGCGACGGAGCAGATCCTGCTGGTGCTGGCAGCGGGTGGGCTGGTGGCGTTGGCCACCGCGCCGTGGGTGGCGCTGGCGGTGATCCTGTTGCTGGTCACTGTTGTCGCCTCGTACCGGCAGACCTGTTACGCCTACCCGAACGGCGGCGGTGCGTATGTGGTGAGCCGAGAGAACCTCGGCGAGTCCGCCTCGCTCGCGGCGGCGGCGGCGTTGTTGGTGGACTATGTCATGACCGTAGCGGTGTCCGTGACCTCCGGGGTTGTCGCGGTGACGTCGGCGATCCCGGCGTTGTCCCCGCACGCGGTGATCATCGCGGTCGGCTTGATCCTGGTGCTCACCGTTGCGAACCTGCGCGGTACCCGGGAGTCCGGGCGGGTGTTCGCCGTCCCGACATACGCCTTCGTCGGGCTGACCGTGCTGATGTTCGCCTGGGCCGGGGTCGAGGCGGTGACCGGCGGGCTGCCGGAGGCCGTGACCGCGGCCAATCCGTTGCCGGACCCGGGCGAACTGTCGAGCCTGGCCCTGCTGGTGCTGGTGGTCCGCGCCTTCGCCTCCGGCTGCACCGCGCTGACCGGGGTGGAGGCGATCAGCAACGGGGTGCCGTCCTTCGAACGGCCCAAGGCCCGCAACGCCGCGACGACGTTGGCGATGATGGGCGGGATCGCCGTGGTGCTGTTCGGCGGGATCACGGTGTTGGCCGTCGCGCTGCACGCGCAGGCCCTTCCGGACGGGAATCCGTCGGTGATCTCGCAGATCGCGGCGGCGGTGTTCGGCGGATCCTCCGTGGTGTTCTACCTGTTCCAGGCCGCGACCGCGGCCATCCTGATCCTGGCGGCGAACACCGCGTTCAACGGCTTTCCCGGGCTGGCATCCATCCTGGCCCGAGATTCCTACCTCCCCCGGCAGTTGCACAACCGCGGCGACCGGCTGGTGTTCTCCAACGGCGTGGTGCTGCTGGCCGGCGCCGCCGCGGCGTTGATCATCGGGTTCGACGCCAACATCGACCGGCTCATCCAGCTGTACATCGTAGGCGTGTTCACCAGCTTCACGCTGTCCCAGTTCGGCATGGTCAAGCATTGGCAGACCCTGCTCCGTCGGCACCCGGACGGCGCACCGGACACGGTCACGCAGGCCGGCGGGATCGGCGGCGGTACCCGCCGGTCGATGCGCCGCTCCCAGGCCATCAACGCGGTCGGCGCGGTGTTCACCGCCGTCGTGCTGGTGGTGGTGTTCGCCACCAAGGTCACCCACGGCGCCTGGATCGCCGTCGCGGCGATGATCGTGCTGTTCATCGCGATGAGATCGATCAACCGCTACTACACCCGCGTCACCATCGAGGTGGCCGCCGACGACGAGGAACTACAGACCCTACCCAGCCGGGTGCACGCGCTCGTGCTGGTGTCCCGGCTGCACCGCCCGGCGATGCAGGCGCTGGCGCTGGCCCGGGGCATGCGGCCGGACGTCATCTCCGCGGTCACCCTCGCCGTGGACGCCGACGAAACCCGGTTGCTGCGGCAGGAGTGGGAAAGCCGCAGCATCCCGGTGCAGCTGACGATGCTCGAGGCCCCGTACCGGGACCCGATCCGGCCACTCATCTCCTACGTCAAGGACCTGCGCCGGGCGAACCCGCGGACGGTGATCATGGTGTTCATCCCCGAGTACGTCGTCACGCACTGGTGGCAGCAGCTCCTGCACAACCAGAGCGCGCTGCGGTTCAAGGCACGGCTGTTGTTCACCCCCGGCGTCGTCGTGGTCAGCGTCCCTTACCACCTGGGCGTCGCCGAGGACAGCTGGCTGGGCCGCCGGCACCGGGAACCCGAATCCGACCCCCTGTGACAGGGCCCGTTCACCAGGGCCCGTGTGGAAGGCCCTGGTGGGCGTGGCCGATGACACGGCCACCGGATCCGCTGGGACCACAAGAGCTGGCGGGCGTACGAGACGGACCCGGCCGTCAAGAGTCCGTCAATGTTCTTGCTCCCGGCGTCAGGATTTCGTCAGGATCCGCTCTGCGCTGTTCGTCGGCTTCTAGCGTCAGATTCGTTCTGGCAGACCAGGACGTTCGAGAACATGTGGAGGACCGATGACGGTCGTCGCGGGGATCATTGCCCTGCTGCTGTTGGGCTACCTGATTGTGGCACTGTTGAATCCGGAGCGGTTCTGATGAGCCCGGCGTTGGCTGCGGGGTTGCAGATCGCCCTGGTGGTGGCCGCGCTGGCCCTGGTGCATGTGCCGCTGGGCGATTACATCGCCCGGCTGCTGACCTCGCAGAAGAACAACCGGGTGGAGTCCGGGTTGTACCGGACGTTGCGGATCGAGCCGTCGGCGGACCAACGGTGGACGACCTACCTGCTGTCGGTGGTGGCGTTCAGCGTGGTGTCCATCGCGCTGCTCTGGGGTCTGCTCAGCATCCAGTCGGTGCTGGGATTCGCCAACGACACCCCGAACATGCCGGCCGCGCAAGGGTTCAACACTGCGGTCAGCTTCGTCACCAACACCAACTGGCAGTCCTACTCCGGTGAAACAGCGCTGGGCTACACGGTGCAGGCCATCGGGCTGACGGTGCAGAACTTCCTGTCCGCGGCCGTCGGCATCGCCGTGGTGGCTGCGTTGATCCGGGGCTTGACGCGCCGGCACACGGATCGGTTGGGGAATTTCTGGGTCGATCTGACCCGGATCAGCCTGCGCCTGCTGTTGCCTTTGGCGTTCATCGGGGCGCTGGTGCTGGTGGTCTCCGGAGTGATCCAGAACCTCAACGCACCAACGGATGTCGCCACCCTGGCCGGCAATACCCAGACCCTGCCGGGCGGCCTGATCGCGTCCCAGGAGGTGATCAAGGAGCTGGGCACCAACGGGGGCGGGTATCTGAACGCGAACTCCTCGCACCCGTTCGAGAGCCCGTCGGCGTTCACCAACCTGTTCGAGATCTTCCTGTTGCTGGTGATCCCGTTCTCGCTGCCCCGCACGTTCGGGCGGATGGTCGGCAACGCCAAGCAGGGCTACGCGATCCTGGCCGCGATGGTGGTGCTGTGGACCGGAGCGCTGATCTCGGCGATCGCGATCGAGAACGCCCACCCCGGCGCTGCCCTGCAGGCCGCGGGCGGGTCGATGGAGGGCAAGGAGTTCCGATTCGGGATACCGCTGTCGGCGATGTTCGCCGTCTCGACGACGATGACGTCCACCGGCGCCATCGACTCGACGCACTCCTCGTACACCGGCCTGGGCGGCGGGGTGCTGCTACTGGACATGCTGCTCGGTGAGATCTCGCCCGGCGGAACGGGTTCGGGCCTGTACGGCATGCTGATCCTGGCGATCATCACGGTGTTCGTCGCCGGGCTGATGGTCGGCCGCACCCCTACCTATCTCGGGAAGCGGATCGGCGGCACCGAGATGAAGTACGCCGCCAGCTATCTGCTGGTCACCCCGGCGGTCGTGCTCATCGGCACCGCGGTCGCGCT
>JGI20200J14955_1000298_pt1 | contig 11327 bp, 13 predicted proteins | sample NGESurshal092012_FD_14955 | JGI IMG/M metagenome (IMG submission 14955) | reverse complement strand
GCTTGAGCACGGACTCCCGCATGGCAGGGAATTAAATCCTCTGCTTGCACCTCCGGAATCAGTTTTTGCAAACTTCTAACAAACGCCGCTTTACTGAAAGAACGAATGATTTCCTGAATCCCTTCATCCGCATGTTTGGCTGCTAATTTCCAAAAACCAGGATAGGTCATCACCTCAGTAAAATCCTTCAAGTCAAAGTCTGTTTTCTTGTAACCTTCTCGCTTGAAACTGAGAACCGCATTCGGTCCTGCATGGACGCTGCCATCTATCATCCGGGTAAAGTGAACTCCTAAAAAGGGAAAATCCGGGTTAGGAACAGGGTAAATTAGTGTCTTCACCAGATAACGTTTTTCTGGCGTGAGTTCGTAATATTCTCCCCGAAAAGGTACGATTTTTGCCTGGGGATCGACTTGGCCCAATTTTGCAACGCGGTCGCTATGTAATCCAGCACAATTAATCACAAAACGCGTCTCAAAAGTACCCTGGTTTGTTTCTAATACTTGGCCTTTAGAAGTTGTTTTGATTTTCTCAACTTTAGTGTTGAGTCGCAGTTCTCCTCCCTGGATTTGGATAAGGTCAGCATATTTCTGGCAAACTTGCTTGTAGTTAACAATTCCNGTNGTAGNTACTTGAATTCCCNCTATGCATCTGACATGAGGTTCTATTTCCTTCACTTCTTCTNGGCTNATCCTTTTGACTTCCAAGCCATTNTCNAGACCCCGTTTGTAAAGGTTCTCCAAGAGGGGCAGTTGTTCAGCTTCCGTAGCAACAATTACCTTGCCACAGACTTCATGGGCAATGCCATGCTCCTGGCAGAATTTCACCATGGAACGACTCCCAGCACGGCAAAACGTAGCCTTGAAACTTCCTGGTTTGTAGTAAATACCAGAATGAATTACGCCACTATTGTTACCGGTTTGGTGGTAAGCCCAGTTGCTCTCTTTTTCCAGTAGTAAAATATTTGCATGGGGATAACGTTTCCCCAAAGCCATACCACTAGAAAGACCAACAATGCCACCCCCTATAATCACAAAGTCATACATTAAGGTTCATTCTCCCTAAACTAGAAAAGACAGCATTGAACGCATGAAAGCTGTCACTATGAAGCTGTCTGAATCTTAAGGTAAGTACTTGGAGTGCCTACTCCGTGCGCTTTTCAAAATATTGACCAATCATTTGCTCTTCGCCAGCCCGCGAGATAATGGTTTGCCGGGTGCGGTAGTCTGAACCAATCAGTTTGATTTCTTCTTCAAATACAGACCCGCCATACTCCGTTCTCAGACGCATGGTTTTGGCCTCTGGAAAAGAAAACTTTGCAGTAACAGGCTTGGAAGTTGCAAATCCTCTATCCCGATAAAGAAGGTCGCCTAGGGTTCCGAATACGGTGGAGCCTGTCAACTGCTTCTGACTTGGTCCACGATAGGTACTTTCCCAGCTAGTCTTAACGCCACAGACCAAAGCCGTTTCATCGGACAATTCATGAACATGGGCAAGTTGAATTAGTTCTTCACTACCTTTTTCCAAGAACTCAACGGTGAGTAAACTTTCTACTTCTTGCACTTCCCCACTCTTCAAGGTGAAATAACGCCGCTCAGATTTCCATTTCCCTTCTGATCTTTGAAAAAACTCTGCTACTAGGGAGTCCAGAGACATCTGAGCAGTTGCTAGGGGAAAAGACATCCAGGTTTAACCTCTATTAGAGTTCAAGAAGCACTGAGCAGCACGCTGAAAAGCACAATGCAACGAAATGTTACATTTGACAATATTCTAGCTTATTCTTCGCAAATTAGGCCCCCCCTGCCCCCCAACTACTCTATGTCTGCCGCAGGCTGCGCTAATGAGAAGCTTCGCTATGGGGGATTAGGGGACTGGACTGCTTTACCAGATCATCCCGGAAGTCCCGCCAGTTTCTTTATTATCGGCAAGAGCTTAACTTAAATCGGCCCGTTTGAGGTTGGCATTTTCTAGGTCGACACCATTGAGATTTGCGCCTTGGAGTCTGGCTTCAATATAGGATTTTTCGGTTTGGCCCTCATCCTGCTGTGGAGTGGAAGAGCAAAACAGCCTTGGTGTAATGCAACCAAGAATCCTTGACGGCAAGTTCTCAAAATGAGAATATGAGAGCAATATAGATTCCTTCTCGTGCATGTAATTAGTCGAAAGATACTTCGAGACTTTTGTGAGAAACATGCAGATTCCGGTGAGGTATTGTTCTCGTGGTATCGAGTCGCTAGTAAAGCTCAGTGGGAAAGGTTAGTTGAAGTGCAGGTAATATACTCAAAAGCGGAAGCCGTAGGCAACTTCACGGTATTCAACATTAAAGGCAACACGTATCGCTTAATTGCAGANATCAACTACATAAAACAGCGCATCTATATCAAATACATCCTGACGCACGCTGAATATGACAAGGAGCAATGGAAAAATGACCCTTACTTTTAATCCAGATACTTATGGCAGCTTGCTTGCACAATATCGTCCTAAGATAATTGTCTCTGAGATAGAGAATGATGCAGCGATTGCCATAGCAGAAGAACTAGAACATCGCTCCAGTCGAACTCCTGAAGAAGAAGCTTTATTAGAGCTGTTAGTTACTTTAATTGAGAAATTTGAGGGGGAACATTATCCCATTCCTGAAAGTTCTCCGTTAGAGATACTGATCCATTTGATGGAGGCGCGAGACTGTAAACAAGAAGATTTAATCGGTGTAATTGGTTCACGAGGAGTTACTTCTGAAGTTGTGAATGGAAAGCGCAGCATCAGCAAAGCTCAGGCAAAAGCACTGGCAGATTTCTTTAAGGTCGATGCGGGTCTATTCATCTAAGCGACTATAGCCACGCTTGGTTGTCTGAAATATAACCTTCTCTAATGAAATCTAATCAGCGTCGGGGGGCCTCACTTAGCAACGTTTGGATAGACGCCCAGAAAAAAGACCATCCAGACCACAATCGGAGCGCCGAGCACAAACAGAGGCCAGTTAAGGCCAAAAACAAAATACAAGCCGCTCAAGAGACTAATTCCTGTCAAGGCAATCGACCAGGGTTGACACCACCAAGGCTTTTTCGACCAGACCATATATGCTCCTCAGAATTCATGTAGATCAGTCCAATTAACCAATTGCCGTTTTCCTTCAATCCGAAAGAGTCGCTTCTTCAATCTTGGGTAATCACATACATCAAAACTACGCCGTTCTCCGCCCATCAAATAAACCAAATCTTCGTCAAAAGGATTTTTCATCGTGTGGGGGAGAGACGGAGCGCTGAATCCCAGAAAATCTCCTGGCCCTACTTCTACTTGTTCGTCCCCAATTTCGGCCATGCCACGGCCAGAAATGATGTACATAAACTCTTCTTCCTGATGATGGAAATGAAACTCTGTCGTTTCTTTCCCTGGCTCCACGCGCACCAGATGAATCCCTAAATGGGTCATGCCCAGAAGGTCACTCAGGGATTTAGTATGTCGTAGAGCCTGAGGATTGAGGCCGTGCACCTTCACGGTCTCCTGCATAGCTTTAATATCGTTAGCTTTTAAAAGGTGAAAAACCATATTTTGACTCATCTAATACCGCTCTATGTTTTTGAATTTNTCTTTATGGATAGCTCGTGCCCCTTCTCCACAGGTGCGCGGGGTAGGGAAAATCTTGGTTGGATTGGCAATACCCTTTGGNTCAAAAACCTTACGGACCCATTGCATCGTTTCCAGATCCGCTGGGGTAAACATCTCAGGCATATANCAACGCTTTTCTGCCCCTACTCCATGCTCTCCAGAAATACTGCCTCCNATACGCACACAGAGTTTGAGAATCTCACCACCCAANTCTTCTACCTCTTCNAGCGCTCCAGGAATCGCATTATCGTANAGAATCAAGGGATGCANATTCCCATCACCGGCATGGAAGACATTGGCCACGTCATAGCCGTATTGTTTACCCAGTGCNTCGATTTCTTTGAGGACAAACGTTATCTTTGTCCGAGGAATAACACCATCTTGCACATAATAATCAGGGCTACGTTGGCCCATCGCTGCGAACGCTGCCTTCCGGCCTTTCCACATTTTTAAACGTTCATCCGGGTCGTTAGCCACGCGCACATTCCGGGCTCCATTTTTGCGACAGAGCTTTTCGACAATCTGACTGTTGGCTGCCACTTCTACCGCTAAACCATCGATTTCGATCAACAAAATCGCCCCCGCATCCCGCGGATAGCACTTCGTCCCGACCACATCTTCCACCGCGTTGATGCTCAAGTTATCCATGATTTCCATACCACCAGGGATAACGCCCGCCCCAATGATGTCGGAAACCGTAGATCCAGCTTCTTCAACCGTGGCATAGTCTGCCAGCAGGACATGGACCGTTTCAGGTGCTTTTAGAATCTTTAAGGTAATTTCTGTAGCAATGCCCAGGGTTCCTTCCGAGCCGACAAAGATACCGGTCAGGTCGTACCCTGGCATCTCTGGCAGCTTGCCGCCGACATCCACAATAGAGCCATCTGGCAGAACAAGCTTCAGGCCCAAAACATGATTGGTGGTTACGCCATACTTCAGGCAGTGGACGCCTCCGGAGTTCTCCGCTACATTGCCCCCAATAGAGCAAATGATTTGGCTGGAAGGGTCTGGCGCGTAGTAAAAACCCGCCCCACTGACCGCTTGCGTCACCCAGCTATTGATTACGCCTGGCTGGACTACGACCCGTTGATTCTCCAGGTCTACTTCCAAAATTTTGTTCATACGGGCCGTNACAATCAGCACACAATTTTCTACGGGCAATGCTCCGCCGGATAATCCCGTACCAGAACCTCTGGCAACAAAAGCAATCNCTTNTTGGNTGCAGATTTTCACCACTGCCGCTAACTGCTCCGTGGTCTTAGGCAGCACCACNACCTGAGGACGTTCCCGGTAGCTGGTCAAGCCATCACACTCAAAAACCACCAGTTCTTCAGGAGTCCAGACCACTCCGGTTTTACCGACAATCGCTTCAAATTGCTTAGCTACGGCCCGCCAGTTGCGTTGGAGTTGTTGTTGTAGTGCCATTCAAAAATTTCAGTTCTTCCACCAGGGTACAGCTCCTGCAGATAATAGATAGGCTCTCTTAAATGCAACTATGGCCCAAAAACTCGGTACGGTCGTCGTGAAAATTGGCACTTCGAGTCTGACAGACCGGACAACGGGAGACCTGAAGCTGGCGGTCATTGGCGGTTTGGCCGAGGAACTCACCCATCTCCGGCGCTTAGGTTGGCAGGTTGTGCTCGTCAGTTCTGGAGCCGTAGGGGTGGGGGCAAAGCGGTTAGGCCTGACGACCCGTCCGACCACCCTAGAAGGCAAGCAAGCGGCGGCGGCGGTCGGGCAAGGCTTGCTGATGAGTCTGTATGACCGTTTTTTTTCCTTTCTCGACCAGCCCGTCGCCCAAGTCCTCCTGACNAGNGCCGATCTCATAGAGCGTGACCGCTATCTGAATATCTTCCGGACTCTACATGAGCTATTTGNCCTGGGTGTTATTCCGATTATTAACGAAAACGATACGGTCGCNGTGGAAGAACTCAAATTCGGAGATAACGATACCCTTTCGGCACGGGTTGGTANGCTGGTCAAAGCCAACTGGTTAATCTTGTTCACGGATGTAGCAGGACTATACTCCGCTAATCCCCATGTGGACCCGAAAGCCCAGCTTATTGCAGAAGTCGGTCAAGTTTCTGCGGAGCTAGACCAATTGGCGGGAGATAAAGGAAGCAACTGGGGCACCGGAGGCATGGTCACCAAGTTAGAAGCAGCACGCATTGCTACAGCGGGTGGAATAACCATGGTAATTACCGATGGAGGAATTCCCCAAAACCTCCCCAAAATTCTCGCAGGAGAAGCAATCGGAACCAAGTTCCTGCCACAGCAAGACCCGATGAATTCTCGTCAACTTTGGATTGCCTATGGCCTCGTGCCTCAGGGAAAACTTTTGTTAGACAAAGGAGCCGTAAAAGCGATCCAAGCCCAAGGGAAATCACTCTTACCCGCAGGCATTCAGGCTATCGAAGGAAATTTTAAGGCTCAATCTCCGGTTGATCTATGTGATTTAGAGGGGAATGAATTTGCCCGTGGATTAGTCAACTACAGCAGCGATGATTTAAGTAAATTACTCGGCCAAAAAAGTGGACGTATTCCTGAAATCTTGGGCTATGAGGGAGAAGCAGAAGCAGTCCACCGCGATAATTTAGTTTTGCTCGCCATGATTACGGATTAATCTTCAGAAACAGGCCGGTCACACTGGGCACAGGTACCAAAAAAATCCAGGACATGATAGTCAATAGCAAAGGCATGCCGGGAGGAGAGTTGACGCTCCAATTCACCCACAGGGCAACCTGCAATTGGGATTACTTTTTTACATTGGAGGCAAACAAGATGATGGCGACTATGGGTGCCTTGAGCCACTTGGTAATAAGCTTGCCCTTCCAGATTAATAGTCTGGAGCTTTCCCTCTCGCACCAGCGACTCCACCGCACGGTAAACGGTGGCCAGTCCCACAGGATGCTTGGCAACTCTTAATTGGACATAGATTTCTTGAGCGCTGAGCAGGTGTTCACTGTTCCCCAAAGTCTCTAGGACGGCTTGCTGCCCCTTGGTTTGACGTATCCCTATCTGTTTAGATTGAGATAACATGGCTCGACCTTGGGCATGTTTCATCTAATTTCCTGCTTCATCCGGGCTAAAGACCGCTCCATCTGCTCAAACATTTGGGCTGGACTTACTCCTAGATTGCCAATCTGTTCATGCATCTGTTTCATGGACATCTGAGCCATAAAATCATCAGAAAGCTCCATCCGTTTCAAGAAGATGCGATAGCGACTGAGCAGATCTTCCATCTGTTCAATGTACATTTCCTTGCCCGCACGGTCGAATTGACCGTAATTACCACCCAGGGCTGTCAAATTTTGATAGTCCTGCATGAATTGTGCTGCTTCTTTTTGAACAATGTCAGAATCAAAAAATCCCATGGACGTCCCTAAAATAACTGCTGACTCTTTTATGCTAGCTTGTCTTATTTACTGTCGTCATTATGTGGATTCCCTTAAGAGGATTCAAGGAGAACAGTCCAACAGGTACACTAGATATATGTGAAATCCTGTCCTGAGAGACTGGCAAGGTAGTCTGTGAGCTCATCTCAATCCACACCTATGGAAGATAACGATGAGTTGGAAGCTAACGCAGCAGGTGCTTACGTCCGGGGGCTAGCCAAAAAGCGCCGTTTCACCGCTCTGAATTTAGGTTTTTTCTCCATATTTTTCTCCATCGTGGCGATGGTAGCAGCCGTTGTCTTTAGGGATGTTTTTTTCACTTCTGCCCTCTGTTTGCTCTCTATCTTTTTAGGTTACCGTCTTAATCAACAAAGTCGCCTGGTCTACAATGCACGCCGGGGAGCCAAGGCAGAGGAAGTAGTATCCGCCCATATCAAAGAGCTACTGCGCGACCGAGAAGGCTGGCATCTGTTCAATAACATCTTGCTCAAAGATATTGGGGATGTGGACCATCTGCTAGTCGGTCCCAAAGGCATCGTTATTATAGAGACCAAGAGCCAGCAAGGGACGATGATGGTTTCCCAAGGCCGAATTGGGTTTCGGCAGCCGATGGGAATAGTCTGGCCTAAGAAAGACTTTGTGGCCCAAACGCGTTCTCTGGCTGATGCGCTGCGGGCTTTAGACTTAACGGTTCATCCAGTCCTCTGCTTTACCCGCGCTGAAGTAAAGCCGATGAAACTTCGTGGCGTATACATTACGGACGTAGCACACTTAGCCAATGAGCTCGATCGCCATGAAGGCAAACTGGACGAAGCTAAAGTCCATGAGATCATTCAGAAAATTAGAGCAATCGCCCAACCTCAAAAATCTCCTAGTTCCAGCGATAACCGATAAATTCGGCGGCGCGGTAGTCCTGTTTCCTCTGCTAGGCTGCGTGCAGCTTCCGAGGGAGACTGTCCTGATTGGACTAGGCGCTTCAACTCTTGGGATAAAGCTTCATCGCTGAGGTCTCTCGGTTGATGTTCCGAAATCCCCGCCAAGACTAACGTTAATTCTCCCTTAGGCTCGTGCTCCTGGAAATAATGCTGAACCTCTTGCAAACTGCTGCGTCCTACCTGTTCATGGATTTTAGTAAGCTCACGGGTCCAGACCAAAGGACGTTGCGGGTCCAGCATGGTGAGCAATTCTGCTAAGGTTTTTCTCAAACGATGGGGTGCTTCATAGAAAACGATGGTCCGAGGCTCTGTCTTCCAAGCTGTGATTTGTTCTTTGCGTTTTGTCTGGTTGTCATTCAGAAATCCTTCAAAAACAAAACGGTCTGTAGGCAAGCCAGAAATAATCAGGGCAGATAAGACAGCATTTGCTCCTGGTAGCGCCACTACGGGGATATTTTGTGCAATACAGGCTTGGACTAATTCCACTCCAGGGTCACTGACTGCCGGAGTTCCGGCATCACTGATCAAGGCCATAGTTTTACCCTGTATGAGCTGTTCTAAAAGCGCTTGCACTCTCTTAGGACCACTGTGTTGATGGTAGCTTTCCAAGGGGGTCGTAATCGTGAAGTGGCTTAACAGCTTGCGGCTATGACGGGTATCTTCAGCCAAAATCAGATCGACTTCCTTGAGTAACCGCAAAGCTCTCAGGGTAATGTCTTCTAGATTTCCGATGGGAGTAGCGACTAGGTAGAGCGTCATGGTCTTATTTTCGAGTAGAGCAACTATCTGCCTCTTTTGGGGCTTCGGCTGACTCTTAGACTCTAGTACTCTAAGACTTCATCGGTAGGGGATACAGCAACGCTTCAAATTCACGGGTCACTTCAGCTTGAATGTACAACTCACGGCGCAGTTCTTGGTTGAGTTCTGCCAATTGTTGCCCAACTCCTTGGGGTGCGAGGACCGCTTGACTTTGGGCAATTCCTAGCATCGCTACCGTTTCCAAAAGTCTTTGCACCATACAATCTCGAGTTTGTTCACACTTGTGGAAGCCTTCCGTCCAGCCTGATGGCAAGTTCGAAAACTGAGCCCGCTGCTGCTCCAAACGGTTTAGCGTTCGGTCCAATTGCTCTAGGGCCAAAGCTGAATCACAGGCAGAGGCCAATAATTCGGTGACATAGCGCCCGATATCGGAGGGGATGGTTTTACTTTCTGCCAAAGTCTTATGCAGGTCTTGTCCCAGATAAATCACGTCGGAGAGGAGGCTGCGCGCAGTCCCAGATGCAAGTTGAGTAAGTGTTTGCACCACTTTTGTCTTTAGCGCAGGAGGGAGCGTGGAGGTAGAGGGCCCTTGCGGTTTCAAGAGAGGCTTTTGCACCGACTGATAAGCCAGTAGATAAAGAACTCCAGCCATGAGTGGGCTCGTCCACAGCAGTATGGGTAATGCCCAAAGACCGACCAAACAGCCAAACCCTGTCATTCCTCCCAGGAAAACGTAGAAAGGAAGTGGCACCAATTGCCCGGCTTGTTTTGTAGGAAGAGAACGGGCTGAGACTCGGTGGGTAGCAAGCCGAGACACAATAACAGGCGCACTACTGGCGGGCACCTGGAGCAACGGGCGAGTTCCCTCTAGGACTTCATGCAAACTAGCCGCAGGAACCTGGAATAGTTTAACGAACGTGTCTTGCAAGGCGTGTCGGGAGGAAGGTCCACCAGCAGGATGAGTGACCACGAAGGTATCTGAAGGTTCTCCCGTAGTACTTCTACAGCTAGGACAGACCGAGAGACTAAGCGGATCTGGAGCACCACAAACCAGACAGACTTGAGCTTTGGTCGGAATAATCTTAGTTGAAGCCAGCGTACACTGCTTTAGGGCATCAGCCATGCTTTGAGCGGTAGGAAAGCGCATGGCAGGGTCTGAACGAGTTGCTTGGGCTACGACACTATCCAACCAGTCAGGAATATCTGGCCTTTCCATACAGGGATGATGACCTTGGGCTGCAGGCGTAGGGGGGAAATTAGGCGAAGGGCGGGCGGGAAATTTACCGGTCAAGATGAAATATAAGGTCATGCCTAGAGCAAAAATATCGACGCGGGCATCTGCCCGTTTACCGGCGAGCACTTCCGGAGCCGTATAGTCCAGCGTTCCTACAAAAGCTCCCGTTTGGGTCATGGTTGTTTGACCTTCAACACGGGCAGAGCCAAAGTCTGCCAACTTAGCTTGTCGGTCTTCCCCAAGCAGGATATTGAGCGGCTTTACATCGCGATGGAGAATGCCCCGACCGTGGGCTAAAGCGAGTGCCTGGGCGATGTCCTCAGCAATCTGAGCGGCAAATTCGGCAGAGAGAGGTCCCTGTTTTTTAACCGTCTCCTGTAGATCTGCCCCGCGCACCAATTCCATGATGATGAAATTCCAGGGGCCTTCTTCCAACAAGTCAAAGACCTGAACGATATGGGGATGGGTCAGCGCACGTGCCGCCAAAACCTCCCGACGTATTCGTTCACGGGCAAGGTGAGCAACTGCCGGGGGAGGAACCATCATCTTGACGGCTACCCGCATTCCTAGCTTCAGGTCGAGGGCTTCATAGACTACCGAATACCCTCCCCGACCAAGCTCTTTCAGCAGTTCATAGCGGTCTTTGATCCGAGTACCCAGAGCAAGATAGGTCATGGGTTAGCCTTCCAAATTGAGGAGGTTCTTTGGCTTCGTCCCGTTTTCTATGGCATTCAGGACGGAAAGAGCATTCTATCGCCAGCCGTCATTCGTCTGATAAATCGTCAAGAATTGATTCAGGTGCAGCTTAGAACGGTCATTCTCCCCAATCGCATATTCCGACATCCCCGCATGGTACAAAGCTATATAGTTGTACGGCTGATAGTCAATCACCAAGCGCATAATTGGACCAGCAGACTCATCGTCTCCGGCATCTGCTACCGGATGCCCAATATTGAAGACGACGGTAGCAGCGTAATCTCTTTCACCAGTTGCTAACCCATCGATAATTACTTTGGCGATCTTGGTTTTTCCGGCCAGCGCATAGCACCCTGCCCTGTAGGCGGCCCCATCAGAGTCTTTGGGAGGGGGGAAAGAACGAATGGCTGTAGCCACCTCTACAGAATTGCAGTGGGATTTAATTTGGTTAAACCAGCGCTCCCCTGACGTGTTCCCCGCATAAGTCTGCATGTAGTTGTTCACGGAAGCAGACGTTGCGGACGATAGCACATGAGCCGTCAAGACGGCAGCACACAGCGCAAAATACGCAGAACCAATCCAATACGAAGTGCGCAAGCAGTCTGCCTCACCCGTGAGGTGTTACAGTCCCAAGCATTCCCGCCGCCAAAAGCTTTTTATCGTGTCAACTTGAGGTCACATCGAGACTTTATACAACGGCCT
>JGI20200J14955_1000297_pt1 | contig 11330 bp, 12 predicted proteins | sample NGESurshal092012_FD_14955 | JGI IMG/M metagenome (IMG submission 14955) | reverse complement strand
GTAGACCTCAGATTTACCGAGGCCCCGCACAAAGTCCTGGACACTAATGGCACCATTGCGTAACTGCGATTCCAGGTCGGTCTGACGGTTGCTATCGATAAACTGTTGTTCGCTGAAGATCTGGCGATAGGCCGCATAGATGAAGTTCTGGAACTCTTGTTCGTCCTTCATGTCATAGCGGTTGAAGCGCAGAGGCTTATCTTCTCCCTCCATCTGGGGCACGGAAGCAACCCGGTGTGGTCTGGTGACGTACTTCGTATCCAGCAGGGGAATCAAGCCTTTGGCCACATCGTCAGGGTTATAGCTGGAAGAGGTTTTATAGCCAGCGCCTGCCGCGTAGACAGGAGCAACATACGTATAAGTAGGAGTAACTGCTGCCGTCGATAAAGTGGCTGCAACAGCTCCAAAACCAAGCATAGGGCCTGTATAGGCTTCACCAGGACGGCGTTGGTCGGGTTGTCTGGGCAACCAATCCGCAGCATGACTTGGAGTAACCAGGTTGTAGGGTTGGCTCAACGGACGGCGTTGATAGGGGAGCGAATCGGTACCAAAGGCTTCAACATACTCAGGGCTATCTACGACAGCATCGATGAAGGCGTGGTATCCTTTCTCCGCGATGACAATAGACCACTTAATGGTTTCCTGCTTAGAATAAGGTTCCCGGCCCAAGAAGCGCTTTAGGGTAATCTCGACAAACCGATAGTTACTATTCGGCTCTAAAATCAAGCGCCGGTAGACCTCAGATTTGCCCATCCCCCTTACAAAATCTTGGACACTGATGGCACCATTGCGCAACTGGGACTCCAAGTTGGTCTGACGGTTGCTCTCAAGTATCAGTTGTTCGCCCAAAATTTGCCGATAGGCGGCATACACGAAATCCTGAAATTCCCGCTCGTCCTTCATGTCATAGCGGTTATAGGCTATTGGTTCATCTTCGAAGCCCATCTGGGGGATAGAAGCCACCCGGTGCGGCCTCGTTACATACTTAGTCTCAAGTAATGGAATACCCATAAAACAACATCTCTCTTTCGGGATACTTTGGTTCTGTATTGTAAAGAGAATTAATCTAGCAAAGCTCAAAAAGTCTTATTTCGTAAATAAAAGTCACTATACCCCCCCTTGGCGTTCGCTCGAATCGGGTAAATATACTCAGTGTATGCTCGGCTAGCAATATAGCTAGGTCTGGGGCATGAAAACTCAATTTACCGTTATTACTGAGCGTATTGATGATGTGGTGCTTTTGCTGCATGTAGATGAAGCAGATGGAATTGCCAGAACTGCTCAACCAGCATCTGCCACGTCACTGGAAGCAGGAAGGCTTGGACTGGGGCTGGGTGGCGGTTATCTGGCTTGCCTATATCCTCTCAGAAGGAGGCCACCGCAAAGTTGTGGTACGAGAATGGGTTAACCAGCAAAAAAACATGATTGAACACGTGTGAGGAAGGGGAAGAGTTGGTCGGGCTTTTCCCTGGCAATCCTAAACAGGCTAATGCTCGGCCAACAACTGAACGAATTCTGATGGCATTTAAGTCCTTGTCTCTCACCATCTTTAGCGTCAAAGGCGAGGACTATGGTCATGTCTCTCCTTTGAATCCACTTCAAGAAAAGATTTTGCAGCTCTTAGGATTGCCTTCTGATATATATTCCAGCCTCGAAGCAAGTCCTGTTTAGCCTTAGATTACAAAAATGCGCGGGCACGAATCCTTTTTCGACTTGGTTAACGCGAACGCCAAGAACGATTGCTAGCAGACGTACGATCGCCACTGATTTACTGATTTGAGCCGCCAGTCGAAACAGTTTTTAGACAACGAAGATACGGACTTACAAAGCTGATGTTGACGTACGGCTATTTGCCGTATACAATTGGATTGTATATCCATCTCGTTTTTGGATCTAATGCTATGACTACTGAAGCTTCGCCAAGAGCAGCAGCACGACTAGAAGCTCGCATCAGTCAGGAAACTAAAGTTCTAATACAGAAGGCAGCTGATCTGGAGGGACGCACCCTAACAGATTTTGTTGTTGCAAGTGTTCAAGCAGAGGCTTATAGAGTTATTGAGCAACATCAAACCCTAAAGCTTAGTATTGAGGACAGTGAAGCTTTTGTGGATGCAATTCTCAATCCTCCAAAGCCTAACGATGCTCTGAAGTCGGCTGCTTCACGATATAAGCAAGCAATGTCAGATTAATGGTTCTCAAAATTGTCCCTCTTGCTAGCCGAATGCATATCCGCTCGAACTTCTGCTGCGGACAAGAGAGTTTAGATAATTACATACGGAAGCAAGCCTCTCAGGATCTCAAAAGACGAGTCTCAACGGTATTTGTGTTGATTGACGATCCTCAGCTGAATGTTTTGGCCTACTACACGCTCTCTTCCTACACTGTTAACATTACAGTTTTGGACGAAGCTTTTGCGAGACAATTGCCCCGTTACCCGGTATTGCCAGCAACGCTATTAGGTCGTCTTGCTGTTGACAATAGTCAAAAGGGTAAACGATTTGGTGAATTACTCTTAGTAGATGCTCTCAAAAAATCTTTAGATGCAGCTATGCAAGTTTCATTCCTTGCTGTGGTATCAGAAGCCTTGGATGACCAAGCTTTGAGTTTTTATCTAAAGTATGGATTTCAGCAGTTCAGGCAGGAGCCTATGAAGCTGTATCTTCCCATGAAGTCTGTTGAAGAGCTTTGTCAAAATCTTGAAATCTAAGTGCTGAGACCAGACAAACAGTTCGAGAAAAAGCAAATTATCTGTGAGAGTATTGCCATTTTTCAGAACGTTCAAGTGAAAATCTCTTTACTATTGCAGCAATCTAAAATTATGGAATACAGATCTTCGAGGAATATTTTGTGAAAATCAAGGCAGTTGTCTGGCAGTACAGCAGGAACAGAGGTAACGCCTCGTCTCGGAACTTGAATTAATGGATGGGTACTGAAGCGGGTTACGGGAAGCTATCACATCTATACAAAGAAAGCCATCCGTGCCATCCTCTCTGTTCCTGTTCATGGTAATCGCGATCTTCCAATTGATACTCTGAAGGGGCTCTTAAAGGATGCTGGACTTAATGAGGAAGATTTAGATTAACGGTATATTAAAGTTAGTCTTGTCTAACGCTTGGTTTCCAATACCTATTATGAGTAACTTGCAAGAACTTGAGCGCGCTGTCAGCAAATTATCGCAAGAGGAGCTTGCTGCTTTTCGAGTCTGGTTTGCAGAGTTTGATGCGGAGATGTGGGATCGGCAGTTTGAGGAAGATGTGGCAGCAGGTCGGCTGGATGGGCTGGCCGAGAGAGCATTGCAACATCTACAGGAAGGGCGTTGTACTGAACTGTGAGGCACCGCGCGACTCCTGACTTTTGGTATCAGTATCGACAGTTGCCAGGCGATATTCAGAACCTTTCTGATCGCTGCTACGAGCTACTCAAGAAAGATTCCCGATATCCATCGCTACACTTCAAGAAAGTAGGTCAATTTTGGTCGGTGCGAATTGGACTGCATTATCGTGCATTAGCGGTAGAGAGTGAGGGCTCCATGGCATGGTTTTGGATTGGAACCCATGCGGAGTATGACCGATTATTACGGGGTGGATAGCGCAAGCTAACATATTGCCTGATGCTGACAGCGGCAAGAAACCTCTCCCTGAAACATTTGTACCGCTGGAGCAGACCCCTTCATCTGCGATTTTGGTAACCTCGCCTGAGTTCTTGATGATCGTCTTCAAACAAGTGTTAAGAAGGGGTTGCACTGGCGACAGGATCTGAGAAAATCTGGCATTAGGATGTACTCATACCCGTTTAGAAAATCAGCATTGCATTATGGATACGCAGCAAGAAACGTCTCAAGAACTGGCCGAGGTCATTGCAGAACTAGAGCAATATCGGGAACGTTTGGTCAATGACACCCTAACGATGGCACAGCGGGCTAAAGTAATGAAGTCCAAGGCTCTTGCACATTTGGAGCCTGATCTGGCCCAAATTGATATCACGCTCGAGGAGCTCCGTAATCGCCAGGCTACTCTGACGGCAAGTAACTAGGTCATCCAACTAAGTCATCGGCAATAGGAAGTTTTTGATGAATAAAATGCCCAACTCCGAAACACAATCCGGAGATGATCCGATCCTGCGGGTGCAGGCCCAAAACGATGCCCTCATGGAAATGGTCAGCGAACAGATCACGCTGGACACCTTCGATGCCAATGATCACCAGCTTTTGAAGCGGCTGGTGGTGGATGGTTTGGGAGATCCACGAGGACTGGTCAGACTGCGTTTCGCCGAGACCTTGGGTGAAATTGGCGAACCCGCCACCCCGTTCTTACTGGAAGCGCTACAGTTTCATCCCAACGTGACTATACGAAGAGCAGCCGCTAAAACGCTAACGATCATCGCTGACCCGGCCGCTGTTCCGGTATTGCTCCAGGCATTTTTAAATGATGAAGATACAGTGGTTCATGGCTCGGCCGCCGGGGCCCTGGCGAGGACAGGTGAAGTAGCGGTGCCCGCCTTGCTGGAGATCTTAGCGTCGCCAGAGCATGCCGAAAACACCAAAGGACATGCGGCTTGGGCTTTGGCCTTCATCGGTTCGGAAGCTTCAGAACATCTCTATTCTATAAGGCCCTGAATTCAGATTCTGTCGACGTTCGATGTGCGGTCATCGGGGTCCTGGTACAACTGAAGAGAAGGGCAACGGACGAAGTCTTCTAAGCATGTGATCTTAACCGGAAGGCGTTAAGAAGACGAGTTGCTGGTTTTGGAGCGACCGCACGCCTTCTAAATCCGTATCCACCGCCTGCAGAATTTCGCCAACTGTCTTGAGTTGGGTTTCTTGTCCCTCACAGGCCAGCAAGAACTGCCATTCTGACTCACTCAGGCTCACAATCTCATATTCGTGATTGAGAAAATTGGGACTGTTCTTCCAGCCATCCATACAGGGGCTAAGCTCAGGGATAGCGGACAAGAGGACTGTGTCTGATGACCAGTCTGACTTTGGTAGAGGACTGCGCCCCAAAAAGAACTCATAGTGCGTGATCATTTGTGGGTCTAAAAGCTCAATCAGTCGATAGCGGTCGCGGTCGCTCAACTGCTGCGCCCGCTCTATTAAGGCTGGAGCTTTGCCGATCAATCGATCTAATGTAGCTTGGTCCCAAAGGCGAGGATTCGAGAAGCCGAAAAACTCTAAGCCCGAGGCGTCAATTAACTCAAAGACCGTATGGATGTTGTAATCAATTTCATGGGGATGGACATACATGTCGGCGAAGTATTCGTCGCGTTGATTTTCCCAAGACCAGCGCTCCTGTTCCCGTTTGCGGAGGCGGTTATCTTCCGGTAGCGCCGCAAAAATTTGTCGCCCGATCTCTACCCCGTCGGTGTAGTCACCGCGTTTATCCCCTTGCAGTAGGGCAATTGCTTTCTGAACCAGCTGGATTTCCCAACGCCCCAGTTCGCCATACACGAAAACATGAAGTAATCCTCCAGGAGCAAGCTTTTTCGCCAACGCCTGAATACCCCGAATCGGCTCAGGGGTGTGGTGCAGAACCCCTACGCAATTAATCAAATTAAACTCGCCTGCAAGCTGATCAACATCAAAAAGACTAAGGTGCTGAAATTCCACTCGTGCCGCCCCAACGCCACTTTTTTGGCAGCGCTCTTGCGCCACAGCCAAGGCTCCAGCACTCAAATCAATGCCAACAATGGCCGCATCAGGATTGAGATGAAGCAAGTATTCTGTTCCGACCCCCGTGCCACAGCCTGCATCTAGAATGCGGGGATGGCGCACGGATGGTTTTTGTCCGGTGCAGAAGTTATAGGCCGCTGGCCAGTTCCAGCGCCAGTTATAGCCTGGAGGTGGTTCGCTTAGTAAAGTTTCCGCTGGGAATGGATAGGTATCGTAAAGTCTGGCAACGGCTGCACTAATGGTTTGAGAATCTGACATGACTGACTTTAAATCTATTAACAGAGAGCTTACTCCTTTAAGTTCACGATGCTCCTAAGTTTCTCTTCGCTTATATTGATTCACCATCTCCAAACGGGATAGAGCACTGTTCGCACCCCAGCAATTTCCAGAATGGGTAGGAGTCCAGAGTAGAATTCTTGTCATATTTTCTTATCTAGTCATGACCTCCTTTCTTACCTTGGCCCGCTGGATGGCGGGAGATTTTAGTAATCGCGAGCAGGCGTTTCGAGACCCTGCCTTTTTTTCTCAAATCCGGGTGTGCTATCGTCCTCTGCCCTATGAACTGTTGCAGGGCATTGGGTTTTACTTAGAGCAGGCCTATGACGTTTTTCTGGATAGCCCCTATCGAGCACGGGTGCTCCACTTAGTTCCTCAAGGGGATGCTATCTGCATCAAAAACTACACGATCAAGGACGGTGAGCGTTTTTGGGGGGCCGCCCGTCAGCCAGAGCGGCTGAAAGAGATAGCCTTTCAAGACTTAGAGAGGCTTGAGGGATGCAGCTATATCATTCGACCGGATGGTGATACAGCCTTTAAGGGAACGGTAGAGCCAGGGAAAGCCTGTAAAATTTTCCGCAATGGGCAAGAGACCTATCTGGGTAGTGAAATAGAAATCAGAGAAAAATCCTTCATGGTTCACGAGCGGGGATTCGACCCAGATACTGATCAGCAAGTGTGGGGTTCCTATGCAGGACCTTTCGAATTTAGCAAATGGACCGATTTTTCTTTAGAAATTCCTGGCCTGTGAAAAAACTTTTTTAAAGTCTAAACTTTCAAAAATTTAAGTATAAATACCCTGATCTTTAGTGTCACTATGGCTGTCAGGGTGCCAGTACTAATTAGAATAAGCAAGTTCTACGCTTCTTTGTCCGAGCAGCTTTACGTTTGTTCATATAAACTAACAGTCTCAAAATTGCTGGATCCTTTCGAGGATAGGCCTCTGAATACTTTTTTTCACAATTCTTCACGTTCAAATCCGGGGACTTCGGTGTATCAATTTACCTGTGGAGCTAAGAGAATACAGCAAATTCTAAAGATGTCTTTATATCTTGCTGAGATTCTTTCGCTTTGGCTGACGGGCACATATCGTACTACCAGGTTTTCTGTGAACGCACTTTTTTACAGATCTACCTGAGAAGTTCTGAGAAGTTAAAGTCTGTTGGTACTGTTTGATACCTTTACTCTTAGGAGAACCGTCGAATGAACGATGTATTCACAAGAGCAATCGCCCAAGCCGATCTGAAGGGCTCTTTCCTTCTTGATTCTGATATAGATCGGCTTGAAAGCTTTGCTAAAGAAGGAAATAAGCGCTTGGACGCTGTTGCGGCTCTGACTAACAATGCTGCTGCCATCATCAGTGACGCTGCTCATAAGCTCTTTGCTGAGCAGCCTGCTTTGATCCAGCCCGGTGGGAATGCTTATCCTCACCGCCGTATGGCTGCGTGCTTGCGTGATATGGAAATCATCCTGCGCTATATCAGCTATGCCATGCTTGCTGGTGATCCTTCTATCTTGGATGACCGTTGCTTGAATGGTCTTCGTGAGACCTACAACGCTCTGGGTACCCCCGGTCAGTCTGTAGCTCGTGCTGTCTCCTTGATGAAAGATTCAGCGATGAACTACTTGAAGGATCCTAGCAACGTCACCAGAGGTGATTGTGCTGCACTCTATTCTGAAGCTGCTACCTATTTTGACAAAGCTGCTTCTTCCATCGCCTAAGCAAACACAAAGTTTGGAGATTTCGAAATATGTCCAGAACTGTAATCACTGAAGCTATCGCTACTGCCGATAGCCAGGGCCGTTTTCTGAATAGCACAGAATTGCAAGCAGCTTTCGGTCGTTTTGAGCGCGCTAAGCCTGCTTTGGAAGCTGCCCGTGCATTGACCAAGAACCANGAATCNCTGGTCCGTGGTGCTGTACAAGCTGTCTATAAAAAGTATCCCTACCTCACCCAGCCTGGTGAAATGGGCTTCGGNGACAGCAACCAAGCCAAATGTGCCCGTGACATCGGCTACTACCTGCGCTTTGTTACCTACTGCCTAGTATCTAGCGGAACAGGCCCTCTTGATGACTACGTCATTGCTGGTCTGCGCGAAGTGAACCGTGCCTTCAACCTGTCTCCTAGCTGGTACATCGAAGCCCTCAACTACATGAAGGGTGAAGCTGGTCGCATGCTGAATGGTCAGGCTAAGACCGAAGCAAACCAATACTTCGATCATGCCATCAACGCCCTGAGCTAGTTGGCTGACTTAAAAGTCATCGAAGGAGCATAGCCGCTCCTCTGGTCGTGATCCGATCTAGAGTTGAGTCCGGTCTTAGGGATGCCCGTTGGGTATCCCTCCTAAGCGGAGGCGGCTGAGTAAAATCCAGCCGCCTTCACTTTGAACTGGGTAATCAGGGGTACGTTGTGCCTCTGCCAAGAAGATATTACCCCCAGACGTTTAACGGGCTGGGACGAGCACAGGGCATTTAGACGCCCTTTACAGGAGGTTTTTTATGTACGGTCAAAGCACCAGCGACGCAGCGATCAGCGCTAGCGGTGAACGGATGTATAAGGTACAGGTGTCCAATGGGTCGCGGTTGGCAGACACTGCTTCTCTTCTGTACCGTCGCAGCAACTATACGCTCACCATTCCTTACGATCGCCTTACTAGCGAAATGACGCGCATTGTAAAAACTGGAGCCAAGGTAGTGAGTGTAACCTCTGTAGTCCGCTAATTGAATGAATCGTTAGGAGGGCGCGTTTGTTTTGTTTTACAACTCAGCTCTGCGCCCTTCGATGCCATTAGTTCGATGAGGGATGTTCATGGCTATTAATCTTGAGGGTGTAGGTCTTTCGCTTGCCGATGCGATGGAAGCGGTGAAATCTGGGGATAGCAGCGCTCGCTACTATGCCGCGTGGTATTTGGGCCATCTCAAATCACCAGAATCCGTGGACGTTTTGATTTGGGCTCTGCAAGACGATCGAGACCGTACAGAGCTCGGTGGGTATCCACTCCGGCGTAGGGCAGCTGAAGCCTTGGGCCGCATTGGCGATCTTCGGGCCGTTCCCCCTCTCCTAGAAGCTTTGGACTGTCCTGATATTTATGTGCGGGATGCCGTGGTATGGGCTTTGGGAGAACTGGGTGACCTCGAAGCCATTCCTCCTCTTCTTACTTTATTGAAGGCAGAAACAGAGCAGCCCAATGAAACTCTAATTGAAACTTTAGGCAGGTTAGCCCAGAAAGCGAAATCTGAACCGAGCTCAGATAAACAAGCTTCTGATGCTTCTCAACTCACGGAAATTGAATCTGCGATTCGAGAGTATCTTGGCCATCGCTCAGAAAGAGTTCGCTGTGCGGCTGCCCGCACCCTGTATATGTTCACAGGTGAGGACCAGTATGGGCAACTGATCATGGGCTCCCTTAGACACCCAGACGTCCATGTCCGGAGAGGTGCTGCCTTTGACTTGGCTGAAATTGCTTATTTCCCCGCCGCAAGTGCCATTGCTAAAGCTGACTTAACTAATAATTTGAAAGTCCATACGTTGAAGCGAATGGTAGACCTCAGTCCAGACAAAGACAGTGATGCCTTAGAAGGCTTATTGGCTGTCATTGCCACGCTGATATAGCTACCACCATGGGCGCATTCTGTGTGTCCTCAGCCCATGCCCTAGAAGGTTTTCGATGTTTTAAAGGAGCCGCTATGTCCGTAGACCAAAAATTTCTCGATATGGCTAGAGACTTAGCCAATAGCCGTTTTCCTATGAGTAAATTTGGGGCTACGGCTCCAGTGTTTGAAGAGGAATCGGCGGCCACGGAGACTCCCTTAGTTCCTGGCTTAGAAGCCTACCGCACTATGGCCCGCGAATTGACGACCAAGCCTAAGAGGAAGCTTCCTTTTATGGATATGGCCGAGGAATTTGTAGGGAATCGGGCAGAGCGGCTGCTCCGTAACTACAATCGTCCTTCTTTTTATGAGCAAACAGAAACCTATGGCCAAGAGCGTGTCGGGGCTGTTGGGGCTTTGGAAACACCCAGGGTTTTGCTCCAAGCGCCTTTTACTGAAGGTGAATTTCAAGGAGCTTTGAGAGCGATCTATAGGCAAATCTTTGGCAATACCTATGTGATGGAGAGTGAGCGTCCCACGATTGCTGAATCTCAACTGCGTAATGGCGAACTGACGGTTCGAGGCTTTATCCGAGCTTTAGTTAAGAGTGAAGTCTTCAAGACTCGTTTCTTCTATAAGGCTTCTCAAAATCGGGCGATTGAACTGAGCCACAAACTTTTACTCGGTCGTGCTCCCTATGAACANGCAGAAATTGCTCGTCATTTGGACCTCTATCAAAGCCAGGGCTTCGAAGCGGAGATGGATTCTTATCTCGATAGTGAAGAGTATCTGGAGAACTTTGGAGAAAATGCCGTTCCCTACTACCGAGGATTCAAGTATCAAGTAGGCCAAACAGGACCAGCCTTCCCTCGGATGCTCGACCTCTACGATGGCTATGCCGGAAGTGATACGGATCGGGCACAGATAGGGCAAGTAGCCCGCTTGACAGAAGATCTGTCTAAGCTCGTCAAGCAAGAAGCCCCGCCACCAAAGCCAATCAGCTTGATTTCGCCTACCTCCGCATATATCCGTTCCCAGTACGCCCTTGCTTCGTCGCTACAAGCTTCTCGAGTTAAAGCAGCCTTAGAAACGCCCAAGGTNGAACTACGAGNGCCTTTCTCGGAAGCCGAACTCCAAGGTGCACTGTATGCCATCTATAGGCAAATTTTTGGCAATACCTATGTGATGGAGAGTGAGCGGCCCACATTTGCCGAATCCCAACTGCGGGATGGCAAAATTACAGTCCGAGGCTTTATTCGAGCTTTAGTTAAGAGTGAGGTCTTCAAGACGCGTTTCTTCCAGAAGGCTTCTCAAAATCGGGCGATTGAACTGAGCCATAAGCTCTTACTCGGTCGCGCTCCCTATGACCAAACAGAAATTTCTCGCCATCTAGACCTCTATCAAAGCCAGGGCTATGACGCAGAGATGGATTCCTATCTCGATAGCGAAGAGTATCTGGAGAATTTTGGCGAAGGTACCGTTCCCTACTTCCGAGGATTCGATTATCAAGTAGGCCAAACAGGACCAGCTTTCAGTCGGATGCTCGACCTCTACGATGGCTATGCGACCAGCGATAGTGACCGGGCACAGATAGGGCAGGTGGCCCGCTTGACGGAAGATCTGTCCAAGCTCCTTAAGCAAGAGAACCTTGCATCACAGAAAATTAGTGAGGTCTCTGGGGTCGCTCCCACCGAGCGCCCGAGCAAAGCCTATACCCGTTCTGCTCTTCCTTCGCTACAAGTAGGTTCTCGGATTAGAGCAGCCTCAGAAACATCCAAGGTTGAACTACGAGCTC